>JAEIGA010004180.1_pt1 | contig 22370 bp, 39 predicted proteins | sample 9270691 | NCBI WGS metagenome assembly JAEIGA01 (sample SAMN17057246, study PRJNA624740) | gut metagenome | biome: biome; isolation source: fecal sample | host: Bos grunniens | place: China: Xizang | collected 2019 | reverse complement strand
GGAACATTAATAAACAGAGGTGCTCTTAGAAGCACTTTCGCAGCTTGTCCAAAGTTGGAATATATAAAAGAACTAAATTTCGCACAACCAAGCAACAATAATGTAGATAGTTATTTGGTGTTCAATGGCTTCCCAAATGGACAAGCTCTGAGTGTAAACTTTACGGGAACTTCACCTAGAGGGTTCACTGGTTCAGCCAATAACAATACTTGGCTTCGTCCGGATTTCGACCACGATTCCTTATTATCGCTGTTTAATAGTTTGAATCCGGCTGGTCCGCAATCTTCTACAATAGGTTCGTCGTCATATCCGTTGATACTCAATGCTAAATCATTAGCTAGAATGAGTGCCAGTGAAATAGCGATAGCAACTTCTAAGGGTTGGAACGTTGGTTAATGGAGGTGCTATATGCAAGTAACGAAGTTTGAAAAAATGATACAGATAATCGCTGACGAAGGTATGCGAATTACTACCGCAGACAGAGATATATTTGTTGAAAAGTTATATCTTCCTCCCGATGGGGATGTGAGTATATATGAAGAAGTTGGTCGAGATGTTTGGAAATATTTCATCGATGACCCTAATCCAGATGTAGTCGAGTTACAACGTCAAACCAAAGACATCAATGATACTCTGGATGTTATTATGACTGCCGTGGCTAGTAGTGATGAACTAAGTTATTCTACGATGGACGTTATACTGCTAGCCATAGATGACATATATGTAATGCTAGAATCACTAATGATGGCTAAAGTGGAGTAAAATAGAAAGGAGAGTGGAAGGAGTGGAAAACAGTATGGTAGAATTATACGTTGTTATGGTTCAAAGAGGTCTTAAAAAAGTAGAAGAAGTACCTGCTAGATACAGAGAAGACGTTAAAGCTTTATTAGACGCTGTTGAATAATTAAAAAAGGGGACCTTCGGGTCCCTGTAAAAAACAGGAGTGATGTGAATTGGGTAAAATAGGCGAATTGGAACTAATGACATCTATGGTAGAATTAACTAAAGAAACTATTGAAATGACTAAAGATTTACAAGCGAGTAGGGATAGATATATTAGAAATCTTACTTACATTGTTATATCAATAGTAGTTTCGTTTACTGTTATATTAGTAACATTCTATACATTATATTTTACATCAGATTATTCAGCTGAAATAGAAGCAAGTAATGTTAATAGAAATATCAATGAAAACTATAACTATAATTTAGATGCGGAAGGAGGTAACGAATAATGAAGTGGTTAAAAAAATTAGCTGATTGGTTATTCCCTAAGCCATCTAAACCATCTAAACCAACCAAAAGTAAATAAGGTGGTGGTCCAATGGACGATAGAGACTACTTAGAACTCAAATCTAAGTATGATTTATTGCAAAGAGATGCTGATTTACTCAAGGATGAAATAAAAGATATTAAGAAACAAATTCAAATATTTAGTAAACTAGATGTTCAAATGGCTCTGCTTGGTCAAAGCGTTGAACAATTGAGTGGGGTAGTAAAAGATTTGAAAGATAAGATAGACGTTAACACATCTAAACCAGCTAAGACTATGGATGGTTTAAAAATAACGGCTATAACTGTAATAGTAACTTATATAATTACACAAGTATTAGAGCACTTGTTTAAATAGGGGGTTTATTTATGAAAATTGCAATAAGAGGTGGGCATTGTCCTAAGGTCCCTGGGGCTTCAGGTATATTAAACGAAGTTGCTGAAGATAGAAAAGTTAAAGATGCTGTAATAAAATATTTAAAGCAATTAGGTCACGAAGTATATGATGTAACTCCTCCTGATACTATGGCTACATCAAGTGGAGATTTAGCTCACGGAGTTAATGAGGCTAATAGATTAAAGGTTGATATATTTGCATCAATACATTTCAACGCTTTTAATGGTACAGCAAACGGTACTGAAGTATGTGTATATAGTCCACACGATTATGGACAAAGAGTTGTTGATAAATTAACTGCTTTAGGATTCAAATATAGAGGGCAAAAAACTAGGACTAATTTATATGAATTAAAAAATACAACTATGAAAGCTATGATTGTAGAAGTATGTTTCGTAGACTCAACTGTAGACGCTGAGTTATATAAAAAAGTTGGTCACGATGCTGTCGGTAAGGCTATAGCAGAGGGTATAGTTAACCAACAAGTACCAGCGCCAGCACCTAGTAAAACTACTGGATATTATAGAGTTGTATGTGGTTCATTCCAAAATAAGAATGAGGCTGTCGAAAGACAAAATGAATTAAAATCAGCTGGATTCGATTCTTTCCTAGCTTACTACGAAAAGTAACGCGAAAAATACAAGTTGTTTTATGAGAGATATATTTAGGAGGGTTTTTATTATGGATAAAAAAGTAAACGATTTAATGGACGAGGAATTAACTATTTTAATGAAAGCATTAGAAGGAGAGAAAACTGATTCCGAAAGATACAAGGAGATTACTGCTAGAATTGAGACATTAAGTAAGGTCGCTAATGAAAGAGCAAAAACAATGAACGATATTGATATCAAGAATAAAGATAGCAAACGTTATTGGATTGACAAAACATTAGACGGCGTTAAATTAGGTGTTGAAATTACTGGAATAGTAGCACCTTTGTTATTCTACAAGAAATGGATGATGTTAGGATTCAAATGGGAAGAAGAAGGTAGTATAACATCTCAGACATTTAAACAACTTATAGGAAAGTTTAAACCACACAAATAATTCTTGAAAGACTGTGCCCACACGCATGGTCTTTTCATTTTCCAAAATTTCCCCGGGTGGATTTTTTCGAAAAACAAATCAACTCCGCGAAAAATACATATACTATTATGAGAGAATAAAATTTAATTTTTTGGAGGTATTATTATGGAAAATCTAAACAATCAACAATTTAACGAGGAAAAAGAAATGGTGGAGGTTACTTGTTATTACGAACCTGTTGAGGACGAAATAATGGTTACAACTGATTCTAACGAAGAAGCAACTGAATCAAAAGTAAATGGTTTAGCAGTAGCAGGAGCTATAGCAGCAGGTGTGCTATCAGCTGCAGTTGCAGGTAGAGCATTATACGGAAGATTCAAGAAGAAGAAAGTAGAGAAAGAATTAGATGTACACAGAAAGAAAGTTATCGACGAGTTCACTAAAACAGGTGAAATCAACGAATACACAGACGAAGAAATCGAAGAGATTGCTAGATACAATTATTTCATAGCTAAAGAAGGATTAAAGCCTATTTGTGGACACTATCACAATAAGGAAACAGAAAAGTAATATCTTAGGGATATGTTCTAACGAGCATATCCTTTAAGTTTCGCGCAAATTACATGCGCTATTATGAGAAAGGGGAGTGTATAATTATGAAAAAAATATCAATCAAAGCTTTAGGAATAGCATGTACAGTAATTGGGGCAGGTTTAACTATACTGCAACAAAAGGTGGACAAAGAAAATCTAAAGGATACGGTTGAAAAAGAAGTTCAAAAACAATTATCACAACACAATCAATAACCAATAGGGGCTTATTCAAAGCCTCTTTTGTTTCTCAGGAGGGGTAACATGACAGATGACGCACGATATTTAATTGACATATTTACGAAACAATATGATATGTTCATCGAACTGATGAAAGATAAACGTGTACGCAGAGATAAATTTGATAGATATTCTTATAGTTCATATGCGATAAAACTATTATTGAATGATATAGATGAATGTACAAGTTATAAGGACGTATCCTTAATAAGACAGTTGGTGATGTTACATGCAGAAATGTACGCATCATTTATAAGCGGAAGTAAAAAGAATAATAAAGAGCCTAGAAAGGCTTTTACATGCGGGTATAAAGCAATGAAATATTTTTATAATTTAACGGAGGTATATAAGGAATGAAAAATAATATAATAGGTAAATTAGTAAAAGCGACAAAAGGACATAGTGCGGATATTTTAATAGGTACAGGTATAGCAAGTATGGTAGCTAGTACAGTATTAGCTGTCAAAGCTACACCAAAAGCAATGGATAATATAGAAGAGAGAAAAGCTGAAAAAGGTGTTACAAAGTTGACTGCAAAAGAAACAGTTCAAGTGGGTTGGAAACCATTTATACCAGCAATTATATCTGGTGTAGTTGGAGCAGGTTGTATAATAACTGGTACTGGACAACATAAAAATAGACAAGCTGCTTTAGCAACTGTATACGCTATGTCTGAGAATACACTTAAGAGATATAAGGACGAAGTGAAAAAACAATTCGGAGAAGAGAAAGCAAAAGAAATAGACAAGAAAGTTGTCAAAGCAAAAATGAAAGAAAGACCAGTTATAGTTGACGCTGATGATAGTATGTTTGTACAACAAACTGGACATGGACAAACTTTATGTTACGATTCACTATCAGGAAGATATTTCAGGTCTTCAATCAATGCTATAGACAGAGCTGTTAATAATATAAACAAAAGTTTAATGAATGAGCATTATGTAACTGTTAATGAGTTATATAATGAAATCGGAATAGAAACAATCGGTGCTGGAAGTCTAATCGGTTGGCGAGCAGACAAAGACATGTGTGACATTCATTACGATACTGAGATGGATGACAACGGAGCACCATTCGTTGTGTTATATTACAGAAACAGACCCGAACCTCTATACTCTCAATATTAGTCCGCGAAAATTACAAACTATATTATGAGAGATTATATATTTAATTTGGAGGTATTTATTATGAATAAAAATGTTAAAATCGTTTTAGGAACTTTAGGAGGAGTATTCGCAGCATATTGCATATACGCATTAGGGTATAATATGCATATGAAGAAGAAAAATCCAAAGGTGGAGAAACTACCAAAACATACTAGTTCATATCAAGTTTACACAGTTGAATAATAATTATAAGAAAGATGTTCTTTACAGAGCATCTTATCTTTTCATTTAGGAGGGATTATTGTGGAAAATTATACAGGGAATTCGATTAAGTCGAGAGAAGCGGAGAAAAATAAACCTGAGGAGAAAAAAGTAGAAAAAGTCGTAAAAGGTAATGTGAAAGTAAAAAAGAAAGGCGAGCTATATAAAATAGCATCGTCTATAGTTTGCGACGAGGTATCTTCAATAAAAGAATATATAATCTATGACGTTATAATACCAGCGATAAGAGATACTATATCTGATGTTATTATAGGTAGTGTGAATATGTTATTCCACGGAGACGCGAAAGCAGGAAGAAAAGGTAAAGGCACTAATGCGTCTAGAGTATCATATAGGTCATTCTATGATGATAGAAGAGATAGACGTGACAGAGATAGAGACGACCGTAGAGAGGTTATACAATCTTATGATGACGTTGCTTTAGAAAGCAAAGCTGACGCAGAAGAAGTATTAGATAGAATGGAAGAAATGATAGACCAATATGGTGTAGCGACTGTAGCAGACTTATTCGAAATGGTTGGTCAAAGCGGAAACGGATACACCGATAGAAACTATGGCTGGACTAGTTTAAGAACGGCTACTATATTTAGAGACAGACATGGTGATTACAGATTTAAATTACCAAGAGCTTGTCCAATTAAATAGGAGGTATAATTATGCACGATGACGATTTTATTATAAGTGGAAGTGGGGACGTTATAAGAAAACCGAACCACTACGCTGGTAAATATGGATTAGAAACTATAGAAGTTGTGAAAAATTTCACGGATAACATGGACGGGTTCGAAGCATTTTGTTCTGGGAATGTTATAAAGTATATTTGTAGATGGAAAAAGAAAAATGGAGTAGAAGACTTAAAGAAAGCTAAGCAATATATTGATATGTTAATTCATTATGAAGGAGAGAAATAATTATGGATATGAAAAAAGTATTATCAACTGTTAAATATTTTGGAAAGAAATATGCACCTGAGATATTATTAGGAACTGCTGCAGTAGCAGGTACAGCATGTGTTGTTACATCATGCAGAGCTACATTAAAAGCAAAAAAGAGTTGGGAAGCACATCAAGAAAGAAAATTACAAATAGCTGAGAAATTACAAGAAGAAAAAATAACTACAGAAGAGTCTAAAGTAGAAATGAGAAAAGAGATTGTTAAAGTTGGTTTAGAGTTAGCTAAGGAATATGCAATTCCTTTCAGTTTATATACTGCTACTATCGGTTGTGTATTAGGTTCTTATAAGATTCAAAAATCAAGACTACAAGCTATATCAGCAACATTATCAGCAATGTCTGCTGCATATTCATCATTAGTGGCTAGATTAAAACATGGAGCTGAAAATGGTTTAACAGCAGAACAAGTTCTACATGGAGACGTTGTTTGTAAAGACGTGGATGAAGAAGGTAATGTTACAGAGACTATAATGACACTTAAACATCCTTTCGATGACAGTCCATTCAAATTCAGATTTGACAAATATTGCACATCATGGGAACCACACCACTTCAGTAATGAATGTATTCTAAAATCAGAAGAGAACTGGGCTAATAACGTATTACAAGGGCAAGGATATTTATTCCTTAATGACGTATTAGACAGACTTGGAATTCCAAGGACTAAAGCAGGTCAAATATTAGGTTGGAGACTTGATGGAAACGGAGACGGTTTCGTAGACTTCGGCGTTGTTGATTGTTTAACTTTAACAGGTGTTAATTACGACGACAATGCGTTTGAATTAAATTTCAATGTGGACGGGGATATATTAACAACATTCCCAAGAGAATAATATATCGGGCCTACGGGCCCTTAAGGAGGGTATTCATGTTTAAAATAATAAAGGCGGGGATTGTAAATATGATAAAGCGTAAATTAAACACGAAACGAGATACTTGTGAGTTGGTTAAAGATATTACAAAATCCGTTGTATCTGGATTAAATTATAAAGGAAATAAAACACTTAGAAAAATAGCTATGGTCGGTATGGTAACATCATTCGGATTATTTGCGATAAGTTATATTGATTAGGAGGGTATTGATATGAATAAATTAGCATGTGGTATTGCAGGGTTCGCTTTAGGTATATTTACAGGCGGTATCGTTGTGAATGCTATATATAGAAAAATAGTAGATAAAATATTAGACGAGAAAGAAGAAATACAAGAAGAATTGAATAGAAAGACTAAATTAGCAGATGCTGCTATAAACGAAGTTGTATCTAGAGCTAAAGATTATTGTGAGCAACACGATTACAATACTCTAGTGAATCATTATTCAAGTGATGAAGAAGAGCAATTCGATGATGAAGACGATGCTCCAGTAGATGAATATGGAGAAGTAATAGAAGATGAGTCTGGTTTAGAATTATATCCTACATCAAGGTACGACGAAAATGGAGAGGAAATGTCTGAAGTAACTGTAAGCTCAACAAAACCATATCCTATTCCACAGGAAGAATTCGAAGTATATGACGATTACGAGAGTGATAGTTATACTTGGTATCCAGATGGTTGGGTTACAGATAGCGAGGGATTACCAGTAGACCCTAATGTAGTTAAAGAGTTATTTGGTATAGAATTCCCAACTTGGTTCGGAATGTATGCCGAAGACGAAGTGTGGATACGAAATGATGAAAGAAAAATGGACTTCTCAGTAACAAGAGACCCAGAAGACTTTGAAGATATCGCCACACCTAGACAAAGAAAATTAGCTGGAATTTAGGAGGGATAGTTATGTTTAAGAAATTAAAAGCGGGGGTTATAAATATGGCTAAGCAATTAATGGAGAATGAGAGTAAAATAGTAGAGGCTAAATGTGAGTTAACTAAATATTGTATAGAGAAAACTACCGACATGATTAAATACGGTGTTGAGAAACAATCCAATGGTATAAGAAAAATATTCTCTGAACCTAAAACCAGAAAAATAGCAGGATTGATATTAGTAGGTTTAGGTGGCTCTTTATATTTATCAGGTTATATAAAATAGGAGGGATATTATGGACATCAAGGACGAATACTTCGAATGGTTATATACTTCTGTAGCAGGTAAAGATTATAAACTGGTATTACGAAAGTTATTCAAGACACCATTCAGAGCAATCCATAAAATGGATAAGAACCGTATAGCTGACGGTTTAAAAATGAGAGAAGAATTTATCGAGAATACCAATTGGTCTATCACAGATATGCAGCACGCATTTAAATCATTTAAAAGCTGTTCTGTATTGGAGCTTATGATAGCTCTTGCTATACGAATCGAGGGTGATATGAGCGACCCTGATTACGGAGATAGAACTCTTATTTGGTTCTGGGAAATGATGAAGTCTCTTGGTTTATATTCCATGAACGACAATAACTATAACCAAACTGAAGCTGATTTAATAATAGAAAAATTCTTGAAAAAAGAATATGAGCCTAGCGGTGTCGGTTCTTTATTCACTATAAAAAACAACGACGTCGATGTTAGGACTCTGGATATATGGTATCAAATGAGCTTATATATAAACCGCATACTAGGTTTGTAATCTAATACGCTTAAGGGGGTGATGGGATGTGTTAGATTTCGTTACCGTTACACAGAGAATAACTAAAAAAGGAACTATCGAATCGACTCCATCTTTTAGAGTTGTGAAGTCTAAAGACTTAATGATTAGAGGTAATGCGTTCTATGCAATCTGGGACGAGGAACAACAAAAATGGACTACGGACGAGTTCGAAGCTATACGATTAATTGATAGATACACATTAACCGAGACTGAGAAAAAATACGGCGAAGCATGTATTCCTCAATTGTTAGTTGATGCTGATAATTGTCTAATAGACAAATGGAAAAAGTATTGTCAAAAACAATCTATTAACAACTATATTCCGTTGGACGAGACTCTTATATTCTCCAACGATGAAAAAAAGCGTGAGAATTATTCGAGTAAGAGCCTACCATATCCTTTAGAGCCCGGAGACTATTCAGCTTGGGATAAATTAATATCGACTTTATATACTCCAGCGGAGAGACACAAAATAGAATGGAGTATAGGGTCTATCGTAAGCGGTGATTCAAAAAGAATACAAAAATTCTTGGTGTTTTATGGTGCGGCAGGAACGGGTAAATCAACAATACTAAATATTGTACAGTTATTATTCGAGGGATATTACTCTATATTCGACGCTAAGTCTCTAGGTTCCAATAATAACGCTTTCGCATTGGAAGCTTTTAAATCTAATCCACTAGTTGCAATCCAACATGACGGTGACTTATCCAAGATAGAAGATAACACTAAGCTTAACAGTTTGGTTTCGCACGAGGAAATGACTGTAAATGAAAAATTTAAATCTGCTTATACTAATAGTTTCAAAGCGTTTCTTATGATGGGTACTAATAAACCTGTAAAAATAACAGACGCTAAATCGGGTCTTATAAGAAGACTTATAGATGTAACTCCGTCTGGTGAGAAGCTGTCGCAATCGGAGTACAGAAAAGCTATGCGTGATATTAAGTTCCAACTAAGTGGTATCGCGAGCCACTGCTTGGATGTATATTTAGAAGATAAACATTATTATGATACGTACGTACCAACTGATATGTTAGGCTCTACTAACGACTTCTATAATTTCATAGCTGATAACTATAACGTATTCTACGATGCTAAAGATATAGCGCTGTCCTTAGCATGGGAGATGTATAAGACTTGGTGTGAGGACTCTAACGTTCCATATCCACTATCAAAGAGAGCATTCAAGGAGGAAATGAAGAACTATTTCGAAGACTTCAAAGATAGACATGTTCTAGCTGAGGGTAAACGTATAAGGAACTATTATATAGGTTTCCTAGATGATAAATTCAACAACGATGATGTAGTTAAACAAATAACAGTAAAAGAAGAGATAACATTAGACTTGGCTGTACAACCATCTATATTTGACGAGATGGCTTGTGACTATTTGGCGCAATACACTAGAAGTGATGGTACGCCTAAATATAAATGGGAGAACGTTAAAACGACTCTTAAGAAACTAGACACAAGTAAATTGCATTATGTTAAAGTGCCAACTAATCATATTGTTATAGATTTCGATTTAGTTGATGAAAATGGAGAGAAGTCATTGACTAAAAATTTAGAGGCTGCTTCCAAGTGGCCAAAGACATATGCGGAATTGAGCAAGAGTGGTAAAGGTATACACTTACATTATATTTATTCTGGTGATGCTGAACGTTTATGTAGAATATACGACGAGCATATCGAGATTAAAGTATATGTTGGTAATAGTTCTCTAAGGAGACAATTAACCAAGTGTAACAATTATCCAATCGCTACTATTTCGTCCGGACTACCATTAAAGGAGGAGAGAAAAAAGATGATAGGAGAGAGTGTTATCAAGAACGAAAAAATGTTACGCGTTATGATATTAAGAAATCTTAAAAAGGAGTATCATGATGCGACTAAACCATCGATAGATTTCATCGATAAATTATTAACGGATGCATATAATAGTGGATTGAAGTATGACGTCACTGAATTAAGACCGTCTATATTATCATTCGCTATGCAAAGTACACACCAAGCTGAATATTGTATAAAATGTGTTAACAATATGAAGTTTAAATCAGATGAACCATCTGAGCATGTTGAAGCTGAACATGACCAAATAGTCTTCTATGATATAGAAGTATTTCCAAACTTATTCTTAGTGAATTGGAAATTCCAAGGTGAGGGTAAACCAGTACACAGAATGATAAATCCATCTCCTATGGACGTGGAAGAACTTACTAAATTTAACTTGGTTGGGTTCAACAATAGGCGTTACGATAATCATATTCTATACGCAAGAATGATGGGTTATAATAATCTAGAACTATACGAATTATCTCAACGTATTATAAACGGGTCACCTAATTGTATGTTTGCAGAAGCTTATAACTTATCTTATACTGACGTATATGACTTCGCATCCGCTGGTAACAAAAAATCATTAAAGATGTGGGAAATAGAATTAGGTATAACTCACCACGAATTAGGTTTACCTTGGGACGAACCTGTACCGGAAGACTTATGGACTAAGGTTGCTGAATATTGTGATGATGACGTACTTGCTACTGAATACGTATTCAATCATTTATCAGCAGACTGGAGTACTAGAAAGATATTAGCGGATATTGCTGGTAAGACCGTAAACGATTCTACAAATGCATTAACTACAGCTATAGTATTCCAAGGTAATAGAAAACCACAGCACGAGTTTAATTACAGAGATTTGTCTAAACCGGTCGATATTTCGGAACTAAGAGCTTCAACAAGACATTATTTCGAAACCGAGACTCATATGCTTTCGAATCCAGGATTTATGGCGTGGAATGGCGAATTATCTGTATTACCGTTCTTCCCGGGATATGAATTCAAGAATGGTAAATCAACTTATAGAGGTTTTGAAGTTGGTGAAGGTGGATTTGTATATGCCGAACCAGGTATACACAAAAATGTAGCATTACTAGACGTAGCTTCAATGCACCCACACAGCATAATAAACGAGTGTTTATTTGGTCCTAAGTATACGAAACGATTTAAGGATATTGTACAAAGTCGTATAGCTGTAAAACACAAAGACTTTGAGAAAGGTAGAAGTATACTGGACGGTAAATTAGCACCATATTTCGTTGAAGAGCATCTTAAGACTTTAGGTACCGCTATGAAGACACCTATAAATTCAGTATATGGATTGACTAGTGCTGGTTTCGAAAATCCATTTAGAGACACAAGAAATATAGACAACATAGTAGCTAAACGTGGTGCGTTATTTATGATAGACCTTAAACACGCAGTTGAAGAACAAGGTTTCACAGTGGCGCATATTAAGACAGACTCAATAAAGATACCAGATGCTACACCTGAGATAATACACTTTGTAATGGAGTTCGGTAAATTATACGGATATGAGTTTGAACATGAGGCTACTTACGAAAAAATGTGTTTAGTAAACAACGCTGTGTATATTGCTAAGTATGATAGTGGCGAATGGACTGCTACGGGAACACAATTCCAAGTTCCATACGTATTCAAGACTCTATTCTCACACGAGCCAATAACAATCGAAGATATGATAGAAACTAAATCTGTAAAGACAGCTATGCATTTACAATCTCCTACAGGAGAAAGAAAGTTCGTAGGTAAAGTTGGAGGTTTCTGTCCAATGGTAGACGGATATACTCTTGTTAGAGAGGGTAAAGATAAGAACGGCAATGTTAAATACGATGCTGTTACTGGAACTAAAGGATATTTATGGATGGAGTCTAACACTGTCATAGACGGTCATCTAGAAGATAAAATTGACAGGAGATATTATGATAAATTAGTAAATGACGCAATAGCCTCAATAGAACAATACGAGGGTTGCGAAGGATTTATAGAATAATGGAGGGATTTTATTATGGTAAATAGAAAATTATCAGTGGAGAATGCGAAAATTATATTCAGGAACTTTTCAGGTAAGGAAAGTAAATTCAACAGAGCAGGAGACAGAAACTTCAGTGTAGTATTTGATAGAGAACAAGGTGAAGAATTAAGAGACGAGGGATGGAACTTAAAGATATTAGCACCAAGAGATGAATACGAAGAAGCTAGTTATGCAATGCCTGTAAAGGTACAATTCGGGAAATTCCCACCAAAGATATATTTAATATCAGGTAGAACTAGACAAACATTAAACGAGGACACTATATCATGCTTAGACTACGCTGAGATTGAAAACGTTGATATAATTATTAGACCATATAATTGGGAAGTGAATGGTAAGACAGGTGTTAAAGCATATGTACACACTATGTACGTTACTATTGAAGAAGATAGATTTGCTAGTAAATACGACTTTGATGACCCATACAGAAAAGGACCAGTAGACGACGGTGATATGCCATTTTAATTAATTCTGGGCCTACGGGCCCTTTTATATTTGAGGAGTGATAGTATGAAAGTAATAAAAAGAGATGGAAGAGAAAAAGAATACGATATAAATAGAATATCTCAAGCTATAAAAAGTGCATATATCCAAGTGTATGGTAATGAACTTACCGAATTACAATTATCTAATATAGAATACGCTACCACATCTATAGATTTAGACATTGGTATGATGGGCGTAGATGAAATAATGATTGAAGAATTACAAAGCGTGGTGATATCTCAATTAAAGTACGTCGATTATAAGGTGTATAGAGCGTATAAAGAATATCGCGATGAAAGAACTAGACAAAGAAATGCTAAATTAGATTTAGTAGCATCAGTTCAAAAGATTGTTGGTGGAACTAACAAAGATGTTCTTACGGAGAACGCTAATAAAAAAGGCGAAAGAGTTTGTACTCAAAGAGATTTAATGGCCGGCGAAGTTAGTAAATTTATAGCGGATACAACAATGATACCGTTGCATTTATTAGAAGCTCATAACGCCGGAGCTATCCATATTCATGACAAGGATTACTTTGCTCAACCAATGACTAATTGCGAATTGGTTAATCTAAAAGACATGCTTACTAATGGTACGGTTATTAATGATAATTTAATAGAGACACCTAAATCTATCGGTACTGCTATGACTGTGGTTACACAAATAATAGCTCACGTAGCATCTAGTACGTATGGTGGTCAAACTATATCTCTATCGCATATCGCTCCATATGTTAGGGTTAGTAAGAATAAGATTGAGAAAAAATACAGAGATAGAAATCTACCAATAACAGAAGAAGCTCTTAAACAATACGTTCAAGAAGATTTAAAGAAAGAAATAAAAGATGCTGTACAAACATTCAATTATCAAACGTTAACTCTTATGTCTATGAACGGTCAATCACCTTTCGTAAGTGTATGCATGTACCTAAACGAGGAACCAGAATATATAGAAGAAACTGCTATGTTAATTGAAGAGTTCTTCATTCAAAGAATAGCTGGAATGAAAAACAAACACAATGTTGTTAGAACACAAACATTCCCTAAACTATTATATTTCTTAGATGAGAACAATGTGTACTCAAATTGTAAATATTTCTATTTAACTAAGTTAGCTGCACAATCAACAGCTCTTAGAATGATACCAGACTATATTTCAGTTAAGAAGATGAAAGAAGTGATTGGACACGCATTCCCACCAATGGGATGTAGAGCATTCTTGAGTCCGTTCTTCGACGAACACGATAAACCTATGTTCTACGGTCGTGGTAACTTAGGGGTTTGCACTTTAAATTTACCATATATTGCCTTAGAAGCTGCGGGTAACATGACTAGATTCTGGACTCTATTAGACAAATATTTAGAAATGGCTAGAGAAGTTGGACAACTTAGATATGAAAAACTTAGAGGTGTCAAGGCCAAAGTGGCTCCTATATTATGGATGCACGGAGCTATATCTAGATTAGATGCAGAAGATGAAATAATAAACGCTATCGATAAAAATGGATTTACAGTAACTATCGGATATTCTGGTATATACGAAACAGTGATGGTTTTATTAGGGTTACCTCATACAACGGACGTTGGTAAATCTCTTGCTCTACAAATAATGAGACATCTACAACACGCTTGTAATGTATTTAAAACGTATCAACCACATCTAAGATTTGCGTTATACGGCACTCCTCAAGAAGCTACAGCAGGAAGATTCTGCGAAAAGATAGTTGAAAGATTTGGGGTTATCAAAGATGTTTCTGATAAAGGATTCATCACTAATTCATATCACGTAGACGTTAGAGAAGAAATAGATGCATTCAGTAAAATAGAATTCGAAGCTCAATTCCAACATTTGACCACTGGAGGTTCAATAAGTTATGTAGAGACTCATAACTATGGTAAGAATCCAGACGCTATATTAGCCATAATTAGACATATCTACGAGAATATTATGTACGGAGAAATAAACTTCGAAAGTGACGTTTGTGGTAACTGTAAATACGAAGGCGCTATGTCTATAGACGATGGTTTAAATTGGTATTGTCCACAATGTGGTTGTAAAGACCAATCTAAATTATCTGTAGTAAGAAGAACTTGCGGATATTTAGGAGAGACTGAATGGACTGATGGAAGGAAATTAGATATTATAAATAGAGTAAAACATCTATAATGCGCGAAAAACACATGGTATATTATGAGAGAGAATGAGTAGCTCAGTCGGTGAGAGCACCACAAGAATCGTGGGGGTCGTTGGTTCAAATCCAACCCGTTCTCTTTTATTTTTTGAAAGGAGAGAGTTAAATGAGATATGCAAAATTATTAAAATATGACGCTGGTAATTGGGATGGTATAAATACTACTATTTGGTTTAGCGGTTGCAAATTTAAATGTCCGGGATGTTTTAACGAAGAATGTCAAGACTTCGACTACGGTTGGGATTATAATAAAGAGATTGAAGATAGACTTATAAAGTATGCTATGGACGAGCATGTTAGTGGAGTGTGTATATTAGGCGGAGAACCATTCCAACAAGACTTAGACGTGTTATTGAAATTATTCAAGCGAATAAAACATGAAGTTCGTAAACCCATTCATGTATGGACTGGGTATATAATTGAAGACTTGCTACAAGACCCAGATAAGAAAAAGCTTTTAGAATACGTCGATACTTTAGTAGATGGACCTTTTATAATGGAGTTGAAAAATCTTAACTTAAAATACAGAGGCAGCGAAAACCAAAGAGTGTGGTATCTATGAGAGAAAAAAGTAAAAGAGTAGAGATGTATCAGTATCAACTGGAAGCTATCGACAAGATGCAAAACGGTTGTATATTATGTGGGGGAGTTGGTACTGGTAAATCCAGAACCTCCCTAGCATATTTCTATAAACAATACGGAGGTAAATTTAACACACAATTCTATACTAAGATGGTTAATCCACCAGACTTATATATCATAACAACTGCTAGAAAAAGAGATAGTTTGGAATGGGAAGGTGAGCTAATAGTATTTCTTATGAATACAGACCCGAAGCTATCCTTATATCCAAACCAGAAGGTTGTTATAGATAGTTGGAACAATATTAAAAAGTATGTCAAGGTTAAGAACGCGTTCTTTATCTTCGATGAACAAAGAGCTATAGGTTCTGGAGTATGGTCGAATTCATTTCTAAAAATTGCCCGGGGGAATAAATGGATATTACTTTCTGCAACTCCGGGAGATACATGGACCGATTATATTCCAGTATTCGTAGCTAATGGATTTTATAAGAACAGAACAGCGTTCTTAGCAGAACATGCCGTATATTCGAGATTTGCTAAGTTCCCTAAGATAGAAAAATTTGTAGGGACGAAGAAATTAGAAGCTTACCGAAAGCGCTTGTTAGTCGATATGACGTTTCAGCGAAGAACTGTTAGGAATTATAAGAACGTATTATGTGAATACAATAAAATTCATTATAAAAAGGTTAATCGAGACCGTTGGGATATATTTGATGAAAAACCTATAGAAAATCCTGCGTCTTTATGTTATTTATTAAGAAAGGTTGTTAATTCGGATAGTTCTAAAGGTAATGCATTAGTCGAACTATTCGAAAAGCATAAAAAGATAATAGTATTCTATAACTTCGATTACGAATTAGAAATACTAAGGAACTTATATTATGGTCCTAGAGTTAAGATTGCCGAATGGAACGGTCATAAACACGAACCTGTACCAAAAGGTGATAAATGGATATATTTAGTTCAGTATAGTTCAGGTAGTGAAGCTTGGAATTGTGTAGAGACGGACACTATTGTATTTTACTCTCAAAATTACTCTTACAAAATAATGGAACAAGCTGCTGGTAGAATAGATAGATTAAATACGCCATATAAAGACTTGTATTATTATACACTAAAGAGTAGAGCTCCGATTGACGTAGCTATATCGGTTGCTATAAAAGAGAAAAAAATATTTAATGAGAGGGGATTTTTGAATGGATGAAATAATAATGATACTATTAGCAATACTTTTAGGCATATGGATTGGATTAACTAATCCTTGGACTAAATAACACGCGAAAAATACAAATCCTATTATGAGATAATATATAAAGGATGGGATTTATTATGAAACAATATTTAGAAAATCAAGAAAACATGGACAAACTTATACTTGGAATTTATAGAGAACTTGGTAAGGAATGTGCTAAATTTAACGCACACGAATTTGCTAGTTCAGCTAAAAGACAAGAGTATATGGACAACCGTAGATGTATGAATAGATGTATGGAATATTTACTTCGTAGAAATTTCGGTGCTAAATAATATTATCGAAGGGTCTTACATAGACTCTTCTTTTTCCGCGAAAATTACACGCACTATTATGAGATATATTATAAATAAAAGGAGCGATGTATTATGGAAAATACAACAAATAAAAAATTAGGAAAAAATTTAGGAAAGTTAGCTTTATCAAAAGTGAAAAGATTTTATGAAGACCATCAAGTAGAGATTTGGGTGTATGGTATAATGACAGCTATGTATGCTGCTGGTTATTACACAGGACACAAACACTGCGAGATTAAGGCTTCACAAATTCTAGGCACTAAAGAGGAGGTATTCTATCTAGACAAAGATACTAATGAATTAGTTGGAAAAGCTGTACGAACAATCGTTGTAAAAGAATAATCTTAAGAGGATTGAGCTTTCATGCTCTTTCCTTTTTCGCTTCAATTACACCGCCTATTATGAGAGGGGGTGATATTATGGAGTTTATAGTGGCCTTATTGTTACTCTTGCTACTGGCATACTTACCCAGGGGTAAATGATACGCGAGATTTACATGGCCTATTATGAGAGAATAATATATAAAATGGAGGAGATATTATGTTAAAATTATTAGGACACTTATTCTTAACTAGTATAACTGGAGGATTATGGTTAGTAGTATTAGCAATAAGACACTTCACGAAGTAATATTATGACCAAAGAAGGGTTTACAACAACTCTTCTTTTTTTTCTCCGCGAGATTTACATGCTATATTATGAGATAATATAGATTAAAGTGAGGTATTTATTATGAAAAATTTATCAGAAAAAACATTAAAGAGATTAGCTATAGGAAGTGCAATCGTTGCGATTGTTGTAACAATTATTGGAATTAAAGTTATAGACAATAATGTTGTGACAAAGAGCGAAGCATATGAAAACTTAAATGAATCTCTTGACGAAAGAAGAGCTGGTGAAGATATGAGATTCGAATACTTATACGGAGAAGAATAATCTTAACAGGATTGAGCAAACATGCTCTTTCCTTTTTACCCCGCGAAATTTACATGCACTATTATGAGATAATATATTAAATTTATATAAAAGGATGGTATTTATTATGGGAAAAATTAAATCATTTTTAAACAAAACTACTGAGATTACAAATGGACAAAGATTACAAATTTGTGCAAGTGTATTAGGTTTAACAGCAATAGGTTTATATTTAAACAATAAACTTGTAAAGAGTAGACTTGAAACAATTGACAAAGAGTATGATTTAGAAGTTCTTAGACAAATCTTAGCTAAACATGGTATAGAAATGGATGAGGTTTTAGAGAACAAACATCAATACTTGACTGATGAAAAAAGATTATAATTATCGAAAGGATTTGGACATTCGTGTCCTTTTCCTTTTCGCGTTTCCTACATACACTATTATGAAAGGAGTTGATATATATGTTAAGTTTTATTATTAGTGTATTAGGAGTATTATTAACATTATTAGGAATTGGAGTGCTATTAGTATTAATAGGAGCAGGTTATGTTCTTATAAAATTGGTAGCGTATGCAATTCCGATTGTTATAATCTTATGTGCTATAAAATTCTTATTAGATTTATAAACCGAGATGGAGGCATAGCCTCCTAAACTTCGCGAAAAATACATTCTATATTATGAGATAGAAGTACGATTCAAGGGGGATGTATATTATGGAATTATTAAAAGTTTTATTAGGATTTGTTATCGTTTTAATCGTAGCTACAGTGATGGCTATCGTTGGAGGAGCAATGGCGAATAGGATTTATAACAGTGATGAAATTTAATACAGAATGAAGACAGCAATGTCTTCTATCTTCCCCCGCGAAAAATACACACTATATTATGAGAGGATAGTTTAAAATTGTCGGGTATTCCGTTACCCAGAACGCCGTAAAACCACGGAGGTGTCATGTCAAGAATGACAATTCTCATGTACATTATTATAAAGAGCAATGGGTTATCATGCTCTTTAACGTTTCAAAAAAGGAGAGGATTTATTATGAAAAAAGAAAACTACCAATTATCAATTGAACAACGCGACGATATTATCAGAGCAATGCTAACTTCTATTAAATTTCAATCATTCTTTTCAGTATTATTTGCTATTATTTATTTAATACGACATGAAAGTATTTGGGCGTGGACAGCTTTGTTATTTGTAGCATATATGGTTTACACTTTTCTTTCAGCATTGTATTTATACATGGTGGACGAATACACAGGCTTCATACAAGTATTGGCTATTACTTGTTATTTACCAAATAGTTTCATGTGTTGGTTAATGTATGCGGTAATATGTGGTTTGATAAAAATATTACAATGGCCTTTCAAAGGAGGTGGTAACAATGGCTAATTTCTGGAAACTATGTACTTTAAGTTTACCAACCGAGAGTGGCGAATATGAAGTGAGATTATCCGAAAAAGATGACCCACTATCATGTCCTATTACAACTAAAGCTTTATTCTTTGCAGAAACTAAAACTTGGAATATATCTAAAGAGTTTAGTTCACATGAAGTAATTGCGTGGAGGTGATAATATGTTAAGATGGTTATACGACTTAATATTCCCATACGGAATGTTTTAATGAATTTTATAATGGAAAGGAGGTGATATCATGAAAGAATGGATGAGATGGCTATATGACTTAGTATTCCCATACGGAATGTTCTAATGAATCTTATAATGGAAAGGAGGTGATATCATGAAAGAATGGATGAGATGGTTATATGACTTAGTATTCCCATATGGAATGTTTTAATAAATAAAGTGACAACATATAGGGTCCTACGGGGCCCTTTGAAAAAAAGGGGGAGAATCAATGAAAAAGAATAATTTAATAGATTTAAAAAGATGGTTTAAAGTAGAAGAAAGTCCTGCTAGGAACGGTAGGTATTTATTAATGGTTGGTCACAGAAGAGCTAGTGGTCACCCTACAGGTGTTACAGTTGTGGAAAAAAGTTGGTGTAAAAAATCCGGATGGGATTTACCAGAAGGTGTTTGGCCTATGCAATGGAAATATATCACTGCGGAAGACAAAGAAAAATACTTTAGAAAGTATAATGAGTATAACGATTGGGTCGAAAAGAAATAATATTCTGAGGGAGATGAAAAAAATGAAAGGCGATTTTTACCAACCAGGGGCACTAAGTGTATTTGTAGATAATAGAAACAAGAGTACAAACGATTGGATACATGATTTGTATCATTCACCATTCAAAGAAGAATTAATACGTATTCATGGAATTGAAAGTTATGAAATTTTAAATAGATATAGAGGATGTAAAGATGCAAAAGGTGGAGAAGAAGCCGCTAGGAGATGGAGGGAAATGATATGACGACAACACATTATTATGAAATGCAACGAGAACCAGGATTATATTTAGTTACAGTTACTATCAATGATGCAATCATAGATTGTTATGGGGTCACTACTAAAATAGAAATAAAACAGCATAGACAATTTGTTATGGTACATGACCCAGAGGAATTTAGAAAATATTTAAAGACTTTATGTGCTGTTCAAGGAGCAGTCGTGTCTGCTTCAAAATTAGAAGAAGAAGATAAGATATTAGAATTATAGGAGGGTATTATTATGATAAAAGTAGAAAACATTGAAACATGGGGATGGAATGGAGCAATAAGAGGAATGAGAAATCCAAAGAATAGCTGGTCAAGAAGTGACTCGAAATGGATAATGGACCCAAACGATTATACTGCATGGACTATAAATTTAGGACCTAACGATAAAAAATTAATGTCTAATTTAACAGCAGCTGGCACAGACCACAGAAAGTTCTTAAGAATGCTACACATTCATATGGACGTTACAGCTCCTTTATATTGGTGGAAGGACTTCGACACGTACAGAATAGGTAGAACAGATGGACTAGACACGGTCAACGGATGCAGTACTATGCATATGTTACACACTCAACCAATAACTATGGATATGTTCTCTTGTGAAGATTTAGACAAAATAGGATTAAATCTATTAGAGGCTGATATAAACTATATGGAATACAATAGACAAAAATTCAACGAAACTAAAGACTATAAATATTGGAGACGTATTATACAATCTTTAGGAACCAACTTCAATCAAATGAGAACCATAGATATGACTTATGAAACTGCTTTAAGGATTACTTGTAGTAGAGACTTACACAAGTTAGTTGAATTCAGAGAACTTTGTAAGATATTATTAAGCGAGGTTCCATACCTAGCTGTATTCTACGAAATATTAAAAGCAAAACACGAAATACCAAAGGAGGTAAAATAATTATGAATTTATTTAATATAACTATACCAAGTGATGAATTAAACAAAGGATTATACGAAGTAACAATAGATAGAACTGTTATGAGATATGATAAATGCAATGATGATTGGGTGTTACACAACGATAAAGAAACGGAATACGTCGTGGTTACCAATTATAAAAACTTTGAGAATTGGCTTTGTAATAAAAACAAGGAAGAGTTTGTTACAGAAATCAGATACAAAAAAATAGCAGAGACTGTATTAGTTGTGAATTAGGAGGATATTATGAAAAATTTTAGTGCAAATCCAAACTGTTGTCAAAACTGTGAGATGCCAATATTCGATATGGATAAGTTTATAATGTATGAAGGATTATGTAAGAAATGTTATTATCAAAGAGTATATCAAGAAGGACTATCACCAGAACAAATAGACTGGCTACAACCTGCTGAGAACGATGATGAATTGTATGATATCAAGATGTTGAGTACTTTGGATAATTATAAATTCAAACCAATGTTTGCTAAGATTAAAGAGGGATTAGACAGAGCTGAACAATCAGAAAAACCTGAAGGTCATGAAATGTTTACCAATTTTCAACAACTTCAAAAAGTATGGCTTCGCGAAAAAAACAAGGACTATAATGAGAGATAATATTATAAAGGGGTATTCATTATGAAAATTAAGTTTGCAAGTATGTATGGAGAATTCGGAAAATTAAAGGTAAAGAGTTACAATAAACATTGTGACAAATGCGGTAAAATGATTGACGAATACGAATACATTAGATGTGACGGCATGTGTGAAATATGCTATTATAATAGACATCTATAAAATCAAGGGGAGACTTCGGTCTCTCTTTTATTTCTTAGGAGGGTATATATGTTCGAAAAGTCTAAACGTAAAAAGTTATGGAAACAAGTTATGGAGAACGATAAAAAGATAGGTTCATTAAGACGAGAGATGTTTTTATGCAGGT
>JAEIGA010004179.1_pt1 | contig 22370 bp, 34 predicted proteins | sample 9270691 | NCBI WGS metagenome assembly JAEIGA01 (sample SAMN17057246, study PRJNA624740) | gut metagenome | biome: biome; isolation source: fecal sample | host: Bos grunniens | place: China: Xizang | collected 2019 | reverse complement strand
TTAAGATTTTAGCTAATTCTTGCTTATCTAATGCACGCTCAATTCCTTTATACTCATTTAATTCTTCAATTGCTTTAATAACACTTGCAAAGAAAGGTTTTTCTTCCTTATAATAGAATACAACACCTAAATGTTCTGGTATAATTAACCATCTATTATCAGCTAATTTTGATTTGTCAATTAATAATGATTGATTATTAATTGCAGAAATTGTTACAGTTTCTTTTTCTTTAGCTGCTACAATGTTCTTAAAATATTTGTAATAAGCGTCTCTAACAAATTTAGGATACAATTTAAGTTCATCCACTTTCGTTCTCGCGCTCATTCCTTCAAGTACGATAAAATATGATAAATCAAATTCTAAAATAGGTAGCCCATTAATTGATTTATATCTTGTTCGGCAATATTCAGGTGCCAAATCTTGTAGAATTGCTTTTTTCCCATCTTCACTTTCTTTAAAGAACCCAAAATAAGCTCCATCAGTTAGCACTGTTGAAAAAATTCTTGGCAATTCTTGTTTTAAGTTTAAGCCATCTACGAAATAACATGCGCTGTTTAAAGCTTTTAACACTTTTTCCTTTTCTGGTAATTTCATAAAATCCATTTTAGGAATAATAAGTGTATCATATGTTAACATATTAGACATATACTCAATAAAACGTTTATATACACCACTTAAGTCTACATAGTTTCTTGATAGGTTTCTTAACTCAATTACGTTGTCTCTGATAAGTATTTGATCAATCTCTTCAGAGCTCATTCTTTCGCTCTTTCCTTTTCTTCTATATGCAGCATCGTAATCGTTTAAACTAGCTACTGCAATATCTTCTAAAGATTTTTTGAAAACAGCAAAATCACGTACTGGTCTTTTTTCTTCATTCATTTTTATCTTTCACCTCCTCGGCTTGCGAATTTCATAAAGTCTGCTAAGTTTCTTGTTTGTCTAGTTTTCTTTTTGATATAATCAGCTTCATAGCTCTTGATTCTATATAAGCCATATTGAAAAGCACTGAATTTATCCTTGTTCATTCCTGAATTAATTCTTTCAAGTACCAAATTCTTCTGATTGATACTTCCATCTTTTATTCGCATGTTGAGAATTTCATTGATTAACAATGTTTCTAAAGTATAAGGTTTTAATCGTCTAATTCTTTGTTCTACAGACATAGCTGCTCCACGTGCCGTTGCAAGTAATTTTGTTTTAGCCCTTTGTTCTGAAATAAGGAAGTGCACTTTACCGCTAATTAATTCTGAATAAGTAACACTATTAATTTCGCCTTGTAAAGTTGAATTTGCTTTAATAACATAAATTACTTTCGCGCAATCTCTCGGTTGCTTAGCTAAATAATCTTCGTCATTAATAACTCCTAAAGGTGGATAAACTTGTCTCGTAATATCGTGTTGGTTGTATTGAATCATATAATCCATTAGTCCAACACCCAAACCGTTACCGTCTATTACTACCTCTTTAGGTTGGTAAGCTTCTACCATTTCCTTAATTCTTGCCGCTTGGTGTTCAAAATGTAGTTTACTTGGAAACACTTCTAAATTCACTAATTTCTTCACAAAACCATTCACATTAGGTAAAACTTTAAATACGCAACAAACTGTGTCACATCCTAATCTACCTACGTCTACACTGAGTATGTAGAATTGTTCAGGATTGTATCCAACTTTTTGCACATTACTATTCTTTTTCATTTCAGTATTAACAACAACTCTGTGTTTTTCTAATATGTCAGTTGTTACCCAGCTATCTGCCGAACCACCAGTCCAGATTGACATATACTCACGAGCAAAGTCATCTTCTTTAAATGTTCCACTCATTTTTAATTCTTGAACGTAGTTCTTAGGTATTAATCCAAACAATACTGGAATTCTATAATCACATCCCCATACAAAAGCTTGGTCAGGTGCAATTATCGATTGCAGCATAAGCTCTTTAAGTCTTTCGTAAGCATAAGAGTTTTTCGCGCCAGCTGATGTAATATAAATTTGTGCTTGATGTGGTTCTTTATTGTTCAATAATCCATTTGCAGTTCTTCTATTAACATTCATCAGCGGCAATACAATTGCGTTTAGGTCGTCACCGTCGTGGTCACGAACCTCATCTATAATGCCGGCATGTCTACGACCACCACGAGTTGCGTTTTGAGCCGCAACGATATCAAATACCGATCCGTTCTTGAAAGTGATACGAACCGTATCTGCTGTGAAGTTTCGAGACAGCACTTCTTGTTCTAACAATGGGAAGTTGTCCCAAATTTCGGTTAACTTCTCCAAAGCAATTTTTGTTCCTTGTTCCTTACCTGGTGCACATATGAATACCTTTGAACGGGGTAAAAATATACATCTCAAGTATAACGCCAGAATTGACAAGAAAGACTTGGCAAACGCTCTGGGCGCAGTACAATAGTGGTAACGATATCTCATGCTCGCGCGCAAGAAAATACGTTGGTAAGGAAATAATTTAAAGTGTGAATCTTTAGGCGTTATCAAATCTATAAATAAATCAGGATAGGCCGTAAAGAAAGACACATATTTTTCATATAATTCTCTGTTTTTATCAATTCGATCTTCTGTTAAAATAACGCCTTTTTCAACGAAAACGCCGTTTCTAACATCGTCAGGATTAACTTTCTTTCCTAGATATGTAATCTCCGCAGTTTCTACCATAGTTAATCCACCTCGAATTCTTCATTAAATTCATCTGCTAACTCATCGTCAACAACTATACGCTCATATCTCTCATCATCTTCATTAAAGTCTTCCAATTTATTCATTGTTTGAATTTGATTTAGTTTTTCATTAAGTTCTTCTGCAATATTGGTCTCTCCAACTACAATGCGCTTTGTGTAGTTTTGTAAGTTTTTCATAACTAAGTCAACTTGGTCCTTTTCGCGCCAGTTATAAAACTCATTCATAAATCCTTTCTTTTCTAAGTAAGCGCATAACTCACCAACTGACTCAAAGTCTCCTGCATTTCTCGCAGTTTTAGAACTAAAGTCAGCTGCCTTTGCAAGGTCATTATAAGAACTAATTAAAGCCTTAACATCAGAACCTTTTGCTTCTTCGTCCCAAATTGCTTTTTCAATTTGATAAGACAACATCGCCATTTTCTTTGCGTTATCGCGCTGTATGGCAGTTGTAACAGATTGAGTTTTCTCTATATCGTCATATAGTGCCTGAAATCTCTTCAGTTGCTCATTACTATACCCCGTACCCCAAAACTCTTGCAAGTTCTTAAGGTCTTGTTCACTAAGGGCCGTAATGTGTTTTCTTTCTTCGCCTTCGGCGAGAATTTGTTTCCATTCGTCGTGAATTGGTTTCCAATCAATAGTGTCATATTTTTTTGACCAGTTTTGCAATGCATACATCTTAAACATTCCCGCACCATTGTTGTTAACCATAACCATCCAGTCATTTGTGTTAAAAGGAATGTCCGCATATTGACAAAACTTGTCTGCCTTTTGTAAATCACTACAATCGCCCAACCATTTGTCTAAACAATTGTTACAAATGTCTAGGTATCCGTCTGGAAAGAACCAAGATTGGCTTGGCGTAAACTTGTCTTGTTGCGCATACTCGCCGCATTTTCTACAGTTCTTTCCCATAATTTTAACAGTTGGATTTACAACAGGTTCAACACGTTTTGAAACTCCTTGTAAATAACTATCAAAATCACTCATTCTCATCTTCTCCCGCATACATATGATCAATTGAAGCTAATACAATCATTAATTCTTCTTCAATATTAACTCCATTTCTCTCTAATAGCGTAGAGTCAATTTCCACAATGCGTTCTAAACTCATTGGGTCTTCTGTATACTTGTGAGGTAAACCAAGTTCTTGTAACACATTTTCAACCATCTCTACTGCTTCTATATTATGTATCTCATATTTCATTACTTACTCCCCTCCTTCTTCTTATCTCTCGCTTTCTTATCACAATGTTTACACCTTGCACTAAGTCCGTCCTTCGCATTTGCCTTTTTAACGAAACTACGTTCGTCACGGAAATACGTTTTTCCGCAAGTTGAACATTTTTTGAACTTTTCAGGGTGTTCGCGCCAGTTCCACATATCATACATTAACACTGCAGTTTTAGCAATTTTTTCACAAATTTGTTTAGTAAAAATCGTACTAATATAATTAGGCGAATATCCAAGTCCATATTTAAGTTGTAATTCGTCCGCAATTTGTTCGTTAGTAGCTCTTTCAATTTTTCTACACAAAATCCAAAATCTACTTTCGTCAAATTCCGTATTATCTATATAAGTTTCAAGTTCCCACAATAAAAATTTTAAGTCGGAGTCAAGTCTATCCCAACTATTCTCCTTTAAAGTCCCGTACATTTCAATCATATGATAAATATGTAACGGATTAGTCAAATCAATCCTATTCTCACTAACCTCAACCCATTCCCACTTATCAAGTCCGTCTCTAATAAGTGTTGCAAGTTTTTCTTGCTCGCCCGCATACCAATCTTCACCAAATCTGCTTCTATAATGGTCCGCGCGCCAATTCCCATATTTAAAAATCTGATAATTATCTCTCACATAACCCGTATCTGATGTAAGACAAATGTCAGGTCTTTCTCCTCCTGCAAAAGTATGAGCCCTAATTTCGTCTACTTGTGAACCTTTTAGTACAAATTGTTCTTTTCTAAGCGCAATTAGTAAGTGATTCTTCTTATAATATTCTAAATTAAGTAAGTTCTGGTCCTTAAGTTCCTTAACTCTCTCAGCTAACCTATCAATTGCAACCCATAAGTCCTTCATGCCAGGAATTTGAGCATCAGGCCCGTCAGGATCTCTACTAATTGTAGGCTTTACTTTTTTATATGGAGATTTCTTAAGCTCCATAAAGTGCTCCTGGTTGGTCGCTGGGTTTTCTAACAAAGCGTCAAGTGACTCAGCTTGTTTGCGTGTCCAAGTTGTGTGTTTCGGGTCAATTTGAATTTCTTTTGTTTGGCAAAAGTTTTTGTCGGTTTTAGGGTTTTTACCGTATAAAATGTAGTTGGCGGCGGCTTCAAGTTCTTTTGCTGTTGAGTCTTCTTCGTAGTGAAGTGCGGCCTTTTCGCTTAGTTCTTTATTAAATAAGTCTTTTACGAATTGGGCGCGGTCAGCATACGAATAGATGTCGTAGTCCAACGCCTTACTAATTCCTAAGTTCAATGTGGGTTCCTCCTATTTTGTTCTTCTATATTAATTATAACACGGGGGATTGGTAAAGTCAACTATTGGACTTAGTTAGGGTTAGGTTATAATTGGATAGTAAATATTAAGTTATTGTTGAAAAATGAAAATTAAGTTATTGTCGTTGTCTGGCCGAACGTTTGTTCGTTTTGCGTTCGCACAAAAACGCATAACCCATGCCCACCCATTCCAAAATAAAATGAAACACGTGGCACCGTGTAAAACTTCTCTGGATCGATCGTTGCGAACGAACGGGCGTTTGTGTAAAGTAAATTTACTTTACTCAAGTGGCGTTTAAACGAACATTTGTTTTATTTTACACACACATGTTTAGGCGTAAAACACACACATGGGGCGTTAAAAAAAATTAAAATTTTTTTATTTTTTTTGCATTTTTATTTGACATTTGCACATAATAGGAGTATAATATTAGTGTAAGGAAGGAGTACAACATATATGAAATTAGAAAAATTAAAAGTAAATCTTAAAGATATTGCAACAACTAATCCAATAACTAATAAAAGCATAAATCGTGGTTACCGTTGCGAAATCGCATACAAAGCTAGTGTAACAGGAGAATTTGATTATAAGCTAGACAATAAAAGCTATCTAGTAGGTGGAGACCAAAACAACGGAAACTATCGCTATCAAGTAAAAGCAAATAGATGCGAAATAAAGTTAGTAAAAGACATCAAAGAAACAGCAGAAACAGCAGAAGAATTGCTAGACATCTACACAAAGTACAACAAAGCAAATAGATATGTTTATATAGTTGAAGTAAATGATGAAACTTATGCAATAACAATGAACACACAAGAGTTCAAAGAGTTTGTAACAAAGTTCTTCAGATATTCACAAAGTGCAAAGACATTAAGAGTTAACATAAATGATAGAACAATATACCAATGGGCTAGGTTAAAAGCCTAGCCAAAGGTATTAAAAAAAATAAAAAAATAACTAAAAAAGTATTGACAAAGTAAAATAAATATAGTATAATATAAGTACAGCAAGGGGAGAGAACAACGATGCTTGATAGCGAATAACAGTTAGTTATTTGAAACCTATCTAATCAAATGGTGTTCTAGGTTCAGAGGTTTAACCCTTCAAAAGACCTCGAAAAAAAATTAAAAAAGTTGATACAAAAGTATTGACAAACTAATTCAAAAGATGTATAATATAAGTGTAAAGAGGAGGTAATACATATGATAAAATTAGTAAAAAACTTAGCAATGGTGCTTGTAGGACTTGGAGGATTTGTAGCAATAGGAAATGCAATTTCTTGGTTAGTAGAGTGGTTATGTGCAGACAATGGCAGATTTATACTTGGTATGATTATAATGGCTTATGTAGGCTATCAAATGCTTAAAGAAATGCTTGGAGAGTAATCTCCAAGTTTTTCTTATTCTTGCGCCAGAATTATGTCAACTTGCGCAACGGTGCTTCGGTTTACATAATATATTTGCATAATTAGATCTATTGATCTGATCGTGCGGTTGACATAATATCCTCTTTAATCTTTTGTATTTTTTTATAATTTTTTGAATAATTTACTTGACTTTTGGGAATAATAATAGTATAATAGAGATAGAAAGGAAGTGAGAGAATGAATAAATATATAGACCATTTAACAGTTGCAGAATATGAAGACATTGTAATGTGGCTTGAAGAATTGCAAACATTATGGGAAGAACAAAGTAAAGAAGTTGTAAAACAAAAGTATTATGTAAAGTTAAGATTTACAATACCAAAAATTAAAAAAATTATAGAAAAATACAAAAAGAGTGTTGACAAAGAGAAAAAAATATAGTATAATATTAATGTAAAGTAAAGGAGTTGTTAATTATGGAAATTAAAGAAATAAGTGAAAAACTAGGGGAAATCATGAATGAGGTTGCAGAAGTCAATGGAAGACTTCAAGAAATCGCATTGACAAAAGAACAATTTGATGCGGCGAATAGTTTAACAAGTGTTGCTTTTGATTGTGTAGCATTAGCAATTTATCACTTAAAAAAAGACTAAAAAAAATAAAAAACTTATGAAAAAAGTGTTGACAAACAAAAGATAAAATGTTATAATATAAGTGTAAAGGGGAGTTGATAAACCCGTAAAAACAAAGAAGGAGATTTTATTATGGAAAAGAAATTAACACAAGCACAAAAAAATGAGATTTTAAGAGCAAAGGCTTTTGAAATGGTAATCAAGGAAGATTTACTTGATAAAGACATTTTTCAAGTTGCAGGTTCAAAGTTTATGGTAAATGTAGAACACGATGGAGAAAAAGTTCCAGTAAGAATTGATTTTGTAGTTCCAAAAATTGCAGAAGACGATACTTGCCAATATGCAGAAGATTTTGCAGATTTCTATAAACAAGAGCTTGAAGAAAAAAGACTTGCAAAAGAAGAAAAAGAAAAGGCAAAAGCAAAAAAAATTGCAAGAGACCAAAAATTAAGAGAACAAAAGAAACAAGCAAAAGGGGAATAACCCCTTTTGTTTTTTTAATTTTGTTTTTGTGTCAAGTTTTTATGTAAACCAGCACCGGCGGATTTTGTTCTTGATTTTACCCCGATTTTATGTTATAATTAAATTATAAAGAGGTGGATAAAATGAGGGAATTATATACAAGAGAATTTGTAAAAGTTAGCAATGAATTTAGAGTAGGCTTGGCGCGCTTGGTGACAAGTGATTTATATGCAGAAGTAGAAAACAACATTGCGAGAGCGTTAGGCGTTGAAGTTGCAGACTTGCAAACAATAGAAAGTTATGTAAACTGGCGCGAAGAGATCAAGAAGTCGATGCTGGATCCATTCTAGAATTATGTAAACTTGGCCACCGGAGAGTCGGTTGACATAATTCCTCTTTAATATGCAAAATTTTTTAATAAAATTTGCATAAAAGGGTTGACAAATGGGAATAATAATAGTATAATATAGTTGTAAAGAGGAGGTAACCAAAATGAGAACATTGACTTTGTTACATTGGGATGATGACAATCACACGCCAATTACTTGGCTTAATGGATATTATTTAGGGTCTTATGACAATTTACCTGCTATGCTTAGAGCTATCGCTAGCGTAAAAGAATTATTAGAAGAGCCTTTTACTATTCGTGAAGTTACAATTTGTTGGGATTGTCTTCCAGAAGATGAAAAAATAAGTGATGCAATTGCAGACTTTTTGTGGAATGTAGATGACATAACTCCAGAACAATGGGACTTAATATTACAAGCAGAACAAGAAGTTGAAAAATGGTCAATTTTTTACGAAAAATATTGTAAATAGGGTTGACAAACAACCCTCTTTATAGTATAATATAAGTAACAAAGGAGAGTGATTTGTATGTGGTGGAGAGAAATACACAAACAAAAAGAAGAAAAATTATTTCAAGATTGGTTAGATTTATTTATGGAACTATTGACAATTTCTGTTTCAAATGATATAATATAGACAAGAAAGGGGAATACTAACAATGAGAAAAGGTTTAATAATAAAAGTTAAAAAATAGAAAGTTGATTTGGTTGGCAACTCCACTCAAAAGTTGCTCACTTCCTATAATAAGAAAGGGGAACACAAAATGAAAAGAATATTTTTAGATATGGATGGAACACTTGCAAGATTTAATGTAAGAAATGCACTTGATAGATTTGCAGTAGAAAAAGGTTTTTTTGCTAAACTATTAGCATATAAAGGAATTGAAAACATAAACGAAATGGTTAAAAATGGTAATGTTTACATAATTAGTGCAAGTCCAAACGAACAAGCAGACAATGATAAAATGACTTGGTTAGATAAATACTTGCCAAACTTAAACAAAGACAACATAATTTTTTGCAGACTTGGCGAAAACAAAGCCGAAATAATAGAAAACAAACTTAACATAAAAATTGATAAAACTTGCTATTTGTTAGACGATTACACTCACAACTTGAAACAATGGGAAACAGTTGGAGGCACAGGCATAAAAAGAATTACAAAAGTTGCAGACAATTCTACGGGCAAATGGGTTGGTTTAGAGTTAAGACAACTTGAAAAATTAGGCACATTAGTTGCCTAATTTTTATGTCAACTGGCGCGATCATCAATATTATGTCAACTGATCACCGGTGCGCGAGTTTACATAATTTCCTCTTTAACAAAAAGTTAAAAAATATTTAACTTTTTTGTATAAAAGTGTTGACAAGTGCAAATAATAATGTTATAATATAAATGTAAAGAGGGAGGAAAAGAATATGATAGAAATAATAAAAAGATATAAAAGAGTTGTGAGAAAGGTAAAACAATTACCACAATTAAGTAAGAAAGAAAAAAACAGACTAATTTGTGTAGCTTGGTGTGAAGAAGCTCTAAATCTTTTATGGAAAGCTCCAATAATTATTCCACTGTCAATTATAGGTTATTTTCTAATGGGTGTTGGTGCATTTATTCAAGCAATAGCAACAGTAATTGATGGAATAGGTTATGTGTGTGTTGAATTTGTTAATTCTTTATCATTAAACTGTGGTATAGGTTTAATATCAAAAGCAAAAGTAGAACAAATTGCAAATATGATAAAAGAAAATAACAAATTTTAGAAAAAGGGGTTGACAACCCAACCCCTTTATGTTATAATATAAGAGTAATAAGGAAAGGGAAGAATAAAATGGATAGAAGAAAAAATTATTATATTGTATTAGATACAGAAGGACTTGGACTTAATGACAAGAAAAACAAAGTCTATGGCAGACAAAGAAGTTATGATATAGGTTACACAATAATTGACAAAAAAGGTAACATATACAAAACTTTTAGTTGCTTAACAAAAGAAATATTTGGAGATAATGAACTTATGTCAACTGCTTATTTTGCAGATAAAGTTCCTCTTTATGAATATATGCTTGATAATAAAGAAATAAAAATTAGACTTTTTAACAATATTGTAAACGAATTGAAAAGAGATTTGAAACAATGGAACATAAAAGGAATACTTGCTTACAATATAGAATATGATATAAATGCACTTGTTGAAACTGCACAATACACTTTACATAATGCACCAAAGTTGACTTTTGAAAAAACAAAAAGTGGTAAATATAGACCTTTATTTGAAAAGTATTTGCAAAAGTTGTTAGACACAAAAGTTGAATTTTATGATATTTGGACTATGGCTTGTATGTCATTATGTCAACAAAAAACTTTTCTAGCAAATGCAAAATACACTTCAAAAGGTAACATAATAACAAATGCAGAAACAGTTTACCAATATATTACAGACAATGCAGATTTCATAGAAGAACACACTGCACTTGCAGACGCTTTAATTGAGAGTGAAATACTTGCAAGAATATTTAGAACAGGTTGTGGTTTACATAAACAAATATATTTTCCTTTTAGACTAATACCAAAGGAATATCAAAGACAAGGGGCTTAACCCTTGTTTTTGTTTACATAACTTGCGCCGATCCATGAACCCATGCAGAATTACGTTAACTGGGCCACCGGTGTCCGCGCCGAATTATGTCAACTACTTATGTAAACTAAATACAGATCAGATCACGCGCGTTTTATGTAAACTACACAACCTGTTTTTGTATGTTGGAAAAATATATCTAATTGTGTGGTATATTTTATTGACATTTGCATATAATAGTAGTATAATTATATTAGAAGAAAGGAAGTGTTACATATGAAAAAAGAAACAAGACAAGATATAATAAAAGTATTAGATACTTTGCTTGACGATACCATTAGAGAGTATGGTTTTGAAGCAAAACGCACAATTGTAGTTGCAGAAAAGGTTGAAAAATTAAAAAGACAACTTGAAACAAATTCAATAAAATTATTCTAAAAGTGTTGACAAGGTCAGTACAATATGGTATAATTAAGGTACAAACAAGAGAGATAGATACAACACATGAGAGTAAAAACTTCAAAAAGTTTTTAAGAAATTTAATAAAAGGTGTTGACAACACATCTCAATTGTAGTATAATATTAATGTAAAGGAAAGGTAAAAGGTGGTTATTATGAGTAAATTAACAGTTGCTAAAATCAATGAAATGGCAAGAGAAGTTGCAATGAAAGAGATTGCAGAAAAAGGACTAACAGAGTTCTTACAAGTTGAAGGCACAAAATTCGCCAAAGACTTTGAGTTCCAAACTCCTGAAGGTCTAATGGTTAAGACAGTAAGGGTTGACATAGTTGTTCCAAAACTTGAAGCAGAAGAAAATGCTCAAACTCTAGCCGAAGATTACGAGTTCAAACTACAAGAAAAGGCAGAAAAGGACAAAGAGAAAGCCGAAGCCAAAGCAAAGAAAATCGCAAGAGATGAGAAACGCAGAGCAGAGGCAAAAGCACAAAAAGAAGCCCAAGTTGTTAAAACTACTGTCGTACACAAATGAGAATAAGGGAACGAGAGTTCCCTTCTCATTTTGCTTACGTGACAGAATTATGTTAACCGATCTATGTTAATATTTTATGTCAACCGGCACCGGAGAGTTGGTTAACATAAAACTTGCGCGATCGACCATGGAAAAACTTTTTAATTTTCTTTTCAAAAAGTGTTGACATCAAGTCAACCTTATGTTATAATTATAGTAGAAGATAGGGAGAGTGATACATATGAAAAATCAAAAAATATATCTTGCTAAGAAACTTATAAAATCAATAGATAAAGACATTAGAGTAATCATAGAAAGAAAAAAATATTCTCGTGGACTTGCTTGTCTACCAACTGAGAAAACTATCTTTTTAGGTTTTAGAGCAACAGATTTAGAAAACAAAGCCTTTGTAGATTTAGTTAATGAATTACAACCTAACTTTTTCCAGGACTACCCTATAAGCCTTTGGTTGATGGGAGTGCTTCACGAAGTAGGACACATTAAAACACACCAAGACAACCTAGAAAATGACTACAATAACAGCGTCCAAATGTTAGAGCAACTTGTAGAGTTGGGTGTAATAACTGAAAAACAACAAAACGAATTCTATGTAAGACTAGATTTGGAGCAAATGGCAACACAATGGGCAATAGATTACATAAAAGGGATTGCATAATCCCTTTTTCTTTTTGCTCCAGGACCAGAACATATGTTCGGCGCCAGATCCACCGGTGAGGCGGTTTACATAACATCTTAACATAATCACTTGACATAATATCCGTGTCAAGTTTTCACTATCACAATGCGTACTACACTGCTTCGATCTCCGGTGCCCGGCCGTGGCCCGCGTGTCAAGTTTTTACTAGTTCCAGGGCAGCTGCTAAACAGCTGAGTAGCTGGTAGCTGGCCATAGAACAGCTGGCCCGAACAGCTGGCTAAAGTCAAGTTCCAGAACAGCTAGCTTAGGAATATATGGCGGCGCCCACCTTGTCAAGTTTTTACTATACAGCTGCGAAGTCAACTTTTTAATATTGGATCGGTCGGCCGCTGACTATGGAACAGCTGAGCAGCTGGTCAGATCCTCTTTAACAGGTTTACATAATATGTTGACATAAAACAGCTGCAAAAGTTTGACTCTTTCCAAAAATTATGTTATACTTATATTATAAGAAAAATAAAAGAAAGGGGAGATAGAAATGATAAAGGCTGAAATGTTAAAACACAATCGTATTGTCACAATTTCACAATTTGGCGACCGCATTACAGATGTATACTGGAACGGGCACTACGTAGGCAACATAGGAAACGAGGACGCTATTGACGCCCTTATGAAAGTTGCCCACTTATCAGATGGCCGCCCACTTATAGGATACAACTTACTTATGCCTTACAACTATTCGGCAGCTAGCGACGAAGACGCAGCTACAATTGCTAACTATTTTAGTTTCCGCGCCGACCTAACTGAGTCAATGGAGCTAAACCTATTCAACCAAGATTGGGCTATGCTGGCGGATCAAATGAGAGAAGTTGACTTAGGGTTCGCAGTGTGGTATAATTAAAGTATAAGAAAAAACAAAAAAGACAAACCAAAATACAATTTGAAAAAACAGCAAAAAGATAAATTGAAAATTTGATTTTTACTAAAAACTATGTTATAATTATATTATAAGAAAAACAAAATAATTTATTTATTTTGATTTTCATAAAACCCATTGACTTGTTGGCATAAACAAGTGGCAGTGGTTGGCGCCAGGAGGATATAGGACTTGGCGAGTGTGGGCCTCGGTCATGCTTCCACCCCTAGTGGCAGGGTACGCCATCGCTCCTGACACTGAGAGGAAATGTGTCTATGGTTATAAAATTAACCCGTTAGCTGTGCGATAAAGCGAGTTTGCAAGCGCGAGTGGACTTATGCCAAGTCCCTCTTTATGTGGAGACTAGTGTTTACAAAGGTGCAATTCCTTTGCTCTGCAACAAAGCGTTTGGCAACTACTCTTCAACTAATAAGTTGCAGTGTTTGGCAACTACACTTAAATATAAGTTGCAACACTCCTGCTCGAGTGGCGAAATAGGCAGACGCACGGGACTTAAAATCCCGGGGACTAACCATCCGTGTCGGTTCGACTCCGACCTTGAGCACCATTTGTGCCGCTTGTAACATTTCAATTATTGTCATGACTTGCGGCATCACCTATGGGCAGTTGGGTGAGTGGCTAAAACCGGCAGACTGTAAATCTGTTCTCTAACGGGTTCCCTTGTTCGAATCAAGGACTGCCCACCACGCATTCAGGATTGGTGTAACTGGTAACACGTCGCACTTTGACTGCGAAGAGTTCACGTTCGAGCCGTGAATCCTGAGCCACATGCTACTTTTGGTAGTAGCACCCCTTTCTTTACAACTGGCCGCCAGGCAATTTCGTTTTGACGGCCAGACAAAATACTAACTTGATAAAGAGGGTAATTTGAAATTTGACTTTCCCCCAAAATTATGTTATAATTATATTATAAAGAAAAAAACAAATAGTCCGTTAGCTCAGCTGGGAGAGCATCTGCCTTACAAGCAGGGGGTCGTTGGTTCGAGCCCAACACGGACTACCACAACCAAGTCCAGTACGGACAAAGGTGGCTGGCATACCCGCCTCTTTAACATAGGAGTATGCCCATATAGGTATAGCGGAGTGGTAGCAGTTGGCAGCTCGCCAGGCTCATAACCTGGAGGTCCTTGGTTCGAGTCCAAGTTCCGCAACCATCGGGCATCACACAGCCTAAGCTACTTAGTAGCAAAAGTGTGAACGTATTCCCCGGTAGCTCAGTCGGTAGAGCGCTCGGCTGTTAACCGAGTTGTCGCAAGTTCGAGTCTTGCCCGGGGAGCCAGGATAGCGGTGCGGATCTCTTCGGAGCCGTAGGAGATGAAAACCCCTCCAACTTGCCCAACCAGAGAATGTTCTGCGTGAAGCGTGGATATGGGCACCACACATACGCTCCTGTAGCTCAGCAGGTAGAGCAGCTGACTTGTAATCAGCAGGTCGTCCGTTCGATTCGGACCGGGAGCTCCACTAAATTTGACTCAAAGTCAAAACTATGTTATAATTATATTAGAAAAAAGAAAAGAAAACCTAACTAAGGAAGCGATAACCTTTCCAAAACACCTTCCCCTTCTATAAAAACAAAGGGAAACATTAAAAAAGTTGACTAAAACTTAAAATTATGTTATAATTATTATAGAAACAAAAGAAAAAAACAAATAAATCTGGTATAAACGGTTAAAAAATAACCGAATATATAAAAATAAAATAGGGTTGCGACCTTAACGCAAAGCCCAAGAGGGCAGAAAGGTGGTCTATTATGACTGAGAAAATAACAAAAGCTATGAACGATGGAGTTGCAAGAACAAACGCTGTAACTGTATTAGGACTTGAAGGCGAAGGATTCGCAAAAGTATCTAACACTGAATATGCATTCCAAGTACAAAACGCTGAAGGAAAGGACACAGTTGTTGTTGTTAAAATAACTGTACCAAAAGCTCAACTACCAATAAACGATATGGTTGCTGCATACGAGGCTGATAGAGCTGATGTAGAAGCAAGAAAAGCTGAAAGAGAAGCTGAAAGAGCAGCTAAGAAAGCTGAAAAAGAAGCTAAGAAAGCATCTAAAGCAACAAAAGTAGAAGACAACGTAGAATTCTAAGAGAGGCTGGGCTAGACCCAGCTTTCCATTTTATTTTAGTAAAGGAGGTATTACTATGACAGAGAGAGAAAAATCAGAAATCATACGTGAAGCCGAACTAAAACGCATAAAGAAATTCTATGAAGACCAAGGATTTATAGTAGAACGCATACTATCTCAAAACTCACCATCTAGCTTAATCTTATTTACAGAAGACGGCGAGCAAAACGAGCGCTATATAGAGTTAAAGTTTGTGGTTAAAAAACCAGAATACGAGCCAGATGAAGACATTGAGGCATTCAAAATGGAAATACACAACCGCGCCGTTAAGAAAGTAAAAGCTGACATAAACAAAATGAATAAGAAAGAACGTATTTTAGCTGAGGCGCAAGCTGACCTTATGGTTAAACAAATTAAAGAAAAATATATATAATAAAGAGGAGATCCGTCTCCTCTTTTTTGTCGCGCGGGCGCAGGTACTGCAAATCCACCGGTATAGTATAGCACACTGCCGACTAAAAGTCAAATTCCCTCTTTAACAAAAAAATAAACCCTCATAAAGAGGGTTTCTTGTGCTATTCCGGGCGCTTCTAGGAAGTGTTGCCGAAACTCAAATATATATAAGCAGCTGGCCGTGCCAAACTGTTCGCACCATAGTATAGCTGCGCGGGCGCGAAGCCGTAACAGCTGTGTTTTAGCTGCAAAAAGCTGTATTTTTACTAGAAAAAATTGTATTTTTAATTATTTGACAAAGGAGTGGGTTCGGGGACTGCCACCATTCCTATTAGTCCACGACTGCCCCGATATACGAACCCTTGCCAAGTGGGTACTCCTTACCTCTTTTATTATTAAGAAGGTACAGTATTATAAACTACATTATTATACTTATTATAGTTGTCTTTATAAGAATTGTCCTTTATATTATTATACCTATTATAATTATTTTTATAATAATTGCCTTTTATATTATTATGCTTTTGTAAGTTACCCTTTATGTTGTTATTATAGTTATAACTAACCTTTATGTATTAGTAGTTTATATTATTATATTTATTATGTTAGCCTTTATATATTTTATTTGTATAGTATTAACTTGTATTATAATTAACTTGTACTATAATAATATTTTATATAATAATATTGTACTTTATTTACCTTTATGTGTTTAGTTTTTGTAAGGTTTATACAAATTTAAGTTTATGTAGTAAAATATTATTATGTAAAATATTATTATAGTAAATTATTAATAATGTAAATAATAATTTTCTTCTTTTACCTATATGTGTTTAATGTAAGAGTGAACTTTAACTTTTTCAACTTTTGAGTTAAATTTGTACTTTATTAATAATTTACTTAATAATACTTTAAGGGACTAACTTGTAGCTTAATAATAATTTAGCTACAAACCTGGCCTTTCTTACTACGCTTGCTTACTTCGTCTGTCTACTTCGTCTGCTTACTACGCTTGTGAGTTACTTTACCCCTGATTTACCTTTACTTGAATTATTATTTTTAGCCCCTGAGTTGAGCTTGCGCGAGCACCATAGCTGTTTCGTTTTGTTCCCAATGTGGGAATGTGCTGGCGCGAGCAGGTTAGTCATTTATTCTGAACACCCCAGTTGTGTGTGTTCCTAATTTGAAATTTCTTCCTTTTAAGTTTGTTAGTTTAGCTGTCGCTACCACTTGTGCGTGTTGCGCTTTAAGTTTCATTTTTTTCTTGTGTGCGCATAGGTGTTCACAATGTGAGCAGTGTTCTTCATGGTCTGCTGGGTCTATGTTGCTTCCACCCCAATCCCAATGTCTTTCTGGCACATCTGGACATTCTATTTCGCATACGTCACACCATGGGTGAGCATCTTCCCAGTAGCAGCAACCTTCGCATTCATCACAATCACATTCGTGAGAGCACCAATCATCAGCGTATTCACACCAATATGCTTCTTCATAACCATCGTGAGTGAAGCCTTCTCCTTTGTAACGAATGCCGTCGTCTGTGTCATATGGTAATAAGTCATTACCACAGCCACATGCGCAAGGTAGATATGTGTCATATACTTCTATGTCTTGTGGTGCATTGTCTACTTGTGTCCACATATTATAGCTGTTGAATTCGCCATAGCCAAACCAATATTTTCTGTCACAGTCTACTCTTTCATATTCTGGCCTTGAATTTGATTGCGCCCAAACGTTAGTTATGTTTAGTTTAGTTGCTATATAGCCTTCTACTTTTTCTCTTAGCATTTTACGGAATTCTTCTGGATAGTTGTCTTTTTGTGGGTATACTGCATTAAAGTGAATAGTAGTAAAATCAGGAGAAGTAGCAACCCACATTCTCATCATTTTGTATTTAACAGATTTTAGCTCGTATTCTCTGTATAGGTCTAATTTGCCACTGTCTTTCCATACGTAAGTTATCATTGAGTTATGGTCTAACACAGCTGCCATGCAACCATCAGCATGAGACTCAGAGCATTCAGTTTCCAATCTGTAACAAGAGTTCCATTTATATGGATTTTCAGATGCAGTCATCATATCTACTGGGTCTATTGACATTGTGAATGTTGCAGCGATTGTTTCGTTTTCATAGATTGCAGCAATTGCAGTTACAAGGTCGTCTGGCGCGTATAGCTTAGATTTGAAAAAGTGAGTTAATGAAGTGCCACTTATTGAGTTTGTACCACAAGCCTCCATTATTGTTTCTCTATCTACATAGTAAAAGTCTCTTTCCTCTAATTTGTTTGAACGCATATGACGGAACATTTTTATCCAAGGTATATATGCAGGGTATTTGCTTCTTAATGAATCCCATTTTATTCTAGTGTCATCATTCATTGATTTGTATATAATAGGCATATCTATTTGTGTTTTGTTTCCAAATAGTTCATAAAAATGATATTTGTGTTCTGCCCAAATAACCAACATTTCTTTTATTGCTTTGTCTGATACCTCTTGTAATGGTAAACCAGAGAATACAGCAATACATTTTGTAAAGTTAGGTATGTCAACTGTCTTTAACATTGGAATGTATTTTTCTTCCACACCTTCTATTAAATCTTTTGTTAATAACATAATTAACACCAACCTTTCTTTTCTTTTTTCTATACTTATATTATATCACAGTTTTTACTTCATTTCAAGTTTTTATAAGGATGAGGAGGCGCGAACGCCTCCGTGTTTATGAATCTTAGTATGAGTTAGATGAACTTGTGCAAGAACAATCTGAGCAATAGTCGCAACTATTGTAGTAGTCATCTATATAACAGTCGTAGCTTGAATATTGTCTAATGCCGCAGTCTTTTGAAAGGCCGAAGTCAAACACTTGTAGAACACCCTCTCTGTTAAAACCACAATTGCCCATGCGAATATCTGTTAAAGCAAAATCCATTATGTCTTGCAGTTTGTTATTAACTACTTTTACACTATCTTCAAGTTCATCAAATTTTGCTCTTTTTTGTGCCCAATCTATATTATGAGGTTCTTCCTCAGTGCGAGCTTGTTCTATTACTAATATACCATTACGGTCTAAGTAGTAGTCTACAATTGGCGCGAAGTGGCTGATATCTACACCATATTCTCTTGCTAAAATCTTTAATGCTTCCCACACTATTATTTCTAACGCACATTGTCCTAGCGGCCACACCATTGCTGGTTCTTCATCATCTATATCTTGTAAAAATCTATCTAAGTCATCAAGGCTAATTGGATATTTTAATTCATTGCGAAGAACGTGAGAGCCTTCAATTAAGTGTCTACCTCTTGGTATTTTATAAACAATAGTTTCATCACCAAAAGCCTCTTTACTTGCGCCTGCGCCTAAGTATTCTTTTCCTCTTATTAAATCTTCAACAGAGATATCTTCTCTTTTTCTAATTTTTATCATATCCATCAACCCTTTCTTTTATTTTTTTCTTTTTCTTATAATATAATTATAACATGATTTTCACTAAAAGTCAAAAAAATAAGAGAGTATTGCTACTCTCTAAAAACTTGGAAAACCTTTTTTATAGTCAACTGGATACGGATCGGTTTGATATTGACAACCACACATTGGACATGAGTAATAGTCTGTTCTGTAATATGTTCTATTCCATATACCTTTTACTTCACGGCTGTATGAATATGAAAGGTTTTCACGTCCACAACCTGGACAATTGTTACATTCAGCTCTTGCTTTGAGAGCCGCTGCATGAAGAGCTCTACCCACTTCTGCCGTTCTTGTTATTTTCATATAAATCTCCTTAACTATATTGTTTTTCCACATTTAACACATTTGCTTATTGTTCTATACGAACCCATAATAAAATCATACTCGCTAGTAATAGCGAACTCATGGTGACACCCTAATTGTATTTGCTCCGTATAATCCATTCTAGTGTTTAATTCCTTAAGCGCTGCACCTGACATTAAAATCATTGCACCACCCAATATTACTACTAACACTATTAATATACACAATATTATAAAATTGCTTTTATCCATATTAACCTCCTTAATCTAACATATGCACTAATGCTAATACGGTAAGTGTAATTAATTCAAAAGGTAATAACACAATGTCCAATGCTAATGAGAACAATGTTAAAACCATAATTAAAAACCAGCTTGCCACATCAGTTATATCAGCAGGACCAATATGCTTTAATATATTGTATGTAAACATATGTACCTCCTCTAATCATCAAACAATACTTTTGTATCAGGTATAATAAATAAACCTTGCGGCGTTAGCGCTATTTCTATGTTCGCCCAACCAACACACTTGCTGTCAGCACTGATTAATATCATTGTGTCTTCTTTTAAGTATCTCAATCTATCCATTAAATCTTTAACTGTCATAGCACCCTCCTATATTTTGTCTATATCTATAACTATATCTCTATCAATTATAATTCGTTCAACCATATCAAACACATATGTTATTCTATTCATATGGTCATTACGTAATATAGTTATTAAATCATCTTTAAAGTAAACTCTTTCCCATTTGCCGCTGTCATACAATACTACAAATTCGCTACCTGCAAATTTGTCAAACATTTCTGGGTGAACTTCTGAACGAAACTTCCTAAGTTTAAGTGTTTGAATTATTTTCTTCATTGTTACCTCCTAACTTACGGCCGCATATTGGACAATACCATATTTTTCTATATACATAATATGGGCCCGCATCCATTCGTAAATGGTTATCTTTGTCAATTCGTACGCCACCCTTAACCATAGGTCCAAACTCATATAATGGAGTTCGGTATCCCACAGTTGGACAGCAATAAATACAATTTGTTATTTCTGTTTTATCCATATTAAATCTCCTTAAAACTACGATATAAGCATTCAAATTGGTCATTAATTTGTTTATCCATATGCCAATGACCGAAGTACCATTTAGCTGGATTAGCTAGATATAGTATTTCTTCTAATCTCATTTGTGAAACTGAAATACTACAATATCCATTAACTTGTGAAAATACTCTCATTGCTGGTATTATACTTGCGGGCGCATCGTGTGAAAGCATTATATCTACTTTTCCACAACGAGCCAAGTTGTCTTTGAAGTTCAACACATCATCATCGGTTATTTCTTCGTCTGCCCACCAAGACACACCTTCTGTTCTAAACATTTTATCTATTGAGTTAGCTCCACCACAAACTCCTATTATTTTACCATTGATATTATATATTTCGCCACGTCTTAAATGCACTATACCGTGCGGCAAAAGGTCGGCCTTTCCACCATGCCACTCAATCTCACTTGAAATTTCCTTGATTTTCGCAAAATTTTCATGATTGCCGTCGAGAAACACGAGAGAGAATTTTTTGCTGCCAATTCGCTTTAAATTTTCTAGCATACGAGGTCCGTTTTCCCATACGAAACCGAAATCTCCGAGAACTATTATATAATCTTCTTTGGTCAAGCCTTCATCATTAATATTCATTATTCTCGATAGCTCACCGTGTGTATCACCTGTTATATATAACATCTGTTATTCCACCTTTCTTGTTCTTTGATTAGTCCTTGCAGCTCCTCAGATTTCTTATTAATCATTTGCTTTATTTTTCTTACTTTACGCTTCTGGCGCCAAGTTCTTGCATCTAGTAATTCTTCTGTGTAATGCCTTGACAAAATTACAAGTTCCATACATAAATCATTTATTTCTTCCATTCTGTCTTTTGCCCTAAAATCATAATGTATCACTATCCCCATTTTCCGTATCCTCCTCTTCAATTTCTTCTTGCTCCGGCGGCTGTAAACCTTCTATCTTTAAGGTTGGTTCGCCTTGCATTAAAAACACTTTACATTCAGCCCTATGGTAAGCACGCCATTCGTTTTCAGTTGTAATAAAAGTTTTTATATTTCCATATTCGGCTAATATTTCAATTAGCACATGCACTAAATGTTCCAATTCCATAATATTTTTTCCTTTCTATAATAATATTATATCACAATTTCAGGTAAAAGTCAAAAAAAATAAGAGGACGTTAGTCCTCTTATTTATTGTTTTCTTTATTTAATTTTCTTTTACGAGCCATTCTAATAAGTGTTATAACACCCCAGAATATAAGAATTAACCCTACTTCAATATAGAGTGGTAAAAATACTAACCACCAAGATGTGTCAATTAAGTCAAAACCTTTTAACATTACTAAAACAATTTGTATTACATCTAAAATACCAATTGAATATGTGTTTTGTTGTAAATTAGTTTTCATTTTCTTCATTAACCTCCTCAACTCCGCCATGTCCGTTTGGGTTTGTTATAGAATAACCATAAACAAACTCTCCACCAGCTACTCTACCTAACCAATTCTTGTGTTCTTCATTTTCATATACCCCATTGGCGATCATTAAGGCCGCTTGTCTTTGAATAATTTGCCAAGCTTCGGGAGTTAATACAGAAGCAAAGTACTCATCATTATTTGGGTATAGCATACCTGTAAAATCTATAATTCTCATTGGCATTTCTATTCTTGTAATATATCTAATTAAACGCCATAAAGCTATACCATCATCAATTGAGTGATTATCTCTTTCTTCAAAGTCTCTTTTATAATCATAATAACTTTGGATAGCCATTAGAGCCGCTTTCTCTTCAGAAGCCAGTTCTGATTTAGCTACCAAATTAAATAAAGTCGCTTCATCAGTTCCAGACTCTATTT
>JAEIGA010004178.1_pt1 | contig 22372 bp, 9 predicted proteins | sample 9270691 | NCBI WGS metagenome assembly JAEIGA01 (sample SAMN17057246, study PRJNA624740) | gut metagenome | biome: biome; isolation source: fecal sample | host: Bos grunniens | place: China: Xizang | collected 2019 | reverse complement strand
CCGCTAAAATCGGTTTCGCAAACACCCGTTACCAAATGACGGATGTTTTTGGATTTTGCCAAAATAGCCGCAAAAGTGATGAAAAGCATGTTTCTGCCTTCCACCAAACTATTGGGTGTCGTTTCGCCATCGGGAATGGATTCATCTACGGGTATATCCTTGCGTGTAAGCGAGTTAGGTGCCAATTGATTTAACAGCGCCATGTCTAGTACATGGTGTTCAATGCCCAACTCGGCAGTAATAGCGCGAGCACATTCTATTTCGGCAATGTGACGTTGGCCGTAATCGAACGTTACTGCCACCACGTTTTTAAAACGCTCCATCGCCCAAAATAAACAAGTGGTAGAATCTTGTCCACCACTGAATATAACCACTGCTCCTTCGTCTGCTAACATACTATTCAAAAGCACCCATTTTAAGGGCATTAATTTCTGCTTCGGTTAAAAAACGCCATCTGCCGCGTGGCAAATTGTATTTGGTAAGACCAGCAAAATACACACGATCTAGTTTTTCTACCTTGTATCCCAAGTGTTCAAACATACGACGCACAATGCGGTTACGACCCGAGTGGATTTCAATGCCCACTTCCATGCGTTTGCTGTCTTTTACGTATTCCAATTCGTCGGCTTGAATAAAACCGTCTTCCAAATGGAAACCTTCTTTTAGTTTATCAAAATCTTCTACCGCCAAAGGTTTATCGAGCGATACTTGGTAAATTTTCTTTTTCTCAAAACGAGGGTGAGTCAACTTTTCGGTCATTTCGCCATCGTTGGTTAGCAATAACACACCTGTTGTATTGCGGTCTAATCTGCCTACAGGATACACACGTTCTACCCCTGCCCCACGAATCAAATCGATCACCGTCATTCTACCACGTGGATCGGATACGGTGGTAACGGTGTTTTTGGGTTTATTGAGTAAGATGTAGACTTTCTTTTCAGATTGAATCAATTGGTTGTGGAACATCACCTTGTCGGTGTGTTTAACACGGGTTCCTAATTCTGTAACTACCTGACCATTAACGGTTACAACGCCCGCTTGAATGTACACATCTGCTTCACGACGCGAGCAAATACCCGCATTGGCCAAGCAACGGTTCAAACGGATGGTTCCGTCATTTTCTTCTTTTTTTACAGGTTTAGGACCTTTGGGTTTTGCAAAAGAACGAGTTGACTCGGATTTTGCATACTGTTTAGTGGTAGGTTTGGACGATGCTGCTTTTTGAAACGATTTTTTGGGGGCGGCATCATCACGACGGCTGTTTTTTCCTTTTGCAAAGGAATCATTAGTTTTGCGCATCATTGTTCATTTGTTTTTCTAGTTGTACTATTTTTTGATACAAATCTTGTTGATCTTGTTTTAGTTTTTGAATGGTTTCTTCCATTTGTGCTACCAATGGATTGGCTGTTTTAGCCCCTTTCATCAAGAACGAAATATTGTTTTCGCGTGTAGCAATTTCTTGCTTGATTTTATCGTATGCACGCATCAATTTATCGTGGTCTTTGCGCAACGATTGGGTCGATTTGGCTTCTTTGTAAGCCGCTTTGCGTTCTTGTTTTAATTGTTTTTGTGCGGCCTTGCGTGCATCAAAGAAAGCATCACAAGCTGTTACAAAGCGTTTCCAAACAGCATCAGACGATTTGTGAGGCACAGCACCAATGGTTTTCCATTCTTTTTGCAGCGCTACCAATTTTTGGGTAGTTGCGTTCCAGTCTGTGCTATCTTTTAACGCTTCGGCTTGCTCGCAAAGGCTGCGCTTTTTGGCCAAATTGGCCGATAAAATTTCTTTGTTTTGTTTGTAGAAAGCGCTTTTGGCTTCAAACAAAGCATCGCATGCTTTTCTAAAACGTTCGTATATAGCGGTATTGTTTTTCTTGGGTGCAAAACCAATTTTTTTCCAATCTTCTTGCCATTTAAGCACCTGTTCGGTTACTTCGTCCCATTGTTTATAACCACGTTCTACATCCAACGAAATGGCTTCGATGGCTTCGCACAAGGCAACTTTTTTAGCCAAATTTTCTGCCTCTTGCGATTTGCGTTCTTGGTAATAGGCAGCGTGTTTTTTATTGATAACATCCGAGGCGTTTTTAAAGCGTTCCCACAAGGCTTCGCGTTGTTCGCGCATAACAGGGCCCAATTCGCGCCATTCGTTGTGCAAAAGTTGCAATTTTTGGAAAGCCACGTTCAATTGGCTTTCTTCTGCTAATTTTTCGGCAGCTTCGCACAATTTTTCTTTGGCTTCTAGGTTCTTTTTAAAGTCGTAATCGCGCAACTCGTTGCTAATCTTTACAAGGTCGTAAAATTGTTCGTTGTAGGCTTGATAAGCTTTTACCAACTGTGCATACTTGCTTTGCGCTACCTCGCCTGCTTCGCGCCATGCTTGTTGCAACTGACGCACCAATTGGAAGTTCTTTTCTACCCCGGTTTCTTCGGCTTGTTCAACTATTTTTCGCAACTGTTCCAGCAAATCTTTTTTGCGTTCGTAGGCTTTTTCTTGTTCGGCTTCTTTTTGTTGGATATCAGAAGCTCTTTTTGCTTTGGCCTCTTCTAAAATGGCTTTCAAAGCATCTTCTTCGGGACAAGCAAATGCAAATTCTTCTACTGGTTTTCCGGCTTCTACCCACTCATTGCGCAAGGTTTCGGCTAGTTGTTCTTTTGTTTTATAGAACAAATTTTTAATACGATTCACTTCCAAGCGAGCATTTTCGCCTGCTACTTCGGCCGATAGTTGGGCCACAATTTGTTCTAAAGTAAGGATGTTTTCTACTTCCATGGTTGCAGATTTTTATAGTTGCGAAATGCAAATATACAATTTTTATTGAATAAGCTCGCAAAATTTTGCAAATACACAGAGTTACCCCATAAAAATTTCGTAAATCCATAAAAAATGCGTAATATTGTGCTCATTTTGCAATAGTGCAGATTAATTAATTTTTTAAAAGACAATGAAAGTATTGAAATTCGGCGGAACATCCGTAGGTTCCGTAGAAAACATTCGTAGAGTGAAAGAAATTGTGTCGGCCATTTCAGAGCCCGCAGTAGTAGTTGTATCGGCCGTTGGAGGCATAACAGACAAGTTAATTGCCACTACCACCCAAGCTGTAGCAGGAACAACCACCTACACTAACCAACTCGAAAACATTGTTACCATTCACAAAAACATCATAGCAGGAGTGGTTCCTGCACACTTGCAAGCATCCGTAAGCGAGCAAGTAATGGCTCTTTTGGATGAAATCAAAACCATCCTTACCAGCCTAGAAGGCATTCAAACCATTTCGCCCAAAGACATGGACTTGGTAGTAAGTTACGGCGAACGCATGTCGTCTATCATCATTGCTGCTGTATTGGACGCTAAATGGTTTAACAGCTTGGAATTGATTAAAACCCAAGAAGGCATGCACAAAAACGCCTTGAACCAAGCACTTACCTACTCGTTGCTTCAAGAAAAAATGGCAGACTTGCCAGCCGTTAGCGTAATGGGCGGATTTATATCGACCGATAGCGAAAGCGGCATCATCACCAACCTTGGACGCGGTGGTTCAGACTACACCGCTGCCATTGTAGCAGCAGCATTGGGCGCATCGGTTCTTGAAATTTGGACAGACGTAGACGGTTTCCTTACCGCCGACCCACGCTTGGTAAAAAATGCTTACACCATCGATGAGCTATCGTATATCGAAGCTGTTGAACTTTCTAACTTTGGCGCTAAAGTAATTTATCCGCCTACCATTTATCCTGTGTACGAAAAAAATATTCCAATCATGATAAAAAATACATGCAACCCAACGTTTAAGGGAACGAAAATTTCGCACCAACAAGGTGCCGAAAGCAAAGCCATCAAAGGCATTTCATCCATTAACGACACCTGCCTAATTACCTTGCAAGGCATGGGCATGGTAGGTGTATCGGGCATTAGCTCGCGTACCTTTAAAGCATTGGCCGATAAAGGCATTAGCGTATTCTTGATTTCGCAAGCATCGTCAGAAAACTCTACTACGTTTGCCATTCGCAACGCCGAAGCCGAAGCAGCTGTTAGCGCACTAACCGCCGAATTCAAAAGCGAGCTAGAACGTGGCGACATCGCTTCTATTACCCCCATGAAAGATTTGGCAACCGTTGCCATTGTGGGCGAAAACATGCGTGCACACACCGGTTTGGCTGGTAAATTGTTCGACACATTGGGCCGCAGCGGCATCAACATCATTGCTTGTGCTCAAGGTGCTAGCGAAACCAACATTTCGTTCGTTATCAAACAAGAAAGCCTAACCAAAGCCTTGAACGTATTGCACGATTCGTTCTTCTTGGCCGATTACCAAGCGCTTAATATTTTCTTGGTTGGAACCGGTACTGTAGGTGGTAGCTTGTTGGAACAAATTGCTCACCAACAAGAAAAAATCATGAAACAAAACAGCGTTAAACTAAACGTTGTGGGTATTACCGATATTAACGGTTCTGTATTTGACGAAGAAGGCATCGACCTTAACAACTATCAAGCTATTATCAAAGAAAAAGGACAACCTACTACTCCCGAGGAAATCAAAAACAAGATTATCGAAATGAACTTGTTCAACTCGGTATTTGTAGACTGTACCGCTAGTGCAGCCATTGCTACCCTATATGCCGACTTGTTGAAACACAACGTATCGGTGGTAGCTGCCAACAAAATTGCGGCATCGGGTCCTTATCCTTTGTACGAAGAATTAAAAAATACCGCTCGCAAAAAAGGCATCAAATATTTGTTCGAAACCAACGTAGGTGCTGGCTTGCCCATTATCAATACCATGAACAGTTTGATTAACAGTGGCGACCGTATCCTAAAAATCGAAGCCGTGCTTTCGGGTACATTGAACTATATTTTCAACACCATCAGCGCCGATATTCCTTTCTCTAAAACCATCGAGATGGCCAAAGAAGCTCGTTTTGCTGAACCCGACCCACGTATCGACCTTAGCGGAACCGACGTTATTCGCAAATTGGTTATTTTGGCACGCGAAGCAGGCTACAAAGTAGAACAAGCTGACGTTAAGAAAAACCTATTTGTACCTAACAAATACTTTGAAGGTTCGCTAGAAGATTTCTGGAAAAACATTTCGGAATTGGATGCTGAATTTGAAGCTAAACGCCAACAATTGGCAGCCGAAAACAAAAAATACCGTTTTGTGGCTACCATGAAAGAAGGCATTTGCGAAGTAGGCTTGCAAGCAGTAGACAGCAGCCACCCATTCTACGATTTGGAAGGCAGCAACAACATCGTTACCATTCAAACCGAACGTTACTTTAACGATCCTATGATTATTAAAGGATACGGTGCTGGTGCTAGCGTAACCGCAGCCGGTGTGTTTGGCGACATTATGAGCATTGCTAACATCCGATAAGCATGAAACAACTAGCACTGATAGGCCTTCTACTTTGTTGCATGGCATGCGACCGCAAACCGGTACAATTGCCTGCCAACAAATCGGAACAAACTGAAAATCCTACACAGCAGATGCTAGATTACAACAAGGCTTGTCTGCAAGCAGAGATGGACGAAATTAACGCCTATCTGGCCGACAACACTCAATTTACAGCATGCCAAGATGGTTGGTGGTTGCAAGTAATAGAAAAAGGCAACGGACCCACCATCCAGCACATGCAAACCGTGGTACTTGATTATTCAGTAGAACGTCTAGACGGAAGTGTCTGCTATTCGTCGGCCACAGAAGGCAGTAAATCCTTAGTAGTGGGTAAACGCGAATGGTTGCAAGGTATTGATTTGCTACTACCTACCCTAACAATGGGAAGCGAAGTGGTAGTTATATTCCCCTCTAGAATGGCATACGGATTACGTGGAAAAGATAATTGCATTACCTCGTACTGCCCGTTGTTGTTCAGATTGCAAATTAAAGAATAAACAAAAAGATGAAAATACAACACCTTATTTTTGCACTGATTGCTTTGTTGACCATTACGGCCTGCAAAAACGAATCGTACGCAGAAAAGCGCAAAGCGGAGCAAAAAAAATGGCAAGAGTACAAAACAGCTCGCAACCTAGAAATTTCGACCGACTCTGCTTATTGTTTTAGTCATGCATGCCCTTGGCCCGAGAACTTGTATTTCCAAACCTACCGCGGGGCATACATCCGCCTTATCGAAGACGACACAACCAAACGCCGAGCACAAGACGGACAAGAAGTTATACTTCGTTTCTATGCATACGACCTAGACGGCAACCTAGTGGGCGACAATCACAAACACGAAGAATACCGCGATGGTTTCTTGTTTGTTTACACCCCTGGCAGCGAAGATGCATCCATTGGTACAGCTTGGATTGATGCCGTAGGTTGCATTCACCACGGCAGTCAGTTTGAATTGATTATCGACTCTAAACTAGGTGAAACCGCTCAACGCGAAGAAGTATTTACCATTCGAGCCATTGTAGACGAAACTTCCATCAGAAATCAATAAAAATCATAACCATGACACTTATTAAATCTATTTCGGGTATCCGCGGAACCATTGGCGGACAAGTTAGCGACGGATTAAGTCCTGTAGACGTTGTTAAATTTACAGCGGCCTACGCCACACTGATTCGCAAAACAACCACAGTTACCACCAATAAAATTGTAGTGGGCAGGGATGCACGTATGTCGGGTGCCATGGTAGAAAAACTAGTAGTAGGTACCTTGATGGGCATGGGCTTTGATGTGGTAAACATTGGCCTAGCTTCTACCCCTACCACCGAATTGGCCGTTACCATGGAACAAGCTTGTGGCGGTATCATCCTAACAGCCAGCCACAACCCCAAACAATGGAATGCGCTTAAACTATTGAACGAAAAAGGCGAATTCTTGAACAAAGAAGAAGGCGAAGAAGTATTGCACCTAGCAGAAAACGACGCTTATACCTTTGCCGATGTCGATAATTTGGGCAAAGAAACCCAAGTAGACTACACCGACAAACACATCGAAGCTGTATTGGCCTTGAACTTGGTAGACGTAGATGCCATCAAAAAAGCAAAATTTGAAGTAGCGCTAGACTGCGTTAACTCGGTGGGTGGCATTATCTTACCTAAATTACTCAAAGCATTGGGCGTTAAACATACAACCGTATTGTTTGGCGAACCTACGGGTAATTTCCAACACAATCCAGAGCCACTAGAAAAGAACCTAAGCGACATTATGCGACTAATGAGCAACGGCGAACACGATGTGGCTTTTGTGGTAGACCCAGACGTAGACCGTTTGGCCATGATTTGCGAAGACGGCACCATGTACGGCGAAGAATACACCTTGGTAACCGTAGCTGATTATGTGCTTTCGCATACACCTGGTAACACCGTATCTAACTTGAGCTCGACCCGTGCTTTGCGCGATGTAACACGTGCTCACGGCGGCGAATACCAAGCTGCAGCAGTTGGTGAAGTAAACGTGGTAACCAAAATGAAAGAAATTGGCGCCGTTATTGGTGGCGAAGGCAACGGAGGGGTTATCTATCCAGAAAGCCACTACGGACGCGATGCCTTGGTGGGTATTGCCCTATTCTTAAGCCACTTGGCTCACAAAAAAATGAAAGTATCGGAGTTGCGTGCTACCTATCCTCCTTACTTTATCTCAAAACAACGCATCGACCTTACTCCCGATATAGATGTAGATGCTCTTTTGGAACGTGTAAAAGAAAAATTTGCCGGCGAAGAAATCAACAACATCGATGGCGTTAAGATAGATTTCCCTACCAAATGGGTACACTTGCGTAAATCGAATACTGAACCCATTATCCGCATCTATTCTGAAGCTTCTACCCTACAAGAAGCCGATGCGTTGGGACAAGAAATTATTGATATTATCAAGTCGATGATTTAAAACTCGCTATACTATAAAAAAAGAGGCTTTAAAGCCTCTTTTTTTATAGTAAGTTGATACCTGCTGCTTTACATTTCTGACGCATATCTTCTGGCCAAATACTTGCCTGAATTTCGCCCAAGTGAGCCTTGCGTAGCATAAACATACACAAACGCGACTGACCAATACCGCCACCCAAGGTAAGTGGCAATGAACCTTCGTCCAAGCGTTTGTGGTAATAGTATTGCATGCGGTCTTGCTGACCGGTAATTTCCAATTGATGTGCCAAGGCTTTTTTGTCAACACGTACACCCATCGATGACAATTCCAAGGCCATGCCCAACAAATCGTCCCAAACCAAAAGGTCGCCGTTCAATCCGTTAAAGCCATCTTCGTTAGGAGTTGTCCAGTCGTCGTAGTCGGGAGCACGTCCGTCGTGTTTTTCGCCGTTCGATAGTTTGCCGCCAATGCCCATAATAAACACTGCCCCGTGTTCTTTGGTAATAAGGTTCTCACGTTCTTTAGCGGTTTTATCGGGATACATTTGCAACAACTCTTCTGCATGAATAAAGAAGATATTGGCTGGCAAAATAGGAGTAATGCTTGGGAACATTTCGTACAAGGCATACTCGGTACGCACCATCACAGCATACAAACGACGTACCACTTCTTTTAAGAACGATACGGTGCGTTGGCTTTCGTCAATAACCAATTCCCAGTCCCATTGGTCTACGTACAACGAGTGGATGTTGTCCAATTCTTCGTCTGCACGAATGGCATTCATATCGGTATACAAACCATAACCTTTTTCGATGGCATAATCTGCCAAGGTAATGCGTTTCCATTTGGCAAGCGAATGAACTACTTCTGCTTGTGCCTCGTTTAGGTCTTTTATGTTGAAGGTTACTGGACGTTCAATGCCATTCAAGTCGTCGTTGATACCCATTCCTTTTAATACAAACAAGGGAGCGGTTACACGACGCAAACGCAATTCGGCCGACAAGTTGCTTTGAAAGAAATCTTTTACGCACTTGATGGCCAACTCGGTTTGACGTAAATCTAGGGGAGATTTATAATCTTTTGGCAAAATGAGTTGCGACATAATCTACTGATTTTAATTCTCGCAAATTTAATACATTAAATTGATTTCTACCACAACGCAACCACATTTTACCGAAAAAAAGTGCTATTTTTGCACCACTCTGCAATCGGCCTTGTAGTTCAATGGATAGAATAAAAGATTCCGGTTCTTTCGATTGGGGTTCGACTCCCCACAAGGTCACGAAAAAAGGATACGCTTTTGCGTATCCTTTTTTTCGTGACTGGTCCGTTTTTTTATATTACGGGCCATTCGGCTATTTATTATTAGTCTTCTTTTACTTCCCAGGCCAATGCACTTGCACCCAAGATAGCAGCGTCCGATTCTTTCAATTGAGAGAACACCACTTTGATTTTGTTACGCCATTGTGGCATGATGTTGTTGTTCATGCTTTCTACAACGGGTTTCATAATCAAATCACCACTGCGAGTTAAGCCGCCAAATAGAACAATGGCTTCGGGCGACGAAAATGCCACAAAGTCTGCCAAAGCTTCGCCCAACATATTGCCAGTAAACGAGAAAATTTCTTTTGCTAGTTCGTCGCCTTCCATAGCTGCTTCAAACACGTCTTTCGAAGTGATGCTTTCGGCTGGAAGATCGCGCAATACACTTTTGCGATCGGTAGCTTCTAACAATTCGCGAGCAGTACGTGCCACACCTGTAGCAGAAGCGTATGCTTCCAAGCAACCGGTTTTACCGCAACCGCACAAACGACCGTTTTTGCGTACCATGGTAACGTGACCCAATTCGCCAGCAAAACCATCGTGGCCGTAAAGCACATAACCACCTACCACAATACCACTACCTACACCGGTACCCAAGGTAATCATGATAAAGTTTTTCATGCCACGTGCAGCACCGTAGGTCATTTCACCAACAGCAGCAGCGTTAGCATCGTTGGTTAAACGAACGGGCAAACCAATTTTTTTGCTCATGGTTTCGGCAAAAGGAATAACGCGAGGACCACCAAAGGTAAGGTTTACTGCATTTTCGATGGTACCTTTGTAATAGTTACCATTAGGAGCGCCAATACCTACACCACGGATTTCGCTAAGCGAATATTTTGATCCGAGCATGTTTTTTACAGCATCACACAAGTTATCAATAAAGATTTCGTAATTATCGGTATCGTTACTTTTAATAACGGTTTGTACCAATACATTACCACGTGCGTCTACCAATCCAATTTTAGCTGTTTGGCCACCTATATCAATGCCAACTACATAAGGTTTTTCCATAATACTTTATTTTTAAGTTATTCTGCGTTTATTATATACTACAAAGAACAAAGATACACATTCTAATGCAGAATGACGCTATTTTGTGTAACAAATTTGTAATAATTTTTTAGAGAAATCAGAATCCTTTAATTACCTTTGCGCAAATTTTGAATCAATTTATGAGATTTTGCAGCCTTGCCAGCGGAAGTAGCGGCAATTGTTACTACATAGAAGATAGCGGTTACGGCATTTTAATCGATGCCGGAATATCGCCCAAGAACATCAAAAAACGACTCAAAGAGATTGATGTAGACATCAAACGTTTATACGGCGTGTTGATTACACACAATCATTACGATCACATTGCTTCGATTGGGTCGTTGGGCGAAGACTACAACCTTCCTGTATACAGTACGCAACGAATTCTAACGGGCATTAACGAGAACCCTAAAATTACGCAGAAATTATACCAAAGCAGGCGCCCCATTAACGCAGGCGAAGCCTTTCAAATTGGTTCACTCACCATTACAGCCTTTAAGGTAGAACACGACACACCCGAATGCGTGGGTTACTTTATAGAAACACCCAACAGCAGTTTATTCATCGCTACCGATTTAGGACAAATGAACGAAACAGCTGCTTCGTTCTTAGTAAAAGCCAAAAACATCGTTATAGAAGCTAACTACGACGAGGAAATGCTGCTAAGAGGCAACTATCCACTCTTTTTAAAACAACGCATTTTGAGCAATAGCGGACACATGGCCAACCACATAACAGCCAAATGTCTGCAACAGCATTTCCAATCGCATTGGGAGAATATTTTCTTTTGCCATTTAAGCAAAGAAAACAACTGCCCCGAAGCGGTACTTACCTGCATAAAAAAAGCATTGGATATGGTATCCAATGCTCAACCTAGTTTGCACGTTTTGCCCCGTACAGCGGCCATAGAGCCGATAGATTTATAATACAGTATACAATACTCTTGTTATGGCTATTTTTGTAGGTAATGTTGCCAAAAAAACCGACAAGCACAATAAAAGCCAGCTATAGCTGGCTTTTATTGTGCTTGTCGGTTTTTTTGGCAACATTACCTACAAAAATAGCCATAACAAGAGTATTGTATACTGTATTATAAATCTATCGGCTCTATGGCCGCTGTACGGGGCAAAACGTGCAAACTAGGTTGAGCATTGGATACCATATCCAATGCTTTTTTTATGCAGGTAAGTACCGCTTCGGGGCAGTTGTTTTCTTTGCTTAAATGGCAAAAGAAAATATTCTCCCAATGCGATTGGAAATGCTGTTGCAGACATTTGGCTGTTATGTGGTTGGCCATGTGTCCGCTATTGCTCAAAATGCGTTGTTTTAAAAAGAGTGGATAGTTGCCTCTTAGCAGCATTTCCTCGTCGTAGTTAGCTTCTATAACGATGTTTTTGGCTTTTACTAAGAACGAAGCAGCTGTTTCGTTCATTTGTCCTAAATCGGTAGCGATGAATAAACTGCTGTTGGGTGTTTCTATAAAGTAACCCACGCATTCGGGTGTGTCGTGTTCTACCTTAAAGGCTGTAATGGTGAGTGAACCAATTTGAAAGGCTTCGCCTGCGTTAATGGGGCGCCTGCTTTGGTATAATTTCTGCGTAATTTTAGGGTTCTCGTTAATGCCCGTTAGAATTCGTTGCGTACTGTATACAGGAAGGTTGTAGTCTTCGCCCAACGACCCAATCGAAGCAATGTGATCGTAATGATTGTGTGTAATCAACACGCCGTATAAACGTTTGATGTCTACATCAATCTCTTTGAGTCGTTTTTTGATGTTCTTGGGCGATATTCCGGCATCGATTAAAATGCCGTAACCGCTATCTTCTATGTAGTAACAATTGCCGCTACTTCCGCTGGCAAGGCTGCAAAATCTCATAAATTGATTCAAAATTTGCGCAAAGGTAATTAAAGGATTCTGATTTCTCTAAAAAATTATTACAAATTTGTTACACAAAATAGCGTCATTCTGCATTAGAATGTGTATCTTTGTTCTTTGTAGTATATAATAAACGCAGAATAACTTAAAAATAAAGTATTATGGAAAAACCTTATGTAGTTGGCATTGATATAGGTGGCCAAACAGCTAAAATTGGATTGGTAGACGCACGTGGTAATGTATTGGTACAAACCGTTATTAAAAGTAACGATACCGATAATTACGAAATCTTTATTGATAACTTGTGTGATGCTGTAAAAAACATGCTCGGATCAAAATATTCGCTTAGCGAAATCCGTGGTGTAGGTATTGGCGCTCCTAATGGTAACTATTACAAAGGTACCATCGAAAATGCAGTAAACCTTACCTTTGGTGGTCCTCGCGTTATTCCTTTTGCCGAAACCATGAGCAAAAAAATTGGTTTGCCCGTTCGTTTAACCAACGATGCTAACGCTGCTGCTGTTGGTGAAATGACCTACGGTGCTGCACGTGGCATGAAAAACTTTATCATGATTACCTTGGGTACCGGTGTAGGTAGTGGTATTGTGGTAGGTGGTTATGTGCTTTACGGCCACGATGGTTTTGCTGGCGAATTGGGTCACGTTACCATGGTACGCAAAAACGGTCGTTTGTGCGGTTGCGGTAAAACCGGTTGCTTGGAAGCATACGCTTCTGCTACAGGTGTGGCACGTACTGCTCGCGAATTGTTAGAAGCTACCGATCGCAAAAGTGTATTGCGCGATCTTCCAGCCGAAAGCATCACTTCGAAAGACGTGTTTGAAGCAGCTATGGAAGGCGACGAACTAGCAAAAGAAATTTTCTCGTTTACTGGCAATATGTTGGGCGAAGCTTTGGCAGACTTTGTGGCATTTTCGTCGCCCGAAGCCATTGTTCTATTTGGCGGCTTAACTCGCAGTGGTGATTTGATTATGAAACCCGTTGTAGAAAGCATGAACAACAACATCATGCCACAATGGCGTAACAAAATCAAAGTGGTGTTCTCTCAATTGAAAGAATCGGACGCTGCTATCTTGGGTGCAAGTGCATTGGCCTGGGAAGTAAAAGAAGACTAATAATAAATAGCCGAATGGCCCGTAATATAAAAAAACGGACCAGTCACGAAAAAAAGGATACGCAAAAGCGTATCCTTTTTTCGTGACCTTGTGGGGAGTCGAACCCCAATCGAAAGAACCGGAATCTTTTATTCTATCCATTGAACTACAAGGCCGATTGCAGAGTGGTGCAAAAATAGCACTTTTTTTCGGTAAAATGTGGTTGCGTTGTGGTAGAAATCAATTTAATGTATTAAATTTGCGAGAATTAAAATCAGTAGATTATGTCGCAACTCATTTTGCCAAAAGATTATAAATCTCCCCTAGATTTACGTCAAACCGAGTTGGCCATCAAGTGCGTAAAAGATTTCTTTCAAAGCAACTTGTCGGCCGAATTGCGTTTGCGTCGTGTAACCGCTCCCTTGTTTGTATTAAAAGGAATGGGTATCAACGACGACTTGAATGGCATTGAACGTCCAGTAACCTTCAACATAAAAGACCTAAACGAGGCACAAGCAGAAGTAGTTCATTCGCTTGCCAAATGGAAACGCATTACCTTGGCAGATTATGCCATCGAAAAAGGTTATGGTTTGTATACCGATATGAATGCCATTCGTGCAGACGAAGAATTGGACAACATCCACTCGTTGTACGTAGACCAATGGGACTGGGAATTGGTTATTGACGAAAGCCAACGCACCGTATCGTTCTTAAAAGAAGTGGTACGTCGTTTGTATGCTGTGATGGTGCGTACCGAGTATGCCTTGTACGAAATGTTCCCAAGCATTACTCCTATTTTGCCAGCCAATATCTTCTTTATTCATGCAGAAGAGTTGTTGCAAATGTATCCCGATAAAACCGCTAAAGAACGTGAGAACCTTATTACCAAAGAACACGGGGCAGTGTTTATTATGGGCATTGGCGGCAAACTATCGAACGGCGAAAAACACGACGGACGTGCTCCCGACTACGACGACTGGACAACTCCTAACGAAGATGGCTTTAACGGATTGAACGGCGACCTTTTGGTTTGGGACGATTTGTTGGGCATGGCCTTGGAATTGTCATCGATGGGTGTACGTGTTGACAAAAAAGCCTTGGCACATCAATTGGAAATTACCGGTCAGCAAGACCGCATGCAATACTATTACCACAAACGCTTGGACGAAGGTTCATTGCCACTTACCTTGGGTGGCGGTATTGGTCAGTCGCGTTTGTGTATGTTTATGCTACGCAAGGCTCACTTGGGCGAAATTCAGGCAAGTATTTGGCCAGAAGATATGCGTCAGAAATGTAAAGCAGCAGGTATCAACTTACTATAAAAAAAGAGGCTTTAAAGCCTCTTTTTTTATAGTATAGCGAGTTTTAAATCATCGACTTGATAATATCAATAATTTCTTGTCCCAACGCATCGGCTTCTTGTAGGGTAGAAGCTTCAGAATAGATGCGGATAATGGGTTCAGTATTCGATTTACGCAAGTGTACCCATTTGGTAGGGAAATCTATCTTAACGCCATCGATGTTGTTGATTTCTTCGCCGGCAAATTTTTCTTTTACACGTTCCAAAAGAGCATCTACATCTATATCGGGAGTAAGGTCGATGCGTTGTTTTGAGATAAAGTAAGGAGGATAGGTAGCACGCAACTCCGATACTTTCATTTTTTTGTGAGCCAAGTGGCTTAAGAATAGGGCAATACCCACCAAGGCATCGCGTCCGTAGTGGCTTTCTGGATAGATAACCCCTCCGTTGCCTTCGCCACCAATAACGGCGCCAATTTCTTTCATTTTGGTTACCACGTTTACTTCACCAACTGCTGCAGCTTGGTATTCGCCGCCGTGAGCACGTGTTACATCGCGCAAAGCACGGGTCGAGCTCAAGTTAGATACGGTGTTACCAGGTGTATGCGAAAGCACATAATCAGCTACGGTTACCAAGGTGTATTCTTCGCCGTACATGGTGCCGTCTTCGCAAATCATGGCCAAACGGTCTACGTCTGGGTCTACCACAAAAGCCACATCGTGTTCGCCGTTGCTCATTAGTCGCATAATGTCGCTTAGGTTCTTTTCTAGTGGCTCTGGATTGTGTTGGAAATTACCCGTAGGTTCGCCAAACAATACGGTTGTATGTTTAACGCCCAATGCTTTGAGTAATTTAGGTAAGATAATGCCACCCACCGAGTTAACGCAGTCTAGCGCTACTTCAAATTTTGCTTTTTTGATGGCATCTACGTCTACCAAGTTCAAGGCCAATACAGCTTCGATGTGTTTGTCGGTGTAGTCTACTTGGGTTTCTTTGCCCAAATTATCGACATCGGCAAAGGTATAAGCGTCGTTTTCTGCTAGGTGCAATACTTCTTCGCCTTCTTCTTTGTTCAAGAATTCGCCTTTTTCGTTCAATAGTTTAAGCGCATTCCATTGTTTGGGGTTGTGGCTGGCTGTTAGGATGATACCGCCACAAGCTTGTTCCATGGTAACGGCCAATTCGGTGGTAGGGGTAGAAGCTAGGCCAATGTTTACCACATCAAAGCCCATGCCCATCAAGGTACCTACTACTAGTTTTTCTACCATGGCACCCGACATACGTGCATCCCTGCCCACTACAATTTTATTGGTGGTAACTGTGGTTGTTTTGCGAATCAGTGTGGCGTAGGCCGCTGTAAATTTAACAACGTCTACAGGACTTAATCCGTCGCTAACTTGTCCGCCAATGGTTCCGCGGATACCCGAAATAGATTTAATAAGTGTCATGGTTATGATTTTTATTGATTTCTGATGGAAGTTTCGTCTACAATGGCTCGAATGGTAAATACTTCTTCGCGTTGAGCGGTTTCACCTAGTTTAGAGTCGATAATCAATTCAAACTGACTGCCGTGGTGAATGCAACCTACGGCATCAATCCAAGCTGTACCAATGGATGCATCTTCGCTGCCAGGGGTGTAAACAAACAAGAAACCATCGCGGTATTCTTCGTGTTTGTGATTGTCGCCCACTAGGTTGCCGTCTAGGTCGTATGCATAGAAACGAAGTATAACTTCTTGTCCGTCTTGTGCTCGGCGTTTGGTTGTGTCGTCTTCGATAAGGCGGATGTATGCCCCGCGGTAGGTTTGGAAATACAAGTTCTCGGGCCAAGGGCATGCATGACTAAAACAATAAGCAGAGTCGGTCGAAATTTCTAGGTTGCGAGCTGTTTTGTACTCTTGCCATTTTTTTTGCTCCGCTTTGCGCTTTTCTGCGTACGATTCGTTTTTGCAGGCCGTAATGGTCAACAAAGCAATCAGTGCAAAAATAAGGTGTTGTATTTTCATCTTTTTGTTTATTCTTTAATTTGCAATCTGAACAACAACGGGCAGTACGAGGTAATGCAATTATCTTTTCCACGTAATCCGTATGCCATTCTAGAGGGGAATATAACTACCACTTCGCTTCCCATTGTTAGGGTAGGTAGTAGCAAATCAATACCTTGCAACCATTCGCGTTTACCCACTACTAAGGATTTACTGCCTTCTGTGGCCGACGAATAGCAGACACTTCCGTCTAGACGTTCTACTGAATAATCAAGTACCACGGTTTGCATGTGCTGGATGGTGGGTCCGTTGCCTTTTTCTATTACTTGCAACCACCAACCATCTTGGCATGCTGTAAATTGAGTGTTGTCGGCCAGATAGGCGTTAATTTCGTCCATCTCTGCTTGCAGACAAGCCTTGTTGTAATCTAGCATCTGCTGTGTAGGATTTTCAGTTTGTTCCGATTTGTTGGCAGGCAATTGTACCGGTTTGCGGTCGCATGCCATGCAACAAAGTAGAAGGCCTATCAGTGCTAGTTGTTTCATGCTTATCGGATGTTAGCAATGCTCATAATGTCGCCAAACACACCGGCTGCGGTTACGCTAGCACCAGCACCGTATCCTTTAATAATCATAGGATCGTTAAAGTAACGTTCGGTTTGAATGGTAACGATGTTGTTGCTGCCTTCCAAATCGTAGAATGGGTGGCTGCTGTCTACTGCTTGCAAGCCTACTTCGCAAATGCCTTCTTTCATGGTAGCCACAAAACGGTATTTTTTGTTTTCGGCTGCCAATTGTTGGCGTTTAGCTTCAAATTCAGCATCCAATTCCGAAATGTTTTTCCAGAAATCTTCTAGCGAACCTTCAAAGTATTTGTTAGGTACAAATAGGTTTTTCTTAACGTCAGCTTGTTCTACTTTGTAGCCTGCTTCGCGTGCCAAAATAACCAATTTGCGAATAACGTCGGTTCCGCTAAGGTCGATACGTGGGTCGGGTTCAGCAAAACGAGCTTCTTTGGCCATCTCGATGGTTTTAGAGAAAGGAATATCGGCGCTGATGGTGTTGAAAATATAGTTCAATGTACCCGAAAGCACGGCTTCGATTTTTAGGATACGGTCGCCACTGTTAATCAAACTGTTCATGGTATTGATAATGGGCAAGCCAGCACCTACGTTGGTTTCGAACAAATATTTGATGCCTTTTTTGCGAGCGGTATTTTTTAATTCTTCGTACAAAGGATAAGGACCCGATGCCGCAATTTTGTTGGCAGCTACCACCGATACGTTGTGTTTCAACAAGTCGGCATATAGGGTAGCAATGGCTGCACTAGCGGTACAGTCTACAAATACCGAGTTGAACAAGTTCATTTCGATAATCTTGTTTTTGATTTCCTCGGGAGTAGTAGGTTGTCCTTTTTCTTTGATAATAGCTTGATAGTTGTTAAGGTCGATGCCTTCTTCGTCAAATACAGAACCGTTAATATCGGTAATACCCACAACGTTTAGTTTAACGCTGTTTTGTTTCATGATTTTTTCTTGTTGGTGAGCAATTTGTTCCAACAAGCTACCACCTACAGTACCGGTTCCAACCAAGAAAATATTAAGCGCTTGGTAATCGGCCAAGAAGAACGAATCGTGCAATACGTTCAAGGCTTTGGTTAGGCTTTCTTGTTTGATAACGAACGAAATGTTGGTTTCGCTAGCACCTTGAGCACAAGCAATGATGTTGATGCCGCTGCGGCCCAATGTGTCGAACAATTTACCAGCCAAACCGGTGTGTGCACGCATGTTTTCGCCCACAATGGCAACGGTTGCCAAATCTTTCATGGGGGTAATAGAAGCGATGTCGCCACGTTCTAGCTCGCTTTTGAATTCGGCGGTTAGTGCGCTAACAGCTGCTTCGGCTTCGGCGTTGCGAATGGCAAACGTAGTAGAGTTTTCTGACGATGCTTGCGAAATCAAGAATACGCTAATGCCTTTATCGGCCAATGCTTTAAAGGTACGCGAGCTAATGCCCGATACACCTACCATGCCCATGCCTTGCAAGGTAATTAGGCAGGTGTCGTTAATGGATGAAATGCCTTTGATGGCTTTGCTTTCGGCACCTTGTTGGTGCGAAATTTTCGTTCCCTTAAACGTTGGGTTGCATGTATTTTTTATCATGATTGGAATATTTTTTTCGTACACAGGATAAATGGTAGGCGGATAAATTACTTTAGCGCCAAAGTTAGAAAGTTCAACAGCTTCGATATACGATAGCTCATCGATGGTGTAAGCATTTTTTACCAAGCGTGGGTCGGCGGTAAGGAAACCGTCTACGTCTGTCCAAATTTCAAGAACCGATGCGCCCAATGCTGCTGCTACAATGGCAGCGGTGTAGTCTGAACCACCGCGTCCAAGGTTGGTGATGATGCCGCTTTCGCTATCGGTCGATATAAATCCGCCCATTACGCTAACGGCTGGCAAGTCTGCCATTTTTTCTTGAAGCAACGAGTAGGTAAGTGCTTGGTTCAAGGCGTTTTTGTGCATGCCTTCTTGGGTTTTAATCAATTCCAAGCTGTTAAACCATTTAGCGTCCAATACAGCAGCAATGATGATAGACGACATGCGTTCGCCGTAACTTACTACCAAGTCCATGTCTTTGGGCGAAATGGTTTGAATGCCTTCTAGGCTGGTAAGGATGGTTTTGATTTCATCCAAAAGAGCCATTACTTGCTCGCTTACGGATGCTTGCAAGTGTGCAGGAACCACTCCTGCTATGATGTTTTTGTGAATGGTAACAATGTTTTCGAGTTGGTTAGTGTAGGTGGTTGTTCCTGCTACAGCTTGGGTGGTAGTGGCAATTAACTTGTCTGTTATGCCTCCAACGGCCGATACAACTACTACTGCGGGCTCTGAAATGGCCGACACAATTTCTTTCACTCTACGAATGTTTTCTACGGAACCTACGGATGTTCCGCCGAATTTCAATACTTTCATTGTCTTTTAAAAAATTAATTAATCTGCACTATTGCAAAATGAGCACAATATTACGCATTTTTTATGGATTTACGAAATTTTTATGGGGTAACTCTGTGTATTTGCAAAATTTTGCGAGCTTATTCAATAAAAATTGTATATTTGCATTTCGCAACTATAAAAATCTGCAACCATGGAAGTAGAAAACATCCTTACTTTAGAACAAATTGTGGCCCAACTATCGGCCGAAGTAGCAGGCGAAAATGCTCGCTTGGAAGTGAATCGTATTAAAAATTTGTTCTATAAAACAAAAGAACAACTAGCCGAAACCTTGCGCAATGAGTGGGTAGAAGCCGGAAAACCAGTAGAAGAATTTGCATTTGCTTGTCCCGAAGAAGATGCTTTGAAAGCCATTTTAGAAGAGGCCAAAGCAAAAAGAGCTTCTGATATCCAACAAAAAGAAGCCGAACAAGAAAAAGCCTACGAACGCAAAAAAGATTTGCTGGAACAGTTGCGAAAAATAGTTGAACAAGCCGAAGAAACCGGGGTAGAAAAGAACTTCCAATTGGTGCGTCAGTTGCAACAAGCATGGCGCGAAGCAGGCGAGGTAGCGCAAAGCAAGTATGCACAGTTGGTAAAAGCTTATCAAGCCTACAACGAACAATTTTACGACCTTGTAAAGATTAGCAACGAGTTGCGCGATTACGACTTTAAAAAGAACCTAGAAGCCAAAGAAAAATTGTGCGAAGCTGCCGAAAAATTAGCAGAAGAAAGCCAATTGAACGTGGCTTTCCAAAAATTGCAACTTTTGCACAACGAATGGCGCGAATTGGGCCCTGTTATGCGCGAACAACGCGAAGCCTTGTGGGAACGCTTTAAAAACGCCTCGGATGTTATCAATAAAAAACACGCTGCCTATTACCAAGAACGCAAATCGCAAGAGGCAGAAAATTTGGCTAAAAAAGTTGCCTTGTGCGAAGCCATCGAAGCCATTTCGTTGGATGTAGAACGTGGTTATAAACAATGGGACGAAGTAACCGAACAGGTGCTTAAATGGCAAGAAGATTGGAAAAAAATTGGTTTTGCACCCAAGAAAAACAATACCGCTATATACGAACGTTTTAGAAAAGCATGCGATGCTTTGTTTGAAGCCAAAAGCGCTTTCTACAAACAAAACAAAGAAATTTTATCGGCCAATTTGGCCAAAAAGCGCAGCCTTTGCGAGCAAGCCGAAGCGTTAAAAGATAGCACAGACTGGAACGCAACTACCCAAAAATTGGTAGCGCTGCAAAAAGAATGGAAAACCATTGGTGCTGTGCCTCACAAATCGTCTGATGCTGTTTGGAAACGCTTTGTAACAGCTTGTGATGCTTTCTTTGATGCACGCAAGGCCGCACAAAAACAATTAAAACAAGAACGCAAAGCGGCTTACAAAGAAGCCAAATCGACCCAATCGTTGCGCAAAGACCACGATAAATTGATGCGTGCATACGATAAAATCAAGCAAGAAATTGCTACACGCGAAAACAATATTTCGTTCTTGATGAAAGGGGCTAAAACAGCCAATCCATTGGTAGCACAAATGGAAGAAACCATTCAAAAACTAAAACAAGATCAACAAGATTTGTATCAAAAAATAGTACAACTAGAAAAACAAATGAACAATGATGCGCAAAACTAATGATTCCTTTGCAAAAGGAAAAAACAGCCGTCGTGATGATGCCGCCCCCAAAAAATCGTTTCAAAAAGCAGCATCGTCCAAACCTACCACTAAACAGTATGCAAAATCCGAGTCAACTCGTTCTTTTGCAAAACCCAAAGGTCCTAAACCTGTAAAAAAAGAAGAAAATGACGGAACCATCCGTTTGAACCGTTGCTTGGCCAATGCGGGTATTTGCTCGCGTCGTGAAGCAGATGTGTACATTCAAGCGGGCGTTGTAACCGTTAATGGTCAGGTAGTTACAGAATTAGGAACCCGTGTTAAACACACCGACAAGGTGATGTTCCACAACCAATTGATTCAATCTGAAAAGAAAGTCTACATCTTACTCAATAAACCCAAAAACACCGTTACCACCGTATCCGATCCACGTGGTAGAATGACGGTGATCGATTTGATTCGTGGGGCAGGGGTAGAACGTGTGTATCCTGTAGGCAGATTAGACCGCAATACAACAGGTGTGTTATTGCTAACCAACGATGGCGAAATGACCGAAAAGTTGACTCACCCTCGTTTTGAGAAAAAGAAAATTTACCAAGTATCGCTCGATAAACCTTTGGCGGTAGAAGATTTTGATAAACTAAAAGAAGGTTTCCATTTGGAAGACGGTTTTATTCAAGCCGACGAATTGGAATACGTAAAAGACAGCAAACGCATGGAAGTGGGCATTGAAATCCACTCGGGTCGTAACCGCATTGTGCGTCGTATGTTTGAACACTTGGGATACAAGGTAGAAAAACTAGATCGTGTGTATTTTGCTGGTCTTACCAAATACAATTTGCCACGCGGCAGATGGCGTTTTTTAACCGAAGCAGAAATTAATGCCCTTAAAATGGGTGCTTTTGAATAGTATGTTAGCAGACGAAGGAGCAGTGGTTATATTCAGTGGTGGACAAGATTCTACCACTTGTTTATTTTGGGCGATGGAGCGTTTTAAAAACGTGGTGGCAGTAACGTTCGATTACGGCCAACGTCACATTGCCGAAATAGAATGTGCTCGCGCTATTACTGCCGAGTTGGGCATTGAACACCATGTACTAGACATGGCGCTGTTAAATCAATTGGCACCTAACTCGCTTACACGCAAGGATATACCCGTAGATGAATCCATTCCCGATGGCGAAACGACACCCAATAGTTTGGTGGAAGGCAGAAACATGCTTTTCATCACTTTTGCGGCTATTTTGGCAAAATCCAAAAACATCCGTCATTTGGTAACGGGTGTTTGCGAAACCGATTTTAGCGG
>JAEIGA010004177.1_pt1 | contig 22373 bp, 35 predicted proteins | sample 9270691 | NCBI WGS metagenome assembly JAEIGA01 (sample SAMN17057246, study PRJNA624740) | gut metagenome | biome: biome; isolation source: fecal sample | host: Bos grunniens | place: China: Xizang | collected 2019 | reverse complement strand
TCGGGATAAGCGCATTGGAACTTCTCTTTATCCGATGTGCCATACATCCGCATCGCTCTCGCTAGCGGCATGATGCTTCTCACTTTGTTCATGTCAGCCATTGTCTTCTTCTCCTTTCTTTTGAAGTGACTGTGCAATCTGCTCTAGTGCCTTAGCAATCGCTGGCAGATAGTGGCAGATGATTTCCATTGTGCGCTGTTCGATGATTGTCATCTTAGTCCTCCTCGTCATCATCGTGTATCTCAGTGTTGTCCCATGCAGTGCGAGGACAACCATAGTCTTCATGACCTGAGCAGGCAATGAGCAAGCGATTCTCACCATGAGACATGTCATGGCAGATGTTGCGTATTGAGCCACACATAGGGTAGCTAGGCTGCATTGCTAAGCGGACTTCAAGATTTTCGTCGAAGTCCTCAAGCTGCTCAATGAGTTCTTTGACAGTCATTGTTGTTCTCCTTTCTGTTAGGCGACTTTCGTGAGGATGTCGATGGAGTCAGCGAGCTTCACTTTGAGGAAGAAGTCTTTGGCGAACATCGCCTTAGCGCGAGACTCAAAGAATATCGCATCTCCTTTCTCAAAGTTGGGCATTCCGATAGGGTCGCTCTCATCGAGGCGGAGTAGGCCCTTGCCTTCAGAGTAGAGGAAGAACTTGCGGCTCTTCTTCTCCCTCTTCTGCACCTTGACCTCTTCCACCTTCTCGTTCATCTGCTTCTTCATTTGCTTGTTCCTTTCTTTTGTTTGTTTGGTTTGTTTGTGAAGTTAGCTTTGGCTAACTCCGAGACTATTATATCAAATCCTCAAGACCTCGTGCGAGTTTTTTTTTCGGAAATTTCATGCCACCTCAGGAAGGTGGTCAATGCCATCTTTCATTGCTTTCTGGTTGTCGTGGAAATATGTAGAAGTCATCTTCACTGTGCTATGACCAACAATCTTTGCTACCAAGAGTGAACTCATGTTACCGTTGATTGCGAGACTTATGAAGGTGTGGCGGAGGCTGTGAAAGCCACATATAAGCTTGGTCTTGCCATCTACTATCTTTGATGTCTCTATGCCGCACTCTCTGAACCAGCTGACCACCTCGCCGCTCAGCTTGCCATTAGCGTATGATGCGTGATTCACTTCAGACACATATTCGCCGCTCTTAGGCGTCTCCTGAAGGGCCTTCAGCAATGTCTGGTGGATTGGTATCACTATTGGAGCTTCCATGTGCTTCTTTGTCTTCTGAGGCAGCACAGTCAAAGTCTCACTCTCAAAGTTGATGTCACTCCACTTCAAGTTAGCGCAGTCACCAAGCCTCAGACCAGTGTATGCACCTGTCAGAATCAAGAGCTTCATATCATGAGTAGGAGCATTGACTACCTTCTTCAGCTCGTCAACTGACAAAGCTCGTCTTGATGACTTAGTAGCACCTTTCTTCTTCTTGAACTCATCCCACACAGTCTTGTTGATTCCATACTCTTCTGGGAGGTGGTGCCAAACGCGCTTGAACAATGATAGGCGCGTGTTGTATGTAGCGGCACCAATGACGCTTGACAGGTGCTTGAGATACTTCTCAGCGAGCTTTGAGTCAACTTCAGCGATGTGGTTGACCTTGCCACAGAGCCAGCCTTGCAGATGGTAGATTCCACCTTCATAGACCTTGATTGTTCCTTCTTCAACATCACCTTCCCAGAGAGTCTTCTTGAACTCGCTCCATAGGTTGTCAACTTCAAGCTTCTTGAACTCTCTTGCATTAGTCTTAGCGCGCTTCAGCAGCATCTCTAAGTTCTCAATGATTGAAGCTTCATCATCCTCTCTGTAAGGTCGAGTCAGCTTCTCAAGAACTTTGAGAGCTTTCTTCTTGTCGCTCTCTCCTGTGGTCTGGTAGTAAACCTTCCCACAGACTACCCACTTTGCCAGCCATGGCTTCCCAACTCCTTTAGAGATGAGAGTCCCAAACCTGTTGCCTCTTCTTTCCATATCAGTTGTTCCTTTGTTTGTTGTTTGTTGTTTGCCTATGTGTACCTCAATTATAGCGCAATAATATCACAAGGCGAGAGAAACGTACATTGATATTTTACGGAATTTAGTGAATAGTTTGGTGAACAGTTCAGGGTAAAATAGCCCAAAACATTAGTGTTTTTTGAGTATTCCTAAGATATAAAAAAAGAGAAAGCTTACTGAAATGTAAGCTTTCTTAACTTTTTTGACAACTTATTATTCTTAGGGTAAATTATACCATATTTTGCCCGGAGTGTGGCAGGTATAGACGAAATTGACTTTAGTATATAGTTGGTGAATAGTTGTGTATTACTCAGTCTATTGCCGAGGTGGGACCAATCGACGGTCATCCGAAGCAACATCTGATGTCATCATCATCTTCATCACATAGCTCCAAAAATCATCTTCAGGATAGAGCCAGCTCCGACAAGGGAGGCAACGCTAGAACAGGAGACGATAAGGCAGATAATCAGCCACTTTATCACATTGTCCTTCAGCCCAGTCTTGTTTTGCTCAAGGTCATGCAGACGGTTTTCGTGCTCAACCAGCTTTGTCATGAGGTTCTTGAAGTTCTCATTCAAAGCTGATATCTGCTTTGTGAAGTCCATCAAAAGGTCTGTTATCTTCTCGTCTGTCATTGGTTTATCTCGCTTTTTGTGTGTGTAGTAGTCACTGAATCAAGCATTCCCACATCCAAGAGTTTGTAGTCGTGGCGTAATGCTCAACTTTCATTGTGTTGTTGGTCTGGCAAGTGATTGATATGCCGTTCAAATACTGCACAAGCTCCACTCCATAGAGGTTTGACTCGTATGGAATATATGCGCCAAGCGCAATGTGCGTTCCTTCAACATATCGGTTTTGGGATGTGCAGCCAGTGCAAATCGCAAAGGCTGCTGCCACAATCAGAATAGTGATGTTGTTCAGAATGTTCATGATATCGTTATGTCTCCGTCAGCGCAGTGGAGGACGCACCCAGTAGCAAGGCGCCAACCACTGTACGTTGCCATACCCTGTACATCGGCTTTTGACTTGCCAATAAAAGTCACATTCATCAAATTGCTACATTGTTCAAATGCATAAGACGCAATAGATTTGACATTCTTCGGTATTGTCATGCTCGTAAGGCCAGTGCAATTACTGAATGTTCTCACGCCGATGCTTGTCACAGTATTTGGAATTTCAAGGCTTGTAAGGCTACTACAGTATCCGAACGTCTGAACGTCGATGGTAGTCATACCGTTGCCAATTGTCACACTTGAAAGGTTGGTGCAGTTATTGAACTGCATTTGTCCACTGCTCGTAACTGTGCCAGGAATCTTCACATTTGTTATGCTAGTTTTGTTCCAGAACACCCTGTTTGCAATGCTTGTTACATGGCTACCAAGTTCAACTTCTTTTACGCTTGCCAAGTTTGGAATTGAGCTAGCGGCCAGTTGTCCAACAATATCACCTTCCCAGTCAGATAGTCCACTTTCATCTGTGTACTTGACGTAAGTGTATTCGTGTCTTTTCACCGTCCAGCCTGTTGGGATGTTGCTTGTGCCTCTTGTGTTAGGCAGTGTGCTTGGACATGTGAATGTGCCAGAAGCGGCGACGTTCCGTAGCCAGTTATATGTAGCATTTGATGAACTCCAAGCAGTGAATGAGACATCTATTGATGAAAGACTTGTACAGCTATTGAACATGTTGGAGTAGCAGAGAATGTCAAGCGTTGTTGCTGGAAGTTCAGGAGCGGATGTCAAGGATGTGCAGTTTTGGAACATCTTGGAGTAGCAGTAGGCGGCAAGTGTTGTAGCTGGAAGTTTAGGAGCAGATGTCAAAGACGAGCAGCTGAAGAACATATTACCGTAGCAGTAGCCACCAAGGGTCGTTGCTGGCAAGGTAGGAGCAGTTGTCAAGGATGTGGAGCCTCGGAACATCTCGTAGTAGCAGTATTCTGGTGCATCTGTCCTTGAGCCATCTGCTTTTAGAAGCTTCTGGATGTTGCCAGAAGCAGCTATCTTGCCGGTCATGGAGAACTTGTAGTAGTCGTAGTTGGTCTTGCTTATAGTAGCATTCTCGCCTTTCGCTCTCATGTACACCTTGTCCTCAACATTGGCAAGTGTCAAAGTGTCACCAGTGCTGTCTGTCCAAGAATAGTCAGTCCAAGTGCTGCCATCAGTGCTTGTCTCAAGAGAGATAGCATCAGGAGAGCCTTCTTTGTCAAGTCGTACTGTGCTATTTGCCTGTTCAGCGGTAAAGCAAAGCCAGTCGCCACCTTTTGCATTCTCCCATGCAAGCTTTCCGTCTATGAAAAGCGTGACAACATCTTTCGTGTCAATAGTCAGTTCTTTAGTGTTTCTAAAGTCAATCATAATGCACCTCGTCACATCTCTTCAATGAGTTTGCGAACTTCAGATATGCTCTGGTCAATCTCTTCATCAGTGATTTTGTTGTCATCGAGCTTCTGGAGCAGAGACTGCAATGCAGCAAGAATCTTCTCAAGTCTTGTAGTCCACACTTTTGTCGTGGATATGACTTTCTGCATGTCCTTCTCTTTGTCCTTCAGCACTTCATTGAGAGTGTCTTTTGCCCATTTCTTGGCGAACATCTTTATGAGTCTGTTTATCATGTCAGTTCCTTTATGTAGATAGTTTGTTAAATCTAAATTTAATGTACGAATATACCGCACATATAGTTCCTGTACTCGGTCGTCAGCTTGCGCCACCATGCCATCTTGACCATGTTGTTGCGCAGCTTGCTCTTCAAGCCAATCATGTCACCTAAGTTCTTCACTATGCCGCTCAGCCACTCTGGTTTCAAGGCCCGCTTCTCAAGCACTTCATCAGTTATGAGCTGGAGCATGTTTGATGGATGAGCTGCCAAGTAGTCAAATGTCCTTGATATCGCCGATGGGTTCTCTCTGTTGTAGAAGTAGCATGGCTGGTCAACAACCTCAAATCTCTGCACTTTGTCCAGCATCAAGAAGTGAGGAGTGACATCCTCTGGAATGTAGTCAGGGAAGTCAGCCCAGCAGTGTCTCTTGAAGACTTTAGCCCAGACACCAACTTCTGTACATGCAAGCTGGAAGAGGTTCTGAGGATGCACGGACTTAGGCTCTTTGCCACTTTGCACATTGACGTATATGCAGTCTGGCTCTGTCTGCATCTTCTCAAATATGCTGTCCAGCGCGTTTGGCAGAATCCAGTCATCCGCGTCAATGCACCAGTAGTAGCTGCCAGTGATGTGCTTGAAGCCGAAGTTCCTTGCTGGTCCTAAGCCAATCGGGTTGTCGGCTGTTCGGACAATCTTCAGCAAGCCCTCGTCTGGCACAACTCGCCTTGCAATCTCTGCTGTGCCGTCGTGTGAGCCATCATCTACAAGCACAATCTCCAACTTAGCGTCAGGATGTGCGGCCTGCGCCTCAGGCCACTGCTGGACTATGCTCTCAAGGCACTTCTTTATGTTTAATGCCTCGTCTTTGCATGGGAGTATCAATGATAAATGTTTGTCGGTCATACAACATCCAGTTTGTTAAACATGCCTGTGCCTCTCCTTGTAGACTTCGATTGTCTAGCCAAGGAGAAGCACCTTCAGCTCCAGTTCATCTTTCTCTGTGTTTGTCAGGTCATGGTCGAACTGTATCGCCTTGACCAAGCTCTTAATCTCATTCTCTATCATATCAATGCAAGTAGTTGTTGAAGTTGTGTCTCGCTCAGCGAAGTGCTGCCTAGCGTGAAGTTGCTAGTCTGCAAACCGGCAAATGTTCCAGTGCATCCGATGATGTCGCTAGCAACTAATGTGCCGACATTAGCAGTGCATCCAACATTCAGCGAGTAGTCAACAGTGAAATCAGAGGTCTTCCAACAACCAGCAAGCTCTTGTCCGTCAAGGTCTATTACTGTGCTGCCACCGCTGTTGCCGATGTCACTGCCATAGTTTGTAGAGCTGTCTCCGCCTTGCTCCCAGTACTGGCCAGACAGCTCGGCTGACAACTCTGCGCACCATCCGCTCAGCACCTCAAGGCCATCATATATCTCTGTGAGGTCGTCATATATGACAGTGAGGTCTGATGTCAGCGCATACTGTGAACCATCATAAGTGAAGTGGAGTGGATGGTACTCAAGCTTAGTGCCGTCGTCACTCACCATCAGCACTTTCCTCATGTTTAGCTCTGTAGCTTGGGTGTTGTCGTCGAGGTCTACAGTCAACGTGCCGTTGTCGCATCCCCAGTGGTACAGCCGCCAATAGCAGTTGTCCACACATCCATCCTTCACGACTTCAAGCGTCTTGTTGTTGTTAGCAGCTGATGAAGCATCATCATCAGAGCGGATGAAGGCTGGTGGCACAATGTACATGTGGCTGTAATCAAGGCTGTTTCTTCCGCATCCGTTGGTTGTCCGCTTCTCAAGCCACTAGACTTCTTCTGAGCCGTTTTGGTACGCCCTTACATGCACACCATGGCATCCTAGCAGCCAGTTCACCAGTGTTGCGCCAGACAACTCTTCTGTTGCGTCATAGGCACGCTCATTAAATGCATACGGTTCGTCAAAGTTGTACAGCTGCCAGTACAGCTCTCCGGCATCTGCTGCACCATAGTTGTTCAGCTCAATCGACTTCTGACCAAGATTGTGTGTGCCGTAGTCGTTGCCATCTGGGCCAATGAACTGAGGTAGCTTTACGTCCAGCAAGTGGTACTCAAGCTGTGGTTCACCATCAATCTAGCTTATGCCTCTAGCCAAGAACTAGCTGCATCCAACATCGTCTACTGCACTGTTTTCTGGTTGGTAGCCTCGCTGGGAGTAGTAGTCAGACTCCATGCTCGATAGTGAGAAGTCAACAACAGAGCGAGTGAGGAAACTGCTGTCATCGAACTTGTACAGTGCAAGCTCGTCATCATCATTGTACTCGATTGAGCGAGTGCTTGTGCCGTCAGCGTCGACATCTGGCCTTCCACCACCTCCACTAAGCTCTGCACTCAGTCTCACATACTTCAAAGTCTTGCTAGTGGTGTCCTTGACAAGAATGAGTTTGTCGCTTGGTGTCTGCTTTGAGTTTTTGTCTATGCCGACTACTTCATCAGCAGTGCTGTCGTCAAAGTTGTAGAGCTGCCAGTACAGCTCGCTAGCATCGTCGGTGCCCCAGTTGTTCAGCTCAAGTGACTTCTAGCCCGGGTTGTTCTTGCCATATCCGTTACCATCTGGTCCGATGAACTGAGGCAGTCTTGCGTGAATAGCAGCGTACTCAAGTGTAGGTATGCCATCAACCATTCTGCGTCTCAAGAATTGAGTTATCTCATTGTCGACGTTGTTGGTTGCAAAGATTTGCATCGGGTAGCCAATAATGCTGTAGTATTCCGCTTCACGGCTTGAGAGCGAGCCATCTATGTTTGTGAATCCATAGCAGCCATCGTCAAAGTGGTACAAAGCAAGTTCGCCTGAGAGGTTGTACTCTATTGACTTAGTGTGCTCACCAGCTGAGTCAACATGAGGGTGCATTGCATCAGACAGCTCAATGTACTTCAGCTCGTAGTCGAACAAGCTGCCATTAGTTGTCCTGCGTCTCACCAAGAGCTTGTCTGACTCTGCATTAGCTGAAACGGTTGCCTCTCCATAGAATCCCTTCAGCGCATACACTCCCATGTCGTTTATCGGGTATGGCAAGCTCTGGTTCGGATATGAGCAGTGCTGCCGCTCAATGGAGTGAGTCCTAACTTGTTCATCAATTCTCACTGGAGCTGTATGGTCAGCATCATCGTAGAAGTCGCTGAGTGGCGTATAGCCAAGCATTGGAGCGCTGCCGTCAACAGTCATCCTGTATAGTGCATCACCAGCGAAGCCAAATGCAGCGTTGAGACCAGCGTTTTTTGCAGACAAGTCATGGAACTTGTAAAGCTCCAGCACATTGCTTGAAATGTCATTTTCAACAAATGTCTTGTGTTGTATTGACTTCTGGCTGGTCTTCTCGGAGTCAACATCAACATAAGGAGTTGGGTTCTCTACACTGAGTGAAAGCTGCTTGTACTTCACTTCGTTGCTGTCTCTGAGTATGAAGTCGCCGGACAAGCCAGATAGGTCGTTCACCGAAACTGCACCATCGAACTTCAGCGTGACAGAGACACTTGATGCATCACCATCTTTGAAGTTGTACAGCTCATAGTATGGCTGCTCGCTGTCAGCTGATATGAGAGCGATTGACTTAGCTGACAAACTCTCTATGTTAGAGTCACCTGTCTGGTTTGATGCTGACAGTCTCTTAGCGTCAAGGTACTCAAGCTTGTTGTCTCTCCTTATCAAGATGTCATCACCTTGCTGTTCAACACTCAGGCTCTCATCCTTCTCAAAGTTGTACAGCTGGTAGTAGTCAGTGTTAGGGTCTGGGGTAGTCTGCTGCTTGCGCTCAATTGAGTAGGTGATGTTTGCCCAGTCTGCGTCACCTGAGAGGTGTGTGTTTATTGAAGACAATGCTTCGCCAACCGATGACAATGTTGCATACCTTAGCTCATAGTTTCCGTTAGCTCCATTCTGCATTCTGAACAGTATGTGGTCGCTAGACAGCATTTCGCTTGTCAGCCCGTCATCAAACTGCCACAGTGTCAGCTCTTTCCCAGCATCGCTTGATATCGCTTCTATTGACTTCGTATGCTCGGCATTGTCAAACTCACTGTCAGCAGATACCTTGATTTCACCAGCAGCCGACAATACTGGGTTTATGAGTTCGTCAACATTCATCAAGCGCACAACAGGATGCGTCTGTATCGTCTTGTCGATAGAGATGAATCCTCTGCGAGCGTCAATGTCGTAGTCGCCTTTTATGTTTGTCGTCTTGTCGACAACATCATTGAACGTCTCTACAAATCTTGGAAAGTTCTTGCCTGTAAGCAGTTTGCCATGTTTCAACTTCTGGTCCATAGTGCTCCTCAAATCTGATATTGCCTGTTTGTTACATAGCTGAAGTCAACTTCGCCATTCCTGTACAAAGTGTCAAGCTCATCAACTTCATTGACATCAACTAGCACACCCCACATGTCACCACCCATGTTGTACAGCTCGATTTTGCTCATCAGGACTTCACCACCTATTGTATGCACAAACTCAGCGTGCTCTTCATCCCAGTGTGTTGTGTACACTCTTCTTGTGTAGTACTGAATCATGTCTTGCTGGCATTGCAGAGCTGTCTCTTTGTCCATGCCTACATAGCGGTATCTGCAAGTTGTGTGGATTTCATGCCGCCAAGCTTCATAGAATGTCTCAAGCACTGAGCCAGTTATGTACATGACATGCTGCCAAGTGCCGAATATCTTGTAGTCAACTCTCCAGCGGACTCTCAAATCCTCTTTAACGAGGTTTCTCTCATCGTAGTAGTCTAATAGCATATCCACCTCATCAATAGTCGTATTCTCTGTTGTTCTCCTCATAGAAGACAGTTGTAGGGTTCTCTGTGCGTGTAGTGCGCAGCAATACATCGTCTTCATTCACGCTGACGCGCACTGTCCACATGCAGCCTGAAGTGTTTATCGTCTGCACTGTAGTCTGCAACTTATTTCCTCCATCGACATCATCAAACATGAGAGCAAGGGAGTTTGGCCTGACGGTTGAATACCTGAACTTGCGGGTGTATGCTGCAACTAGCTCTTGCGCTTTTGTCTGTGCATCGCTCTCTGACAATCCAACATACTCATACACTCTTGTCGCATAGCGATGGTATTCGTATGGGTATATGTAGTTCACTGTAGGAGACAGCCCATTGCCATTTACACCAAAGCTGCTCTTGGTCGGCAGTATTGAGTAATACACAGCAAGCGGTGTTATGTCTTGCTTCTTCTGCTGAATTGTGTATGTGCTAGTTCCCATTTGCCACCTCACTTTACAACGCAACTCCGTTATCATCAACAAGCATCTTCTTCAATGCCGATATGTCCGAGCGCATTTTCTTGTCAGCATCTTCCTTCGCCTTGAGGGCGTTTTTCTCCTTGTCCATCCGCTCCTTGATTTTCTCGCCATTGAACATATCATCGAACGCCTGTCTGCGCTCAATCTCCTTGCGCGTTCTTGCGTCGGGATTCTTCATCTTCAACAAACGGTCAAGTTGCTGTCTGTTGGACTTCACTTGGTTCGCCTGTTTCTTGTCCACCGCCAAAGGCTTACCATCAGGACCAACCACCGCCTGTCCATTTGCGTCAAGCAACTGAACCGCGTTGTCCTTCGCTGCTTGGTTCTGTCCCTTGTTGAAGTCCGAGAAGTTCGTGTGCTTGTTGTTCTTGAAGCTGTCAATCCAATCTTTAACTGCCTTCTGCGCTTTTTGAAGCTCCTCGTTCAACTTCTTCTGTTGCTCGGCACCTTCCTTCTCGCGTTTTTCAATATCCTCTTTTGCCTTCTTATCGCGCTCTGCTTTTCCCTTTGCTTCCTTCCTCTTCTCATAGTCCTCGACCCACTATCTCCTGTCTTCACTCGCCTACCTCTCCCACGCTTGGTCTGCTTCGTCGGCCTTCTTTTGCTCGTCCTTTATCTTTTGGCTAGCGGATAACAGAATGGACAACCGCTTCATAGGCGCAAGTTTCACATCTTGTGTCAGTTTCACTTCTTGTGTCTTCAATTGCTCAAGTTTCTTCTGCAATTCCTCAATGGGCTTGTCGTATGCCTTCCAAACTTTCTTTGCAATTTGCGCGTCGTCATACGCCTTGTTCTTCTGGACCTCGCTGACACTATCGGAATTGCCCATGGCAACCGCAAGTTCGTTCTCTCTCTTGTATTTGGCAAACGCTTCGCGCTGTCCTTGCTCTTGCTTCTTCAAGTTCTCCTCCATCAGCTTGATTTCGGTTTGTAAATCCTTCAAGTGCTTCTTAGACTGTCTCTCGCGTTCTTCCTCAATCTTCTTCGTCCATTCATATTCGGTCTTAGCGGCTTCGACACCTTCCTTGCCAACCAACGCCTGTTTCCTCTGCTCCTCCATATATGAAATTGCGGAATCATCCCGAGCGTTTTGTCTCTCGTTCTTTGTCTTGAACTGCCCAATAATGTTGGCAAACACCTTGTTGGTTTTCGCTATTTCTGCTGTTGCCTTTGATACGGCGGTCTTCAATCTATCTCCAAATCCCTTCGCCAGTTCACTCAATGCGTCGTTGGTTTTGTTTAGCCACTTGAACAACCCTTGTATAGCCGCAGTTCCAGCCGCAATAACGCCACCAGCGACTCCCATCTGTGTAAACGCCTGAATTACACCACCAATCTGTCCTACAACTTTGCCAGCCGCTCCATCAACACCACCAAGAGCAGCCTGTATTCCGCTTATAGCCTTTGATGCGTTCTTCGCATGTCCACCTGCCGCATTCATCGCAGTGTTGAGTTTCTTCAACCCCTCACCGTTGTACTTCGTTCCAATGTTAAGTGTTATGTCCTGTTTAGCCATTTGTAGATTTCCTCATTTCATCAACCAATTTCTTGTGTGTTGCCCCAGCATAGGCGTAGAACTTCGCGGCGTTCTGGATGTGTTCTCCCTTCAACACATCCGCCCCCTTGCTCAAAGCTGCACATATTATCATCTTCTCCAATTGCGGCATTGTCAATTCGTACTTTACATCGCCAGAAATGCCCTATGACAACGCCTCGTTCAGCAGTTGCTTCGCGCTTGACATCACTTCGTCTGGCGGTGTCGTGACCTCCTGTAGAGCTGTGCGTTGCTCTGGTGTGAAGTCTTCGTCCTTCGTTGGGTCGTTGCCATTTAGTGCATAGTCAATCGCCATGAACAACTGCGTCTCAGTGAAGTTGATGATGACCTCCTCGGCAAACTTCTTCACTGCGCCAATTATGTTCTTCACATCGTTCATCTTTGGCAATTCATCATCTGGGCAATTCAATGCCCAAGCTGTGAAGTATATCTGCGTCTGATAGTCATCCTTCAGCAATTGCCTTGCCGTGTCCATCCAAATGCGCTTCCCAATTGTAGGCTCGAACAAAGTCCAATCCCCAAGGAACGCAACCCTTGGACAAGCCGCGAAATTCCAAACATCATTCCCAGATTCGACCTTCAGACCAAGCGCGTTCAAGCGGACAATCTGCTCCACTGTCGGATGCAAACCTTCTCTCTGCCATCCTTCTATTGTGTCTTTTGCAAGTCTGCTTGTCATGTTGTCTTGCCTCCTTTGGCTAAGTCTGGATATGGAATCTTCAACGATGTCTGCATTCCTTTTTGGTGCAGCTTGTGTATGATGTATGAGGTCATCTTGTTGAGTGCTTTCATCATTGCAAGATTGACTCCGTTTGGACCGCTCTTCAATGCATCACCTGCATAGTCAAGCTTGTCATGCACATGGATGTTCGTCTCTCCTGAGTTGAATCCAGTAGAGCTGACTTTTGCATCTACATTCTGCTCTGCAAAGCCAAGGACTTCAGTGTTGTACTGGCCAAGGTTCTCGTTGTGGACTTCATGCATAGCAACACCTAGCGCAAGCTTTGCAAGTCCAGTGCGGTGTCTGATGCGCTCTTTGTGCTTTCGCTTTGCATAGTCGTATGCATCTTTCGCAGACAACGCTACGACGATGTACTTCTTGCTGACGCTTGGCGCAATCTCATCTGTGATTCTGTATGCATGGCGCACCATGCCCTTGTGGTACTTTCCTTCGATATGCACAACCTTCAGCTTTGGCTTGACCTCTCCACCATTCTTGCCTGCACGAAATATGCTGATGTGCTTGTCCTTGCCAATTGTCTTCCATGATGGCAGGCACATGCTGTCAATGCATTGCACCCTTATAGTTGGCTTCTCATTCACTTTGGCAACTTTGGTGTCAGCTCTAAGCGACTTCAAGATGTTGATAGCTATAGCGGTGCAAGAGTCTTGTGTAGTCTCAGACAACTCTTTAGAGCGCATTGCAATGATGTTCTGCATTACGCTCACTGGACCTCCATCTCCAGTTGTCAAATCAAATGTCAAGTCTATTGCCATAGCAATTAGGTCTGTTTGTTAAAAAAATGAGGCGGCTTGCGCCGCCTCACTGGTGTATTGCTTCAACTAACAACAAACAATTAATACAACTATGCAATGCAATACACCAAAATGAATCACTCTCCGTCTTCAATCAATGCCCACTGGCAAGTGAAGGAGTAGCTGGGGTAATCGCCGTTGGGGTTGGAAAGTGACAATGGCTGTGTCAGCACACCGTTCTTGTAGAAGCTTCCAGATGTAGCCACACTCAATGATGGAGTTGATATTGCACCAGCATCATTCACACCAATTATTGTGCCAGTCACAGTCATTCTTCCATTAGTCAAGTCAGATGCTTTTATCACACCGTCAACTTCAGCTGTTCCAACATCACCTTCGATTGTGAGCGTGCTGTCATTGAGCTGTCCAGACAACACAGTGAACAAGCCAAAGTCCTGTGCGTGGAAGAGCGAAGTCATCGCTGGAAGAGAGACAGTCACCTTGCATTTTGTAGTGCCGCCATCTTCAATCTGACTTCCTGATGCAGTCATTGTTGGCGCAGAGCCAGCTGATGTGCTTATAGTCAAGTTGCCAAGTGCAATCTGCTTGCTGTCAACGGTATGCACACCACCAATCACAATTGACTTTGAAGATATTGGCTGAGTGATTAGGTATTCGCACTCAGGCTCGATGCGCTCACCGAATGCCTCTATTGCAACAGTGAACCCATTTGGTCCGACTGCCTCGGCTGTCTGCTTAGAGCGGTTCTCGTTAGTTGACTGGACTTCAATGCCAGTTCCTGCAATTCCAAAGTAGTCTGTTTTTGCTAAAAGGCTCATTTCTATTATTCCTTTAAATTACACTATAGGTAGTTTGTTAAAATCAATTTGTGAATATCTCAGTACCACGGATGTTCATGTTCACTACATCCTGCCAGACACCATCTTCTTTGAGATACTGCCTGCCAGTTCCGCCAGTCATCCGCAACTCGTTAGCGGTGAACTTAGTTGTTGAGAGTGCATCTTGCATTGCACCACCAAACTTGTGCCAGTACGACAGCTGGTTGACAATCAGCTCTATTGCAGCTTCATGCTTCTGAGCTGTGTGGTCCTCTTCAACTCTCGTCACTAGGCTTATAGACACTGGGATGTTGAGCGGTGTCAAAGAGAATGCATCATGCTCTCTGAATCCAGCTGCGACTGCAATCACTCCATTGTAGCCGTCTTCTTCTACCAGTGTGTCATCCGTTGTCGTGCGTCTGCTTGTCACAATCTGCCAACTTGACAACGCTGGCATAGCAGTCAACGCATCTACAAACTTCTGCTCTAGCTCTTTCTCAATCAACATATTCACTTCCTCGCTACAATCTGCCACCAACTCTGCTCTGTGTCTACAGTCTCAATCTTGTATGTGCCACCGCCATACTGCACTGGACTTCCGACTTTAATCTCGCCATAGTTCCAGTCATCATGCTGTATGAGGATGTTCAGACGCTTCAGCTCAGACTTGTTGTCTGAGTCTGCGAATGGGTCAACCTCTTCAATTGGGAACACACAAGCTTTGACTTGGTGCGATGTTCCAGATGACGTTATGCTCACGTCATCGCAGAACATTGGTGTGAACGCATCATTGATGTTCCATGGATTTGTCATTAGTCTATCACCTTCAATGTGTCGCCATGCTCAGTGACAAACCTCTCTATTGCATCGAATCCTGCAATGTAGTTTGGCCCTTTCACCATCTAAGTTCCAGATGAAGTGGCCAAGTGGTTGTGGCTTATCACTATTGGCTTGCTTTCAAAAATCATGTATAGGGGCTTGCCTGAGTCACCTGACTTTATGGCATACTCTGGCCCCATCGCTTCTATCTTGGCACTCAAGTCGACTTCAAGCTTCTCTCTGTTTGCATACGCCGAACTCCATGTGATGTAGTCATCCATCTTGTTTATGAACTGAGGCAGCGCATAGTTGAAGTCTTGCACTGAGTTGTATGCAACCACACCAACAAGCGAATTGCTCCAGAACCTCTTCTGCATACCAAGCGGAGTCATGAAGTATGGTGCAATGTCTTGTGGAACTGGTGTTGACAGCACACCGCACTGCATGTCAGAGAGTCTTGAGTCATAAGAGCTGAGATTGTGCCAAGATGTGACTTCGTAGGTTGTGCCTGATATGCTGACTGAAGACGGGAATGCGCCATAGTGCGCAGCTGTCGCAACAACATGAGGCGAGACAACAAACGGCCTCACCTAGCCAGTTCCTTCATCTGTGAACGGCGGATTGTCAAATGTGTCATACACAGTGTAGCCAGCACAGACTTCAGCTGAGACTGCTCCTGACAAATCAGCATAAGCTTCAGCATTGACTGTTGAGAGGCTGTCAGCTGAGAGTGCATAAGCTAGCTTGCTGTCAATCCACATCATCACTACTGGTTTGCTGTCTATTGTCAAACTGTTGTAAGAAATCATTGCACAATCACCTCTGTCAATGATGGCTGTTTGTTAAAAAGAGAGATGGTGCTGAGAGCCAGCACCATCTTTGTTCAGTGTTCTGTCAATGCAAGCATCAGACAAGTCTGACGATACCAGCACGAAGTATGCGAGCACCGAACAGGCAGTCTGCACCGAGCAGAGCCTTGCCCTTAGCGAGGTCTTCATACACACGGTAGCCGAATGTAAGTCCGTCCTCACCTTCAGCGGTCCAAGTGTTGATGTAGCCATCAATGACAGGAGCGTTGACACGAGAGACAATGCCGAGTGTGTCCTCAGGGATGATTGCTCCGATTGTTCCCTCTGGCAGATAAGGAGTGCGTACGACTGCCTTGAAGCCGAAGAGATTTGGAACAATGCCATCACGAATTGCCTCAGCTCCGCCATAGACGCAAGAGTCAAGATGTCCGAGCAATCCATAGAAGTTCTCAGGATTGAGGACAAGTGTGCTGTAAGTTGCGTCAATGCCGTTGTCAGCAGCGACCTTGCCGAGCTGAGCGAATGCAGCCTTAGAGCTGAGTGACACATCAGCAGAGACAGGGACGTTGGTAGCGTTGATTAGGCCATAGACATAGCTGTTAGTAGCCTCACCGAGCTTCCTTGCAATAGCGACCGCGCCATCACGGAGGAAGTTGACGTTAGTAGCACCAGCTTCGATGTCTGTAAGTGCGAGAGACTTGATGAAGTGCTTGTCGAGGTTTACGACAACACCATCAATCTCGTTCTATCCACCACCCCAGTTGTTGGTGTCGTCATCGAAGTCAGCAGCTGCTGAGAGTGCGAAGACTGGTACCTGAATGCCCTGGTATGGAGCTGCAACTTCAGAGCTGAAGTTCTTAGCGAACCAGCTCAAAGATGCTGAGTATGGGCGAAAAGCCTGAATTGCGGACTCTGTCGCCACCTTGATTTGTAGGTCTGAGAATGCCATATTCTTTGTTTCCTTTGTTTAGTGTTTTGTCAGTTTCCGTTTGGGTGTGCCTTCAACCAATCGAAGAAAGCTTTTCCCTTTAGGTTTCTCCAGTTGACTGCGTTTTCAACAGGAGTGTTCACGTTTGCGTTCAGCTGCGCAAGCGCATCTTCTTTTTCAACTAAGGCTGATGTCTTCTCAGACAATTCTTTAGCTGTCTTTTCAAGGCTGTCCTTGAGGCTGATGACTTCCGCTTTCGCTTTGTTCAATTCCTCATCTTTAGTCTTGAGCTGATTTGAAAAATCTTGTATCTTTGCTTCGTAGTCGAGCTTCAGTGCATCGAGCTTCTTGGCCATTGTGCTTTGCATACCAGAGACGCGCTTCTCGCACTCTGCCATTGGAACCATCTGCTCTTCAACTTTAGCTTCAGGCTGTTCAGGAGCTGGCTGTTCAACAACCTCCTCATGAACAACTTCTTCAGTTGCCGCCACTTCAGCTGCGACTTCTTGCTGAGTTGTTTCGTTCTCTTCCATATTGATTTCCTTGAACATCTTAGGTAGTTTGTTAAAATGCATGTTCTTCAGCATTGCAGCGTACTTGAACTCACTGACGTCAGGAAGCACTTCAACATGCAGTCCGTATGTCTTAGCTTCACTTCCCATTATCCATGTCTCTTCATCCATCCAGCTCTTCAGCTGCTCTCTTGTGGCATCGAACTTCGACAAGTAGAATGTCATGATTGAGTCATTCATCTTGTCCATCAAGTCTGCCTCTTTGCGGAGGTCGTTAGAGTCACCTTGCATCATCGTCCATGCATTGTGTATCATGAACCAAGAGCTTTGGGTCATCGTCATCTTCTCGCAAGCACATGCAATAACTGTCGCTATTGATGCGCATATTCCTTCTATCTTCGCAGTGAAGCGGTGGCCTTTAGACTGAGCTCTCTGTATTGCCGCTGCAATTGCAATTCCGGCGGTGACGCTTCCGCCGGGACTGCAAACAATCAGCTCAACATCCTCATTGTCTTCAAGACCTTTAATGAATGAGTTGAATTGTGTAGGTGTGACATCTTCATACTGCGACTTCTGAAGGTCATTGTCCACAATTGCGCCACCTATGAAAAACTGCTTGCTCATCGTGATTGTTCCTCTTTGTTAAAATCAGTAAACAGGAACGGTGTAGCTGAAAGTCGTGTCATCTGCGTACACACCGTTCAGCTCAATCGTCTTGTTGAACTTTGGCTGGTCAGCAATCTCGCCAGTGCTTGAGTTGTATTCGTCAACATACAAGTCAAAGTCTGTGCTGAGGTCTGTGCCAGAGTAGTACTGCCTGAACTTGACTTTGTAGTCAGCTGGAACACCTGTGATGTTGCCGCGGATGGCAAGTATGCTAGTAAGCTGCTCTGCGTCTGGGAATGTGAAGTAGTCAAGCTTCTCAACTTGTGTGTCATAGCCATTTTGCCTCTTCCAAATGCCATAGTCTACGCTGATGCCAAGCTGTCTGACATACCTAAGCTCGTGTTTTGGATTGAGTGCGATAGTGTAGCCGGTTTCATCTGCTGGTCCAAATGACTGGGTCATTTCCGAAGGCTTGATAAATGTGCTTACTAAGTTGTCATCTGTGTCATAGATGTAGAATGCACCATAGCACTGTGTTGGCTCTGTCATAGTTGTGCCAGCCAGTGAAGATATATTTGGCACTTCGTTGTTGTACCACATTATAGTGCTGGTTGGACCCGGAGAAGTCTTGTCGACTAATGCATCAACATAGTGCGCTTTTGCGTTGACCTTCACTTTTGCTATGTTGTCGGTCTCTGTGCTCTCAGATGAGAAGTCGAAGACATTGTAGCCGTTGAAGGTGCCGCTTGCAGAGAGGACATTGCCTCCGCACTGCATAGTCACCTCGTCTTCAGGCAAATGCATGTCTTTGCCATTCTCTAGCACCTTTATTCCAACTGCATAAGCCTCAGTGTCTGTTGGCACCGAAATGCGCTTCACACTTGGCTTCGCAACATCGTATTCACTCTTGAATAGTTTCATTTGTAGTTTCCTTGTCTTTGTTTGCAATGTCTTTTGTTGTGATGACAGACTCGCCACCAGATTTCAGCTTGTATGATGGGTGCAGCAAGTTGTTCTCATTGCACCACTTTATCTCGTCCTTCACTTGCAGCAGCTTCTCACGCCAGTTGTTTCCGTAGTACTCAGCATAGCTGCCAGTCATGTTCTGGAGCTTTATAGCTACAGCATTCTGGTGGCTCACTTCATCAAGCTCTGCAATTGTGTTCCATGTCCAAGTGACTTTGCTCATGAAGTCCTCAGGCAAGTCAACAGGATTGAGTGTGCCTCTCTTAGCTGCCCACTTGCACCACTGGTAGAAGCTCCAGTCAAGAATCTGCTCCAAGAACTTCTGGCACTCGTTGAAAGCTGGCTGCGACATGAGGACCTATGACTTGTAGTTAGAGTCGTCAACATCAAGTGTGCTGAACTGCTTAGTCAAGCCAAACACTGAAGCACTCTTCGCCTGAAGGAACTTCAAGAACTCAGGCATGTTCTGGTTAGGGTGCTTTGTGTCAAGAAGCTCCATGCGGACGTTCTCAGGAAGGACTTGGTATATGACACCCGCTGTGCGGACTTTGTCAAGTGTTATGACCTGCTCTTGGCTGGCTTCATCCTTTGCGACTTGCTCAATCTCTTCATCGGTCATGTCGTCGAAGTCTGTAGTTGAGTCAAACGCAGATGGCATCACCTCTTCTGCTTTTGGTGTGTTCTGCAATATGGTAGCAATGACCTGTGAGTTCTTCTTTGCAGCTGCAACTTCAAACCCACATGTGTCCTCAAGGTCAAGCATTGTTGCAAGAGAAGAAGCCATCTGAGATATGCCTCTGCCTTGAGAGATTCGGAATATGTTCCTTGGCATCATCCATGTAGACTCAAGGAAGTCTTCATCTGGGTCTCGCTGAAGGAGATAAGATGCGCTAGGGTCAAACTCCTGCTTGCCTCTCTGTGAGCGAGACACGATAGCTCCGATGAACCGTCCATTAGGACTGTACACTCTTCCTTGGCTCTGTCTTGCATATTTGCCATATCTCTCAGCCAGTGCCTCTGGAGTTGTGTTGCCAATCTCGTCACTCTCATAGATGAGGAGCTTGCCAGAGTCTTCGACAATTCCGTTGTCAAACATGATGACCAAGTCACCACCAAGCATTATCTCCTTGAGTATCAGCTTCAGGAGCGAGTTCAAAGAAAGCCCATCGAAGAAGTCAGCTTGGCGAGTCCACTTTGCGAACTACTGCACAACTCTATGTGAAGCTTCAACATCGTCGAAGTTCAAGACGACTTTTCCTGCATTCACGCCAACAGCATTGTAGTCGAACTGCTTCATTATGGCGTTGAATGTGCTGCTGTTTCTTGCAGCATTGCGAGCTAAGTCAAGCATTCTTCCACGCTTGTAGCTGTCAAGGATGAAGTCTTCTCCATGAGTCTCGACAACGCCTTGCTCTCTGTTGAACTGGTCAGGTCCAGACACGACTTTGTATCTTGGGCCAGCTAGGTTCATCACAGTCTTTATCATCTTTGTTGCGACTTGCTTCTGCTGCTGCTTTGACAAGTCACTCCATGAAGTGCTTGACTTCTTTCTTCTGAAAATCTCAAACATTGCTGCTCAGCCTCCAATCACATGTAGACGGTCCATATCTGCTTTGATGTCAATGCACTGCCGCCATTCAAGAGACTTCTGAGGTTTGCAATCTCCTGTGTAAGCTCTTGTATCGCTTCCGTAATCTTCGACAGGTCAAGACGAGTGTATGACTTGCTGCCAGAGCCGCTTGACATGGTTGCCGAAGCAAACCCTGTAGCCGCTATCTCAGCACGAACAGCTTTCATCTGCTCCAGCCGAGCTTCCGTCTCTTGGATTTGCTTCAAAATCTTTCGTTTCTGTATGACAGTCATGGTGACGTTATCCAAATTTCTCAATTCTATTGTTGCTAGTTTGTTAAAATCACATTATGCGAATCTTCGGCTTTCGCAACGTCCTGTGGCCGGGCTTTGTGAATGACTTGCTCTCTCTGTAGTTCTTGCCTGATATGCCTTGCTGTCCAGCAACTGCATAGCACATCGCCATTGTGTCAAGATAGTCATGGTCGTTCTTGCTCTTCCATGAATACACATCCCTGCCGTCCTTCTTGTGGACAATGCTCTGAAGCTTCTCATTGCAGACTTGTATTGCAAACTCTGCGTGCTCCTTAGAGTCAGCTTTGTACAGCGAGCATGAGCCAATAGAGCCAACAGGCTGCAACAACGCCCTCTGGACTTGCGCTTTGTACCAGTCAGCGTCAAAGAACACGTACTTGTTTCCAGAGCCTGATTTCACATGCTCTTCAGCATTGCCACACAAGACGGTCCTGTTTATCGCATCACGAAGTCTTGTCCTGACAAACGGATTGAAGATGTTCGACGCTCTTCCAGAGAATGCGCAGCATGGCAGTCCAACCAGATGCTTTGACTGCTTTGCAAACTAGCACACTGCATCCCAGTTCCTGCCGCCAGCGTCAATGGCTACCGCATCAATCTTCACACCAAGCTTCTTCAGCTTCTCGCAGCAAGACAAGAGTGCTTCATGCACTTTTGCATTGTAGGCAGTGTCAGCCAGCTTCTGGTCTATGCGGACCTTCATGATGTCGTGGTGGATGACTATTGCTGTCATGTCTGTCTTGAATGCAACTATGTTGTAGGTCAAGCCGTATGATGTGTTAAGGTCAATTGCGCATGTGGTGAACACGAATCCGTCTGGGACTTCAAGCTCTTTAGACTGAGCAATCTTGCCTGCCACTTTGTTTGGTGATATCGCCAGTGCGCACTCAGCTTTTGTCGGTGTCATCTGCAACTCAGCTTCAAATGCAGCATCACCAATCAAGTGCCTCTTCTCAAGAAGTGCCTGCAAACCGCTTATGTGGCCGTCTGAGGTCTTGAACTTGTCAGGCTGGAAGAGCACTGCTCCTTCATCCATCTGCTCTTTGTGCTTCTTGTAGAACTCCAAGCTTCCTGTGTGTGGCTTGTCGTCAATGTTCTCAGCGTCGAACATGATGAAGTACTCATGCCACAGCCCGTTGTCAGGCTTCTCAATGATGTCTTTCGGCCATGATATGATTGCCTTGTACTTAGTCGTCTTCCATGAGACATCATTGATGATTTTCTCAGTCAAGTCCTCTGCATAGAGAGGAGTTGCAGTCATGATGACAGACATCTTTCCTTTAGAAGACAGGTTCAAGATGTCCTTGTTTATCAGGTCATGCAGCTTCTCGACTTGCTCAGGATTTGAAGCAGTGTCATTGTCTTGCAAGTCATCAAGGCACAAGGAGTCAGGTCTCAAAGTGCCAACCTTCATGCCACGGATGCCTGAGCCAATGCCACGGACAGCAATCACGCTTCCTGATGCTGGCAGCTCTCTTCCTTCACCGTCAACTATGCGAGGGAATATCACTGTGTTGGATGTCATCTGCAAGTCAACTCCAACACCTTTGTAGGTCTGCCTTCTCCTGTAGAATCCATTGCAAAGCTCTATAGGCTTGCAGATTTCAGGGAAGTCATTTGCAAATGCTGTGTCCTTCTCAACCAACATGCGCTTTATGTCCTTCAGGATGCTAGCAGCTGAATGTGAGTTCTGAGAGACGATGACAAAGAACTTCCGCATACCATAAGCAAGCTAGTACAAAGCAGCACACTCTGCAAATGTTGTCTTGCCTGAGCCTCTTGGAAGCATGAGCTGCTGAGGCCTGTAGTCCTTCAGTGCATAGTCCATCTGGTCAAGCGTCTCTTCAGCTTTCTGTGAAGGCAAGTCATCAAGCATCAAGCCTATGCAATAAGTCTTGATGAACTCCTTCAATGAAGCCTTTGCTGCATCCCTTCGCTGCCAGTCAACTAGCTTGAACGCTTCATCCAGCTATGCGTCGATAGCAGCATGTCTCTCATCGAACCTGCGCTTCAGCTCGGTGTTAGTCAGAATCCTGTCACTGTGTATTCGTGTACGACTCATATTGTCTAAAAATCTGTTTTGTTAAAAAGCCTAAGATTACTAAGTTTTCCTTTTTCACTTCTATAT
>JAEIGA010004176.1_pt1 | contig 22375 bp, 17 predicted proteins | sample 9270691 | NCBI WGS metagenome assembly JAEIGA01 (sample SAMN17057246, study PRJNA624740) | gut metagenome | biome: biome; isolation source: fecal sample | host: Bos grunniens | place: China: Xizang | collected 2019 | reverse complement strand
CGTGCCCCAAAGACCGAATATGTGCATTGGACGGCGGTTGAACTTCGACAGGAACCACAATGATATGAGGTCAAGGTATCCATGGAAGAAACGGCTTATTCCGAACTTGCTCTTGCCGTATTTGCGTGCCTGATGGTGAACCACGAGTTCGCCTATCCTGTCATATCCTGCATTCTTTGCCAGATAGGGGATGTAACGGTGCATGTCGCCATAGACTTCAATGTTCTTCACAACCTCGTTGCGGTATGCCTTGAGACCGCAGTTGAAGTCGTGCAGGTTCTTGATGCCCGATACTTTGCGTGCAGTGGCGTTGAACAGCTTTGTGGGGATTGTTTTGCTCAAGGGGTCGTAGCGCTTCTGCTTGTAGCCCGATACAAGGTCGTAATTCTCCTTTGTCACCATCCTGTAGAGAATGGGAATCTCATCAGGGCTGTCCTGCAAATCGGCATCCATTGTAATAACGACATCGCCTTTAGCGCGCTCGAAACCGCAATAAAGAGCCGGTGACTTACCATAGTTGCGGCGGAATTTTATGCCATGTATATTGCTGTTTTTCTCCTTCAACTGCTCAATCACATCCCACGAGTTGTCGGTGCTGCCGTCGTTTATGAATATGATTTCATAGGTGTAGCCGTTCTCTTTCATCACGCGCTCAATCCATGCGGTGAGCTCGGGAAGTGATTCTGCCTCGTTGTATAATGGTATTAGTACTGATATGTCCATATTGTGTTTTTATGATGTTTTTCTTACAAATAGTGCAATTATTGGTGGCAGTGTAAGTGAATTGAATATGTTGTTGTTCAACAACTGCCATATTACGTCCTTGATGGAGAGTTCCGAAATTATCTCCCGCATGCTCTCGAACTGCATTTTTGATGCCTCGTCAATGCCGGGTGTCGCTATTCTCTGCGACAGCATCACGTTGATGTCCATCATCAGCTGCCCTTGGTCTATTATGCTGAAATAGATATAGTTCGCTATTCCGCTGAAGAGTGTAGCGCAGATGTACATGCAGAACAGAAATGTCCATGCTTGTGGGTATCTGATGCTGTTGCCGCACTCCTGCTTGCGGTAGTTGGAAGCAAGACGGCATGCCAAAAAAGGGGAGCTGATGAACATGGCAACTGCTGCCAATGAGAGTATTGGATTGGCATAGAACTTTAAAAGCAATATATACATTATTGCCCAAAAGATGCCCAGATAGGTACCATATTTCATGGCACTTTGGTAGAATCCTTTAGAATTTTCCTGTTCCATTTAATTTGTGGTGGAATTGTGGTTAATATTTTGCAAATATAACAACAAAAGAACGAAAACTTGTAAAAGAAAGTTTATAAAAATTATTTTGCCGGCATTTAAAGAAAGTTCATAATGAGTTAATTGAAAACTAATATTCAAATCAAACAATGGCTACAATTAAAGTGAAATTACGTCCCTCGAGGGTTGATGGACGTGCCGGAATGGTTTTTTACCAAGTGACCCATCGTCGAATGACTCAGCAAATCAAAACCGGTATACGATTGCAACCCGAATGTTGGGATGCGTATCGCGAGAAGGTTGCAATAGATGTTGCAGGTGGACAGGTTATCCAGCATCGTATAGACAGCGATGTCGCATTTCTGAAAAAGAGAATGTGCAGGATGGGGTAATCTGTTATGCTCGTCGCAAAACTATGCAATTGGAATATTACCGCTAAAGAACTATTATAACTTTGTAAGTTGCTATAAATCAATCACAGCAATATATTGTTGTGATTGTGTAAATTTTAAAAACATCCGAATAAATTAAAACTGAGTTGAATTTATGAATGTAGTATAATTCTGATAAAAAATTGCTTTGCAATTCATGGAATTATAGGTAAATACGTGTTTTTACAGTTTTTTACAAATCTTTTGTTTTATTTGAAAAAATATATATCTTTGCGAATTATAGTTCTTTAGCGGAACTACGTTAAATGTCTTTGAATAAAAGTTGAATATTAAAATAAATAATGTATTATGGAACAGAATGAAACTTATGTGCCAGGTATGGTAGGCAAAAACAGAGCGAGTGAGGAGAATGCTAATGCAAAGTGTGTTGCAGAGGCTGCTGTAGCAGGCGAAGACAAGAGAATTGTTTCGACTAAGCCAATTGTAGGCTTTCTCTATTCAATTTCAAGTGGCGTGGCAGAGTATTGGCCATTGTATGTTGGTGCCAATATCATTGGTCGCTCAGCTAAGTGTGACATTGTACTGAATGAGAAAACAGTTTCTAATGAACATGCGTCGATTATTGTGCGCAAAATGAGAACAACTGGTAAAGTAGTTGCTAGTGTAAAGGATTTGGGCTCAGATGTCGGCATGTTCCTGAATGATGAGGAACTTGATTTCGAGAGTCATACATGTAAAAATGAAGATATTATACTCATAGGCTCAAATTACAAGTTTGTTCTTTTGCTTATTGATGCCGAAAAGTATGGTTTGAGTGTTGCCGAAGACTTTATGCGCTCAACGGGGGTTGTAGAAAATACACAGCCTCAGGAGGAAGTAAGCGAGCCCGAATATAAACCTGCGTTTACCGCTCATAATCCCTATCGCAAGATGGTCGCTGATGACACTATTGCTTTGAATGGTGGTAGCAACTTTAACAATGCTCCTACAACATCTCTGCTTGATACAAGTAAAAAATAATTACTAATTAAAGGAATTATTTCCAATGAATATTGTTCGAATACAAGGTGAAAAGGAAAGGCTGAATAAGCTCTATTACGAGGTTGATATTGACAATCCACCTATTGGCGTTGGTGGAATGGGACAGGTCTATCGTGGCTATCAGGTTTCCGAGATTACTCATCAGAGAAGGAATGTGGCTGTCAAATTTCTTGACGAGAGCTTGCCCAAGCATATAATAGAAAGGGCAATGCGTGAGGCTGAAATTGATGTCAAGCACGAGAACCTCCTTGAAATGCTCGGTTTTGTCCAAACAGAAGAACAAACACCTTCAGGTTCTGTCATTGCAAGAAATCACGTTGTCAGCGAATTGCTGGACGGTGTGATGCTGTATGATATCATTCACAAGGATAAAACAACAAATCCTGCCGGAGAAACAATCCCATATGCGGTAGAGTTGTGCGAGATGTACCATAATAATAGGGTTGATTTTGCAATCACTGTCATCAAGAGTATGCTTTCCGGTGTTATGGCATTGCACGATAAAGGATATATACACCGTGATTTGGACCCAAGTAATGTAATGGTTACTGTTGACGGTAAGATTAAAATCATTGATTTTGGAATTGCCAAGAAGATAAGCGCACTTACAACATTGGATCGCCCATTGACAGTTGCTGGTCAGGTGGTTTGTAAACCTGAATATGCAGCACCTGAACAATCGGCTGGTGATTTTAGATACCATAATGTAACAACCGACCTGTATGCTTTGGGTATAATGTTGTATGAGTTCGTCACCGGCTCGTTGCCGTTCAGTGGTGATATGTATGAATTAATAGAGAAACATCGTACTCAGAAGGTTCCCGTAGAGAATGTGGCGAACAAATCTCTACGCAGAATAATATTGAAGGCAACAGCAAAGAAACAAAGGGAACGCTATCAAAGTGCAGCTCAGTTCCGTGCAGAACTTGAGTCTGTGATAATGTCTGAATCTGAAGTGAAGAAGACTGATAGTAAGCCTGTTAACAATGGTATTATAATATCGCTGGGATTGGGTGTTTTGGGATTTGCTTTCGGTTCTCTTTTAGCTATACTATTGTAAATATGGTAAAGAAATCTTGTTATTTGTTAGTGATATTTCTGTTTTGTGTATTCGCTGTAAACACCAATGCACAGAATGCTTTCGAAGTTGATTTGGAAATATCGTCCGATAATGCTACACCATTGGTCGATAATGTTCATCATGCATTGTATGGCACCACATTTGAATACAAGGTATCTCTTGTAAACCATGAGAATGTAACTTCTGTGTCAAAGTGCGAATACACGTTGACAATAGGAACAGAGGTGCTTACAGGTAGTTGTCTCCTTGATACAAACAATGAAATGGTAGCTGCCATTCCTGTTGGAGCATTGGCTGTCGGTGAACATAAATCTCATCTGAAAGTAACGGTCACATACGATGTTAGCTCTACAGATGATGCGGGAAATCCTGTGACAACATCAATTGAAGAGGTACTTGAAAGCACAGACCAGTTCAAAATTTGGGACGAGGTGAAGTTCCCGCAATTGGTCGACCATGAATTCGAGACATTGCCCGATAGTTTGGTAACACTTGCTATTGGTGATGGTTCAGGCGGTTATGATGACGGTTGGTCATATACTTGGTCCGAATCAAATGCCGTGGGCAAAGAGTATTCTTTTGTTGCCGAAAAAGTCAATACTGAAACTGTTAAAGAGATAGTGCTTTGTGTACGTAATTATTCTCCCGACAAGAATATTATTTGGGCTGAGGAGTTGTACACGTTTACAGTAATCATCTATCCGTCAATCGTTGTTACTCCCCAAAAATATGATGATGATGTTTATTATGGAGAGAATGTGACATTGGGAGTCGATGTCTTTGGTGGCAAAACCGATGGTTGGAAATTTGAATGGAAAGGTCTTCCAAACGAGAAACATTCGACCTATTCTTACATTGCACAAGAAAATAGCAACGTAAAAACTGCTTCAACATTTACATTGGTAGTTACCAATACTTTAAAAGATGAAGGCGATTGGTATCGCAATGAATATACTTTTAGTGTGAATGAATGGAGCAGGGGAGAGGTGTTATGGAACGGTCCTACAGATGTTCTGTCCGATTCAGTAAATACGTATTTGACTTTGAAAGGTGGGTATACCGGCGGTTGGACGATTGAATGGATTGTTGATGGGGAATCCATCTCAGGACATGATCCAATGCAGACAGACAAAATGTTTGAAAATCATTCTTCAGCCTGCATCCAGAAGAATGTTGAATTGGTTGTTAGGAACTGTATCAATGCCGACAAGGTTGGCTCGGAAGTGATTATCCGAGATAAAGTCGTAAATGTTTGGCCAAAGGTGATATTGCCATCCAAAATTGACAATGTCGCAGCTTGTGTCCGCGAAGGACTTTACGTTGAATCCCCTGTGAAGACTGCATCAGGAGGATATTATAGCGATGGACTGCAGACTTGGTTCTATAATTGGTATAAGGATGGTCGAAACGTTACATCGGATAATAGTAAATGCTCTTTGATATTATCAATGGATAATCAGGGTCACACCAAAGACATTGAGAAAGCAAGTTATAATCTGAACATATACAACATCAGCCCGCAAGGTTCTGTTTGGGTTTCCAAGGTCCTGCGTAAGGATGTGAATATATATCGTAGACCAAAGACTCCGGTTAATTTAATGCGTAAAGGAAACGGAACTTCCTGCATTCTTATTCTGGATTCGGAATACAGCGATGAGGAACTGGAAACGTATGAATATGAGTTTATTTATGGCTTCACAGATGTGAATGGTGTAGATCATATGTACGAAAGTACGCCAAAGCGTTATTATCAGTTTGATGCAAGCATCTACAATAACCCCGACAATACATTCTGGGTAATTGCGCAATGGAAGTATGATGACGCACTTGTAACAAGTGGTAAATGTTTGCTTGATGGTGGTATTGATGAAGATTATGATGCTTCAGTATTTGGGACGACCACAAGGGGTGCATTGACATCAATCAATGGACCGGCTTGTCATGATATAGTCGTTACAGACAAGTATATTAAAGCCGATTTTGCTGAAAACACCCCAATGACAGTCAATGTATACACTCTTGCCGGTGTCTTGGTCAAATCCATCAGTTACTCTTCAAACAGTTCGTTCAACGAATTTATGGATTTGGAAGATTTGCAGAAAGGCGTGTATATAATAAAAGCATCAGCCGGTGATATGCATATTGTAAAGAAGGTTGTCGTAGATTAATTTGAAGAATATGAACAGAATTAATATAATTGTATTGCTTGCAATATTGTTTTGCAGTCCACAGACTACCTTTTCTCAAACATTTACAGGTCGCATTGGTGACTATTTCGATGTTGATGATAATGATAATGATGATGTCATAGAGATGATGGATGTCCCTACTGCATTGGCTTCCATCACTGTTGAAAAGGAGAGGGAGTTTAACTTCAAGGTTTGGGAGATTTTGAGGACATACGAGCGCTGTGCCGATTTGTCATCAATGTTTGACAATAATGAACTGTATGACTTTATCTCATTGTTCCGTGATGAAGAGGTTCTGGTCTACAATGACTTGTTGGGGTTGTCCGAAAAGAAAAGGATTACAGTTGCCGAGTATGTGGAACTTATGTCCCGGAATGCCGAGGATGCAGAATGTTTGCTTAAGAATGTACGTCGAGGTGATATAACTGAAAATGAAACACATTTGTACACAAAAATTTCTTTTGACAAGGAATTGAGCTATTTCAATACGTGTGGCATTTTTCTTTCAAGTTACAGCTATTATGAATCGGATCATAACGAGGTGATTGTAGTTGCAATGGATAAATCTACCGGTGAATGTCGCATTATGGAAATCAGTGGTGGAATCAAAAGCAAACAGAAACCTCTTGCTACCGATTTCTTTGTTATTAAGCATACATCCAAGTACGACGATAATCTTCTGGCCAACGGAAAACATCTTCAATTCGACCAAATGCAGCAGGCTTTCTTCAATGATGCACCAATATTGGCTTATGATGATGAAAATGTCAAGGTAAGTTTGGAACATAATGCCGAGTGTAGTAATTTGGCTACCATAAAGTATAATCCCACACGTCTGCGCTTGAAGCCACGTTTCAATTTTTCATTGGGTAAATACTATTCGGCTAATTTGTATGATAACGAGCTTGATGTATCTTCCTTCGGAATGGAGTATGGATTGGATTTCGGATATGTGTTGCCATCATTGAAAGACATAAAAGTTGGCATATATACCGGTGTCGCTTATTCAATATCTAACGCCGAGGTTACAGCAAGTGACCTTTCCTTTTCTTATGGTGCCGGAGAAAATGCAGATGTTGACGCCGATTCTTATGTCCGTCATTACGAATTTTCAAAGATAGAGCAGAAATTATCAACAAAGAGCATTGTGATGCCTGCATATTTTGACTTGGAGTATTTGGTAAATAAACACTTTACGCTATACGCACAGGCGGGCGCAAAGATATATTTCAATATGCAAGGAACTTTGAGTGACAGCAGGGCAGAAGTGCGAGTGTATGGTGTATATCCACAATATGACAACCTGTTTGTCGATGCTGAATATTTGAACGGTTTTGGTGAAAAAAGTTTTGGTCAGGATGATTTTGTGGAACAGACATCTAAAATCAATAAATTTAATTATGACCTTTTCGGTTCTTTAGGTTTTAAAGTTTCTCTTTATAAGGACATTTTATTGGATTTAAACGCCTCATATCAGGCTGGCTTAGGTAAAGTATTTTCAAGACAAATACCGACAAGGTATCAACAGGGGCATTTGTTTTACGGAATCTTGCCGGCTGAATACACTGTTGATGGTGGTGAGGTTTTAAGAAACCCAATGGAATCCATTGATTTGAAGAGACGTTTCTGGAGTTTGAATATTGGTTTAATCTTTAAAATATAAAAAATGAATACCGAGTTTGAATGCCTTGAATGTAGACATAAGTTCAATGCAGATAAAAATACATATGTCAGTTGTCCGAATTGCGGAACGGATAATGTCACTCCTGTGGGGAAAAACTTTTTGAAGTATATTCTCTTTGTGTTGATATTTGCAGTTTCTGCTGTTGCGGGATATTTTACTTTCAGAGAGAATAGTCAGCCTGCTCCTAAGCAGAATATAGTTTCCAGCGAGAGTGCTTATGAGAATATCATTGAATATAACGGAGAAAATTTCCCTTCAAAAGAATTTGATGAAATAGATAATGATGTAGAGAATCCAGAGGTTCCAATTTTTGATGATATTATAGCAGACTCAATTTCAAGTGATACAATTATCCCGGAAAATGATGATGTTTTCAAGAAGGAGACTGTCGCTTTGGAAATTGAAGTACCGGAGCCTAAATATGTGCAAGAGAGCAAGAGCTATTCTTTTAGTGCAAGTTGTTGTAATGCACCCGCCGGATTGGAACTTTTATGGTATCTGGTAGCGTATGATGATGAAACAAATGTGATAGCTGAGTCACATACCGGTGAGTTTGACGGTGTTGCTCCATCTTCAAATGACGGAAAATACATATTGATTGTTTTGGGAGAGAATAATGAGTATGAGTGTTTCGGTAGTCGCGAGATAGAAGGATTCAACGAAGTCAAGGAAGAAGCTAAACCTGTTCCGCTTACACTCCAAGAGGTGCAGAAGTGCATTGATAACGATGCTGTGAGGGATAAGAACATCAGAAACGGTAAAATAATAAACCAACTTTCAATCAAGGTTCTTGAGTGGGACGATGAGCTGCTCGAAGAGTCATTTAATACGCTCGAAGATCTTGTAAACTATCGCAATCTCTATGAGTGCTCTATTGTGGTTCGCAACTATCGTTACAATGATTATGGAACGGTAACCCATATTGAGGTGGTTATTGAACTATAAGGCTCAATTTGTTGATTGAATCAGTCGTGAAATTATTGGACTCAATATATTTGGTTACGAAAATGAAAAGGATATACTATTTGTTTTTTCTGTTGTTTTGTTTCGGCAATGTTGCCGTAGCGCAGAAAATCCCTGCAAGATATGACTTCTATTATATTGCTCACGATAAGGATACCCCCGTTGGTGAACTTATTGAGATTCTCACAGAAGCTTCAGTTTATGCTGAGCGACTTGCTTCACCTGCAATATTCTATCTTGCAAACGGTGACAATCCCATTGTTGTAAAGTTCAACACACCCGATGCGAATGAGAATGATTTTGAGAAAGTTCTTTTGCAGGAGTTGAGGGTAAAGGACTATCATACTCCGGCTGGGCATAAGGACTTGCTTGAGATTTTGGATATAATAAATGAGAATGATTTCGTTGTAGACGGTAGGATGATTCCCGACACATTCTTCCAATTTTATGTTGGCAAGGATTTTTGGGAGAGGGAGTGTAATATCAGTATTATAGCAGCATTGTATATGATTCTTAATATTGAGCATTATATAAATGAGGGAATGATATTTGAAATATTGAGTCACCAGTCCAAAGAGATTCAGTCATATTGTCAGGACCCTACTAACCCAAAAGAGTATAGATTGTTTGGTGAGCAGGACTATAATGGTCTGAACGAATCAATCACTATTTATGAATATTAAATTCAGTTATTATGAAAAAGATATTATTTTCTTTTGTTTTTATTTTCGTACTTCTGCTGCAGTCGACAGCGCAGATTTCATTGCCTGACAAGTGTGAGGCGTTCAGACCCAAACTTCTCCAAGAGAAGTATCTGAAAGAGGCCGATTTGAACAAGTTTATGAAATATGGAAACTATGGTCAGAACGATGCCCCTTCACAGAAAAAGCATTGGTATGTTTTCAGTGACCGTTCCGGCAATAAACTTTATAGTGCACCAAACGGTTCTGTCATCGGTTCTCTTGACTTTAATGAACGTGTCATCATTGCAAAGATAAGTGAAGATTGGGCTTTGGTATATGATGACCCTATTATAGAAACTTTTCCATTGATTTCAAACAAGGCAAAGGCTAAAGGTTGGATAAAGATGGAGAATCTGTTGCTGTGGGATAAAGCAATTTCCAACGATGCCAAAATTATAAACAAAGCACTTTTGGTATATAACCTTGACGAGAATCGGAAGTTGGACCAACACTACTATAGTAATCCCGCGACAAATGCTTCTATGGGAAAATATCATGCCGGAATGGACTACTATTTTGTGTTCAAGTATGACAAGGTTAACAATATGGTGCTGTTGGCCAAACAGTCTAATATTGATGGAGTGAAAACAAAACTCCATGGTTGGTTTCCCAACCAATCATATATCCCCTGGAATCAGCGTTCTTGCATTGAACCTAACTGGGATAGAAAAGCAATAGAAGGTGGATTGCAAAATGAGATTGTACATGTGTACAAGGATGTCTCAATGCAGACGTCACTTGTCAAGAACGGGTACGGTGCGAAGAATGACTCCATTGCCATTCTTGAACACAAGAACCCTGCCAAGTACAGCCGGCTCAGAGACATGGAATACCGAATGCCAAGGTATGCTTTGCGTTACCCGATTCTGGAGAATAATTCACAGAGTAATACCTATAAATGTACTGCATTTGCGTCAATCGGTGGTTCAATGGAAGAGGCCATGAAGATGGATGCATGGATAAGAGAGATGAAGGAAAAAATGATTAATTCACTCTCGACTGTAAACCTGATATTGATTATTGATGGAACCAGCTCTATGAAGGACTATTTCCATTATGTAAAGCAAGCCATAGACAATTGTAAATATTTTACCAAAGATTATACTTTTAAAGTGGGTCTTGTAATTTATCGCGACTATCCTGATGGCGAGGAGGGGTTGTATGAGTATCTCTCTGTGCGTGAAAAGGATGATTATGAATTGTGTCAGTATTTGGAGAATGTCGGCAAATACGGTCCAAAGAGTGATCCGAGTGACCGCACCAGCACCGAGGCTTTGTATAAGGGACTTGAGATTGCTTTGGACAAGTCAAAAATGGGTTACAATGACAAAGAAAATGTTGTATTTGTTGTCATTGGTGACTGTGGTAATGCCCCTGATGACAAGAAATCACTTTCACAGGATGAGATTATTGCAAGAATGGTAGAAAGTAATGTCAATCTCTTGACATTCCAGGTTAGGCGCCCCGACAGTCCAGCGTATTCTCTTTTCAATACCCAGATGTCGAAGATTCTTTCATCAAATGTAAGGACACAATATAGAGAACTTGGACTTACCAAGGCTTCGGATATTCCAATTGTCAAGGTTGAAAATGGATATGACCTCAAACTGACATCGCAGTTAGGTAGTCGCCAATATAAGATTGCTTCAATGCGTTATGCGCCAGTCAATGGTGAGATGTCCCCCAATGAACTTGCCGAGTTGCTTGATGAACAGTTTGGCGAATATGTGAAAATATTGGGAACCCAAATGGATGGTATTCTTGATAATGTTGACCAGTTCCATAAGTTCGACACACTCAATATAAATAAAATGACCGATTATGAGAAACTGGCACTTGGAATGGATACAATGAACCTTATCAATAGTTTGCCTGGAGGTTATGAGGAGTATAAAATTCTGAAAACTACAAATCAATTGCTTGCATACACCGGATACACATTAAAAACATCCAAGGGTGGCCGTAGCTACTGGAAACCCGTGGCTTTCCTCTCAGAGAGTGAATTTGATGTACTGATGTCGTCTTTGAGTAAGCTTTATGAGGCTTCAAGAAATTGGAGAAGAAATCCTGGTGCAGCCCGTGAGAGGTATGTTGCAGCAATGAAAGAACTGACTCGAAGCCTTTTGCCGGGTATTTCGCCTACAGAACTTGAATTAAAGGGTGTTGAAGATATTATGGATATGATCAACGGCTTGAATGAGCGCTCTGATGCTTTGAAGAAGCATACAATTAAAGACCTGTCAATGCCTGAAAAGGTTTCGGATGAAGAACTGGGTAATATGCTTGGTGATTTTACAAAGAAGTATACGTTCCTTCAAATGATACGTGAGGACTATTATTTCACATTCCTTGTTAACGATACCAAATATTACTGGTTGCCAATTGAACTTTTACCGTAATTGAATATGCAGAAACAATTTGAAATAAAATCGTTGCGTTGCTCTTATGACAAGGAGTACGTTGAGGGGAAGTCAAAGGTTGTACTTGAGATAGAGCATCTTGAGTTGCCTCGCGGTAAGAAAATTTTCATTGTCGGTGAATCGGGTATTGGCAAGAGTACTATACTTGAAACACTTGGAATGATGAACAATACCATTGTAAAAGACAAAGAGGCTTGTCTGAATTTCTATACTAAGGATGATGAAAAAATTGACCTTAAGACTTTGTGGCGTTCGCGTAATGAGTCAGCTCTGTCCGATTTTCGCCTAAAGAACTATAGCTTCATCTTCCAGAGTACTAACCTGATGCGTAATTTTACGGCATTTGAGAACATTGCTTTTACAAGGATGCTGCAAGGATATAGCAAGTTCCAATGCTATCAGCGCACCCGTGCGGTATTGGCCGAGTTGGGGCTTGAGCATGTGGACGAGAGCCGTATGGCACATGAACTATCCGGTGGCCAGCAGCAGCGTCTTGCTTTTGCCCGCGCCATTCTGCCCGATTTTTCGGTGCTCTTTGGCGATGAACCAACCGGTAACCTTGACGGTGAGAATGCTGTGAGGGTTATGGAGATTCTCTCGAGTAAGTTGACGGAACTTGACGATGCTTCGGCCATAATTGTAAGCCATGATATGCACTTGGCGGTGACTTTTGCCGATATAATCATTAAGATAAGAAAGGAGATTCGTCCCAAGTTGCATGACTATGATGAGGATATTACATATGGTGTTATAGATGACAGTTGTGTGTATGTACGGACTCAAGATGAGGATGGATTGTGGAGTAATGGCGACAAATCATTCGGTGATGTTGAGTTTGAAGAGTTTTTACGTAAGAAGTGATAAGTTTTTAGTATGAAAGAGTATCTGACCCTGCTAATAAAACGCGAAAGCAAAATAGTGCTTGGCAAATATTACGCGAATCTTTGGTTGTTGACAGCGGTATTGCTTGCTACATTCATCTCTATTGCCTTCAGCCATGGAAGCATGTTGTATCTTGATGAAAAGATGAACGACCCTTTCACTATGTGGGTTGATATATACAACGGTGACAAGAATCGTAGCAGTGATTTCGATGGGTTCAAGGAGTCGCTTTATGAGGATGAAATTAAACGGAAGTATAATTACAACGAGGTACAGACAGATGTGTATTATCCTTATATGTTCTGTAGTGTCGATGGCAAGAATACACATACATTCCGTTGCCGTTTTGTGGAGAATATTTCGTGTGAACTGGTAAAGAAGATTCTTGAAGAGAATAATCTGGTAAGTGGATGTCGTATACCGAGTGGTTCGCTCGACAGCAATACTTTGGGATTTATTATAACGGAGGATGTAATGAAGAGATTGAATATCTCTTCTGACTCAATCCCTGCATATATAAATTTCGCATCTTATGCCGGTGGAGCCGAGTTCTTTGGTTTTGACGCTGTTGATGCCGATGGGTATGCTCCGGCTCCGGTACCTCTGCTTGGTGTTGTAAAACGTCTCCCTAGTGGTATGGATATGTTTGGTTCATACAACTATAAGGTACAAAGGGACAGGAACAACTTGCAGTTGGCAAAAGAGGAGTATCATAGGGCACTTTATTATTATGTCGAGGATGATGTTGAGAGTTTCAAGAAACGCATCGAGGCGATTATTCCGGATTCTCTTATAAAAACATTGAACGTATTGCAGGTAAATGACCTCAATGAACTAAAATCCTGGAAAAACGGCAATATTGCCAGAGTTTATGTTGGTGACCAGGTGAATTCTCCCACATCGTTGTATATTGATATAAACAAGAAGATTCTATCGCTGTATCATCCATCAAGGATTACACGCATTTATAACTATAATCATAGCGATGAGCAGATAAACTATTATGATTATCTCTCAATTCAGTTCCATGACCTTAATTCAATAAAGGCTTTTGAACAGTATGCAAAGAATGAATTTGGTGTGGAAATTGAGATGTCGCAGGTCAATGCCAAAGAGAATTTCAATGCTGTAACAACAATGGCTAATGTGCTATCAATGGCAATGATTACGTTCGCTATCATATGTATTGTCATGTACATTGTGAATATGATGCAGAACTATTTCCAGAAAGTGAAATGTAATTTGGGTACATTCAAGGCTTTCGGTATGAGTTCTTTCAGACTCATTGGTGTGTATGTGCTCATTATTGTTATGGTGCTTCTTTTGGCAGTTATCCTTTCGCTGATGATTACTTGGGGAATTGAATTGTTGCTTCCTGTTTTGGGTATAATGAAGGATGGTACTTCCAACTATCTTGCGTTATGGAATATGAAGACTATGATTTCCATTGTCATTGTTATATTCTCGACTCTGCTTACACTGTATGTTGTTATTCGCAAACTGTTGGGCAGGACACCCGGTGACTTGATTTATGATAGAGACTGATGGCAACACAAAACAATATAGTACAGAAAGGAAATAGAATTTATCTTCGCATTCTGCTGAATGGAAGATGGCAATGGTTCTATTTTGAGACCGACGCTATGCCGTTGGGTAGTGGTGCTATGGGTGTTGTTTATCTTGGTTACTCTTGCGATGAAGGTATGCCTGTTGCCATTAAAATGCTCAAGCCAGAAATTGCCGAGGTACCGTCAATAAGGAGCCGTGCACATACCGAGGCTTCTATGATGTATCGTCATCGTAATCTTGTTGAGATGTTGGGGTGTTGTGAAGCACATCCAACGAAGGGGCACATATACATAATATCTAAATTTGTATATGGCGTAAATATTGACAAGTTTATAGACAATAATTTCAACAACTTGCCACTTGCTGAGCGTTGCATAAAGGTTTGTAACATATTGATGCCCGTTATGGATGCATTGGAATATATACATTCATATAGTGTGGTGCATATGGATATAAAACCGTCGAACATTATGGTCGAAAATGGGAACAATGTGCGGTTGATGGATTTGGGAATATCAAATACGGCAGAGGCTTTGTCTAACGATGCTTCCCAAGGGTTCATTGGGACACCAAAATATGCAGCGCCTGAGCAGTTTGGGGTACAGGAGTGCTGTAATGCAGTGAGCCAACAGTCTGATATATATAGTTTGGGAATTACATTGTATGAGTTGCTGACCGGCAAAAATCCATTTGCTACAAATAGTGTGGTTGAGGCTGTTGAGCGTAGACGTAAAGTCAAATTGCCTTATCAACCTGGAATACCGAATGCTGTAGTTGATGTATTAAGGAAAGCAACATGTTTTGAACCGGGTGGTAGATACAAGAGTGTAAGAGATTTTAAAAGTGCTTTACAAGTAGCGATAACTAAGAAGAAAAGAAACGTTTGGCCTTTGGTCGTAGCTCTCTCTTCTGTGCTTGTATTGTTGTTTGTAATTATTTTATTTATCGTATGGAACAAATAAAAACAATCTTACCGTATGTGGGGTTTGCGGAAACCAAACAGGGCGGTAGACGTGAAAATCAGGATTATTATATTATTGAAGAAACGCCTGTTGGTCTGCTTGCTGTTGTGTGTGATGGTATGGGTGGCGGTCCGGGTGGAAAAACTGCATCCAGTGTTGCTGCACATACCATTGTTGAACGTTTGAAGAGTGTTCCGAGCATAAGAGAGCCCGAAAAAGCTTTGAGGGATGCTATTAACGATGCTAATAGAGCATTGAGGCAAATGGTTGCTGACAAACCTGAATTGAATGGCATGGGCACAACGGTTGTCGCTCTTTTGATAAGTGAAGAGGTCGCTACTGTGGCGCACGTGGGTGATAGCAGGCTTTATCATCTCAGAGGCAACAAGTGTATTTTTGTAACACAGGACCATTCTAAGGTTGCCGAGATGGTGCGGGCAAAGGTGCTGACCGAGGAGCAGGCAAGGTTGTCATCAATCTCAAATGTGATTACCAGGGCTTTGGGCGTGTTTGAAACCTGTGAGGTTGAAATTGACCAATTACCTTATGAAAAGGGTGACCGTTTTGTTCTTTGCAGTGATGGTGTTTGGGGTATTATGCCGGCAAAGGAACTTGTGACATATTTTACACATACAAAATCTTTGCCAGGAAGCGTTGACCGCATATCGGTGAAAGTTGATGAACTGGGATTTGCAGCTGGTGGCGGGCACGACAATCATACAATTGTCCTTCTGGAAACAAAAATTAATTCAATAATAAAGCAAAAGATGAGTAGTAAAGTTAAATTTTTGGTATATGCTCTCACGGCAATATGTTGCTTGAGCCTATTGTTCAATATTGTCCAGTATTGTTCTTCTGATAGTGCAGAAGAAACTTCTGCAGTAAAGAAAAATGTTACAACTGTTGTAGACGACGACAGTAGTCTTGATGTTGAACCGAATTTACCCGATGAATCACAGCCGAATGTGTCTGTTGTGACGGAAGGTGAACCTCGGGGCGAGTCTCTCCTGGATGAAGATGGAGAAGAACCGGATGATACGGCACAATTGAATGTAGGCACAGACGTCAATACCGGTTTGGTTGACGCATCAAACATTGATACGAGCGATATTGAAAATAGAGTAAGAATGAGTTTGGAAAGTAATTAAATATCGAATAAAATGAAAGTGATAACTATTGGTCGTGACAGAAACCAGGATATCTGCTACGATAATGAAATGATTAGTCGCAGACATGCGATACTTCGAGTCTACGGTAACGGGAAAATGGAGATTGTTAGTTTGGGCCAAAATGGAACGTGTGTTAATGGAAACCCTTGTAAACCAAACTGCAATTATCCTTTGAAACGTAATGATGTTGTTTCATTCGCACACGTTTGTGAATTGGACTGGAGCGTGGTTCCAAACCCGTTGAAGTGGGTTAAAATAACAGCTTTGGTTGTAGTGATACTTGCTGTTGTCGCGGCAGTCTTGGTGTTTGCGTATGACTATCTGCCCTTTGGCAAGGATAAGACAACCGCCGCAGAACAGAATCTTGAGGAAATTGAATATGAAGCTCTTGATGATTCACGTGCTTTACAGTTTGGCAATTTCCCAAATATGGAATACAAAACTGAAGAACTGCCTGTTGAAAATGAGTCGGAAACAATTGACACTTTGGGGCTATTTCTAAATTCTATTGAAAAACTCAATGCTGAAAAACAAGCCGCAGAGGATGCAAAAAAGAAAAAAGAAGAAGCTGAAAAAAACGAAAAACAGGAGGTAGAAAAGAAGAATACGGAACAAAAGGATAGTACAACTGCTATTGGAAACATTCTTAGTTGAATTGTAACGAACTGATAAATATAGTACTAACAATATAAAAGAATTATTATGAGAATCATTAAAATTGGCAGTTCTTCAAACTGCGACATCGTATTGCACAGTACATATGTAAGTGCATTACATGCAGAGATTACACTCCTGGATAGCGGTGAAATAATCATCGAGGACAAGAGAAGTACCAATGGTACTTTTGTCGGAAACCAACGTCTTCAGCCCGGTGTTGAGACACGTGTGAGAAGAGGTGATTATGTTAGATTTGCCGATGTGGAACTTGTTTGGGGACAGGTTCCGGGCGTAGAAAACAATATGAACTATAAAAGAGTCATAAACATTGGCTCAAACTACAGGAATGATATTGTTGTCAATGCTCCAGGTGTAAGCCGTTTTCACGCATCTGTAAAGATTGACAAGAAGAATAATGTGTTCATTGCAGACAATCATAGCGTAAATGGTGTGTTCGTGAATGGTAACAGGATACAGTCCGGTCGTCTTTCGAAAATCTCACGTAAGGATAGTGTCATGTGTGGAAATGAGGATATAACAATGCAGTTGCGTCCTTATTTCAAGTCATCGTTCCCCGCATGGCTTGGTTGGACAGCAGGTGTAACCGGTATTGCTGCAGTTATTGCTGCATTGTTGTTTTTCCTTCTGCCATCGGAAAAGTCCGAAGAGGATATATATAACAAATATAAGGATGCTGTTGTATATGTTCACGCGGGCTTCAGATATACTGTATATTACAAGGATTATCCAGATTTATGTTATACTGACAATGAAGTTCAAGTATATACCGGAACTGCATTTTTTGTTGACCGTGACGGTCGCATGTGTACTAACCGTCATGTAGCAGCACCTTGGGAGTCTTTCCCGGCTGAACGAGGACATATGAAGTCAAAGTTTGAGGCCTTTAGAAAGAAGCAGATTCCTGTAGATAGAGTAGATACAGAGGAGGACCTGCGCAAATTGTATAATACGGAGTGGGGTAGAGAGATTATTGAACTTACCTTGGGACAATATGCCGAGGGAGAATATTCCGAGGATATAATTCTTGAAAAATTGAATATCATGGTTCAGACGTTGAGGAATGCCGAAATTGTGATTTCAGGTGAGCATACTTCCCTGGGTATTGGTTACTCGTCTGAGTATTATTCAAATAATCAGTATGAGCCTGCTCATTTATTGTGTGCGTCGAAGCATGAGAATGTTGATGTTGCATTCATTCGTCTTGATTCAAAGAAGACTCCAGATAAAGTCAAGAATGTCATAGATGTGAACAATGCTGTAACAACACACCCCAATGTAAATGACGAATTCCATGTGATGGGATATCCTGGCGGTCGTGCAAAGTCTTTTGATGAAATCTCTAAGTCTTTGGAGGTGAACTATAAGAGAACCCGTTGTTGCAAAGAACCTAACAGGTATATCTTCCAACTTGAACACGGCGTAGCGCCTGGTGCCAGCGGTTCTCCGGTTCTTGATAATTCTGGAAGATTGTGCGGCGTTGCATGGGGTACTACCTCTGGTAATGATGCTGTTACTTATGTTAATCATGCTAGGTTCATTAAGGAACTTTATGATAATGAGGTAAGATGAGACGCAAGGTTTTTATAACAATGTTGCTGTTGCTGTGTGTATTGCAATCAGCAATGCCGATTGAACGTATTACTCTCAAGAATGGTAACGTGTATGAGGGTTATACATACAAGTCCTATGTAAATGGTAAGATATTTTTTAAGGCCGAGAAATCAATTGTAAACATAAATGATATCTCAAAAATAGATGTCACTGTCAACAGCCGTTCTTTGGATGAACTGAATGACAAGTGGCGTGAATGGGCCGAGAGTAATCCGTTGTATGTAGTAGTTTCCAATGGTAAAAGAAGTTTGAATCTCTCAAATATCAATGGAGCAACGAATTTATATGACGTATTCATTCTGGAACAAGGTGAGAAGTATTTGAAATACCTTACTTATAGTGATGAGATTGTTATTTTTGAAAGTTCTTCTATAAGTGCAATTGAAACAACTCCACGCTCATACTATAGTCTTTCCGGTGTCAATGCAGAGGTTCAGATTCGTGATTCTTTGGCTTTTACAGGCGAAATTATATGCAAGACTGCCAATGCTATCAAATTGCTTACTCTTGACAAATCAGTGAAAGTCTTGCCCTATGAGAAGATTACCAAAATTTCCAAACATAGGGTGAATGAGAATTTATCAATAGCGAAGCAGGTATCAAAACTGGATTTTGTTGTGCTCAAGAATGCCACTTCTGTAACGGGAGTTATAACTCTTGAGACATTCAACAAGGATAAGGAACTTGAGTACTTGTTGGTAGAAACCAAAAACGGTGAGCATATCCACATAAAGAAGTCTGAGATAGACTACCTGGAAAAGATTGACAACAAGGAATATGTTGACATAAAAGATGTTGATATTGAACCAGGGAAGATGATGATTTGCAATACTTTGTGTGATACAATTCAAGTAAGTGAATTGAATGACTATTTTGTCATAAATGATACTGTGGCTCCATTCGTTATTGATTATGCAAAGTATAAGGACGGTATCAATGTTATTATGAAGAATAGTGACTCAACTGATGATTTTAAATTGGTTAAGGTTGAGCGTAAGCCAGTTGAGATAATATCTCACAAAAAGAGAACAACACAAGAGATGCTTGCCTTTACATACAAGGATATTGTTGAGAGCAGAATAAAGGAAAGTGAAAGTTTGGTTTCTGTAAACGGAAATCTGCACAGAACCTATAAATTGCAAGTTGGGTCGTATGTGATTTTCAATACAGAAAATAAAAAGTGTTATTATATAGTGCTTGAATAAAAACTGGTTATCATTATAATAATTTGTTTACAATTAAGAGGGCAATTTTAAAGTTGCTCTCTTTTTTTGGCTTACTGCTTTTTTTGCACTATTTTCGTGACAGGAAAGAAAAATACAAAAGATACTATGAAAGCGATGATTTTTGCAGCAGGGTTGGGTACTCGCCTTAAACCACTTACCGATACGCTCCCCAAAGCGCTTGTTCCTGTATGCGGCAAGCCGCTCATTGAACATGTGGCTCGTAAACTTTATGCATCAGGAATAGATGAAGCGGTTGTCAATATACACTATTTTGCCGACAAGGTAGAGCAGTGGGTTGGCGGTGAAGGTTGGATAGTTACCCGTAGGAGTGAAAAACATGATGGCAAGATGCTTTTTGAAATCAGTGACGAGCGCGAACTTCTGCTTGAAACGGGTGGAGCGGTGCTTCATGCCCGCCCTTATCTTGAGGGTTGTGGCCGTTTCCTGATACATAACGTAGACATACTTTCCAATTGCGATATACAGTGGTTCGAACAGCAGGTGAAGGAGGATGCTTTGGCTTCGCTGCTTGTGAGCGAACGCAAGACTACGCGTTTTTTGCTCTTTAAGCCCGATACAATGCGCATGGTGGGTTGGATGAACACAGATACAGGCGACTATAGCGTTATATCACCCGACATTGTTCCTGCCGAGTGCAAGGCTTTGGCGTTCTCGGGTATCCATATTCTCAGTGACAAAGTGCTTGCATTGATGGAGGAGTATGTCCGCGAGAAAGGCTTGCCTGTTGATGATGCCAAGGGCACCCGTTTCCCAATCATGAGTTTCTATATGTGGGCAGCGGCAAAACATCCAATTTATGGCGTTGTGGCTAAGGATTTGCAGTTCATCGATGTTGGAAAGTTGGATGCTTTGAAGCCTGCCGAGGAGTTTGTGAAAGGTGAAAACTGAAAACTGAAAGGTGAAAACTGAAAGGTGAAAACTCGTGCAAGCGAGTGAGTGAAAATTTATTTTCAATCGCAATGACAACGCTGACGAGCGTTGTTTGCGACAACGGGAGCTTTAGCTCCCCAAAGGAGTGCGACAAAGTCGCCTCAAAGCCGAGGTTCAAGCGCACGCAGTGCGATTAAAACTGCGGACGTCTCATCCTGAGCTAAAACCTTAAATGTCAAAACGAAGTTTAGACAACATAGTAGGGGCAGACCGGTGTGTCTGCCCTTTGTTTGCATTATAATAATAAAAAATGCGGATGCGCTCGACGAGTGCATCCGCATTGTGTTGAAGCATTGGTCTATTACTTGACCAAAACCTTTTTGCCACCAACGATGTATATACCTGCATTTGTGATGTTCTCAATCTTGCGGCCTGTGAGGTCGTAGATGGTTTTCACATTTCCGTTCTCACCTTTCACATCTTCAATTGATGTCTGGTCCTCATTGTATACTACTAGGTTGATTCTGATGTCCTCTGCTGGGCTTTTACCAGTGACTTCACTTACTATGCATTCGCTTGGAATGGTTATATAGTAATCTCCATTTATGGTTATAGCAGATTCCAATACGATTGTCAGGATTTCGCCTGCCAATGTCCAGTTACCCATGCCAGCCGGGACTATGTTATTTTCTGCATTGTATATGGGAAATTGATCGGATGACAGTATGCCTTCCATTTTTACTGCCTCGCTGAATGTGATGCTGATAGTTTTAAGCTCTGTAGTGTATGAATTGGGAGAGTAGCTGAGTACAGATGGAGGGTTTGAAACTCCGTAAAGCGATGGATAGACTGTGGCATCAGTCGCGTTTTCTTCTTTTACGACAACTATTGCACTGTTCTCATATGCAAGAACAAAACCTTCCTTTCTCATCTTTGCAACACCGTCCTCAATAGTAACGCTCCATGCGCTGTTGTGGTATGTGGTAGATGTCTTTATCTCATCTTTTGTACTCATGGCTGTTGCTGTCAGGTACAGGCCGTTTGCATCCTTTATGTAGAACTCACCATTGCCTGCAGGCTCAAAGTTGTATGCATAGTACGCAGCATCGGTTACGTTCTCGCCATTGATGCTTGTCTGCTTGGTTGGGAGCACACCGTTTCTGAATGGCTGTGCAATGGCATTGTTTGCTACAATGAAATATTTTCCGCTTGCCATGACAGTTGCCTTGGGATATGTAACCTCTTCGCTAATGATGTACTCTGCTGTGCTTGATGCGCTGATATACTTCTTGTCACCGTGTGTAAGCTCAACGATTACCTTGAGAGTGCAGCTCTCGGTGATGGTTATGATACCGTCTGTCTCCTCATCTTCAACTGTGGGTTCGTTGCCGTCAGTTGTGTAGTAGTATGTAACATCTGTTACGCCATCAAGGTCGGCTGTCGCAGAGTGAACGTTTACAGTCTGCTCGCCAATATATACACCGCTTGCGAGGTTGATTGCAGGAGCCTCGAGTTTGTTGTCTCTTGGATAAACCTTGATGTAAGTGATGTACATAACGCTTGAGTAGTTGCCGCCGTTTGAACCGATGACAAGTTCGTAAACGTTGCCGGCTGCCT
>JAEIGA010004175.1_pt1 | contig 22379 bp, 25 predicted proteins | sample 9270691 | NCBI WGS metagenome assembly JAEIGA01 (sample SAMN17057246, study PRJNA624740) | gut metagenome | biome: biome; isolation source: fecal sample | host: Bos grunniens | place: China: Xizang | collected 2019 | reverse complement strand
TCATCTGCTCCAACGTGCTGATCTCCCTTTTGCGCCGTGTGATCCCGAGTAACGTCCGCATTCCGTGCTATATCGTCATCATTGCAGGCTTTGTCACCATCGTCAAGCTGCTCGTGCAGGCATATTTCCCCGCGCTGTACGATATGCTCGGCGTGTACCTCGATCTCATCACCGTCAACTGCATCATTCTCGGCCGTGCCGAGGTCTTCGCGGGTAAAAATTCGGTCGGCAAGTCGGCGCTGGACGGCATCGGTATGGGCGTCGGCTTTACCCTCGCACTTACCGCTATGGCCACCGTCCGCGAGGTGCTGGGCAAAGCGAGCTTTGCAGGTATTGCCATCCCCGTCCTGCAAAGCTATAAGATCGGCTTCCTCGCCAGCGCCCCCGGCGGCATGCTGGTGTACGGGCTGCTGATCGCGCTGGTCTACGTGCTGACCCATGGCAAGGGACCCGTGAAGAAGAGCTTTTCCTGCGCCGGATGTCCCTCGGCGGGTTTCTGCAAAGCAGGGAACTGCGGAACGGCATCCGCCACGTCCGCAGACGTCACCGATGCGAAGGAGGGCGTGTAAATGAAAGAGCTTTTGATCATCCTTCTGTCCTCGGTGTTCGTCAATAATTACGTGTTGAGCCGATTTCTCGGCATCTGCCCCTTCCTCGGCGTGTCCAAAAAGTTGGGTCCCGCCGTGGGCATGGGCGTTTCGGTCACCGCCGTCATGCTGCTCGCATCGGTCGTGACGTGGCCCATCCAGCGGCTGGTGCTGGATCGCCTCGGATTGGGCTATCTGCAAACCGTTCTGTTTATTTTGGTCATCGCCGCGCTGGTTCAGATGCTGGAGCTGCTGCTGGCACGGTTCTCACCCGCTCTTCATAGATCACTGGGCGTGTACCTGCCTCTCATCACCACCAACTGTGCCGTGCTCGGTGTGGCCATCAACAATATCAATGACGGCTTTACCTTCGTGGAGTCCATTGTGAGTGCGCTGGGATGCGGACTCGGATTCCTGCTGGCCATGGTACTGTTCTCGGGTCTGCGCTCCCGCATTGACGAGAGCGAGATTCCGAGGCCCTTCCGCGGGCTGGCGGCTACCCTGATTGCCGCCTCCTTCATTTCGCTGGCGTTTATGGGCTTTGCAGGCATCGTGGATAAGCTGTTCGCGTAAAGGAGGTTGCGTATGACGAAAATTTTCATTGCCTGCGGCATTGTGTTTGCCGTGGCACTGGTGCTTGGCGTGGCTCTTTGCGTGCTGGATCGATTCTTCTCTGTCCCCGAGGACGAGCGAAAAAAGAAGGTGCGCGACTGCCTGCCGGGCATCAACTGCGGCGCGTGCGGATACAAGGGTTGTGATGACTACGCCGCCGCGTTGGCGGCAGGGGAGGCGAAGATACACCTGTGCATTCCCGGCGGCGAGGACGTTGCCGCATCGCTGGCTACCCTCTTGGGTGTGGAGAACGCGGAAAAACCGCTGGACATGGTGGCGTTCGTCCATTGCAACGGCGTGTGTGACGCGGTCACGCACAAGGCAATCTACGATGGCATCGACACCTGCCGTGCGGCATCCATGCTTTACGGTGGTCCTTCGGCGTGCCGCTTCGGATGCCTCGGTTGCGGTGATTGTGCCGCCGCCTGCCCCGCGGATGCCATCTGCGTGCAGGACGGCATTGCCCGTGTGGATACCCGCCATTGTATCGGTTGCGGTATGTGCGTGGCGACCTGCCCGAAGAAGATCATCTCCATGATCCCGCAGGAGACTCAGGTGGCCATTTACTGTCACAACAAGGATAAAGGTGCTGTGGCACGCGCGGCGTGCAAGAACGCCTGCATCGGTTGCAAGAAGTGCGAAAAGGTCTGCCCCTCGGGCGCGATCACTGTCGCGGACAATCTGGCTACCGTTGATGCCGGGAAGTGTACGGGCTGTGGCGCTTGCGCCGAGACCTGCCCTACGGGATGCCTGAAAATGGTATATTTCCCCGATTTGGTGGAAACATAAGAAAAATCCCGGAAGCGTAAGGAGGCTTGCCCATGAATTGCGATAAACGCAAGATTCGCAACGATATACTGCTCGTTGCCATTCTGCTTGCCGTAGTCTGCGCGTCGGGGCTTGCCTTCTTTCTTCTGCGCGGCGAGGGAAACACCGTGGAGATTACGGTGGACGGACAGCCGTTCGGCACGTACTCCCTCGGGCAGGATGCTCTTGTTCCCATCGTGACCGAGCGCGGGACGAATACTCTCGTCATCCGCGACGGTCGCGCGTGGGTGGAGGAGGCAAGCTGTCCCGACGGCATCTGCGCCGCTCACCGCCCCATCGCGCGGGACGGGGAGAGCATCGTCTGCCTGCCCAACCGCGTGGTGATTACCGTCCGCGCGTCGGGGGCAGACTCACACGATGTGATTTCGTAGAAGGGAGCGTGTGACTGTGAGATCCAACCACTCCAAGATCCGCACCTTGACACAGATCTCCATGTGCGTGTCGGTGGCGCTCCTTTTGTCCTACGTGGAATTGCTCATCCCCCCCATCTATTCCGCCATACCGGGGATCAAAATGGGACTCCCCAACGTCGCCATTGTTTTCGTTGTGTACCGCTTCGGTTTGCGGGAGGCGCTGGCGGTTTCGCTGGTACGGCTGGCGGTGGTCGCCATGCTGTTCGGTAACCCCATGACCTTTATCTACAGCCTGGCAGGAGCGGCGCTGAGCCTTGGCGGTATGGCCATCCTGCGGCGGACGAATCTCTTCTCCACCGTGGGCGTGAGCATCGCGGGAGGCGTTCTGCACAATCTCGGGCAGATCCTCGTGGCAATGGTTCTGCTCAGCACCGCCGAGATTGGATACTATATGATCATTCTGGCGGTTACGGGTACAGTCTCGGGTGCTCTCGTGGGGCTTTGCGGCGCGTTTGCGGTTGCCCGCGTTCCACAAAATCCCAGATCGTAAAAAACGTAGGACACACAGCGTATAATCGTGCAGATGGTGCGATACAATAAGTACCATCCATCATGTATACGAGGTGTAATATGAAAAAACAGTTTGGTTCGCGTGCTTGCGCGGCGCTTCTGTGCGCCGTGGTTTTGTGCTTGTCACTCACGCTCATTGCTTGCAACAGAAAAACCAATGCAAAGCCCCTCAAGCTCGGCCTTGGCGTAGACGTTGCCGTAAAGGCATCCGATGCCACTTCCGATAAGAACGGGCAGGGGCAGGCAACCGTGACGGTTGCCGCCGTCCTTGTGGATGACGCGGGCAAGATCGTGCGGGCGTTTGTCGATTGCGCCGACAGCACGGTGGACTACACCGCCGAGGGCAAGGCGGTTGCCAAAGAAGCGTTTGCTACCAAGTATGAGCAGGGCGAAGCCTACGGTATGACTACCTACGGCGGTGCCAAGCAGGAGTGGTACAAGCAGGCAGATGCTTTCTGCACCCTCATTACGGGCAAGACCGCAGACGAGGTCAAGACACTCGTCGCCGAGGGAGGCAAGGGCACTCCGGCGGTCATTGATGCCGGTTGTACCATCTACGTGTCCGAATTTGTGCGAGCTGTAGAGAAGGCGGTTGCCAATGCCACCGCCTCGGATGCCACCGAAAAGGACACCGTCAAGCTGGGCGTGGCTACGACCCAGACCACCAAGGATGCCACCGAGGACGCCGCAGGGCAGAACAAGATCGAATCTACTGTCTTTGCCGCTGCCGTCAATGCCGATGGCAAGATCACAGCCGCCGTCAGCGACTCTGTGGAGGTCACGTTTACCTTTGACGGGGCAGGGAAATCCACATTCGATACCACAAAGGCGGTCGCCACAAAATCCGAGCAGGGCGATGCCTACGGCATGGTCGCCTACGGCGGTGCCAAGCAGGAGTGGTACAAGCAGGCTGACGCCTTCGATTCCGCTTGTGTCGGCAAGACAACATCCGAGATCGCCGCGCTCGCGGGGAGTAACGGTATGGGCAACGCCGACCTGCAGGCGGCAGGCTGTACCATCCGCGTGGATAACTTTGTCAAGGCGGCTTCCAAGATCAGTAAGTAACCATTTTTTCATCACGTGGGAAGGAGGGGCAGTGATTCGTATGACCGATCGAAAAAAGAGACTGTTTTCATTGCTCCTTGCCGCCGTTTGGCTGGCCGTGAGCCTCCCCTTGGCCGCCTGCCGACCCAAGGCGGAGCGGTTCTCGGAGCATTCCTTTGACTATTTCGACACTGTGACCACCATCACGGGTTACGCCGAGAGCCGAGAGGAATTTGACCGTATCGCAGCGGAGATTCTCTCAGAGCTCGGAGAGTACCATCGGCTCTTTACCATTTACCACCGCTACGGGGGCATGGAGAATCTCTGCACCGTCAACGAGGTGGTGGATGGAGTACATCGCACGGTCAAGGTGGACGGGCGCATCATGGATCTGCTGCTGTACGCCAAGGATATGTACGTGAAAACGGGCGGACGCATGAATATTGCCATGGGCAGCGTGCTGTCCCTCTGGCATGACTACCGCGAGGCGGGGCTGGATGAGCCGTGGAATGCCGAGCTTCCTCCTATGGAGGAATTGCGAAAGGCGGCAGAGCATACCGACATAAATCACGTGATTCTGGACGTGGAGAATTGTACCGTATTCCTTGCCGACCCCCTCATGAAGCTGGACGTGGGCGCGGTTGCCAAGGGCTACGCCGTGGAAATGGTTGCACGCGGGCTGGAGGAGCAGGGCATCACAGGCTTTGTCCTAAACGTAGGAGGCAATGTACGCACTATAGGCGCAAAGGCGGACGGGGAGCCGTGGACGGCGGGTATCAATAATCCCGAGGAGTCCGAGGAAAAGCCGTATGTCGCGTATCTCGCGCTTTCGGGCGAGTCGCTCGTTACCAGCGGCTCGTACCAGCGGTACTACACCGTAAACGGCAAAAACTATCACCATATCATAGATCCGCAAACCCTCATGCCCGCCAAGGGGTATCTCTCGGTGTCGGTGGTGTGTGACAGCTCGGCCGACGGAGATGCCTTGTCCACCGCGCTATTCTGTATGTCGGTGGAGGAGGGCAGGGAGCTCGTGCGCTCCATGGACGGCGTGGAGGCACTGTGGATCCTCACCGACGGCACGCAGGTCGCGTCCGATGGGCTTGGGGGATATATTTCTGAGACAAAATCGTAACGGGCGCCTTTAACCTGTATCGAGAAAAACGTGCCCCATGGGTGTGCAAAATATGCGGTAAAACCAATAATAACCGAATAAGCGGCCCTTGCGGCAAGGCACCACGGAAGAAAAATCCGTGGCGTTTTGCTTTGCTAAACCGAACTGTGATTTCAAGGCTCAATAATTGCCTCGCAGAAACAACAAATCAAGCATCGGGGATAATCCGATGCTTTTTTGGCGAAAATAGGTTTTATAACATTTCAGAAACATATTTCCAACAAAACTCAAAAATCGGTATCGTAGAATATGGCCACAATGAAATGAAAGAACAGGTTACAAAAAAATCAAAAACATCGGAGCGATATAATCGATTCGTAAACAAACAACAACAATATAGAGAGAGGTATTTATGATGAACAAGAATGATCAGCAGTTTATGGCGCAGAAGATCCGCTCGCAGTATATGGAAAAGCAATCCACCGAGCTTGACGCGCTCCGTGAGCTGGATGGCAAGGTCAAGCGTCCCGCAAACGTTTTCGCATACGTGTTCGGCAGCATCAGCGCCATCGTTATGGGCGCGGGTATGAGCCTTGTCATGACCGATATCGGCGCGACCATCGGCATGGATGCCACGATGCTCCCCGGCATTGTGATCGGCATCGTCGGTATGATTATGGCGCTTCTTAATTACCCGATGTATAAAGGGATTCTCGGCAGCCGCAAGAAGAAGTACGGCGCGGAGATTCTTAAGCTCAGCGATAAAATCATGAACAAATAAAGGAGAAACAACATGAAAAAGAACACAAAAAAGGGTATCAGAAACAACAAGAAGCCCATCGTGATCGGCGCTATCGGAGCGGGCGTTGCCGCGCTTGGCGCAGGTCTGCTGGGGGCGTTTGCAAGCATGAAGAAAAGCGCAAAGGCACAGCACGAGGTTGACAAGGCCGAATTTGAGGCCGTCAAGGCAGAATCCAAAGCCAACTTTGAGGAGAACAGAGGTCACAACACCTATGCAAAGGCCAAGGCCGACGCAAAGAAAAGCTGGGATGATGCGTGCATGAGCCCTTCCGAGAGAGATGCAAGGGCGCAGGAAGAGCGCGACGAGAGAATCGCCGAGGCAAACGCGAGAGTTGAGGCAGCCAACGCCCGCTACGATGCGGCAAAGAAGAAATAACGACATAAACAACGTAAGCGAGGCGTCAAAACACGGCTCGCTTGTGTTGCTTATACGTTTATGAAAAGGAGAAAAAATGAACGCTATTGAAATCAGAGGTCTTTCAAAGAGCTTTCGAGGAATGTACGCGGTCGATCATCTCGATATGACCGTTCCGCGAGGGGCGATCTACGGCTTCATCGGTGAGAACGGTTCGGGTAAATCCACCACCGAGAAGCTCATCTGCGGTCACCTCGTTCCCGACGGCGGCGAGATCAAGCTGTTCGGCAGAGATTACCGTGATCCCGGTGTGCGCGTCAGAGTCGGCGCGCTGATTGAGAACGCAGGCTGTTTTCCCGGCTCGTCCGTGTATCAGAACCTGATGATGCAGTGCATCAATCTCGGCATCGAGAACCCCGACGGCGAGATCCGCCGCGTGCTTGAAATCGTGCGTATGGAGGACAACGCAGGCATCAAATTCAAGAGCTGTTCTCTCGGCATGAAGCAGCGTATCGGTATCGCTATGGCTCTGCTCGGCGATCCCGCGCTTCTCATTCTCGACGAGCCCATCAACGGTCTGGATACCGACGGTATGCGAATTATGAGAGAAATTCTTGTGGATATTACGAAGAATTACGGTTGTACGGTGCTTATTTCCTCGCACCTGCTGGGCGAGCTTGAAAAGATCGCAACGCACTACGGCATCATTCGTCAGGGCAAGATGATTATGGAAATGACCGCCGAGGAAATGGACAGCCGAGCGCAAATGTTTGTTTCTCTCAAAACCCGTGATATGCAAAAGGCGTGGTTTTTGTTGACCAAAAAATATGCCGACGTGCGTATGGAGGATGGCTATATCCGCATTTACGACGCGGACGATGCAGAGGGAATCGTTTCCTATCTGATGGAAAACGGCCACATTGTCAGAGAGATCGTGAAAAACAAGATCGGTCTTGAGGAATACTACATCGAGCTTATGTCAAAAGGGGGAGGCAAGAAATCATGACAAAAGAACTGACATTTGAATCTCCGAGCTTCGCGCGGAGAATCAGAGGTATGCTCGGCGTGGACTTTTACCGCCTGTTCCACACACCTCTCTTTTATATCTTTTTGGCGATTGCCGCCATCATCCCCGCGATGGTATCCGCAATGACCATGTTGCCCGACCAAAGCGGAAACACGATGGAACCTTTATATTCCAACGTGTGGCAGATCATTGCCGCAGAGGATGCGCTTTACGTGATCAGAGGCATTGCCGATTACGCCAATATGAATATGGTGTTCATCTTCGGCGGCATTATGGTGTCCATCTTTATCGGTCACGACTATAAGAGCGGCTACGTCAAGCAGCTCTTTACCACTCACGCGAAAAAGCAGGATTACATGATCTCCAAAACGCTTGTTTGTGCCTTTGCGATGGCGTGTATGTGCATTACCTATCTGCTTGGTGGTGTTGCGGGCGGTTTGTTCGCAGGCTATGACCTCAGTGTTAACGTCGGCTCTCTCGTGATCGCCATCCTTGGCAAGATCGTGATGTCGCTCGGTTGGGCAAGCCTTTTCACCTTCCTTAACGTCATTTTCAGAAAATATTTCGGCATCTCGGTGGCCTCGTCCTTCTTCTTCGGCACGGGCATTCTCATCATCGGCGCGGCGGCCATTATCGAGGCGCTTGGACTTCCCGCCAGCGTTCTCAATCTGTTCCTGTACGGCTCGTCGGTCAATGCTTGCCTGACAAGCCACATCGGAACGCTGATCGTTTGTATCTTGGTATCGGCCATGTGGACGGTTATTTATAACCTTGTCGGAACGCATATCCTCAACAAGAGCGACGTGTATTAAGGGGGACAGTATGAACGCAATAGAAATCAGAAATTTATCCAAAAACTTCGGCCCAAAGCAGGCGGTGAACGGTCTTAATATGACCGTCCCCGAAGGGGCGATCTACGGCTTTATCGGTGAGAACGGCTCGGGTAAATCCACAACCGAGAAGATCATCTGCGGTCTGATCCACGAGAGCGGCGGCACGGTCAGACTTTTTGGTAAGCCTCATACTGACGGCGACGTTCGCGCGACGATGGGCGTACTGATCGAAGCGCCCGGATGCTTCCCGGGGCTTTCGGTTTGGAACAATATGATGATCCAAGCGGCGAATCTGCGCATAGAGAACGCCGAGGAGGAGGTTATCAAGGTGCTCAAAACCGTTCGTATGGAGGGCGCGGCGGGCAACAGATACAAGAACTGCTCCCTCGGTATGAAGCAGCGAATCGGTATTGCGATGGCTCTGCTTGGAAGCCCCAGACTCCTCGTCCTCGACGAGCCCATCAACGGTCTGGATGCCGACGGTATGAGAATCATGCGCGAGGTGCTGACCGATATGACCAAGTCGGGCGCGACCGTCGTCATTTCCTCTCACGTTCTCGGCGAGCTTGAAAAGATCGCGACCCATTACGGCATCATCAAGGGAGGCCGAATGATTGCGGAAATGACCGCCGATGAGCTGGAGGCAAGCTGTCGCACCTATGTTGCGCTGAAGGCTCGGGATATGAGCCGCGCGAAGTTCACGCTGGGCTCTGCATTCTCCTGTGTGGAGGAGGACGAGGCAGGCTATCTCCGTGTTTACGATGAAGTCAAGACCGAGGACGTTGTGAAGTATCTTTACGATAAGGGCATCGTTGTGACCGAGATCAAGAGGGATAAGATCGGTCTTGAGGAATACTATACGGATCTGATGAAGGAGGCGAAACGATAATGCAAAACACATTTGAACGCAATACCTTTGGCAAACGCTTCGGCAGTATGCTTCGGGTGGATTTTAAGAGATTATTCCTCTCGCGCGCTTTCTACATCATCATCGCCTCTTGCCTTGTCGCGCCCATTCTGATTCTTGTGATGACTACGATGATGGACGGCTCGGTTTCGGTCAACCCGCAGACGGGAGAAGAAACCGTTATCGAAGGCTTTGATAACGTGTGGCAGATTATTGGATCGGTCAGCGATCCCAACGCCAACGCCAACGCCGGCGGCGAAATGTCGGCTATGAGTATGGATATTGTGAGTATGTGCAACATCAACATGCTGTATTTTGCCATTGCCGCGCTGGTGTGTATCTTTGTGGCGGACGATTTCGTGAGCGGATATGCCAAGAACCTCTTTACCGTCCGTGCGAAGAAGACCGATTACGTGGCCTCCAAAACGCTGGTGCTGACCTTTGGCGCGGCTATGATGATCCTTACGTTCTTTGTCGGCTCACTCGTCGGCGGCGCGGTGTCGGGGCTTTCCTTCAAGATGGATGGCTTTCATGCGGGCAACCTCGTCATGTGCGTACTTTCCAAAATGGTTCTCGTGAGCGCGTTCGTGCCGATCTATCTGATTATGAGCGTTGCGGCCAAGCAAAAGCTGTGGTTGTCCATTCTTCTTTCCATGATGGTCGGCATGTTTCTCTTTATGATGATCCCGATGCTCACGCCCCTCAACGCTACCGTGCTCAACGTGCTTCTTTGCGCCGTCGGCGGGGTCGGCTTTGGCTTTGGGCTTGGCACTATCAGCAATGCGATTTTGAAGAAAACGAGTCTGGTATAAGTGATATAAATATTTTAGGGCTGACGATTGCTTTTCGTCAGCCCTAAAATATCTCTTATTTCTTATAATTCAAATAATGCTTCTTGACCGCCGCGAAGGATCTTTCACTGATCACGTGTTCGATACGGCAGGCATCCTCTGTTGCGGTTTCCTCGTCAACGCCGAGAGCCATCAACATTTTTGTCAGCACGGTATGGCGTTCGTATATCTGTTCGGCAAACGCCGCTCCCTTGGGAGTCATCGTAATATATCCGTCGGAATCTACCGATATATGCTCGCTCTTTTTCAAAAGACCGACAGCGCGGCTTACAGAAGGCTTTGTGTAGCCGAGATAAGCACCAACATCAATGGCGCGGATCTTCTCATTTTTCTGTAATAAAACGTATATTGCTTCGAGATACATCTGCCCCGATTCGTGAAGTGCCATAGATGTCACCTTCCTTTCTGCAGGTTCAATATATTATAACATGGAAGGAAAATTTTTTCAAGTAAAATTGGCAAAAATTAGCCAATACTAACAATTTTGTGCAAGATTATGAGAGAGGCGGTTAGCGATTGCTAACCAATTTGTAAAAGCATACGAAAATGAAAAATCGACAAAAAAACAAGCGCAAAATCATTGACAAACATAGAAAAATAGAGTATAATATACGTCGGTTAGCAATCGCTAACCGCCATAAAACTACAAGCCGATATCGGAGAGGGGAGCTTACGATGAACCTTCGTGAAGCACAAGACGGAAAAGAATACATCATAAGCAGAATTGAAACCGATGACGAGGAACTCAATGCTTTTTTGTTCTCCCTTGGATGCTATAGCGGTGAAGCGATCACCGTAGTACGTCACCTCAAGGGTGGTTGTGTTGTTGCAATCAAGGACGGAAGGTATAATATTGATAATCAGCTTGCTGAAGCTATTATTATATAATTTTGTAGACACAGAAATTGTATGCCTCAAAAACAGCAAGCTGATTATTTTTTTGCATAAAGTTAGCAATTGCTAACCGCTATTTAGACAGTAATTTATATCCGAAAGGATTAAAATAAGGAGGAAATCCATCATGAGAATTGCTTTGGCGGGCAATCCCAACTCAGGTAAGACCACCATGTATAATGCTCTGACCGGACGCAGTGAGAAGGTCGGCAACTGGGCCGGTGTTACCGTTGACAAGAAAGAACACCCCATCAAAAAGGCCTATGCAGGCAACGCACAGTTGATCGCTGTTGACCTCCCCGGTGCATACTCCATGTCCCCCTTCACGAGCGAGGAAAGTATCACAAGCTCCTATGTGAAAAAGGAAAATCCCGATGTTATCATCAACATCGTGGACGCTACCAACCTCAGCCGTAGCCTTTTCTTCACCACGCAGCTTCTTGAGCTTGGCGTTCCCGTGGTCGTTGCCTTGAACAAGAGCGACATTAACGAGAAAAAGGAAACAAAAATTGACGCGGACGCTTTGAGCGCGAAGCTCGGTTGTCCCGTAATCACTACCGTTTCTACCTCGGCAAAGGGACTCAAGGTACTTGTTGAAGTAGCCGCGTCCTTGGCAGGTCAAACGCAGAAAGCACCATATCATCAGGGTGATATTGACCTTTCCGATAAAACCGTTGTTGAAGCCGCAGACCGCAAGCGCTTCGAGTTTGTAAACGGAATCGTAAAAGAGGTTGAAACTCGTAAGGTATTTACAAAGGAAAGAAATGTTGGCGACAAGATTGACGCGGTTCTTACAAACAAGTGGCTCGGTATCCCGATCTTCGCTCTCGTTATGTGGGCTGTGTTCTGGATCTCGCAGTCCGGCCCCGGCTTGTGGCTCTCCGAGGGTCTTGACATCGGTGAAACTCACCTTTGGGGACTTGGAGATTGCATCGGTTGGTTCAAGGGTATCGTTGAAGGTTGGCTTGGCGGTGCACACCACATCATTCAGGCAATTATCCTTGAAGGTATTATTGAAGGCGTTGCAGCCGTTGTCGGCTTCTTGCCTCTCGTCATGGTTATGTACTTCCTTATCGCACTCCTTGAAGACTGCGGTTATATGGCACGTGCTACCATCGTTCTGGATCCCATCTTCAAGAAGGTTGGCCTTTCGGGCAAATCCGTTATCCCCTTCATCATCGGCACGGGATGTGCGATTCCCGGTGTCATGGCTTGCCGTACCATTCGTAACGAGCGTGAGCGCAGAGCAACTGCTATGCTGACTCCCTTTATGCCTTGTGGAGCAAAGCTTCCCGTTATCGCACTCTTTGCCGGAGCATTCTTTGAAAACTCTGAATGGGTTGGCGTTACGATGTACTTTGTAGGTATCGTTCTCATTCTTCTTTGCGCACTTCTTATCAATGCGCTTACCGGTCACAAGGCAAGAAAGTCCTTCTTCATCATCGAGCTTCCCGAATATAAAGCACCTTCCTTCGTTCAGGCGCTCAAGTCTATGTGTCAGAGAGGTTGGTCTTACATAGTTAAGGCAGGAACGGTCATTCTTGTATGTAACTTCGCTGTTTACATGATGCAGACCTACGGCTGGAACTTCAAGGCTGTTGAAGATCCCTCCAACTCTATCCTTGCTACCATCGCAACTCCTATTGCATACGTAATTGCTCCTATCGTTGGTGTGGCACTTTGGCAGCTTGCAGCGGCGGCTGTTACGGGCTTTATCGCAAAAGAGTGCGTTGTTTCTACTCTTGCAACCGTATTTATGTTTGAGCATCTGATCAATGAGGATCTCGAGGCTGTTGGCGCAATCGGCGCATCCAACATGGGAGGTATTTCGGTTGTCGCCGGTCTTGCATTCCTTATGTTCAACCTCTTTACACCTCCTTGCTTCGCAGCCCTCGGTGCAATGAACTCCGAGATGGGGAGCAAGAAGTGGCTCTGGGCAGGTATCGGTCTTCAGTTCGCAGTTGGATACGTAATCGGATTCCTCGTATTCTTCTTCGGCACGCTCTTCACGGGCGGAAGCTTCGGCGCGGCCTGGATGCCTATCGTTGGTTGGGGAATCGTGCTTGCTATTGCCGCTATCTTCACCTTCATGATTATCAGAAAGAACAAGCAGCTTAAGGCTGAATACGCTCTCAAGGCATAATTATGGGTATCGTAGATTATATAGCAATTCTTGCTGTCGTGCTTATCGTTGGCGCTGCGGTATTCTATATCGTTCGCGCCAAGAAGCGCGGAGAAAAATGCGTCGGTTGTCCTTATGCAAAACAATGCGGAGGAACGTGTAGCGGTGGCTGTGGTCACGTCGAAGCAGACAAAGACAACGATGAAAAATAACGTTAAGGGATGCGTACTTGACGGTCGCATCCCTTTTCTGAAAAGCGGAGGTTAGTCTTGAATAACTCAGTCAAATTCACATCCTCACAAATACGATACATGCTTTGTATGCTACGTTTATCGCACGGAGAATGCGGAGTCAAGAATGTGGAGATTGCCACGGCGCTCGATTACAGTAAGCCGAGCGTACACAATATGCTGAAATCTCTTGCGGATATGGGAGTGGTCACTCAGGAGAACTTCGGACGTGCACATTTTACGGACGAGGGTCGTATCCTGGCAAACAAATACGAGGTATGCCTTGGATTACTCCAAAATAAAATGAATGAGCTTTGCGGTGACAACGCAACGACCGATATCGCCATATGCGGTATTCTTGCGGATATGCCGTGCGAGAAAATAGACGAGCTTTACGAAGCAAATAAACAGTTCGTTTCTTAAAGGGGTACAAATGGAAAACTATATTATTATCGGTATTATTGCCGTTATCGTAGTCATAGCCGTTATTTCATCCGTAAAGCACTTCAAGGGTGAGGGCGGTTGTTGCGGCGGTGGCAGCAGTTATAAGCCGAGGAAAAAGAAGCTGTCGGGTGTTAAATATCAAAAAAACTTTAAGGTTGACGGTATGCACTGCGAGCATTGTAAGCGCCGTGTGGAAGAAATCGTGAACGACATGCAGGGTGTATCGGGTAAGGTGGATTTGAAGAAAGGCGTGTTGACGGTTTACTATGCAGAGGATGTGGACGATGAAACCATAAAGTCGAAAATATCGAAGGTCGGATATGTAATTAAGTAATACATATCGCTTAGGGCAACGCTTCAGTGGGCGTTGCCTTTCCTAAATTCAACAATTTCGGACAATGGTGTTGTTCCGTTCGGCGCGAAAATGCTAAAATATATTCAAGTTTTTTTCAAAACGGTCAAAATGCAAACAAAACTTTAACATTTCCATGCTATAATAGAGGTATAAAAGCAAAAATGCACCCTTGGGAGGATAGCGTGAAGGTTTTGTTTGTTCTTAAACTGAAATATAATTCCTTCACGCGCAGATTTCGCCTATGCGGCAAAATTCAATAAATAACAGCTTTATCGGAGGTATACATGTTCAAAATTTTGGTTGTGGAGGATGACAGAGATCTGAACCGTTCCGTATGCTCGTTCTTGAATCGCAGCGGATATGAAGCTACGGGATGCCTCGGTGCGGAGGAAGCCTACGATGCGATGTATAAGACCACCTTTGATCTCATTGTGTCGGATATCATGATGCCCGCCGTCCACGGACGGCAGATAGATGGCTTTGAGTTCGCCAAAACCGTGCGTTCTCTGAATAACGACATTCCGATTCTGTTTATGACCGCCCGTGACGATCTCGCATCCAAGCAGAGAGGCTACCGCATCGGCATCGACGATTATATGACCAAGCCCATCGACCTTGATGAGCTGTTCTTGCGTATCGGCGCACTCCTTCGCCGTTCCAAAATCGCATCGAGCCGTCGCCTTGAGGTCGGTAACTTTGTGATGGATGCCGACGAGAGAAGTGCAACTCTTGACGGTGAGGAAATATCCCTCACGGCAAGAGAGTTTGACCTTCTTTATAAGCTCCTGTCCTATCCGAAAAAGACCTTCACCCGTACACAACTGATGGATGAGTTTTGGGACGTGGATACGCAGACGAGCACGAGAACGGTTGACGTGTATATGACCAAGCTCCGCGCCAAGCTGTCGGCGTGCGAGTCCTTTGAGATACAGACCGTCCACGGACTTGGATATAAGGCGGTGATTAAATGAAGAAAGGAAATACAACGAAGAAAATCATAAGAACGGTCAGTAATTTTTTTATTTTCTTTCTGCTTGCCGCTTTTGTAAGCACTTGTTGTATTATGCTGTTTATCTCCGCGCTGCAAGGCTCTATCGGTCGTGAATTTGCGCAGGAAGAAATCACGGTTGCCGCCAAAATAACGATGCTCAACGTGATCCTTTTGAGCTTGGGTATGGCGGTCGTTGATTATCTTCGCCGCAAATTTACGGTGGAGCGCCCCGTAAAACGAATTACCGAAGCGACCGAAAAGATGATGGACGGAGATTTCAGCGTTCGCATCAATCAATCGACAAAATTTGCTACCGACGATAGCTTCAATGAAATCATTGAATGTATCAATAAAATGGCGTCCGAACTCTCGGGCGTGGAAACCTTGCGTACCGACTTTATCGCAAACGTATCCCACGAAATGAAAACGCCGCTCGCCGTGATGCAGAACTACGGAACGCTTCTGCAAGCACCCGACCTCACGGACGAAAAGCGCGTTGAATATGCAAAGGCAATCACCGATGCTTCGCGCCGTCTTGCCGACATGATGACGAACATCTTGAAGCTCAACCGTCTTGAAAATCAACAGATCTATCCCAATCTTACGCGCTTTGACCTTGGAGAACAGCTTTGTGAAGGCCTGCTTCAATATGAAAGCGTTTGGGAGCGAAAGAATATCGAAATCGAAACCGATATAGCCGATGGCGTATTCATTTTCGCCGATGCCGAGCTTCTGTCGCTCGTGTGGAACAATCTGTTTTCCAACGCCTTTAAATTTACGGCGAACGGCGGCAGGGTCACGCTCACGCTCACGGCAGACGGGGAATACGCTACCGTCAGTGTTGCCGACACGGGATGCGGAATGAGCGCGGATGTCGGCGCGCACATTTTTGAGAAATTCTACCAAGGCGACACCTCTCACGCCACGCAAGGCAACGGACTTGGCTTGGCTCTTGTCAAGCGAGTGGTTGACATTATGCAGGGTGAGATCGGCGTGGAAAGTGTCGTAGACGTTGGCACGACCTTTACGGTCAGGATCAGGAGGGCTGATTATGGATTGGAAGAAGCTCGGTAAGGCTATCCTGTTTCCGCACATAGCCATAATGATCGTTCTCGTTCCCGTAGCCACGATTCTGCTTGTCGGTTCTATGGTTTTTGTGGGAACGGAGTCGGCCATAGCCTATATTTCCTACGTGCTGGCTGCCTATACCCTGACGATTTGGTGCTTCAGGATTCCGTACTTAATTCATTTTTTCAAGATCTTCAAGGACGAGAACAAGTACGCGAGAAGATTGCGGGTTGATGCGCGCCTGCGTGTGAATCTCTCGCTCTACGGTTCGTTCGCGTGGAACGCCTTGTATGGAATTTTTCAGTTGTGGCTTGGATTTTACCACCATACCTTTTGGTTCTGCTCTCTCGGCGCGTACTATATCTTCCTTGCCGTGATGCGATTCTTCCTTCTTTTGCACACAAGAAAGTACGCTCCCGGCGAGAAGATGAAAACAGAGCTTGCCAAGTATCGTGCTTGCGGTTGGGTATTCCTTTTGATGAACCTTGCTCTCGCGCTTATCATCTTTTTTATGGTTTATTGGAACAGAACCTTCGAGCATCATATGATCACGGCAATTGCGATGGCGGCATACACCTTCACTGCATTTACTGTGGCGATCATCAACGTAATCAAATATAAGAAATACAACAGTCCCGTCTTTTCGGCATCTAAAGCGATCAGCTTTGCTGCTGCATGTGTGTCGATGCTTACGCTTACGTCAACGATGCTGACGACTTTTAGCGACGGAACAATGGGTGTATTGGAGCAAAAGATCATGCTTGGCAGCCTTGGAGCGGCCGTTTCGGTCGTGGTTCTCACTATGGCAATTGGTATGATCGTGCGAGGCGCGAAGAAGCTCAAATTATTAGGATCAGAGGTTGAAAATGGAAAACAATAATGAAAATAAAGGGTTTCAGTATACCTACTCCGCAAAGGAGCAGGCAGAGCTGAAGCGCATCCGTGAAAAATATACACCCACGACCGAGGTCGAGGACAAGATGGCTCGCCTCCGCCGACTTGATGCAGGCGTTACGCAAAAGGCGCAGGTCGTTGCTTTGATCTTCGGAGTGATAGGAGTGTTGATACTCGGCGCAGGTATGAGCCTCTGTATGTCGGATTTCGCTGAGATACTCGGCTCATATAGAGATATGGCAATGGCCATCGGCATTCCGATCGGTATAGTCGGCGGTATCCTTGCCGCTCTTGCTTATCCGATGTATAACCTTATCGTAAAGTGCGAAAGAAAGAAAATCGCCCCCGAAATCATTCGCCTTACCGACGAGCTTATGAAGTGATGAACGAATTTGGATTTGCCTCCCCGTAAACCCCAATTTGACGAGTATCCTATACAAAGTAAAACAACGGATCCCCCAAGAACACCTGAGGGTGTTCTTGGGGGAAATTCCTTTATGCTGTAGACTTTATTGTACCGCTACGGGGAGATAAACCGTGCGCTCGGGCTTGCCGAATCGGGGATTGCCGTTTGCATCGAATTTTATTGTAGCACACGATCAATATTTTGGCAATATATGCAGGAGTGTTTGATCTGAAACGGTTTCGTGGGAAACGGATCTACCATCTTGACTTCCCCGCTTGAATATGGTAAAATTTAATTACCGAACAAATCCGCCGTGCTCGGCGGTCATCTTCCATAAGGAGGTATACAACGACGGAGACAAAGGAACTGCATCTGATCAGTAACGCGCACATTGACCCTGTATGGCAATGGGAGTGGGAGGAGGGTGCCTGCGAGGCGCTGTCCACTTTCCGTGTGGCGGCCAAATTCTGCCGCGAGTTTGACTCTTACATCTTCTGCCATAACGAGGCGATCCTGTATATGTGGGTCGAGGAATACGAGCCCGCCCTGTTTCGTGAGATTCAAGAGCTTGTAAAGCTCGGTAAGTGGCATATCATGGGCGGCTGGCACCTCCAGCCCGACTGTAATATGCCCTCGGGCGAGGGCTTTGTCCGCAATAACACGAGCGGCAGACGGTATTTCAAGGAGAAATTCGGTGTCGAGCCCACCACCGCCATCAATTTCGATCCGTTCGGACATACCCGCGGACTCGTCCAGATCTTAGCAAAATCGGGCTTTGACAGCTATATGTTTGTCCGCCCCTCGCAGAACGATTGCCCCCTGCCTGCCGACGTGTTCACATGGGTGGGCTACGACGGCTCCACCGTCATCGGTGCTCGTTCCCCCGTGGGCTACAATTCTCCCCGTGGCAACGCCGTGGGCAAGGTGGATAACCACGTCAAGGAGCAGACCGAGAAACAGCTTCCCACCCACTTCTGCCTATGGGGCGTGGGCAACCACGGCGGCGGTCCGTCCTTTAAGGACATTCGGGATATCAACGAAAAGCTGGACGCGTGGGCGCACGAGGACGGCGTGACCGTCATCCACTCCACCCCCGAGGATTACTTTGACAGCGTCCATAGGTCGGGCATGGAGCTTCCCGAGTACTGCGGCGACCTCAATACATGGGCTCCCGGCTGCTACACCAGCCAGATCCGCATTAAGCAGAAGTACCGTCAGATCGAAAATGAGCTCTTCGTTTGTGAGAAGATGTGCGCTCAACTGGCGGCAACCACCGACTTCGCCTATCCTGAGCGAGAGCTGGGCGAGGTGCTGTACGATATGCTCACCATCCAGTTCCACGACGCCCTCCCCGGCTCGTCTATTCAGCCCGTTGAGGAAATGAGTATCCGTATGCTGGATCACGGTCTGGAGATCCTCTCTCGCCTCAAGGCGCGGGCCTTCTTCCGCCTCAGCGCGTGCGAGAAGCCGGCGAAGGACGGCGAGATCCCGATCATCGCCTATAACCCCCACCCCTATCCCGTAGAGGGGGATTTTGAGTGCGAGTTCATGCTGGCGGATCAGAACTGGAAGGGAACCTTCACCGTGGGCGACGTATATAGTGGGGACATCCGCCTGCCCACGCAGGTGGAGAAGGAGAACTCCAATATTCCGTTGGACTGGCGCAAGCGAGTCGCGTTCCACGCCACCCTGCCTCCCATGCAGGGCAGCCGTTTTGATTGCAAGCTCTATGAGATCGAGCGTAAGCCCACCCCCTCCCTCGGCGGTGACGACGGGCATTTCGTCTTTGATCAAGGCGGGATGCAGGTGCGTATCAGCAAAACCACGGGTCTGATTGATTCTGTGGTCGTGGACGGCAAGAGCTACCTGTCGGAGGGTGCGCTGTCCATTGACGTGTTCGCTGACGACGAGGATCCCTGGACTATGAACTCCCTCGCGTGGAGCGAGAGAATCGGTAGCTTCACGTTGCTTTCACCCGAGGAGGGTACGCGCTTCTCGGGGTTGGACAACACCGTCCCCTCGGTGCGTATCGTGGAGGACGGTGCCGTGCGCACCGTGGTGGAGGCGGTGTTCGGTTACGATACCTCCAAGGCGGTCGTGCGCTACAAGCTCTCCAAGACGCGCCATGCCATTGACATCAACGTCCGCATCGATAACTCCTGCAAAAAGAAATTTTACAAGCTGGCGATTCCTTGCCTGCATACCCCCGATGCCATCCTGTCCGACGTGGCCTTCGGTGAAGAGCCTGCCAAGGCACGCTGGAGAGAGAATGTCCAGCAACGCTACATCCGCGCCGAGCAGGGTCAGGATCGTGATCTGGATATCAATATCTATAACCGCGGCAACTACGGCTATTCGGTGGACGAGCATACCGTGCTGGTATCCCTCATGCGTGCGCCCGCCTATCTGGCGCATCCTCTGGGCCCGCTGAAGCCCCTGCCGCAGGATCGGTATTCGCCCTACATTGAGCAGGGTGAGCGTTTGTTCGACCTTCGCCTGACCTTCGGGCGTGAGGATACCTCCAACGCCGTTGCCGCGCAGACGTATAGCGAGTCGCCTATGGTGCTGTCCTTCTTCCCCGCGGGGACGGACGATCGTACCCCCGCACCTGCGCTGGTCAAGCTGGAGGGTGACACGGTGGTCATGAGTGCCCTCATGAGGTCGGACGCCTGCGAGGGGGCGTGGACGGTTCGCCTGTTCAACCCCACCCCCGATGCGGCGACCTGTCGCCTGATCTCTGTGCCTATGGGCGTGGATTCTCCCGTGGCCTTTTCAAAATACGAGATCAAGACCTTCCTGCTCTCAGAGGGCAAGCTGGTGGAAACCGATCTTCTGGAACGCCCCGTGTAAAGGAGGTGTGGGCTTGAGAAAGTTAATGATCGTCATTTCGGCTGTGAGCACCGCGCTGTTCGGCGTCCTTCTTGCGGTCCATTTAGTTACCGAAAATCCCGTGATTTTAGCGCCGTGCATCACATTTGGCGTGTGCGCCTACCATTTTGTCATGCGCCTCGTTGTAGGGTACTCCGTCCACGCCATCTTCCGCAACCGCATGAATGTGAACCGCCGCTGGTTTCGCCATCTGCGGTTTGAGGCGGGACTGTACGCGCGGCTCGGGGTGGGGAAGTGGAAGCGCCACGTGCCGACCTACGCGCCCGATACCTTTTCTCCCCGTGAGCATTCGTGGGAGGAGCTGGCGCAGGCGACCTGCCAAGCCGAGGTGGTCCACGAGGTCATCATGGTGCTCAGCTTTGTGCCGCTGGCTCTGATTCCGCGATTCGGCGAGGCAGCGGTGTTCATTCTCACGTCGGTCATGGCGGCGTTGGTCGATCTCACGTTTGTGATCCTGCAACGCTATAATCGCCCGCGTATCCTTGCGCTGGCGAATAAACGAAAAGAACGATCAAAATAGAATAGGGTTCACGGCAAGCCACATCCGCGCCTGCCGTGAATTTTTGTTTTTCTCTTGCGTTTTTGGGGAAAATATGGTATAGTAATGGAGTGACCCCAAAAGAAAGGCATGGTTTACCGATATGAACCAAATGAAGCTCAACTATAAGCGCGTCCTGCTCGTGGGCATGGCGTTCTTCCTCATTACCGCCTTTTGGCAGGCGTACGATGCCATCGTTCCCCTTATTCTCACCAATCACTTCGGTCTGCCCCAGTCGGTGTCGGGCGCAGTCATGTCCATTGACAACGTGCTGGCGGTGTTCCTGCTCCCCCTTTTCGGTGCATTGTCGGATAAGGTCAATTCCCGATTCGGCAAACGCACTCCATTTATCTTCATTGGCACGATTGTAGCGGTAATTGCCTTCGTGGTGCTGACCTTTATCGACAATATCCAGCTCGCTCGCGTGGTCGCCGCAGGCATCCCCGACATTACGCAGGGGACTATGACCGACGATGCCTTCATGGAGCTCACGCGCAAGAAGGCCGTGGAGTTGACCGTTGCTAATCCCTTGCCCTTCGTGGGCTTTATGGCGACCCTGCTGGTCACCCTGCTGGCCATGGCGACCTTCCGCTCGCCCGCTGTGGCGCTCATGCCCGACGTGACCGTCAAGCCCCTGCGCTCCAAGGCAAACGCCATCATCAACCTCACGGGCACGGCAGGCGGCATCCTCGTTTTGGTGCTGGGCATGGTGTTTGCCACCTCAAAGAACCCCTATATGCAGTACACGGGCTACGTCGTTGCCGTGGTTTCCATCATGCTGGTCGGATTCCTCGTTTTTCTCGTCAGCGTCAAGGAAAACAAATGGGCGGCCGAGATGGAGGAGGAGACTCGTCGATTGGGCCTTGCCGACGCGCAGGAGGAGTCCGGAGTCCGAGGCAAGCTCACCCGTTCCGAACGAGTGTCCCTGCTTCTCATCCTTGCCTCGGTCGCACTGTGGTACATTGGCTACAACTCCATTACCAGTAAATATTCGGTGTACGCCACCAATATCCTGCATTTTGACTTTAACCTGACCCTCATCGTGGCGCAGGCGGCGGCCATCGTGACCTACGTTCCCGTCGGTATTATCGCCACGAAGATTGGGCGCAAAAAGACCATCCTCGCGGGCGTGCTCATCCTCGCCGCGGCGTTTGGCATCGGTAATTTCATCACCTCCGCTACCCCCGAGGTGGTCATGTACCCCGTATTCGCGCTGGCGGGTATCGGCTGGGCGACCATCAACGTCAATTCCTTCCCCATGGCGATCGAGCTGGCCAAGCGCGGTGACGTGGGCAAGTACACGGGCTACTATTACACCGCCTCCATGGCGGCGCAGATCGTCGCGCCCATTCTGTCGGGCGTGCTCTATGACCTCTGCGGTATGCGCTACGTGTTCTTCGCGTTCGGCACGGTGTTCGTGCTGCTTTCCTTCGTGACCATGCTATTCGTGCGCCACGGTGACGCCGAGATTCTGGAGAAAAAGAGCGTGCTCGAGCACCTCGACGTGGATTGATATGGGAAGTTATTGGATAGTAGGCGGTGTCGTTTTATCGATCCTTGCCGCCCTTGCCCTTGTGTATCTGATGGTTCTCGTCCGCCCGCGCGGCCGCCGACCGCAGGACGAGTCCTTGCTGTGCGATTACGCCCACCGTGGACTGCACGGTGA
>JAEIGA010004174.1_pt1 | contig 22380 bp, 4 predicted proteins | sample 9270691 | NCBI WGS metagenome assembly JAEIGA01 (sample SAMN17057246, study PRJNA624740) | gut metagenome | biome: biome; isolation source: fecal sample | host: Bos grunniens | place: China: Xizang | collected 2019 | reverse complement strand
AAAAGGTACTATTATTTATATAGAGCGCCCTGGATGTAACGTTGGAAATCATCAATCTGAAAAAGAAGCTTTTGAATTGTATCAATCTGGAAAATGTGATTATGTCATTCATAACAATAAGACTCTCAAAGATCTTTTTAACGAATGTAAAAAGATAGCTCATGGCATTAAATAAAGCATATAAATCAGAGTGGAATAAAATCAGTGATGCAAAATTGGTAAAAATAATTTTAGATGAACATGCTACATGTCCTCCTAAAATAAGTAATTGTATAAAAGTTTTAATGATACGTTTAATACGTCATACTGATGAAAAAATTTTAAATTTAGTGCAATCAGTAGACCCAAGTATCAGAAAATTAGGTGTTCAATTACTATTTCAAGAATACATATATGTTTATAACACATTAATTGAATCAAGCTGCAATTATCATTGGGAATTAAATGTTTTTCCAACATATCTTGATCTTTATATTGATGACAAAAGTTATGATTATGTAGAGTTACCATTAAAACAATTAGTAAATTATTTTTATCAAAAGATAACAATTTATAAATCAAAAGCACAAAAATTAAACAATGTAAAATTAAATGTTAAAAAATGGTTTCAACTGATTTTCAAGAAGATAAAATTGACATACTATTAGAAAAGCTAATAACAAATCAGTTTCACGGACAAAGTATTACAGACGTATTTATTTATATAGCAAGTAAAGTATATAACGACGCTGATGAAAAAGTTAAAAATATGCTTTTATCTCCAGACGAAGAAGTTGCCTTTGTAGGAGAACAAATGCTATTTACAGATTATCTTGATTTGTATAATACGTTAACTAAAAATCAATTTTATAAAACATTATTATCATCTATTATTAAAGTATTACCTTCATTACAAAATGCTTATGAAACAAACGAAAATTAAACAAAATTAAAAATTAACATACACCAAAGCCCCCTTTATAGCCATTTCGGTTATAAAGGGGGCTTATTTTTTTATTCTGCTGCAGCAGCTTGCGCCATGCCGTCAAATATACGTAATGCTCCAACCTCATTAGTTAAGAATTCAAACGCAGAAGAATCTCCTGTTAATAAATTAACAGAATCTTTTCATGCACGTTCAATACTTGTCATAATTGGAGGAGCCTGGAACATTGAACTAATAGTATTTGTAATAGGACCATCTTGCATAGCTCCTACAAATACATCATATAGTCCGTTTTCTACTCAATTTCCAGCTCTAACTAACTGTCTAACAGCTGATTCGTTATTTCAAGCTTCTGAAAAATCAAGATCATTATGCATTCCAAACAACGTACTTCCAATCATTCCAAGAAGGCCCATGAGGATAAGATCGTTAAAAGCAACTAAGAGATTACTGCGTTTTGTAGGATCTTCTCACATTAATTTAAATTCTCCTCATGCTTTTTCATCACCTTTAATTACACGCATTAAAGTACGAGATAAACTTCCCATTGATTGCATTATTCCTTCCATTGGAATTCCTTCTCATTTAATATAAGCTGTAACGCTTTCTCCAGTATTAGGATCTCCAGCAGTACCAAGTTCTCGAAGTTCTTTGTCTCGGTCAGTAAGTTGAGATTCAGGAACAACATATCTATGTAATTCATTACCTTCTTTGACAATTTTTAAATACAATGCTTCTTTTGTACCTTTATCGTCAACAACAACATATTGTTGTTTCAAAAGATGCGTATTATAAACTCCTGGTTTCATTCCATAACGCTCAATTTTTGCAGTAACAAATGTTTTATATTGAAGTCAAAAAGATCCAAGGAATGTATCATTAATTAACGCTTTTGATTCATCATCATAGTGACCATAAAGCATGTCTGCATAGTTTTTAAAAGTGTCAACTTCTTTCTGAAGATATGGTCTTGGGAGATAATATTTTCCATTTTTGGCTGTTACTGAAAGTTTATTTCCTTCTTCATCAGTAAATCCCGCATTATTAAATTCTTGTACATATCGTTCAAACAAAGCTTTTTGTTCCCAATATTCTGGATCCTTATATTGGTTTTTAGTAAATTTTTCAAAACGAGGATCCTTCATTACATCATATGTTAATTCTCCATTTCCATCAATTCCTCCTTCTTCAAAATCATAAGCATCTCATGTACCATCTGCCATCATTTTTCCTACTAATACAATCATACGATGGAAAAAATCCGGAGAAGTTGCTGTTAAGAAAAGAGTATCTGTTCCTCAGTTTCTTCATCCTAGAAAGTTATATCTTCTTTGATCTGCAATTTGAGATAAACCATAGTTAGAAATATGATACTGCATTTGAAGATGATTTAATTTTCCAACATTTTTCATGTTTTTATGACCATGACTTAAAACATATCAAAATGCTTTTCAATAAGTAGCAGCATCCAAACCTGGCAATGTTTTTCCTCAAGTATTACTAAATCCTATAAATGTACCATAAACAAGTTCTTTCATCATACTGACCGCTTTACCTCCAATTTGAAGCATGCTAAAAATTCCTTTTAATCTAGCTAAAGGTCTAAAGTATTTTTGTAGTTCTTTTGGTATTGGTGACTCTCCATAAAATTTAGTACGAACAGCCATATCAAAAACATCTAAAATATCAGTTGTATCATGTCCTGCCCTTTGTGCGTATATTAATTCCAAACGAAGTGCAGATAACTGTGTTGCATATTGTTTACTATAATATTCTTTGAAAAATGCAACAAGCATATTGTCCATAACAATTTCAAGATTAGTTTCAAATCTTGCTGCGCCATATGTTGTCAAAAGATTATGTCTTTTATTTGGAGATGAAGTATAATTAAATGAATTTCAAGTACAACGCTTATCAAGCGTATATGATCGTTTTAAATAAATATCAGCTCTATCTTGAAATTCTTTTAAATCATCAACCATTACATCATTGTACAAATTACCCATTTCTCTTCATTTGTTCACACATGCATACTTAATTGTTTGTAATCAATTATTGCTAGCTTTATGATGATTATAAAGTTGTCTTGAAAAAGCAGCATCCATCAATGGAACTCTAGCTCATTGTGGATCTTTCCAAATTTTTTGTTTTAATTCTGGAGTAAATTCATCTAGTGCTTTTTTAGATTTTTGAGCAAGCATAGTTAAACGATAATTTAATAACATAAATTCTTTAACTACTTCTTTATATTCATCTCTCAATTTATAATTATCTGGAAGAAGCAATTGAAAATCTTGTCTAATACCTCCATATTCATCCTGTTCAAACATCTCAAGATAAGTTTTTCCGTTACTAGGTCCACCTAATAATTTATCCATACCTAGTTTTTTATACATAGCAATAACTGCATCCTTGCTGTCCTTTCCATATTTGTTTACAGCTTGTATTACACTATCAACATATGCTTTATTAACTTCGTCAAATGTGCGCAATGTAGTTGATGTAGACATTCCAGGAGCAGATATCATTAAACCAGTAGGAGACAAACCCTCATTGAACCATTTACCACTTCCTAATTCTGCAATATACGTGTGACCATGAAGTGAATTTCTAATATTAATTAAGTAAAAAATTGCTCTTCATGTTGGATCTCCTGGATCAAAATTTGCAAGATCTTGATATTTAGCTTGTTTTGGTCCAACTAATTCTGTAAGACATTCATCAATAAACTCCAATACAGTATCAACTTTTTGATAATCAAAAGAAAAGTTAGTTGTATCAAATTTATCGTAAATCGGACGCAATCCTTCGCACTGAGATACCGCCTGTAATGCTAGACTCTGAGGATCGTTATAAAAGAGATTACTATCAATTCTCTTAAACTCTTTATCTTTTAAAAGATTTTTAGAGTTATCACAAAGAGTTGTATAATTATCTACAATAAAACTAAGATTGGGTCTAATTTCTTTAGCTCCAATACCAGATGGATTAATAACTCTAATAGATGCAATTTTACAAGTTTTTGTTTGTCCATTTTTATCTACCATCTTAGAACATCAATCTTTAGTACCCTCGCTATTTGCTAAAAATGCCACAAATTGCATCATTGCTAGATTACCATTTGAAGCAGTCATTATTTCTTTTTTATCAACATGACCATCATCGTAAAGTTTTCCCAATAATGTTGTTCCTTTAGCTAATTGTTTAGTCTCCATTAACTGTGATCCAGAAAGAATTACGCATTCCACAAAACCTAATGTTTTATGTTTTCATAATAAATAACCTTGATTTAAATATGTTTCATCAGTGTTTAATTCAAATTCTCCGCTTTCCAAATAATGGCTTATTTCGTTTCTTATAATAGCTTGCTGTTCAGCATTTCCTTTTACAAGATTGTTATAATTGATTTTATCAGGTTGACCATTTGCAGCTTTGTATTCTTGTGCAAACGTATATGCTAATTGAACTGCATTATCCAATCCTTTCGCAGAAAAATCATTTATTGCACTTTCTAATTTTGTTTTAAGATCATTTACGTCTGTACACAAAGTAGCAACTCCATCACCATACATTTTAAATGAATATCTATATCCATTTTTACCATCTCTTTTTTTCCTCATCGGATGACTTTCTGGAAATTCGTAAAAATAAAACTGAGACAGTTGTTCTTTGTTTGGCTCTCATTCACCTTTTGAATTTTTAGTAAAATATGGAGCAACGACATCTGATAATTCAGAATCATAATCAGAAACAACAAAAGCTTCATTCATTAATTTTTCTGTTTCCATATATTCAGTTGGTTTTGGAGGAATATACTGATCTTTAAATCAAATACTAATATTATTTTTAACTCGATCTTCTATTACACCATCCATGTTATTAACATGTTCCCAAATCCTGTCTGCATTAAATTTTTTAATTCCCTTGTATTCATATGGAAAAACAGAATCTTTTTGATCATATCGTTCAGATTCAATTTCAAAAGTTAATGCAACACTATGCAAACTTTTAACTCTAAATCCTTTAAACGATTCGAGCATTTTTTTATATGTATACAACTGAATAGCAGTGATGCGTTTTTTAAATGGAGGTCATTTGTTGTAATCATGAGTTGACGATTTAAAGTCATATAAATGTACTTCTCCGCTTTCGTCTACTACAATTAAGTCAATTGTTCCACATAAACGACTTGTCATACTTCCATATGTTGCGTCAGTATTAAGATCATTTAATTCAAATGAACGCTCAGTTAAAAATTTAGTTTTTGGTCCATAAATAGAATATAAATGTCGTCTTAAATCAAGAAAATATTGTACTGTTTCAGAACGAATTCCTCCAGAAGTTTTACTTTTTCCTCCTTTATTTTCTATATAAAAATCAGTCTTAAATTCAATTTCGTTTGCTTTTACTAAACGTTCAATTTCATCTAAAACTTCTTGTTTATATACTAAAGATGGATTGCTAAAAATAATTTCTGCAATTTTATGAGCATCAGTACCTAACTTTGCACGTTTATCGTTAAATTCCATAGCCTGTTTAAAAGACTTTTCAACAATTTTTTCAACTTGTTCTAATGTTAAATCAGGCATTCCTGAAATTAGATCTTTATAAGATTGTTTAATATCATTTTCTCAGTGTTGTCTATCAAATGGTTCAGTCGAACCACCTTTAGCAACAATTTGAGATCGACTTGAAACACGCCAGCTTTCTAATTCTTTATCAATATATTCTGTATCATCGTCAACATCAGCAGCGTATGATTGTGTAAGTTTTTTACTTTCAATGAAATCTATAATCTTTTGTTGTTTTTCTAAACCAGTTGCATTACCAAGATCATATAACAATATATCTTCTTTAGTAATTGAATTTCCATTATTGTTGGCGATAATACCTTCAGCAACCTCTTTTGTGAGGTCACTGAAGGTTGTTTTACCATTTTCTATTGTTTTTATTACAATTCTACAATCCATGTTAATCACATTTTATTTCATATTCACCTGACGCAATCTTTTTAGAAATAACTCTAGATGCATTAAGATGTTCTACATAACCCGCTGTTTTAGTATAAGGTCTTAATGCATGAATCAAATCATTTAGATTTCAATCCTGTGCTTTTTGTTTGCTTACCGCATCAACTAAAAATTCATCAAATAATAAATCTTCAGTGATTTGTACTAAATTACCAAATTCATCTCTAACTGTTGCTGGATAATTTTGTTTAAATTTTTCTCATTTGCTTTTATATTCATCGCCATATATAGCATTTAAGAATTCATTAGCAATTCTTCGATATTGATCATAATTTACAGTTTTTCCAATTAATAACAATAAATGGGCCATTTCGTGTAATACAACACTTTCGTCGTTACAATTATCAATATTAATATGAACAGTAGCAATACCGTCTTTATAATCAAATCATGCTCTCGCAAATCTTCTATGATCTTTATATTGTCCAACACTCGTTGCCGTTTCAATTTTAACAAAATTATCAAAAAGATAACCATCTTTAGTCAATCCAGATATATCTCATAACTTTCGCATTGCATCTTGTAAAAGCATTGGACGTTTATAATAAACATCTTCTTCTTTATTTATAGTATTCTCAAGAATAGTTAAGAAAGTTGAGTTGTATGGAAGTCGAACAACAGTATCATTTAATATAGATGCTAATCCGTCCTCAATAAATTCAGATTCACTATGAATAAAACTTTGTTTAAAATCATCTCTAAAGTCAGTGTGTTGTTTTGCAATAGCTGCTAATTCAGGATCAGTTATAATTACATATTTGCCCTCAACAAACTGTCTTCTAATTATACTTTCAGGTTCTTCTGATGTACCTTCAGGTATTGTTACTCAAACAAAACTATCTCCAAATTTTTCAACAAACAATTCAGGATTCTCTGGAAGTAAACTTTTTTGTACATAATATATACCAGGTTTACCAAATGATTGAGTTGTTCTTTTAACTGAATTCTTAGTAATAAGTTCTGTCATTTGATCATAAAAATCAGCTTGTGCAGAAGGATCAACTTCTCCATATGAATCTAATACAAAATCAAAAGGATAATCTCTATTTAGAACAAAATCAGTTTCAATTTTATGTCGTCGAACGGTATCTGTAAGTTTTGAATTTCGCATTGCTGCTAATTTCATTTTAATAGATTTTATAAAGTCTGTATCTTTAGTAATATCTATTTTTCTAACTCCAGAATCCATTAAAGCAACAAATGAATTATACTGAGGAAGGATTGTACTCATGCTTCGTAATTCTTCTGCATTTTCAAAAAGCTTAGTAAATGAATTTTTTGATCCTGAATTTTTAAACGCAACTAAATTATATAGATAAATAAAATCACCAATAGTAATTCCTCTATCAACTCATTTGCCATTTTCATCTTTATAACGTAATGGGCGCTTAAATATTTCTTCAAAATCTTGTTTCATTTGCAAAGCATAATCACTCGTTTCATCAGAAATATCTTCATTCAGATTGTAAGCTAATTTTCAAATAACTTCTTCTAACGCAGATGCATAATTTATGTTATTACTATTTGGAATAATTCGTTGATATCCTCCAGCAATAATAGCTTCAATAAACATATTAGGTTTATCTCCAAAACCATCAGGTCCTTTATTTTCAGTATAATCTTGTAATAGATCAGGGAAGAAAAATAAATTCGCCAAACGTTTAAATGACATAATATCAGACATCTCGTTAATTGTTATACTATTTGCTCTAACTTCTGCATTTGTATAATTACCTTTTTGATAAATTAACTCATTACGCTTAGGATCAATCTTAATCTTAATTCCAGTATAAGGGGAATGATAAGTTAAAAATTCATGAATCATTCATTCATGCACTAAACTTGCAATTACTCCATATTCTTTATGATTTAAAGGTCTTCTCATTTCTAATTCAGACTCAATCATTTTTGCAATTTTTTGAGTATTTCCATATACAAAAGAAATTCTTGTTAATAATTCGTTGGTATCTCCAACAGTTTTTAACATTTCTCCAATATATTCATTAGTGCGAAGACATTCAAGTACATTTGTAAACTCTCTAACTGATTCATATTTTTCGATTTGTTCTTTAGCATACTCATCATTTTTAAAGAATTCTACAAAATCAAAATCTTGATCAAGATCATTTGAACCATATTTAGCATTAACAAAATATTCAAGTTCTCTAACAAATCTATATAGTTGTTGAGGTTTTCCTTCAATACCTTTTGTTATTCCAAGTGATTTATGAAGCATCTGTTGTTCATAAAGTTTTGGCATAAGACTAGTAGAAATATTCTCTATATCTTTTATTTGTTTGCTAATGTTTTGAAGTTTTTCAGAAGCTATTTTATCATCTTCCACAAACTCTCCTTGTTCATCATCCCATTTTAATGCTTTTTGTAGTTCTGCAATTACGGCATTGTTGCGAAGTTTTAAACGTTTTAAGAAGGAAATATAACCCATCTTTTTAATGATATTTGCATTTTCTCATTTAAGAGTTTCATAAGAATTTGCAGTATCGTCTGATGATTCAATTTCAGCTTCAAGAATATATTCTCAATCATCATCCCAATCATCACTATATGATTCAGAATAATCATCGTTCATGTTTTCTAAAGCTTTTCCAATAAGATCATCGATGGTTCCATTATTCTTCTTTAGAGTTTCAATATTTTTTGCAGCACTAGCACTCATGTCTAAATCATATGCTAATCTTGAAGCATCACCTTCTAAATCTTTTGTAAATTGTCTAATAGCACCTGCTGACAAAATACTATTGATTCTTGCATCATCTTTACTTCCATCAAATTTAGCAAAAAACATTCCAAAACTATTTTCAAGTTTACTTACAAAATTAGCCGGATCATAAACATCACCTCGGATTTCTTTTACACAAACATTTAGAAGAGGACTGGTAAATATTGTAGCTGTTTCTTCAAATGGAATACCAAGAGTAGCACACATACCATAAGCATCAAGAATATCTCCAAACGCATTAAGTTTAGAAAGAACTAACTCCTTAGCATTATCGGTAGCAGCACTGACGAGAGCAGAAAGTAAAGTTGGACCATCTACATCTTTTCCAACAGTTTTCATATATTCAACTGTTGATTGGAAACTAAATGGAGATTTAACTTTTCCTTTTAAAACGTTTAATAAATCACGTTGTTTATCATTAAGTAAGGATAGATGTCTTTCTGAAATATCAAAATTAATACCTTTTACAATATTCCAATTTAATTTAGAAATACATCTAATATCATCTGACTTAAATGGATTAACAGTTAAAACTTTAGATAATTTTTCAAGAATTTGAACTTTTTTTGCATCAATTTTTTCTTCGCTGACATTATTAGCAATAAGAGTTTCAAGTTCTTTTGAAAGTTTTGCAATATCATTTAACAATTTAGTATGATAGTAATATACGGTAAAGTATACTTTATCTGCATTTGCTGCTACACCGACACCTGTTTTACCAAGAAGGTTGGTATCTTGCGCTTTAAATTTAGACATTGAAGATCAAATAGATAATCCATTTTTAGACTGAACACCTCGTTCACGAGCAAAATCTTTTAATGCATCCAAACTCAAGTCTACAGAAATTTCCATTGCTGCAATATTCATAGGATTACTCAAAATAGCTAATTCTCTTGTAAGAGAAATATTTTGAGAATCTTTAGAAGTAGATGTTACAGAAGTTTGATGCATATTTACATGATCAATAATAGTATTTAAATTATTAAAATGACTTCCATAATTTATAACTATTTCTCCAAAATGTTCATCTTCAAACGGTATTTTTGTTGCATTCATGTGTGCAGCATAATCAGCAATAACATAATATGCACGAGGATCCACAACAAGTCGATTAGTACTTACAACAACTCCTTGATTGTTTTTATCTAATTCAAATCAACTTTCAATTTCAGAAATATTGCCAGCATATCCTTTCCTACCTTTAGCTCATTCAATCATCTTGTGGTAATCTCCAGCAGGAACAAATCGAACTTCATCAATATTAGGGTTAAGTTTAACATGAAGTTTTTTACCCTCATTTACTGCATTTAAAATATCCAAAAATTTGTCAAATTGATCTTCATTGCCATTTGGATCTTTAAGTCATTCTGCGATATCTTTTGCGTCTTTATATGAAATAGCATGATATTTTGCATACTCTTCATCACCCCACATTTCAACATCTCAAGCCTTACTTTTAACCTGTTTTGCATATTTAATTGATTCTGCTTTTAAACTTCCATTTGGTACAGGTAATTCATCAAGGTGATCTTTAAATGCTTCTATACTTTGTAGTTTAGAACCATCTCCAACATATCCTGTTTCATCAACAAAATATTCAGTAATATAGTCTTTATCAATATCGTAGTCAGAACCTTGAATGTATGTCATTTCGATCGATGCCATTTCTTCATTATAATCAGCATCCAAATAACCAACACATTCCATTGCCATCATTGACTGCATTGCCTGAGAAGGAATACGAGTACCAATTGCATTAAGTTGCTTTTTAAATGATTCTCACATTATATTAGCTTCGTCAGATAATCATTTATCAAATGATCTGCTATTCAATCCAGTTCAATCCCTACCTAAAAGATGTTCTTCTGAGAATTGATTTATACGATTGATATAATATTGATATCCAAGTTTTCAATTATTTCTTGCAATTACATCTTCATCAGCATCTAATCAAGTCTGTCCCTTTAATTCAGCTTCTTTTGCTTGTTCTGATTCTTCCAGTCTTCATTCATTGATTTGTTCAGCAGTCGGAACAAAAGATTGAATTTGTGACATCAATGCACCAATTGTTTTTTTATCTTCTTCAGAAAATGATCTTGGAACTACTCTATGTACAAAACCATCACGTTTTCCATATTTACCTTTTATAATACGATCAAAAACATCTTTATTAAAAACAGTAATTACATTATATGTTTCTCCGTTATCTCCATGTTTAATTCATGAAGTCATTTGACTACTATTACAAATTAATTTGTCTTTGTAATAAACAGAACCATTAGTTTCTTTAAAAATACCATTTTTAACCGCAGTATATTCTCCGTTTTGTTTAGTAAAATAATCAGCATATTGATAATTAGGATCATATTTTATATAAACAGGACGTCTGTTTTTATCATAAATAGCTACATCATATAAAAGCTTTGGATCAGTAGGTTGTGTGTAAAGAGATCTTAACTTATTTTCAAAATATTTAGGACCTTTAGATAAAATATCAAACATTGAATCTTTACGACCCATTAAATATTGTTTTGATATGTTACCTTTAGATTTCATATATTCTGCTTTTTTAATAGACATGTTTTCTATTGTACCAACATGTTCTATAAAATGAACTCCGGTTTTATCTTCAACACGTTCTGATGTTACAAATTTCTTATCTTCTGTAAATTCAGAAATACCAATAAGTCGTTTATTTTCTAAATAATCGCTTAATGTATTTTCAAATAATTTATCAAGCTCATTTTGTTTTCTTTCATCAACTGCTTCATTAAATCCAATAAAATTATAAGGAGTTGTTCCAACAAAATTCTGTTTAGTTCATGTGTCAAAATCAATATCATTTTTCTTTTTAAAGAAATTTTTAAATTCCGCAGCGCCATCGCCTCTACTAAAATAATGCCTAATAAATTCAATTCTTTTTTCAAAATCATCAATTGTAAAATCGTCTTTATAATTATAACCTGTTATTTTTTTACAATTTTTAATAAATATAGATCTAGCCTCATTATCAGTTTTAATTAAATTTCAAATTTGAGTTCAATCAGCACCTTTTTTTCAAAGTTCTTCGTTACGCATTATTTTCTTAATTTTTTCAACTGCGTCTCGAATATATTTTGCACTAGAAATCAAATAATTTGTATTTGTATTAAACATTAAATCATGATGGATTTTGCCAGATTCATCTTTATATGTACATTCTGTACGATAACCTCTAAGTCTTCGTCCTGCAAAAACATTTCTATAAAAAACACCTGTTCCTGTTTCAATAATAGGTTGAATATAACGCTTAAAGTATTGGAATTCTCTATCACTAGATATCTCAAAAGATTTTCATATACCTTTATCGTCGTAAACAATAGTTTCACCTAAATCAATAATGAATTCTCTAGATTTAGTTCTATTGATAAACGGATTGAGTTGTCCATCTTTTTCAATTCGAGTCATGAAATCATTGGCAGACCATCCTTTATATGTTCCATCTTCATTAACTTTTCCTTTTTTGTAATGTTTTTCATATTCAGGAGTTTTCATGAAATCAATAATGTGATTTAAAACATCATTATGTTTTGCATAAACTTTTCTAAATTTATTGCCATCAGGCACTCACATTTCATAAATTTTTGCAACACCAAAAGAAGGATGTTTTACACCACCAAATCCAGCATTTCTTGCACGAATACCTTCTTTATTAATTTTACCAACAATTGTTGTAATGAGGAGATCATAAAGAGCTTTGTCACTAATAGGGAATGCAGAAATATTAATTTTCTTTTCGTCCCTAGCAGCTTTAATTCCAAGTACAAATTCTTGAGCTAAAGAAACTTTTGTTTTATCTTTACCATTTGTTAAAGAGTCTACAATTGTGTCAAAAATCAATTCATGTAATTTATTAGAATCATCTGCATCAAGCGCTTTAGTATAATCTTTTAACGCATCTTGAATTCCAAGCCTAACATTTGCATAAATATTTTCAACATCTCCATATTGACCTCCATTTTGAATCATTTCAGAGAGCATCTGAACACCTCGTGCAACATCAACATCTTCATCCATTTCATGAAGTGCATTAAGAATGATTCCTCCAAATTTAGTACTAATTGTGTTTGTTCACAATGATGATTCTTTTCCCATTGAAGAAATATCTACAGGAATGTTATCTTTTACATCAAATCATTCGCTAGCAGAATTTACATTTTTGATGTTATTTTTAATAGATTCCTCATTAACAGCATACGCAATATAATTATCTTTAAGATTTAACTCACAAATAATTTTATTAACTATTTTGTTTTGTGATTCGCCTAAAACTAAACCGTCTTTTGTTTTATCGCAAGAATAACATCCTCCAAAAAGTCTATCGATTTGATAAATCGTATTAATTTCATATGATTCTACTTCTGGATCTTTAGAATTACCTTCTCCATTTTCATCAACAGCTCATTTAGTTTTAGTAATAACAAGTTTTCCATTTTTAATTTCAACTTGAACGGTAAAAGCATAATATGTTCCAAAATCTGAAGCATTTAAATCATATTTTTGTTGTTCATAAAAAACATTTCCAGCAAAGAAATCATTTAAGGCAGTAATCGCAATTTTATTTTTAATGTCACTTTCATCAATGGTAATTGCTTTTCGATTAGCTAATTTCATGAGAAGTATTTCCATGTTCATTCTATCTTTTTGACTTAATCTTCTCATTTCATTAGTAATAGGGAACTCTGCCATCTTAAGAAGTGTTGCTCCTCCAGTAACCGGATCAATATCGTGATACATTGTTTTACGAACACCAGGAGGAAGTTTAGCTTCACCAGCTCCAACATCCATTTGTAACGCGTGCCAAGGAGTTACCCAAATAGATCCATCTTGCGCTTTACATTTTGCAGCAATATTTGAATTTAAATATGCATAACCTTCTGGATCAGAAAATATTGCTGTATAAACTTCTTCAGGAATGTTGTACTTATCACCATGAAGAATTCGATGTTCACGAGTACCGTTAACAGTAGCACGCTTATAGTAATTTACCATTCGGGCATTTTCTGTTTTTAGATAACTTTTTTGTCATCTTTTTTGCACTTCTTCAACATGTTTTTTATACTTTATTTTTTCAGTATTTGTTTCTTTACCATCAGAAGCATGTAATGCTATATTAAATTCTTTATCAATTGGTATACATCCTTCAAAACTATATACATAAATACCATCATCTTTAGAACCAATAGAAAAACGAGTTCCATTATATGCTTCATTCATTTGTGCATTTACCGTAAATTGAAATAAATGATAAGCATGAACGAGTGGATTTATTTTTACCAAACTTGGAGGAAGCATTTTAAATCTTGCAATATCGTCTGCACTACTATAAGTTGTTAAATTAATTTCCCTTATTCCATCTGTAAATTTAGCAAGAATCATTTCTCCTGTTTCTGTTGTTCAATCTGCAATAAGTGGCTGTGTTTTAACAAGTTCTTTATAATAATTGTCAGTAAGTGTATTTATATCACAAACTTCATCAATAATATCTTCAATAGTAGCTTTTTCATAAAAGAAAGATTGTTCAGATAAAGCAGAAAAATCTCCTTTTGCAGCACGTCTTGCAATTTGAATATCTCGAATCATGTCTTTTGAAAAAGCAACACATTCAAATTGTTTGTCTTTAATATATGGATCTTTATTTTCTGCTTTCTCATCTATATTAAAAATTCCATCTTTTATAGAACCTTTAACAACAGATGCAACTCCAAAAGTAGTTTCATTAAAATCTAATCCATATTCTTTAAATCTTTCTTTAATTGAACTCAATGTTCAATCAAAGAGTGGTTCCATAACTGGAATTTTTTTCTCCTTATCCTTATAAACAAGATTTCCATCTTTATCTACTTTATGAACTAACTGAGTTCTTTCACTTTTTGATAAATCAATATATCTTTTACGAAGCTTAATGAGTTGTGTCATTAAAGCTTCTATTGTATTAACAGACTCTCAGTCAGGATCGTTTATAAATGCACAATTATAAGAATGACAAATATTATTTTCTAATGCTAAAAGTGATTTAGCATTATGCAATTGATAATATTCGTATGCTCCTGAATCATCACCTTTCATCGCGGCATCTATAATAGAGCGAAGTGTGTGATTTTGATGTCTTGTTTCTCCAAATGAGTCCGTATATGCAATTAGTGTATCTAACGCTAAACCTCTAAGAGCCTGAAGATTTTTATCAGCATTTGCTGTTGCTTGACTATATACATAACCGCTATCACTAAATACACCTTGTGCAAATAAATATATGAGCTCATCATGTGATAATTCGCCGGCTTTTAATTCTTTAGATTCTTTCACAATTGGACCATTTGCAATACCCGCAGATAACATAGAATCTGTTCTACAGAAATCAGGTTGTGATAAACTTGGATTATATTGTGAAATTGATTCGAATTCTGTAGTTTTACTTCCTTTTTCAACAAGCCTCTTTCTAAATTGTTCTGCATTTTTTCTTTTAACTGCAGCCTCTTTTCGTTTAATAGAACGATGCAATGTTGGACCATCTTGTTGTATTGTAGTTAACTGTGTAGTAGGGACATTATTGCCTTTACCATTTTTAATAACATTTGATGTATTTTCATTATGAACAATTTGAAGAATAGATGCCATTGGATATAACTGCATATAATATGGAGCAAAATTATTAACTCCCAATTGATCTTTTCCAAAATATCTTTTATCAAATGTAATTATTGGTTTATATTCTTTTCCATCAATTTCAAATGATTCATCAAAAACAGAATTTACCCACAAACCAATCAAAGGAGCAATTGATTGTCTAAAGTATGTTCTTGGTTTTACTAAAACTTGTCCAGCACCACGCTGAGATCCTTCAACTTCTTCATGTAAGTCAGATTGTAAGAGATTTAATGCATCATTTGAAATATTAATTCCCATATGAACAAGTAAAAATTCTAGTACTGCTTTATCTGTAACTGTTTGAGGAATATCGATTTCAAATGTAGCAGCTGATTCAGAATCTTTTTTATTAATAGTAATTGTTACATCTTGTCCATCAATCATCACGCTAAACGAAGTTGGACTTAATACTTTCAAACCGATTTGTTTTGCAAAATCAAGTCTCTCTTTTGGAGTTGAATAACGAACATGATTTACAACACTAGAATATGCTAACTGATCTTGTAATTGATAGTTTGCTTGTTGGTCAGTTCATAATCGTAATTCATTAAATTCCATATACTTATGTTCGTTTTTACGAACTTTTGATATGATTCCATAATGAGTTTTTCTATATTTTTGAATACAGCTTACAAAATCTTCATATAACCAGGTACCTTGTCCTTTTTCAAACACATGTTTGTTTAAACCAACCATGCATTCTCGAATATTTGCATTACCAATACTACATCTTGTGTCAATATAATGTTTTACAATTTTGCTTCAATCAGCAGAAGTTGGTTTATCAATAGCATTTGTAACAGCGATATATAAATCAGGATTACTCGATGGATATTTATTTCTAAATACAGAACTATTGTATAAACTTGTAACAAAATCTCATAATTCAGCAAATAGAAGTACTGCCATTTTTTCTCCAACATAACCTCTTTTAACTTCAGATCTTTTACCAGTTTTTGGATCAATTAAAATCGCATATCGTGGAATATATTCTGAAACAAGTTTCGTCATATTAGACATATTTTCAAAAGCATCTGCAAATCCTTCTGCTTTATTATCTTGATATCCTTTTCGCATATTGGCACCAGGTCCTTTGTATACATATTTGTGTGCATACACAAAACCATCATCTTGATATTCAGAATCAAGTTCTATAATATTTTCAAATGTTGCTAAAAGAATAGTATCAAAATAGGTCAATGTATCATATAATTGTTTAGATCTTTTATCTAACTTTTCATATTCGGCGTGCGCTTCAATATCAATCAATAAATTCTGTAAATAATACTCACCCATTCCTTGAGGATGATATAAAACATCCTCAATTGTTTTAATATCTGTTTTAATTCCTAGTCGATTAGCTAATTCTAACATTAAATCTAATCGATAGCTTAAGATATTCTCATTCATTTTATCTAAAGATCTAATCTCTCCGCTTCCTGTAGTAACATCAAACAAACATCTATCTACAATATTTGTTTTAATTTCATTTTTAATTATAGTTCGTTCTGTTCTAGTTAAACCTGCACGATTAAAATCGTTCATTGATAACAGAGGTCGTCCTTCTTTATGTATGTATTTTTTATGTTCTGGAACATTTTGTTCCATAAGATCTTTAGTTAACATATTAACGAGATCATCTCCTGATAAACTAGCATAAGGTTTGAATGCATCAAACTTAGTACTAATTTTTTTAATAAAAGACTCCAGCTTTGCTGCCGGAGTCTTTTTTTCTATCATTCTTTTTACAATGTTAAACTGTGCTTGTTCTCCAGTTGATAGAGAATCATAAATTTTACAAAGATTCATATTAACATATTTTTTTGAATATACCAAATGGATTGAAACCAATTAAATCCAATGCTTCATGAATTCCAAAATCTAATACAAGTTCTTTGAACGATTCATAAAGATCTTTATCATCAACAACAATTTCTTTAAATACTTCAAAATTGTTAACCATTCCGTTTACAATCTCATCAGAGAAAATATCAATACCCTGTTGATCAAGAAATATTATATGATTTCTTACAGCAGAAATAATCAAATCAGATAAACTATTTTCTTCATTAAGGTATTGTTGTAGATAATATCTGATAAAATTTCCTTTTTGATTTTGAGATATTGAAATTTCTTTATTCCACAAAGATAACAAAATATTTTTAAATAATGAAGACTTCAAATCGCCCTTTATTAAATCAATTTTACTCTTTGTTCCATCTACATTTTCAATGCAAAAAGCAACAGGTTCATCATTTTTGAATTGAATAAATACCTTTGTTTTCTGATCACTTGTTGTAAAATAATAATCTAAATTATAACCCATTTTTGTCAATAACTCAGGATTATTTCTAAAAGTATTATTTGCCTCAAATTCTCCCATTGTATTTACAAAGAACACGGTTTCTACTAATGATTTTTCATTTAATTGACGCATTAGTTTATTGGCTTCACTTACAAGATAGTTTTTAATTACAGAATCATCTAAATTTCTATTATTTGCATTTTGTGCTAAAACATCAATTTGAGATTCAAACTGTTTTTTAAATTCTTCTCCTCCAAGTTTTCCAATTGCTGAAACAAATTTGGTAATTTTTTCTTTAAACAAATCTACTTCACTAACATCATCTTTTACAATTCATCCACCATATTGTGTTAATTTAGCAGTTCTTGCTTTATATTCACCATTTAAACTGTTATTACAAATTGAAGCTGAAAAAATAGAACTATCCATTGCGTCATTTGATGAACGATCTACAATTTCATGTCCATAAATACCATGTTCGTAACCATCCATTTCTTGACGAATTATTTCATAAACATCATTTCATCCCTTCAAGCCAGCAGGAATATTACCCTCATTTGTTCATGTTGTAAATGCTCTAGTAAATACTTCATTTGCAGATACAGGATATTGTCTAATTTCCTCACTATCTTTTGGACTAGATGTAGAATTTAATTCAATTTTATCAAATTTTAAATGCTCACCAAATTGTTCGCCAAATTTAACTTCTAATGCTTTAATAATATCAATTCGTGCATTATCTCCAGAAAATACTAATCCGTCTTTATCAAGAGATAATGTTCCTGAACTTGAATCAACTTTATTAATTTGTGCTTGAACATCAACATTTCCTTGGAAAAGGTATGTTTTATTTGAATCACTACTATGAACAATTTTAAAATCAATACCTTTAATTGTTAAATCCAGTGTATAGTAAGAACAATAACGATCTTTACTATTTCAATTCTTTTGATAAGATTCTCGTCTAAGTGTTTCAATAAGATTATCTAAAACCCATTGATGTAATGATTTATCCTCCGGTAACGATTGTCCCGCTCTTGCAGATAAAACATTTGTTACTTCATCACTATGAAGAGTACATGCATTAATAAATGATGCTAAGAATTTTCCAACATTTTTGCTATACATCACAGAAAAGACATCTGAGAAGAATAATTTTGCCCTTCCAACAGTAGTATCCTTGAGTAATTTTTCATATTGTGTTCTTGAAAGAGTAATTCCAGCAATCATTAAAACATTTTCTAATTCTTTTTCTGCTTTATCTTTTGCAGCTTTTGTTTCTGCAGCACTTATTTTAGTTTTAATTGCTCGAATCTTGTTTTTTCATCCTTCAAAGAATTTTTCCATATACTCTTTTCCTGCAACATAATCTGTAGCAAGAGCACAACTAGCAATTGAAAAATCAATCATATCCTGAAGATTAGCATCACGACTGACAGTTAACATCTTAAAATCAGGATTTCTTCAATGTAATTCTCCATTTTTTGTGATAGGAACTAATGCTTCAGATGGATCTCAGTTATCTTCAAAAGTAGGATCGCTAGTTACAAGTACATATGTTTTACCAAGATTTCCTTTTCCAGTTTCTGGATCATAAAATTCTTTAGCTCTTTTATTTAACTTTTCTAACGATATTAATTTATCATGTCGAACTCCAGTTAAAACAAATGGTTTAGAAAAACGAAGTGTAGGATATCTTCTTCTAAGTTCTAACAAATCAATGTCTTCCATTGCATCCATTGAGAATTTAGCATCTTGATATTCAAATGAACCTTTATATTCACCAGATCGTTTTCCTTTTACAGCTAACAAAGGCAGTCCATCGTATTTACTCAATTCATCTTTATATACAAGTATAGATCTGTCTTTTGCATCATCGTACTCCCATACTTTCTTTCCATATGAAATTTCAGAATCTCCTTTTAAAATTCTATGGCGAATCTTAATAAGTGCCTCAGTTGCAGCCATTTTAGACATTTCGCCGAGTTTACCTTCTGTTTCTCATTTTTCAACATGAGGAATTAATACTTCAGAAAGATACAAATCATCGCCAACACCTTTTTCATGATAACCACTTGAAACAACAGATTGTCTTCCAATATATGTTGAAACACCATTAAACATATTTATCAATACATCTGCTGTCATATGAACGTCAGTGATTGCATCATGCGCTTTTAATTCAGTTCCATCCTTTTTTCTTGTAGGTAGGGTTCTATGAATAGGTCCTGCAATTGTTGACAACTTACGATCCGGAAAACTACCAATTGGTTCTCTAACTGTAACTTTTTTACCAGAATCATCTGTTGTTTCCACAGCATTCCACAATAGATTGTAACCTCTGATTTTATGCATAAACGAAGATCCTACAAAATCAGCATAAACGTCAATGTGTTTATTTTCATTAACAGCTCCAGATACACCTAAAGCAGAAGCTCTTGCTTTTAATACATTCAAGTCATATGAAGTACCGTTATATGTAATTACATATTCTTCTGCACCAATTGTATTAAAAATTATTTCTAATGCTTCTTTTTCAGTAAGTTTCGCTGAATCGGGTGTTTTATCTCATGCTTCATAAATAGGATTTTCTGTTCCATCATCAAATTTCGCAGGAGGAGTAAGACCTTCTTCTGTAGGAATAACAAATTTATCAATTTCGGAACCCTCAACAACTTTAATCTGTCAATTCTCTCCATTTCTAGAAACCTCATATTTAACAAGACCTATTTGCGCAATTTGTGCAGTACGTGCATCTTTACCTGTTGTTTCAAGGTCAAGACCTCACATTATTACTTTTTTTCCTTTATCTGTATCTTTTCTAAGCTGCATGTATTGTTTTGTACCAATACCACTAAACAATTTGCTTACAACTTGTTCTGCATTTAACGTACTATCATGTTCTTGTAAAATACGCTTTGTTTCATCAAAATCTAATTCATAACCTTCTCCAAACTTTTGATTTACATCAAAACCTTTAGTTGTTAGAACAGTACCTTCATCATCATATTCTGTTTCATTTTCAATTCTTTCAAGCAATTCCTGATTATTAGCTATTTGTTCTTCATGATATTCTATTAATTTTAGAAGAGCAGCTTTTTGAGTTTCAGTAAGAGCTTCATTAATTAATAAATTATTTGCTGCAGTAACTACTTGCTGAGAAGCAGATATTGCATTTCTTAACACATTAGGACCGGTTATTGCTTTTTTAACAGATTTTCATGCCTCACTTGCATCTTTTGACAACTTATTAAGAGCTTCTAAATTACCTTCTATTGAAGAAACTGGATTTAAAGTTTTCTTAAGTTCTGCTGATAATATGTTTAATTCATCAATTCTATTTCTTCAAATACTTTTTTGATTGGCAATAGAATCTTGCAAAACAGGCTCGTCTTTGAAAGTATCTAAACTAATTATTGCATTATTGTAAACATTTATTGCTTCTTGAATTTTTGAAATAACTTTTTCCTTTTCCTCCTTAGATAAATCTGAATATGAACTAAGTCCTTCAATTTCATCTTCATTTACAGACTCAACATGTTTATTAAATTTATCATGAATTTCTTTTATTTTTAACTCAACATCTGCAAGATTTTTTGCTATTAGATCTTTGAGTGTATCAAGTTCTGATTTATCAACTTTTTCATTAAGTAATTCGTCTAATACAGATTGATCTAATCCTTTTAAATATTCAGTTATATTTTCTGCAAAAATTAAAAGTTGTTCTCAACCTTTCTTTTGATCTATCAATGAATCTACTGAAAGACCAGAAATGGCTTGTTTTAATTTTTCAACTTCATTTTTAACATGTTTCTCTGCTTCCTCAACATTGTGTGTTTTAATAAGTTCTGTTTTCTTATTTTTTATAGTAACAATACTATCTTTTAAGAACTTTTCAAATTTATTTAAAGTTTTAACTTTATCATCAACTGCAGTTTTTACTTCAGACTTAGAACCATTTACCTGTTTATTAATTTCATCAATTTCTTTTAATAGCTCATTAATTTTTGTTAAAAACTCATTACACTCATCAAGAGTCATTGCATCAAGGTTACCTAATGTTTCTGATACTACAGAATCACCATCAATTTTAATTTTGGCATTATGTAGATGTTTTTCAACTTCTTCAGTATTTTTAGTAATCTCATTTGTAGCAATACGAATTTCTTCTGCTTCGTGTTCTTTTTTACGCTCTTTAGCTTCTTCTACAGATTCTCCAGATTCTTCAGATTTTGATTCTTCTGATTCTTCTTTCAATATCTCTTCAAGTGTTGGAATATCTTTTATAGCTTCTTTTTCTTCTTCTCCAACCGAATGGTTAATAGGAAAAGCACTTTCAGGATTATTAAATAATACTGCTGAACCACTTGTAAATAATGACATTCTTGAATCAAACCATTGTTTAACAAAAGAAGAATCGTTATTTCAAATGTAATGTCCTTCTGGATCTAATTCAGAAAGAATATGCACTTTTTTCAATGAATCAGTTTTATCAAAAAAGATTGTTCCTAAATGTGATCGCTGAGAAATTGTATAAAAATCTTTCCAAATTGTTTTTGCATTATATTTAGCAAGTCGTTTTTCTCAATCAATATCTACAATTGTATATGCAGTTTCATATCCATTAATTTCATTTTTATTAATGTTTTTGATAATAAAAATCTTCTCTCAATTATCAATTCCTAATTTTTTT
>JAEIGA010004173.1_pt1 | contig 22381 bp, 23 predicted proteins | sample 9270691 | NCBI WGS metagenome assembly JAEIGA01 (sample SAMN17057246, study PRJNA624740) | gut metagenome | biome: biome; isolation source: fecal sample | host: Bos grunniens | place: China: Xizang | collected 2019 | reverse complement strand
TTCGCTGTGAAACGAAGTACCAACTCTGATTTCTCCATACCTGGAACAAAATCAAATTTAACGTTCATTTTGAACTTACCACCTTCTTTGTAAGATACAGTTGTACCATTCTCCTTGGCTTTCTCACCAATGTATGTTACTGGGGTACCAGCCACCTCACCACCTTGATATTTCAATACTGGGGTTACGGTCAAAACGGCTTTTTTACTAAATTTCTTTACAGGGAATGTTCCTGTAACCTCGGCTTCAATTGTATTGCCCACTACTGTCAATGGACTTGGATTTACGGTCACTTGCTCTGGTTGAACAGCGGTTCCGCAACTAGTCAGAATAGCGATTGCCATTACCGACGCAAAAATTTTTAAAGTTCTTTTCATACGTGTTGTTTTTACGTGTTATTTTATTAATTAATTTGTTACTTTTTCGTTGTCCCTGCAAAAATTGTGCAATAGGCACACTATATCGCCTGCAAAATTACAACTTTTTTTTCAAATATACAAATATTTGTCGTTTTTTTTCAAATTTTTACCTAAACTTCCTATCAAAACATTTTATCTCCTATTTTATTGATAGCTTCGATGAAAGAACAAAATAAGGAAATTCTATGGAATATCCTTGTAAAGATATTAGTGATTAATTAGTGATTAATTAGTGATAAATTAGAGATAAATTAGTTATTCAGATCCTTTCGATGTCTTATAACGATAATTTCGACAGCAAATTTGGCAAAAATAAAAAAAAACTGTAACTTTGCAGCACAAAAAACAAAATATATGAAACCAACACTCTTCATCCCCCTACTTATTGTAGCATTTGTAGCATGCCAACCTTCTGATGAGCAATCTGCTGCTACTCTTGTTGCTGAAGCACATTCCTTAGTAGATAATGGACAATGGCGTCAAGCACGTATTGTCCTCGATTCTGTCCATATGAAATATCCTAAACAAGTCGCGCAGCGTCGTCTAGCTAAAGCACTTGAAGATAGTATTACATTCTTGGAAGCACAAAGCACATTAGCATATGTGGATACTTTGCTGCCACCATTACTTGACCAAGCGGATCAACTCATCAAACTATTTAAGTACGAAAAAAGAGAAAAGTATGAAGATTATGGAAAATATGTTCATAATCTGCTAGTTACGAATACAAATACATCGCGCAATTTTATTCAAGCATACGTGTTGGATAATCGTACTACGACAGTTAAAAGTTATTATTATGGTAGTATGCAGGTTAACCAACGAGCAATTGCTCTAAGTGCCTCTGGCGAAGAGCGTACTTTTGTTGGACGTAATTATCATTTCCAAGATGGTGCACACCATGAGATTATGACTTTTGATGAGGAGAATGCACTTGCTTTGCTGAATTTCATCAGCACATACCAAAATGATAAGATAAGGGTTGAAGGAAAGGGTGGTAAACCTACCCAAAATTGGGTGTATTATTTAACAAATCAAGAGAAAAAAGCGCTGTCTGACACGTATCAATTGGGGTGGTTGATGAAGGATATTAATCGTCTAGAACAAATGCAGAAAACGGCGAGCGCTCAAATAAATAGATATAATCAAAAATAAAACAAACGTAATGATTGAATCTCAAAACAAGGGATTACCGCTGCGGTAATCCCTTGTTTTGTGACCCCGGTGGGATTCAAACCCACGACCTTCAGAACCGGAATCTGACGCTCTATTCAGCTAAGCTACAGGGCCTCGCGCTTGGTTCGAACTCCAAGCGAATGATTAGTCACGACGACCGATAAAAATTAGTATGTAATATACTAGTGTGCCCAATGAAGAAAGAGCTGCTACCACGTATGTGTACGCGGCTGAACGTAATGCAGAAGATGCCATTGGGGTGGTCTCGCGATCGGTTATGCCTGCTTGTTCAAGCCACATAATTGCGCGTTGACTAGCGTTTATCTCTACTGGTAGTGTCACAAATGTAAACAATGTAGTCAAGGCATATAGAATAATACCTGCAAGTAGCAATTGTGGGCCTAATGTCTCAATTAGTAAAATTCCGCCAAGCAATATCCATGTAACCCATTTGGAAGCAAAATTTACAACGGGTACAAGAGCAGAACGCATAGTTAGTGGACCATACGCCATCGCATGTTGAAGGGCATGACCGCACTCATGAGCTGCCACAGCTGCTGCTGCAACACTATTGGAGTTATACACATCTTCAGAAAGATTTACTGTCTTGTTGCGAGGGTCGTAATGATCAGTAAGATGACCGGGCGTACATGTTACGCTAACATCTGAAAGGCCATTTTCGCGCAACATTCGTTCTGCTACTTCACGACCTGTCATAGAAATATATACTTTCGAATATTGTTTAAAACGATGATTGAGTAGCGCACTTACACCCCAACTCAATAGAGTAATTGTGATAAATAAAATGAAATACATAGTTAGATTTTTTTTTGTTGTTTTTTTAATAATTTACTGCGACATGTTTTGCATTTTCCATATATATATAAGGAGAATCTCTCTGGAATAAAATTGCTGAATTTTTTGTCGGCTAACATTCGAAGAATTGTTGAATCTTTTACTTCGCTCACTCTTGAACAACTTTGACAAATAATCCGTACGGAAGATGATTTTAGGCAGGCTAGTTCGTATTGGCCAGCACGTACTCCATATTCTTTCTCAATACGACGAATAATGCCAGCTTTTTCAAATAACTCCAACGCATTATATATAGTTGCTCGACTAATTGCTATTTTTGTGATAGAATCTCTTAATTCTTCAACTGAAAAACGCTGCAACTTACACACGACTTCCAAGATTGAAAGACGTTCGAGCGTGTGGCGCAACTTATATTCGTTAATATAGTTGTATAACTGCTCGCGTGTTTTATTATATATCTCTTCGTGGTTTTTATTTGGCATCAGAGAGGCTTGATATATGCCCTACGGCGTTTGTGGTATTGGTGTGGAAATACTTCCCAATGATTCAAATTCTTGAAATTGCTCTCCATAATTGCTGTTGTTTCAATGTGTTGAATACCATATTTTACGAAATATGGATGTTGATCAGCTATGATAACGGCATTTAATCCGCGATCTTGGTAATCTGGACGAACTGCAATCAGTAAGAAATCGAATGTTTCATAGGATTTAGCTTTTAGCGCCTTCAGTATATGATACCAACCAAATGGGAATAATTTTCCGTTGCATTTTCTCAAGGCTTTTGAAATATCCGGCATGCCAACACCTACACCTACTACTTCATCCTTCTCGTTTACAACAACTGTGACAAAGTCAAAATTTAATAATGGGAAATATAATTCGCAGTAATGTTGTTTTTGCCGATCTGTAAGTGGCTGAAAATTATAGAGTTTTTGATATGCAACATCTATAACGTCCATATACGACAGCCCGTATTTTTCTGTTAGTTCTTTGCAATTTTTCACTTTGTCAACTCGTACTCGGCTTCGCTCTTGAACAATCTTCGCCATTCGTCCAAATCGTTCAGGTAAGTCTTTGGGAGGGAAAATCTGCATCTCTATCCAATCGTTGTCTTTTGTTAGGCCATATGCTTCCATGTGGCGAACATAGTAGGGATAGTTGTATAACGAAGCCATGGGAGCTAAATGATCGTAGCCTTCAATCAATAGTCCTTGATGGTCGAAATCTGTAAAACCTACTGGACCATTTAGTTTGTCCATACCTTTATTTTTTCCCCATTCTGCAACGGCGTCGAGCAAGGATTGGCTAACTTCTAAATCATCTATAAAATCAATCCATCCAAAACGAACGTGTTTTACACCCCACTTGCGATTAGCTTCGTGATTGATTATTCCGGCGATACGTCCTACTGGCTTGTTCTCTTGATATGCCATATACAAAATATGTTCACATACCTCAAATGCAGGATTCTTTTTGGGATTGAAGGTGTCTAATTCGTCTAGAATAAGAGCTGGGCAGAAATTTTCACAGTCTTTATAAAATTCGTTGCCAAATTTGATAAAGCGCAATAAATCTCGTTTGGTAGTAATTTTTCGTATCTCAATTGCCATAATTACAAGAAAAATATACAAATTTGACCGCAAAAGTACAAATAATTTTCAAAAATACCAAAAATGTCGATATTTTTTTGTAATTTTGCAGCCGATTTCGTAATAAAGGGAATAAAATAAAGAAAAATAGTATGAAATCAATAGATTCAATTGCGGTATATTGTGCGAGCTCAAATAAAGTGCGAGATACTTTTGTTGCTGCAGCCGAAACTTTGGGAGAAAATATTGCCAGTTCAGGTATTCGTTTGATTTATGGTGACGGTGGGATTGGCTTGATGGCAGCAGTAGCTAGAGGTGCGCTAAGTAAAAAGGGAGAAGTAGTCGGAATAATACCTCAATTCATGGTAGATAATGGTTGGAATAATCCTCAAAGTACTAAAACTATAGTTACCCAAACAATGCATGAGCGTAAAGCGCTCATTTGTGAGATGGCTGATGCAATGGTTGCATTACCTGGCGGTATAGGTACTTTTGAAGAGCTGTTGGAGTGCTTGACTTGGAAACAATTGGGATTGCATCAATGCCCTATTGTGATTTTGAATACCGAGGGATATTATGACAAATTGCTAGCGTGTATTGATTTAATGGTCGAGGAAAATATGATGCGTCCTATTCACAAAGAAATGTTTGTTGTGGTGGATAAACCTGAGGATGTGCTACCTGCAATTTTCAATATGCCAGAATGGGATTCTAGTATAAGTCGATTGGCGGCTATCTAAGATTCTGAGGTAAGTGCAATATTTATAAAGACAAATTAGAGTTGGAAGCAATACTACGTATATCATCTTCAATGTCAGCAACATGGGGAAGTTGGGTAATGCTGATTTTATTGTTGATGTTGATTTTTAATCGTTTTTTTATCGAAGATATTGCTATTGTATTTCGAGGGCTATTTAGTAAATCAGAGCGTTTGTATCTGGATTCTTCTTGGCAGCGAGATATTTCGGCTTGGGTATACCGTGTAGGCATCGTGTCATTTATGTTATATATGGCAATTGCTCAGCAAATGAACGAATTTGCCTTCGAGGGATTTTTAAAAGTATTAGGGTGTGTGGGTTTGTTGATGTTTTTGCAAGAGCTGTTGGAGAGGTTTGTGGGAGTGGTGTTCCTATCTCCAAGGCAACAGGAACCAATAATTAAACAAAGAATATGTATTTGCAATTCAATTTCAGCAATATTATGGCTATGTGTGTTGCTAATACAATGGATTGATAATGTTGTGTTGACTAAAGTGATTTGTTGTATCGTGGCGAGTGTCTTTATTCTTTTATTATTGTTGAAGAGCATTCAGCTTCTGTACAAGAAGATTTTGTCTATATTTTATATATTGCTATATATCATAAGTTTAGAGGTGGTTCCACTTGTTGCTACAATCTCTATCGTAAAATATGTTTTATAATGAAAAAAGTAAAAAAGATTTTAATTTCTCAACCTCGTCCGTTGTCGGAGCGTAATCCATATGCAGATATGGAGTCTGAATTTGGTGTACAATGTGATTTCCAACAATTGATTAAGGTGGAGGGATTGAGTGTGCGTGAATTTCGGGATCAGCATATTTATTTGGAGGATTATACAGCAATTATTATCAATTCTCGCTTGGGAATAGATCATTTCTTTCGTATAGCAGAAGAGACTCGTTTCACGGTACCAGAGACGATGCATTATTATTGTATATCAGAAGCAGTAGGAAACTATTTGCAAAAGTATATTCAGTATCGTAAGCGTAAAGTCTTTGCGGCAGAAAATAATCGTTTTGAAGATTTATTACCAGCAATGTTTCGTCGTCCCCAAGAGAAGTATCTTATGGTGGTTTCGGATGTGCATAATGAAGATACATTGAATATGTTTGCTGCGAATAACATTGTGGTAAAACCTGCTGTCATGTATAGAACCGTTGCAAGAGAATGGCCTGCGGATAAGTCTTTTGACTATGATATGATAGTATTGTTTACGCCATCTGGTGTTGCAGCATTACGCAAAAACTTTCCTACTTGGGAACAAGGAGATACCGTAATCGCGTGTTTTGGTGCAAATACTGCTGCGGCTTTGGAAGAAGCAGGTTTTCGGGTCGATATTAAGGCTCCATCTGCTAAATATCCAAGTATTACAACTGCGCTGAAAGATTTTTTGGAAGAGCAAAATTCTTGAGTAGATGAATGAGGATTTTCCAAAATCGGAGAAACTTTGTGGAGCGACCAATATTGATAATTTGTATCAAAATGGTCGAAAATTTGTGGTGTGGCCTATGCGTGTTACGTACATAGAGTCTGAAGATACTCATTCGCAAGTGCTGATTTGGGCTCCAAAATCGCTCTTCCATCGTGCTGTGGATAGAAATAGACTACGCCGGTTGATGCGCGAAGCCTATCGATTGAATAAACATATTTTGTGTGATGTGGATAAAACATATCAGTTGGCTTTTAATTATATAGATAAGCAAAAGCATGATTTTCAGCTGATTAATAGGGCTATGTGTAAGGCGTTAAAACGATTGGCAGCAGCTAATGAGATATGAAAAAAGTATTGCGTCATATATTTTTATTGCCAGTCTATTTTTATAGACATTTTGTTTCTCCGTTGACCCCTCCTAGTTGTCGTTATACACCTACATGCAGTCAATACATGGTGGAGGCTGTGATGAAATATGGTGTTTTCAAAGGAGCATGGTTGGGCATTAAGCGGATTATGCGGTGTCATCCATGGGGTGGGAGTGGATATGATCCTGTTCCTGTGCTAACATACGTGACCATTAGTTATTATTTGTTCATGTGATTAAATTACTTGCTATATGCGTATTGATATATTGACTGCATGTCCAGAGTTGCTTGAATCTCCTTTGAATCACTCTATTGTACAACGTGCGAAAGATAAGGGGTTGGTTGAGATTTATGTGCATAATTTACGCGATTTCACATTAGATAAGCATCGCAAGATTGATGATTATGCTTTTGGTTTTGGAGCAGGCATGGTGCTACAAATAGAACCGATAGATCGTGCCATTTCGCATTTGAAGAGCCAGCGAGAGTATGATGAGATTATTTTTACTGCTCCTGATGGTGAACGGTTTACGCAAAAAGAAGCCAATAATTTGTCCATGAAAGAGAATATTATAATTCTTTGCGGACACTATAAGGGCGTTGATCAGCGTGTGCGTGATCATTTTATCACGAAAGAGTATACCATAGGTGATTTTGTGCTTACAGGAGGGGAAATGCCAGCTGCGATAATGACAGATGCGATCGTTCGCTTATTACCTGGTGCTATTGGCGATGAAACAAGTGCACTAAGTGATAGTTTTCAAGATGGATTATTAGAACCTGGTGTTTATACTCGACCTGCTGAATATAAAGGTTGGAAAGTTCCCGAGATATTACTATCTGGACACCAAGCAAAAATAGAAGAATGGCTACACGAAGAGAGTGTACGTCATACGCGGGAAAGACGTCCTGATTTATTGGAAGATTAAAATTTTTATTACCATGAAGCGCTTATTATTTCTTTGTCTTTTTAGTTTGATTGCGCTATTCTCATTGGCGCAAGCTAAGTATGTTTTTTATTTTATAGGTGATGGTATGGGGCCTCATCAAGTGCTATCTACAGAAATGTATTTAGCAGAAATGGATGGTTTTATAGGTCGCAAATCTTTGTTGATGACGACTTTCCCATACTCTGGTCAGGTGGCAACATTTTCTATGTCTAATGGAATAACAGACTCTGCAGCTTCGGGCACATGTTTGGCGTCTGGAAAGAAGACTGATAATGGTATGATAGGGCAGTTGCCAGATGGAACGGCAGTAGTCAGTGTGGCATCTAAATTAAAAGAGCAAGGGTGGGGAGTCGGAATAATGACCTCCGTGACTATAGATCATGCTACTCCATCTGCTCATTATGCTCATACCTCTTCACGTAATAATTATTACACTATCGGTACTCAGTTGGCAGAATCTAATTTTGATTTTTTTGGCGGGTCAGGATTTTATAGTCCTCAGGATAAAAAGAATCCTTCTTCTCCAAATTTATATGATTTGTGTGAAGAGAAAGGATATGTTTTAGCGGGAGGATATACTGATGCAAAAAATAAGCAAGGCGCAGAGAAGATGGTGCTGGTACCAGAAGAACGGTTAGCAGACCGTTCACGTCATGCGGGTGCGTTACCTTATGCTATCGATCGTCAAGAAGGAGAGTTGGGCTTGCCGGAAATAGTGGAGGTGGCCATCGCTCAGTTAGGTGCTCATGATCGCTTTTTTATTATGGCTGAGGGAGGTAAAATTGATTATGCGTGCCATGCCAATGATGGTGGTACAGTAATTCGTGAAGTTATTGATTTTGATAATGCGATTAAATTAGCATATGATTTTTATTTACAACATCCTGATGAGACGTTGATTGTTGTAACAGCGGATCACGAAACAGGAGGTATGGCATTAGGAAATAGTGATTATGTGCTGAATCTTAAAGTGTTGGCACAACAGAGATACTCTTTAGATTTAATTTCAGATAAGTTGTCGGATTTGCACAAACAATCAGGGAACGAACTTTTATGGGAGCAAGTGAAGCAAATAATAACTCAAACAACGGGTTTGTATGGCTCAATAGAAATGTCAGAAGCGGAAGATCAGTTATTACACGATGCTTATAAAAAGATGATGCAGAATCAAGGAGTGGAGAAAACTCTATACAAGGATTTAAATGCGTTGGCAGCCCAGGCTTTGGCAATATTAAACCAAAAATCACGATTGGGGTGGACAACCAAAGGGCATACAGCTTCTGCAGTTCCTGTGTTTGCTATTGGTGTGGGGGCTGAACGTTTTACGGGTTGGCATGATAACACAGAGATTGCTCCGTTGATTTATCAAGCAACTCAAACACGTTAAAGATCTTTTCTAAGACGTTCGATTTCATCGTAGGTAAATCCGCGCTGTAGGCAGAATCGGATAAGTTTTTCGTGTGCGTGCGAGTCACTAGCTTTTATGCTTCGTTTTTTAGTTTCGAAAATGCGCTTTAGTACACTAAAATATTCGGTTTCATCGATAGAATTGATGGCATCGTTGATGTCTTGTGATGTGATGTGTTTTGCGTATAATGCAGCACGAATCTTAATGCGTCCCCAGCCTTGGTAAAGTAGTTTATCGTGCGCAAAAGCGTTGCAGTATCGGGCATTATTGATGTAATTATTCGCATGGAGATGCTGTAAAATTTCATCTATTTGTCCGTTTTGAGCACCCCATTGTAGCAGTTTGTTAGTTACTTCTGAGTCGCAACGTTCAGCAATAGAACAATATGCTTCAGCTTTATATTTCAATTCGTCCAAAGACCATTCTTGCTTTACCATAGATGTCGTTTTTGAGTTGTATGTCAGTATAACCTAATTTTAGCAGCATGTCGCAAATTTCTTTTCCATAAGCTTCGTTGATCTCGAAAAATAAATATTTGCTTGATTTCATCGATGCAATTCTTCGGTAGAATAGTAGCGGGTCGTTGTCGGGTACAAATAGTGCGGAGTGTGGTTCGTGTTCCAGGACTCGTGCGTCCATCTGCGTTTTTTCTTTGTGGCAAATATATGGTGGATTACTCACAATAATATCGATGAAATCGGTATTTTCTGTTAGTATATCCATTCTTTTCCATATGATGTTCACATTGTTTTTCTTTGCATTCAGTTGGGCTACCTCTAGTGCTTCGCTGCTAATGTCAATTCCTTCTATTTGCCAGAGTGGACAGCGTTGTTTTAGAGCGATGGCTATACATCCGCTACCTGTACCAATATCCAAAAGGTGCTGTGGTGTTGCAGGATTGCAAATGGAGATAATCCACTCTACTAATTCTGCGGTTTCAGGTCGTGGGATAAGTGTGGCAGGAGTGACTTGCAAATCAAGCCCCATCCATTCCGTATGCCCAAAAATATATTGGATAGGTTCGTGGTTTTGTAGGCGTAGGATTATTCCGTCTAATTCGGGGATTATTATGTTGGATTGTGTGCTTGTTAATGCCTGAGCGCGTGTTAATCCCGTGATTTCTTCTATGATCCAAAACGAGATTTCTCTGGCTTCTGTAATCGAATAGTGGTTTTCTAATTTAGAGGTAATATAGTTGATTAGATTTTTCATGGTTGCAAAGATAGCAAAAATATGCGATTTGACAAAAGGATGTCTATTATTTTATGTAAAAATTATTATGAAATGATATTAATAACTATATAATCACTAACTAATCACTAATTAATCACTAACTAATAGCTAAGTTCTTTCTGCTATTTGAGTGGGTTAATTCTACTTTTATGTTAGCTTAAATTTAAGGAATTTGTAAAAGATGGTTTGTATATATTCAAGAATTTGGTTTAAGAATCACTTTTAATTTGTATAATTAAGAAAAAAGTTGTATCTTTGCGGTCGAAATGAAGAATCTAGCAAGTGCAGAGTTGTATATGGCGCGTTGTTTGCAGCTGGCAAGGATTGGGATGTACTACGTGGCTCCTAATCCGATGGTTGGCGCTGTACTCGTGCAAGAGAATGCGGATGGTGAGGAATTGATTATAGGAGAGGGTTGGCATGAACGATATGGTGAGCCTCATGCAGAGCCAAATTGCTTGATGAATGCCGAGAAATTGAATTCTGTAGTAGATTATGAATCATGTACTTTGTATGTTAGTCTAGAGCCTTGTAGTCATTATGGAAAGACTCCTCCTTGTGCCGAGTTGATTATTCGTAAAGGAATAAAGCGGGTAGTAGTAGGTTGTTTGGACCCCAATCCAAAGGTGGCAGGTCGTGGTGTCCAATTAATGCGTGCTGCCGGTGTGGAAGTAGAGGTCGGGGTTTTGGAAGATGCTTGTAAGGCGTTGAATAAGCGATTTTTTTGTTTACAGGAAAAGAAGCGGCCGTATGTCATATTGAAGTGGGCTCAAACATCGGATGGTTATATAGATGTAGAGCGTAGTGGGGGTAGTCCGTTGGTAATTTCCACTCCTTTGATGAAGCAATTAGTGCATCAACAACGAGCCGAGAATATGGCGATAATGGTCGGGACGCGTACGGTATTGTTGGATAATCCAAAGCTATTGACGACCCATTGGAGTGGGCGCAATCCTATACGCGTGACGATGGATAGGCACGATGTATTACCCGATGATTGTAAAATTTTCTCCGATGAATCCGAGACAATTGTGTATCGTGAGAATACAGATTGGATGTACATTTTAGCGGATTTGGCTAGTCGTAACATTCATTCTGTTCTGGTGGAAGGTGGCGCAACTTTGTTGAACACGATTATAGAATCGGGCATATATGATGAAGTACATGTGGAGGTGAGTGATGCGAGTTTGCCGTTGTCGGCTTTGGGTAGAGGCGTGAAAGCTCCTGTTTTTGCTCTCAAAGGTAGTGTGATGGAAGTGGATAATCATCGGGTATATTTTTGTTAAAAAATATTATTTGTTTGTGTATGTGCGAAAAAAGTTGTACCTTTGCGAATAAAATGTAGATTTATGAAGAAAGAGATAGTTTTATTGGTGTTGTTATTGGTCATGCTTCAAGGTTGTGGGGTGTTTGATCATAGACGTCAGCAGGGTGCTGTGGCGGAGTGTGAAGGTGCAGTTCTTACCTATTCAGAAATAGATGCTTTGACTGCAGATCTATCTCCGGAAGATAGTGCTATCGTGGCGGATCGATTTATACGTCAATGGGCGACCAATTTGCTCCTGTGGGAGAAGGCGAAGGGTATGGAAGATAAAAAAATAGAGCGGTTGGTGGAGGATTACAAACGTTCGTTGTGCCAGTTTGAGTGGGAGGCGCGTCAGGTGGCTAAAAAAATGTCAAAAGAGGTGGTGGATAGTGTGGTGTTGCAGTTTTATGAAAAAAATAAGAGGCTTTTCGTTGTTAATAGTGCCATCGTGAAAGGAGTGTTTTTGGTCGTTCCTAAAGATGTACCTCATTTGGATAAGTTGAGACAAGCAATAAAAGATCCCCAAAAGAAAGAAAATATTGAGGCGATAGAGAAATTTGCCTATCAATATGCGAAAAGTTATGATTTGTTTTTGGATGAATGGACAAATGTAGAGCAAATAGCAGCTCGTATGCCAGACGCAACAGATGCTTTGGTAAGGCAACTGAAGCAGACAACTCGCATAGAATCAAAGGATTCGTTAAATATTTATATTCTTCAAGCGACGCAAGTGCATACTGCGGGTGATTATAAGCCATTGGATTATGTGAAAGAAGAAATAAAAGATATGATTTTGAGTCAGCGTCAGGTTGAATTCGTACAGGAGTTGCGTGAAGAAGTGTATAATAAAGCTATAGAAACAGGTAAATTAAAGAGATATGAAAAATAAATTGTTGACAATGGTATTTGGGTTATTGGCTGCATGTGGTGCGACGGTGGCTCAAGATAATATTATTGATGAGGTAATTTGGATAGTGGGAGAGGAAGCGATTCTTCGTAGTGAGGTGGAGGAAGAGCGTCTGCGCGCTCAGTATGAGGGTACGCCTATAGCTGGTGATCCGTACTGTGTTATACCCGAGCAGTTGGCTATACAAAAGTTGTTTCTTCATCAAGCGGAGTTGGATTCAATAGTTGTGAATGAGTCGTCGGTGAGTAGTCAGGTTGATATGCGGATGAATTACTATATTTCTCAGATAGGAAGTAAGGAGAAGATGGAGGAGTATTTTCGCAAATCGTCTACTGAGATACGAGAAGAAATGATGACAGGCGTTCGTAATCAAATGATTATCCAGCAAATGCAAAGTAAGTTGACGGAAAATATTCATCCTACTCCGGCTGAAGTTCGTCGTTATTACAATACATTGCCGTCAGATTCGATTCCAATGGTACCGGCGCAGGTAGAGGTTCAGATCTTGAGTATAGAACCAGCTGTTTCTCTCGAAGAGACAGAGCGCATAAAGTCTCGTTTGCGTGAGTTTACGGAACGAGTGCATAATGGTAGCGCAGATTTTAGTATGTTAGCTCGTCTTTATTCAGAGGATACAGAGTCTGCGAAGCGTGGAGGCGAATTAGGCTTTGTGGGTAAGGGCCAGTTGGTGAGTGAGTTTGCAGATGTGGCGTTTAATTTGAGTGATCCCAAACGAGTTTCAAGAATCGTTCAAACGGAATATGGGTATCATATTATTCAGCTTATAGAGAAAAAGGGTGATCGAATAAATTGCCGTCACATATTGTTGAAACCGCGTGTTTCTGGAGGTGACAAAGCGAGGGCCGTGGAAAAATTGGATTCGATTCGTTCGTTAGTTGTGGATAGTGGTGTTCCCTTTGAGGTAGTTGTGGCTCGATATTCGGAAGATAAAAATACTGTAATGAGTGGCGGATTGATGACTAACCCCAATTCAGGTGCTAGCAAGTTTGAATATCAAGATTTGCCATCAGAAATCGCGAAATATATTTATGCAATGCAAGAGGGTGATGTGAGTGAGCCTTTTGTGATGATTGATCGAATGAAAAATAAAGAAATATGTGCGATAGTTAAGTTGAAGGCTAGGAGAGAGGCGCACAAAGCGAATTTGGTGGATGATTTTCAGATTATTCGTCAAATGCTGGAACAAAAGTTGAGTGCAGATATGATAGATAAATGGATTCGCGAGAAGCAAAAAGAAATATATGTACAGATAGATCCAGCTTGGCGAGGATGTGATTTCCAATATCCAAATTGGGTTCATGAGCAATGAGTGTTAGAAAGAGGAAAATAGTATTTGTAGTAGGTTTATTGCTTTGTTGTATTTGGGCATTCGGAGCGGATACTAAAAAATCCATGGTGTTCTTGGAGCGTTCGAATACGTTGTCTTTTGACGAAAAGCGCTTGCCTGAAGTTCAGATCTTATGTGGTGATGTGTGTTTTCGGCATGACTCGGTGTGGATGTACTGTGATTCTGCATACTTCTTTGAAAAGAAAAACTCGCTACATGCTTTTGGGCATGTCCGTTTGATCCAAGGAGATAGTATAGAAGGGTATGGTGATGTGCTATATTATGACGGAAACACAAAGATAGCGAGGTTTCGTAAGCATGTGAAATTGATACATAATAAAGAGACTACTTTGCGGACAGATAGTCTGGACTATGATCGAATACGTGATATTGCATACTATTTCAATGGTGGTGTGATCGAAGATACGATAAATGTGTTGACTTCCTCTTGGGGGCAATATACTCCAGATGATAATCAGGCATTATTTCGAGGAGATGTAAAACTAGTGCATCCAAAATTTGTTTTGACAACTGATACCTTGTGTTACAATACAGAAACGCATAAGGCAGATTTGGTAAGTCCTACGCGAATTATATATGAAGAAGAGACTACTATTTTATCGTCGAATGGTTGGTATAACACAGAGACGGAATACTCGATGTTGTTAGATCGTTCGTTAATAGTTCATTCGGATGGAAAGACCTTGACAGGTGATACGATTTTTTACGATAAAATCGCGGGTTATGGGAAGGTTTATGGTAATATGCAAAGCACGGATTCTATCAATAAAATGACATTATATGGAAATATAGGAGAGGTTTGGGAAAGTGATAACCATGGTTATGTGACAGATAGCGCGATGTTGGTGGAGTGGTCGGATTCTACAGCGTACACATACATGCATGGCGATACACTTTTTACGGACCAAATTCCCTATAGGCGATGTGATATAATAGCCAAGGATAGTGTGTTAGTTGATTCAGTTTGGCAATACCCTGTGCCAGACACATTATGGGTTGATACAACCTATTTGCAGGTGAGGGCATACTATAATGTACGTATTTTCCGAGAGGATATGCAGTCGGTTTGTGATTCGGTGCATTATAATGGTCGTGATTCCGTAGCTATATTGTGTGGTGATCCTGTGTGTTGGAATGAGCAGAATCAAGTATCTGCTGACACGGTGTTCATATATATAAAGAGTGGCACAGTAGATTATTTGCATGGGGTTGGTAATGCTATAGCTATCAAACAAGAGGGAAGTGCAGAGTATGATCAATTAGCAGGTAAGGAAATGTTTGCTTATGTGCGTGATGGTGATGTATATTTGGTAGATGTACAAGGCAATGCAGAAACTGTGTTTTATCCTCGTGAGGAAGATGGAACTTATCTAGGAGTGAATAGAACGCAAAGTAGTTTTGTGAAGATGTATTTAGAAGAACAACAGATCCATCATGTATTATTTACAACAGCGACCACCGGAGTGATGATTCCAATGGATCAAGCAACAGAAGATGATAAATATTTGACAACTTTCTTTTGGGCGGAACAAGAACGTCCTCGAAAGCCAGGTGATATATTCTTAAGGCCACAGCGAACTCCTCGTCCGGATGCTACGGCTATTTCGGCCTCGGATGAAGTGGAGGAAGATGATGAATAAATAATGTAAATATACGAAAATATGAAAAGAATAGTAACATTAGTGTGTGTTGTAATGTCTGTAATGGCATTGCAAGCAAAGGATTATTTAGGATTTCAGATTGGTTTTGCTCAATCAGTAACACGATTAAATGCTCCTGTTTTAGAGAAAAAAACAGAGTTAAATCCAACGATGTATAATGGTATGGAGATAGGAATATTGTATGATGGCACTATTATAAAAGGCTTTGGTGTAACAATGGGTGTGAATTATACATTTGGAGTGAGCGCTACGGATTGGACTTCTAAAAATCCAACTATCTCACAATACCCCAAGGTACGTTCGCGTGGGCAATATCATCAGATAGAAATCCCGGTGGAGTGGCAATATAAGTTTGAAATAGCACAACGAACATGGTTGATCCTTTATACAGGACCTACTATACAGTGTGGTTTATCATTCAGTGATAAGTGGTATTATGATGATGGAGTGCAAGATCCTCATATTACACACAAAGAGAATCTTTATTCGAAAGAGGACATGAATGATTTTGCACTAAAACGCTTGAATGTAACTTGGGGTATAGGTGCAGGTTTTCAATATGAGCGTTATTTTTTGCGTGGTGGATATGATTTTGGTATGATTAATCCATATAAGGCGCAAAAGTTTGATAATGTGGACATTAGTACTCGTGGTAGATTTGACCAGTGGCAAGTGAAGATAGGAATGTATTTCTGGGAAAGTAAAAAATGATTCCACGCGAAACAATAGAAAGAATATGTAGCGCAGCCAAAATTGAGGATGTGATAGGGGGTTATGTCTCTTTGAAAAAAAAGGGGGCAAACTTACTAGGTTTGTGTCCTTTTCATCATGAAAAGACAGGCTCGTTTACAGTCTCTCCCTCTAAAGGTATATACAAATGTTTTGGTTGTAACAAGGCGGGTAATGTAGTTGGGTTTATAATGGAAATAGAGCAATGCTCGTATATTGAGGCAATCAAGCAATTAGCCCAACGTTATCATATTACTATTGAGGAGCGTGAACAAACGCAAGAGGAGAAGCAACGTCATGATGATCGTGAGTCTATGTTCATTGTAAATGACTATGCTAATAAGTGGTTCCAATCCCAATTATATGATACCCCAGAAGGCGCTGCTGTAGGGATGGCTTATCTTCGCCAAAGAGGTATACGTGAGGATATTATTAAGAAATTTCAGTTGGGTTATTCTCCCGAAAAAGCCAAATTATGGGAAGACGCAAAAAAAGCGGGATATCAAGACACCTATTTGGTCAATGATCCTGAATCGCAAATAGGAACAGGAGTATGTCTGAAAGATGAGCGAGGGCGACTTTTTGACCGTTTCCGTGGGAGAGTGATATTTCCATTCTTTTCAGTAAGTGGTAAGATTACTGGATTTGCTGGTCGATTAATCAAAAATAGTGATAAGGCTGGTAAATATGTTAATTCGCCCACCTCTATTCTCTATGAAAAGAAGCATGAACTATATGGCTTTTATCAAGCCAAGCAAGCTATTAAGCGTGAAGACTGCTGCTACCTCGTTGAGGGACAATTGGATGTGATTCAATTGGTGCAATCGGGTATTGAGAATGTTGTAGCCTCTGGAGGTACAGCATTAACTTTTCCGCAAGTGCGTATGATTCACCGTTTTACAGATAATGTAACAATTTTATATGATGGTGATAAGGCAGGAATTAAGGCAGCATTGCGCGGGATTGATATGATGTTGGAAGAGGGGGTGAATGTTAGGGTGGTATTATTGCCAGAGGGAGAGGATCCCGATAGTTTTGCACGCCAACATGATGCTACTGAAGTTTTAGAATATTTTAAAGCGCATCAAACTGACTTTATTCGTTTGAAAGCGCAATTATTGAGTGAAGATGCAGGAGATGATCCAGTAAAGCGTGCGGATATGATCACACAAATTGTCCAATCAATTGCGATTATTCCTGATATTATTAAGCGACAAATCTATATTAAAGATTGTTCAACTAACTTGGGAATTCAAGAAAGTGTTTTGACAAGAAAGGTAATAGAACTGCGAAAGAAATATTTGGAAGATCGTAAGAAACGGGCATCAGTTATACCATCTTCGTCAGGGGAGAGTACGGAATCTCCCATGGAAGGAACGACTGTAGAAAGAGATGTTGAGGCTACCCCATCTATTTCAAATGGCGAATCAAAACTTTCGCTTAAAGATCAGAATATACAAAATTTGTTGCAGTTGATTGTGCGTTATGGTGAAGTGGTAATTTATCAATCAGATACGGTAGTTATCCGTGTAGGAGAGTATATAATAAATGAATTGCGTAAGGATAATGTAGAGATGAAAAATCCGACTTATCAATTGCTGATTGATGAATATATGGCGCATTATAAAGATCCTAATTGGATAGCTGCGAATTACTTTCAATATCATCCAGATGTAGAATTGAGTCGTTTTGCTGTGGAAATGTTGACGGATAAATATCAATTGAGTCGCATGTATGCCAAGCAGATGGTATCAGAAAATGTAGTTAAAGAGGTAGCTGCTCCGAGCGAGGTTGATATGTTACCGAATATGGTACAGCGTATGTTGTTAGAGTTGAAATATACAATTGTCAATGAGCGAATAGATGCTATGAAGCGGATGCTTGTGGATGCGGAGAAGCGTGGTGATTGGGAACTTCTGCGTACTATTCTAGCGCAACAGCCAGCATTGAATGCTATACTTCAAGAATTATGTAAGGCATTAGGTAATCGTGTAATATTGCATTAAGATGTTGTTTGATAGTATTGTATATGGTCCGATTCGCTCACGTCGTTTGGGAGTTTCATTAGGTATAAACCTTATGCCTACTACGGCAAAATTGTGCTCGTTTGATTGTGTGTATTGTGAGTGTGGTTGGAGTCAAGCGATTAGCCACCCTGTTTTGCCTACACGTGAGCAAGTGCGTGAAGCGTTGAAAGAGAACCTTATGTCTTTGGAGGTTCTGCCTGATGTGATTACTTTTAGTGGTAATGGCGAGCCCACTATGCACCCGGCTTTCTTGGAGATTATTAAAGATACGTGTACATTACGTGATCAGTTTTGTCCGAAAGCGAAAGTGTCCGTTTTGAGTAACTCTACTCAGCTAGGTAGAGAAGATGTCGTACGGGCATTGCGTTTGTGTGATAATCGTATATTGAAATTAGATTCTGCAATAGATGCTACTATGCGGCTAATTGATCAGCCCGTAAATTGTAATCTAACGGTAGATCAAATTGTGGAATGGCTTGATATGTTTAATGGCGATTTTACACTACAAACATGTTTTTTGAGAGGAGAATATAAGGGATTAATAATCGATAATACCACTCCTGAAGAACTTGTTGCATGGTATGGAATGATTGAAAAATTGCATCCTAATCAAGTGATGATTTATGTGATTGATCGTGAGACTCCGCTAAAATCGCTTGAAAAGATAGATGCCTCCAAGATGCAATCTATTGCGGAACCTTTGCGCCAAAAAGGAATAGACGTTGTAGTAAGTGTATGAAAGTTCTTATTGCACCACTCAATTGGGGGTTAGGACATGCCACACGTTGTATTCCTATTATCTATCGCTATTTGGAGCAAGGCGATGAAGTGGTGCTGGCTGGTGATGGCGATAGTTTGCAATTGTTGAAACGTCGTTTCCCAGAACTTCGTGCGATTGATCTTCCTTCTTTGGAACTTCGTTATACTACTAATGCGCAGCAAAGAGGTTTTTATTTTCGGGCGATTTGGTTGTTACTGAGATTTACAATAGCCGATTATTATTATCTTCAAAAAATATTATCAATTGAACATTTCGATCTTGTAATCTCTGATAATCGTTTTGGTTTGTTTTCAAGTAGTACACATTCGGTGTACATTACCCATCAACTCTATCCCATTCTGCCCAAAAGATTACGAATTTTTCAGCCGCTTGCACGCATGTTGCATGCGTGTATATACAAGCGGTATAATGAGGTTTGGGTACCTGATTACTCGGATTTATTGCAAAATCTATCAGGTGAACTAAGCCATGGTGGGTCTTTTGATCAGCATGCAAAATATATTGGACCTCTCTCTAGATTTTCATTGACGATTGCTAGAAGCACTTTGAATGCTAATCAGAGAAATGCAAAGTATTCTGTATTGGCGATACTCTCGGGTCTTGAACCTCAACGTACTATGTTTGAGCAGCAGATATTACAGCGCTTTTTGAGTGTGTCGGATAATGTGTTGTTGGTTCGAGGGAAGATAGGGGAGCCACATACAATCATTCATAAAGGTAATATCACTATTATGCCGTCGATTTCTGATGATGAGATGATATCCGCGGCAGAGCATGCCTCTACAATCATTGCTCGTAGTGGTTACTCTACAATTATGGATTTGGAAGTGCTAGGTATGCTTCATAAGGCAGAATTACATCCCACTCCCGGACAAAGCGAGCAGGAATATCTAGCAAAACTACATTAAGTATTGTATATGTGAAAAAAAAATAGTACTTTTGCAGAGTATTGAAAGAGCATATGAAAAAGATAGTATTTATTCTAGTGGTTTTTGTGGGTATGACAGCGTGTCATCGTCCTTTTCGTATCGTAGAAAAATCTGGTAGTGTGCTGATGATTGATTCTACGTTGAATGTGATACAAGATAGTGATTATCTAGCAGCCTTGGCTCCGATTAAAGAGGATCTTGAGAGGCAATTAGGTGCTCCTATAGGTTATGCTCCTATGGCCTTGGAAGTGTATCAGCCAGAATGTCCAATGCTGAATTGGGCGAGCGATGCATTATTGGCACAGGCATGTAAGTTGTGTCCTAATCCAGTGGATATGGCTGTAGTGAATATAGGTGGTATGCGTTGTAATTGGGGTGCAGGGGATATTACTTTTAGGCATGTGTTTGAACTGATGCCATTTGATAACGAGTTGGTCGTTCTGACATTGCAGGGTAAAGATATATTAGAACTTTGTAAGGTGTTTGCTAAAAATGGTGGAGAAGGTGTAGCGGGATTGCGGATGAAAGCGGACAAAGGAGTGGTGAAATCGGCTAAAATATCTGGTAAAGAGGTTTTGCCTGACGCATTTTACACTGTAGCAACGAGCGATTACTTGAGCCAAGGTAATGATGGGATGGTTCCGCTGAAGAACCATGTAGAGGTGTGGAAATCGGATAAAAAGATTCGTGATTTGTATATAGAGTATATCAAACAAGTGGAAAAAGTGGAAGCTAAAGTGGACGGACGAATGGATATTACGATGTAATGTTTAAAGTTTAGTGTTTAGAGTTTAAAGGCAAGAATATATGAAACGAATTTATTTGATATTGGCGCTATGTAGCGCGTGGGTGGCAGGTCTGGCCTGCACTAATTTCTTGGTAGGTAAGGATGCATCTGTGGATGGTAGTACGATGATTTCGTACGCAGCAGATAGCTATGCACTTTATGGTTTCTTGCACCATTCTCCAGCAGCAGATTATGCAGAAGGTGCGGTGCGTGAGGTAAAGGATTGGGACACTGGCAAACCGCTGTGTACGATCCCACAAGTGGCTCATACCTACAATGTGGTGGGTAATATGAACGAGTATCAGTTGACTATTGGCGAGACTACTTGGGGAGGTCGTCCAGAGTTGGAGATAGGTGAAGGAATAGATTATGGATCACTCATCTATATTGCTCTCGAGCGCTGCAAGACTGCTCGCGAAGCCATCAAATGTATGACTGACCTAGTCGCTGAATATGGCTATGCTTCTTCAGGCGAGACCTTCTCTATCGCTGACCCTAACGAGGTGTGGCTGATGGAGCTGATTGGAAAAGGCAAGGTGGAGAAAGGAGCTGTATGGGTAGCTACTCGTATTCCAGACGATTGTATCGCTGCGCATGCTAACCAAGCACGCTTTACCACCATCAATTTCAAGGATAAAGAGAACTGGATGTGGAGCAAAGATGTAGTGAAGTTTGCTCGCAAACAAGGTTACTATACTGGTAAGAAGGATGAGGATTTCAATTTCCAAGAAGCCTATGCGCCATACGACTTCTCAGGATTGTATGTATGCGAAGCACGCGTGTGGTCTTTCTTCCGCAAGTATTCCGATGATATGGACCGCTACTTCGACTTCGCTTCGGGTAAGACCTTCGTAGAGACAGGTGGTAAGTACGCAGGAGAGCGTATGCCACTCTATATCAAACCTAATCATAAGGTGAGTGCACAAGCTCTCAAAGATTGTATGCGTGATCAATACGAGGGTACACCACTTGATATTACTCAAGGTCCTGATGCAGGTCCTTGGAATAGCAAGTTGCGCTATGGTTCACTCGGCTTCAAGTTGGATTCTGTACAATATTGGTTTGAGCGTCCTATCGCTACTCAACAAACAGCTTGGTCGTTTGTTGCACAAATGCGTGGCTACGAAGGTGCTAACGCTGGCGGTATCTTCTGGTTTGGTGTGGACGATGCAGCTACTTCTCTCTATGTACCATTCTATAGCACTATCACTACTATACCTACCTGCTATGCTGAAGGCAATGGAGATTTGTACAACTATTCTCCTACTGCTGCATGGTGGACCTACAATATCGTAGCTAACTGGGCATATACTAAGTACTCTGCTATGGTACCTGATATTCAACGCGTACAATCTACTTGGGAAGATAAGTTCAACGCACAGGTAGCTGTAGTGGATGAGATGGTGGCTGCTATGAGCGCAAGCGAAAAAGCAGATTGGCTAACGAAATACTCTAATCTGCAAGCTAATGAGTCGCACCAAGCATGGAAAGAACTCTGCATCTACCTCTTTACCAAGTACCTTGATGGTCAAGAACGCAAGGAGAAGGACGGACAATTCTTACGTAATCCTTATGGTGAACCATCAGGACCAAACCGCACACCTTATCCAACAGAGTTTCTGCAAAAGATTGCTCCTGTAGTGGCACACGAATAATGAGTTGAAAGATTATAGTTTAACGTTTAAAGGTATGGAAATATGAATATACAAGAATTGCAACCAAAGGAGGTTTTCT
>JAEIGA010004172.1_pt1 | contig 22382 bp, 20 predicted proteins | sample 9270691 | NCBI WGS metagenome assembly JAEIGA01 (sample SAMN17057246, study PRJNA624740) | gut metagenome | biome: biome; isolation source: fecal sample | host: Bos grunniens | place: China: Xizang | collected 2019 | reverse complement strand
TCTGTTTCATACTGCACATCTCGATAGAGATGCTGTTATTGTTCTTGCACTTTCCGTAGAACGTCCCGGCTAACGGGGTATACTTGACGGAGTAGTTGGAACCGCCGACAGCGTATGTGTATCGGTTCCTGATGTCCGGGTTGTACTGTACGACTTCTCCGTCATCTACGATGAAATCTGCGGACGCTGCTCGGTTGTTCGGATTGGAAAACATTGCGGCAACATTCCTCGCAACGCCTTTTCTGGAGTTGGTCCCCGCCGTATAGTGGACAACGATATACCGGATGGACCTACCATTTAGATACCCCGTGTGTACTGTAGAGGTTTTCTTTACAATGTCCAGGGCCATAAGCCTTTACCTCCCGTAAGAAATCAAATATCCACATCCCGTCACCTGTCCAGCGCGACGCACAGCACTGCAAACAGGACAACGAGCAGGAAAGACCCGGACATTACTTCCCGACTTCCTTCCCGAATGCTTTGATCTCATCCTTGACCTGGTCCCCGCGCAGAGCTGCCTGCGTCCAGGAATTGTTGAACCACCAGTTGATGATTGCCATGACAACGGTAAATCCGGTGGACACAAGGGTCTCAACGTCAGCGTCCTGAATAGGGATGACAGCGTGTCCAGTTGCGGAAAGCAGCTGGTTGATGAGGGCCAGAGCCAGAATGATGGTTCTGGCGATGGTATCGGGCTGGACTTTGTATTTATGTTCCATGTTATTCTCCTTTCAAACAATCGCACACGTTGTGCTTCACACGTTCTTCGACTTCGTGACGCTTGGCATCGTTGAATCGGTCGAGAGTGCCGACCAGATACCCAGTTATCCTTCTTATGCGCTCAAAATTCCGTTTAGCAAACCAGAACCTCTGCGTTGCCGTCCCGTCCCCGTTGTCGATAAACTCGGCTTTGACGACGGTTCGTCCCTTCTCGCTTTCGATCTGGCGAATCTCATCCAGGATGTACTTATCCTCCAGACCGTCCTTGTTGATGATTTCGATGTGGTCTTTCACAGCAGTTTGCCTTCTCTTTCTTTCAAGTTTCTACAGGGATGGTGTCCAGCAGAGACATCTCTGTGTCCAGGTTTCCGTTGCCGCCCACCCCTACATATCTCTTGTGCATATCTTTTAGATTTGAAAGTTCTTCTATGGTGATACATCCGTTTTTGTAGTGGTACGTCACAAGATACCGGATCCGTTCTTCCATCGTGCTTCTTTGAGCTTCCTTGATAGCGGTCAACGCCTTTTCGATAGTGTCGAACCTCTCGTCCTTTTTGTCCTGCTTGACCCATCGGTGCTGTAGGATAACTGTAATGAGATTAAAAATCCCTGTGCATCCGCAAACGCCGATCAGGATAGCCGCCCACGTCGGCATTGTCCCCATCCCCTTTCTCTCTTCTGATATGATTCTCGTTTGCTTTGAAGCAACATTGCGGCAACGACAATCTAAAACTTCGACTGCGTTGCCGCAACGTTGTTTCTTAACTATGGGGGGTCTTGTTTTGCGACTTAAATCGTCCTTTTATATACTGAACTCTCTGCTTTCCCCGCTACCGACTCGTGTTGTATATACTTTTCCGGCTGTGTAATCCGCGAACACCAGGTCAAAGGATGCCATGTTGTCTTTGGTAAAGTTGACGCATCCAATGACGGGAACCCCGCCAAGCGTTTCCGTGAAATCTGCATGAGTATGTCCAACAATTACGTAGTCAATCTTCCCGGTTGTCCCCGTGAAATCGTATGTTTTATCGTAGCCTTCCGTTGCATTCGTCAAGGTGCAATCTGTGTGAGCATTGAACGCTTCTATAATTTTCCCAATTGCCTTTACCCTTGTAGGGATTGCTGATGCGACATTGGACAAGTGCAGCATATGGAACATAATGGTGGCGTGTGCCGGGTTATCAGTAATAAGCTGGGCTGCGAACCAATCCAGCATCGTCTTATCATAGGTGTTCGTCCCGTCATAGTCCGTCCGGGTATTCAGTACATAGTTCTGAGCGATCATGCGCTTGAACTTGTAATAGCACTGCTCATATTCATGGAACCAGAAATTCCGCATTGCGGAGTTGCTGACCCATTGATTTTCGGGCAACCGTGTCCCGCCCTCATAGCCCAGATAGTTGAAGTCATGGTTTCCGACAATCGGATAATATTTTCCGGGGAACATTGACCGCATCTGCCCGTCAACATATCCAAGTTTTTTTGCCGCCTGCGCTCTGGTGTCCTCCCTGTTGAGCCAGTCACCACCGCAAACGATATACGCAGCCGATGTTTGCTTCACCGTTTCTGCAAAAACCTTCATATACCCGTTGAAGGTGTCTGCATCAAAGGCTCCGGCAGAACCCATCAAATGAGGGTCGGTGAAAAAGGCGTAGCCCTCCGCATCATTACTGGCATAATAACGGGACATAAACTCAGATATGGCACTGCCGTCAACCGATATTGATTCCCCCGCAATAATCCTATTCGTCAAATCGGTGTTGACGGAGAAGTTATTAACGAAATCCGCTACATTGGCTGTGGATGTAGTGTCCTCAGTAACTTTTGCAAGCACCAAGCCAAACGGCGTATTGGCGGGAACGGCATACGAATAAACCCACCCTACGGCTGTCCACGCCCCAGATTGATACACCCACATAGAGAAACGGTAACCCGTGTTGGCCCGGATGTATGTCGCATGGGAATACTGCAAAGTCTTTTTGCTGGAAACTCTATACGGCCTAAGGGTCGGATTGTAAGCTCCACTACCAAACGACCCAACCCCAAAATCAGCCGCATTAAACTTTCCAAACTCCAGAATATTTTCATACGCATTGAGATGCTCCAAGTTGGTGTTTATCCCGTAAATATCTCCTGTCCTTTTTTCAACTCTGATAAGGGCCGCCAAAGCCGCAACATCGGTTATTGTGGATTCTTCAGATTTTTCTACTACAAGGTACAAATCTCCATCATAACCAACAGTAGTATCTTCCGTAACAAATACGCTCGTATAAGCGTATTTGTTATCGGATGTTTTGTGAATACACCAGCGGTATTTTGCCGCTGTATAATCCGTGAGGTGTATTACATCACCGTTATTGACGGGAATAGGCCCAGTTTGAGGTGTACGGATTGCTATTGTCGAACTGTTGAACGCGATTGATGTACTTGCCATTGCGATTGTGCCAAGTTCCATCACAGGAACGGTGATGCCATCCACGTTTGTCATCCTATCATCCGTTGCTCCTAAAGCACTCTTTACGTCAGCAACCTCTCCAGTAACCGTAACCGCTGTCCAATGCGCCGCCGTCCATTCCTCGGACGTAGAAATCGCAGTAATGCACCGATACAAACCATTGTTATAAACGCAATAGTCCCCCACCGCATAGGTAGCGGCATTGCTGTACACCCCCGCGAAATTCCCCGCCAGTGCAGTCAAAGCCGCCTGATAATCCGTCTCCTTCACGCTGGACTGGCTCCACGCAGACCCGTTCCAAGTATACAGACACCCCTCTGCCGTCACGTAGTAAGTGTCATTGATAGTGTTCCCGGAGGACGGCAGGTCAGAGACAGCCGCCACAGCGCCCTTATAGGAATAGGGATTCGCCTGCTGGGTCTGCAAGGTCTGGATGTCGACCCCGTCCTGCTCCACCGCCTGGACCAACGGGTTCAGAACATCGGCGCTGAGAGCTGGGGGCTGACCGTTTACAAAAGTGGGTGCGTTATAGATCGCCATGGTCTTCCTCCTTTCCCTTCTTCATCTCGGCCCTCTCCGTCACGACCTCCGCGATCTCCGGATTAGACCGTCGGAACTGCCGACCTTCACAGATGAAAAATCTTCCTTTGGTCTCCACCACGGGGATGACCTCGCCGTTTTTCATCCGAAGGACCTTTTGTGTCTTCTTCTCTGCCATTTCTGTCACCTGTTCCTTTCTGCCCTGTCTGTCAGGACGGTTCGATAATGTCATTGACCGACACCGCGTCGATCGTCATAGTCCCGGTCCCAGTCAGCGGCCTTGAAAATCCCATAACCAGATGCCGCTCCGACGGGGACCCTTCCTTATCCGTCCGCACGATCTCCACCAGCTCGTTTTCACTCAAATGGAACATCTGCCCACAGGAGATGGAAACCGCCTTCTGCATAGCCGAGGACCGCTTCAGCTTCCACACCGCCAGGTCCTGGCACATCGTATCCGTTGCGAACCCAGCTGCGCTCTCCCGGATGGTCTTCCGTCCGATGGTGGCGATGTTGGTGTCCGACCTTGGGTCCGTGTTCTGTGCCCGACCGTAGGGCTGGCGGTTGTCGTCAAGCATCTCCCCCACCACAATGTAATCGTTGTAAACCTCCGTGTTCTTGATGGTATACGTCGCCCCAAGAAACAGCACATCATCGGTGGAGAACCGCCACGCCAAAGGCTTGTCCGTGTCCAGAATGTCGTCCTGGGACGGGTCCACCCGCAAAGCCCCGGTCCTGTCGTAGCCCACCCAGGCGTTCACCATCCCCGTCAGACCAAGCACAATGTCCGCCATGGTCCCGCCGTCCCCATCCACCCTAAGGGTATAGGGGGCGTTGGTCATGGCAGCCTGGGTCCCGTCTGGAAGCGTCTGGGACTTCCCGTTGTAGTAGTCAGTGTAAATCGGTGTCACCCGATCTACTGGATACCCGTTCCCCCGGTCCTCCTCCAGCAGTTCGGTGATTGGCTCAAAGATATTGGTCCCCACCGAGACCTCATGCGCCCCCTCCAGGTGCCCGTACAGGGTCCCGTCCAGGTTGGCCCACTTGTCCGACAGGTCGTAGGTGATGGTCCGGTCCCCCGGCTGGAAGGTCTCTCTGGGCGTATCCAGAAGGAAAACCCCCTGTTGGATATAAAACTCCGTCCCGTCCGGCAGGACCATCCCCTCGTCCAGGGCCACTTCCCGCCCGAACCACAGCCGGTTGATGCTGTAGTCGAAGTCCCCGTCCACGTTGGACAGCGTGACGGAGGCTGTCCGTCTCTGCCCGTTCTGAAGGTGGACCTTCAAAGACCCGTCGGAAAGGAACGCCCCGTTCCGCTTCCCCTTGGGGCCGTTGTCCAGCGCAAAGGCCGTGGACCCGTCCGGGTTAAGGAACCGAAGTCGGCATAGTTTGACAAACGGATACCGCAACGCATTTAGGTAAGTCTGGTAATCGGTAGATGCCATAGGTTGTCACCTTCTTTTACTTCACAATCTTATAGATAGATGCGTTATCGGCTTCTCCTGTTTCCACCCACGGGAAACTGATGGTTTGCGCTTGTTCTCTCGTTCCGTCCATGGTTTCCATGCTGATTTCTCCGGAAGGCCGTATCATAAGAAGGTCTCCTTTTCTGTCTTTTAAGAAAAGAAAATTCGTGTTCGTCGACAGACCGTACAGTTCATCTCGCAGGTCTATTGTGTCGTAGTATTCTCCAGTGTAGCCGTCTATCACTCCGATAAGAGATCGGAGTGTACCGGACTTGTAGTTTTGCGGTGCGATCTGGACAAGCGGATAGCGTGTAAAGTTGCCAAAAATTCCAGGTTTATTCCCGTTTGAGATTGTCCCGCTGTCTAAGTTTTTCCCGAATAAATAGGATTTTTGTACAACGTAGTTTCCGTTCGTATCTTTTGTGCAGGATAAAACCGTCCAGTTCCAGAAACACGGGTCTACAGTGTTGGAAATAGATGGGAGCGAAGTAAACTTGTCGGCTCCCTGTACATAGAGGTAATATGTGTACGGGCCTTGCTGACTCCGCGCAGCGTAGTCTAAGATTGAAGTGACGTTTTTGTCGAATGTCCCGACAAGATCCAGATTGTTGTTGTCTCCTATCTTTCGATAAACGGAAATCCCTGCAAGCGTACCGACGTTACCGATGTAGTAGTTCCCTCCGTCGTAATTGACAGAGTTTTTACACAGAAGAAAGACCGTGCCCGAACCGTAATCTAAATTGATATTGTCGCCCGAATACTGATCGACAAGCTCCGATTCTTCCATTGGATAGTCAGTTACCTTAACGATCCGAACAGACTGTGGGCCTTTCAGAACGATCTCAGAAATGTAATAACTGTTGTACTTGCTTGCCTGCGTGCCATCGAATGCTATGTTCTGTCCCAACTGCTGCCCTGCGCTTGGATACAGCGTTAAAGAAGGATATAAAGTGTCGTTTGGATACAGAGATCCGGAATTGATAGTCTCCTTGGCAATGTAGCACCCTTCCGGTGTAACAGCGAAAAGCAGGCTCCCTTCGTTGAAGTTCGTTACCTGTTGCAGAATCGTAGGAATATCATTTGTGTCGTAGTACCGAATTACGACTTGGGTTTCGTCGGATGCGCTTGAGGATTTCGGATACTGAAATTCGATTCTGCCTTTGGAAGTTCCGTTTTCATCGCAGAGATTGATAATGACAAGACCGTTTTCCCAGATGCCTCTATCTGCATCTCGCAAGGTTAAGATACCTCGCCATACAAAGGACCATCCGGGCGCATACCTCATTGCGCTTCCGTTCACTTGGTTCCACTTCATCATTCCGTTGGGAGAACTCCCTGTCTGCCCTGCGCCGATCGTTATGTAGTCCCCCACCGCAGAGTAAGGAACAACAGAATCGACAAGCGGAATTTGAGAAACCAGAGGCCATGAAATCTGAACTGCGCTGTCGCCTCCGCAGGATTTGGAAGCAATTACAGTCATTCCGGTTTCTTCAAGATCGTAAGATACATTTAACTGCCATCCTGGTTCAGCCTCGTCGTAGTTCGTAGAGAAAACACCAAAAGACGTTTCTCCGGTGAGTTTTATGTAGTAGATGCCTGGTAAAAAACCATCGTAAGTAAAGGTTATTTCAGCGTTCCCGTAAATTCGCCCCGTGTCTTTTAATATGACCTGCCGTCCGTCCGTAACTTGATATAAAACCCATCTGTGCCACATAAGACCGTCTTCATCGAAGAACCCTCCGCCGGTATAAAGTTCTCCGTTGAACGTAAAGCTTTTTGTCGTTATAAGTCCGGATAAAGGATAATTGGTAATTTGGCTGATTAGCGGTGGCTTGACGTAATAAACGGAAGGACTCGACTGAACAATATAATCGTTTGCTCCGCTTCCCCACCACTGCGTTATCTTCATCTGCGCTTCATCGTAGGTCCCAATGTCGTCGTTTGTCGTTGTCAGAACGTAGGTAAAAAGAATTGGGTTTCCGTTTTGGTCTACAGAATAAAACGGGCATCCATCTGTTAGTTTCCCGGTAGACCATATGAAATCTCCGGACCCGTCGTTTTTGTAAAAGTCGAGTTGGAACGCTGTCATCGGCGTGTTGCCGTTGACTTGCCAGGAAACGTGGATGACGGGAGGCTCCATAAGTACCATTTGCGGATTAACAACAACGCCGTTTCCAAAACTTCCGCGTACATCAGGATAAATGTTAGTTGGTTGGAATAACTGAAGCATATGTTCTCACCACCTTTCTCAACTGTAGATGCGCAGGCCCTTAGAGAGCTGCGCCAGTTCATACACCGTCATCCCTCTGGCCTGCCCCTCACTGAGGGTGATGTTTCCGTACTGATAAATATCTCCGTAATGGTCGCTAGACGCTTTGTTCTGAGAGATACCCGCCACATTTGCGGAGGCGAGGCTTCCCGTCCCATAGAGATACCCAAGCTCCGACATTCGCTGTCTAAACTGGTGGTTTGCGCTTGGCTTGAGCATGAATCCGGCAATCTCAGGAGGAATGACGATCTCATCTTCGCCCGTCGCTTTGATGCCTCCATACCCGGAAAGCACACCGCCGCTGTCGTATATTCCGTACTGCTTTAATGCGTTTTTTACAGTGGATGTAGAAACACCTGTACTGCTGGAAAGTTTGGTTACAACGGTATCTTTTATAGAAGTACCGGAGGAACTGCTTTTTGTTGAAGAGGAAGACGAAGAAGACGAGCCTGTCACTTTTGCTTTAGCTCCGGTAGAAACAGTGGATTTCTCCGTGCCTGTTGTGCTGGTGGCGTACTCTGTCGTTCCGTCAGAATTATATGTAATCCCGTTTGAATCCGTGTACGACCACGGGATGTCCGGGTTTTCCGCAAAAAACTCTTTCAGGGAATCTGAAAAACCGCTTCCAGCATTCTGGTTTCCAGTCCGCAACGCAAGGTAGTCGTCAACGGACCCAGTCGGGTTTTCAGTCATGTACTGTTTGAATGTGAGCGCGTCCAGAATGGACTGTGTGTAATCTTCAATGTCCCCGACAAGGGATTTGATGAGCTTTACCTGATCGTCAGTCAGTTTCCCTGTCGCCAGCAAGTCTCGCAGAATATCCCTGATGTCCCGCAGCGGGTCCGCGAAGGAATCGGACAAAGCCTCCCACCGGGACTCCAAGGCGTTGTACCTTGCGTTGACCTCGTCCTTTTGCGCTTCGATGGCCTTTATAGCCAAGTCGTAGGACTTGTCCTTCTCCGTCTGTTGCAGGTCTTTCTGCGCTTGCTTGAGTGCTTCCTCTGCGCTCTTTACGTTTTTGGAATCTGCCGCCCATTCCCATTGGCCCGTAGCTGCGTTGAAGTAACGGACGCTTCTCTGGTTCTGAGCGTTCTCCAAGGCGAATCTCGCCTCTTCGACTCTCTTCCTTCTTTCTTCCAGATCGACCTGTTCTTCCTGAACATCTCTCTCCTCTTGCAGTTTCTTGATTTTGGCATCTAAATATGAGAGTTCGGAGTCACGGGCCTTCTGTGCGTCTCTTAGTTCTTTGCTTATGGCAGCGTCCAGTTCGTCCATCAACGCCTGTTGCACGGCGAGAATGTCGTTCTGGATTTCCCACCATTTGATGGAGAGCCTGTTGATTTCTGCCTGGTCCGCTTTAATGGAACGCAGATACTCGGCTTCTCTGTGCAGGTTGTCCTGAATCTGTCTCAGCTTGGCAATGCGCTCCGTTGCGCCCTTGCCCTGTTTCTCCATGAGTTCGGACTCTGTCTCTAAAAGGTCCCGTTCGTCCTCAAAGATTTGCTGGGTGACCTTTCGGATTTTATCCAACTCCTGCCACCATTCGGTGGAGTTGTCTACAATGTCCTTTTCTTCGCCACCCGTCTCTCTCAGACGTTCGTTGATCTCATGGAGTTTGTTCTGTATCTCACCGGACTTGCCGTTGAGTTCTTCCGTCGATGCGCCGGAGGCTTCAAGGTAGGAATACTGTGCCTTGAGCAGTTCAAGCTCCTTCTTTAACTGCTCAAGATACTCGTCTTCTTCCTCTTTTGCGGTTTTGCCACCGCCGCCGCCTTTGCCACCGCCGTTGCCACCGCCGTTGCCGCCGCCACCTTTGTTGCCGCCGCCGTTTGCTTTGTCGGCGTTGTTTGCGTTGTTTGCGTTGTTTGCGCCGCCACCGTTATTCGCTTGGTTGTTGCCGCCGCCGCCGTTTGCTCCTCGGATATACCTTTGTCCGAGCGTCATGCCACCAAGCCCATCTCCACCGGAATAGGCGGCGATTTCAGTCATATCTTGACCGCTAAAAACATCCAGCGTGTCAGAATATTTGAAAATTCTGGATCCCGCAGGAAGTGTTGTCGCAACGGGGCCGGTCACACCGGCAAGGAATGCTTTGCCGTCCCTTGTGATAACCAGTTCTGGTCTTGGTGCGCCGGTCGGAGAATATTCGTCGCCAAGCAGAACGGGACCGCCCCTAAAGTTAATGTCACCTGCCGCCTTGTGGACTCCTGCTGAACCGCTTCCAGCACCGCCACCACCCGGACCGGAACCGGATGTGACGTATCTAGCCGTCAGAGTTATGGTTTTGCTGACAAATTTACCGAGCGCAGCAACAGCACCGTTAATAACGGAAGATGCGTTGTCCTTTGCCGTCAACGTAGGCGACGGTCTCATGTCGCCAAACATCCTCGCCTTTGCCGTAGGTGTTTCGATGGTTGCGGATGCGTTGTCCGTTGCGGTTACGTTGACATTCGGATCGCTGTTTTCAAGAGTGTCTGCCTTCTGTTGCGCGCCTGCCATGCCAGCATCGGCATCGCTTGTGTCAGCGGAGACAAGAAGCTCCATTGGGGACTTCATGCCCAGTTCTGACATTGTGTCCAGAAGAGAAACTGCGTCGCCCTGTGCGTCTACAAGTGAAACGCCGTCTACGCCGTCAAGTGCAGCGGCAAGGGCATTGGCTTGTTCGGAAGAAAGGCCAAGTTCGTCTGCGAGAGAATCCAGGCTGTCGATGTTGATTTCCCAACCGTCCGCGTCTTTTACTGCAATCCCAAGGTCTTCAAGTTGGGAAAGTGTCGTATCGATTCCGTCGTTTTCAACGTCAATCACAATAACGCCGTCGGCACGGAGTCCGTCGATAGCCGCTTGCGCCTCTTCTGCGCTGAACCCCAAGTCGGACAGGTTCTTACGAAGCTTTTCGGCGTTGACAACCATTTCTCCTGAATACTCAGTAAAGCCAACACCAGCACGTTGAAAGTCGTCCAATGCGGAAACAATTTTGAAATCTTCGTCTCCAAGGGACAGGAGTTGTGCGATAGATTCGTAAAGCGCTTTTGCTTCTCTTTGTGCGTCAGTAAAAGAATCCCCAAAACCAAGGTCCTCCCACTGCTGCATTTGGTCGTACCATTCCTGGTTGTCGGAAATCAGGTCTAGCAGAGAACTTCTGTATTCTTCAAGGCTTTTCTGCCCTGCTTTGTATTGCCTTGCGTTTTCTTCCAAGGCGGAGTTCATGCTTTTTAACCGCTCGGCATCTTTGGTTTCTCCGCTGTAAACCATGTTGCCTTCCCGGTCTCTTCGGGAAGCTTTCCCTGATGTATCTTGCTGTTGGAACAGGTTGAAGGCAAATCTAGACTCGTTTTCGATCTGCTGTTGCATTGCGTCAGCTTGGGATTGAAGAATCGCAAGCCGACGTTCTTCTAACGCGTTCAACTGTTCTCCGGCTTCAATTCTGCTTTGCAGACCGGCAAGTTCAGACCCCGCACCATACAGTTGTTCGTACTGGGATTTGAGTTCTGCAACAGTGGCTTCTTGTTCTTCAAGAGTGACAGTAACTGCGTCAACAGCCTTTATGAACCCGACAGTAACCGCTGCTGCGCCAGCCGCCATAAATAACGGGTTTGCAAGCAAAGACGCGCCAAGGGCCTTGATTGCCTGTCCTGCGGTTACCGCTCCGTCTGCAAGCCCAGCAAATATTAACGGAAGTTCCTTGCCAAACGCTCCCCCGATAAACGCAGTCTTGAGAGCGCTTCCCGCCTTGCCAAGCCCACTTATTCCAGCAGTAAGCAATCCAATTTGGACAACAGACTCGCCTACGCCGGAATCCAAGAAATTCAGCGTTCCGATAAGACCGTCTAATGCACCTTTTATTACGCCCGTATTGACAAACCCGGAAACAAATTCAGTCCATGTAGACTTTAACTGTTCGGACTTAGCCGCCCAGCTGTCCATGTAGATTTCGTTCTCTTTGAGGGCGGTCCCGGCAGCAGTGGCGTACTCCTCCATCTGCTTTTCGTACATATCCCAGTTGCCCATAAGAGCGGTCAGGATATTGGCCTGCCGTTTACCCGCAAGAGCCTCTGCGATAGCGGACTGCTGGACGGAATCCAACTCTTCCCACTTTGCCGCCAAGTCTCCCAAAATATCGGAAGCCTTTCGGAGTTCGCCGTTCTCCATCGTGTTGATTCCGGCAAACTCTTTCAGCGCAAGGGAAGCTTTTGCAATGGACTCGCCGTCGATGAGTTCTCCGTCTTCTGTTTCACCTTTGATCTGACGGATGTTCATCAAAACGGTACGGAGGCCACGGGCGATTTCGGAACCGGAACGCTGAGTGACAGCAGTACCTGTACCAACCATAGAGGCAAAAGTTTGAATAGATTCGCCGGATTCCGCAAACACGGAGGCAGCGACCGTCATGCCTTCTGCCATTTTCCCGAAGTCGGTGGCGTTCTGGTTAGTGATTTTGTCCACGCCGTCCATGACCTTCATGAGTTCCGTCTGAGAACCATTCAAGTGCCATGCCGCATCGACGGCGAGAAGCATGGAGTTGGCGGTATCGGCAGAAACATAGCCAACATTCTGCATCAGCGTGGACAGTTCTGCCATCTGACTAAGCTGCTCTCCATAACCGGCTCTTGCGAAGGCGGTCATAGATTCGGCAACGTCCATAGCGGACCTGCCGTACTGGCTTGCCAGAGAGTACGCCTGCTCCTGATACTGCTTCATCTGGTTGGCGGTCGCGCCCGTTACCTTCTGGATGTTCACCATTTCGGTGTCCAGGGCCTTGATGGTCGTAATCGCCTCTTTGAATGCCTTGATGGGGGCATAGACTGCCGTGGTTACAGCCGTCCACTTTGCAACCTTGCCCATAACGGACAGGATGGACTGCCCCGTTTTTGTGGCTTGCTGTTCAGTCGCTTTAAGTCCCGCTCTTGTCGCTGCTGTCGGGTCAGAACCTTTTCCTCCACCGCCGCCGCCAGCACCAAGATTGATCGTTGTGCCCTTTAGTGCCTGTACATCGGCCTGTAGTTTCTTTAGTTGCGAGTCTTCTACCTGTACTCGCAGTTCAACAATTTCCAACCGTCAGTCACCTTCTCTCTCTTAATGCACAACAAATCCATGCGCCCGTAGTCCGCTTGCAATCAGACGTTCAAACTCTCCGCTTGCCGCAAACTCTTTCTCTGCTTCTTCGTGAAACGGTCTTGGACCGGCACGGTGGAAGTAATAACTGGCATCTCCGTTTGCGATTGCTTCCGCAAGCCTACCGGCGGGATATTCCCCGCCGTAAAGATGCTGCCAAGTCGCAATATCTTGTATTTGCAATGTCTTGTCCCCGTAGTCGTCTCTCATGTTCCCCATATCTGCCAGACCGCCGCCGTCCATCCTTCGGCTGTAGAACTCAGGCGAGTAAGCCCCGTATACTTCGCTGTAAACAGCGGCCCGGAGGAACTTCTTCGCTCCATCGAGAACGGGACCTTGCATGGTGTCGTCGATAGCTGCGTCCAGTTTAGCCTTGAACATGGCTATATCTGCGGCAATTCCCATGAAAGGTCCCTCCTTTATATGTCTTCGTATGTAGTTGATATAAGTATGGGAACGCACGAAACGAGTCATGCGCTCCCATACTTCCCATCGTCAGATGGGAAGTAGTTGTCTAAGTTGAATCAGGCAGAGACCACGCGCACGTTGACGGGGGTGGTCAGAGTCTCGCTGTCGTTGTCGTAAGAGATGGCAACTTCAAAGTCACCAGCGGTGGAGCCTGCACTCACAACACCCGCGTTGGACACGGAGGTCCCGGTGGGCTGTCCGCTGGCGGTGTAAGTGAAGCCAGTGGCGTAGTCGTTGGGAGTCACAAGCTGACCATTCTCCATAACGAACCGGACGGGGATCTGAGCAGTGCCGGAAGCGGGAACGGTCACAAGACCGCCGATGACAGCCAGACCCGCGATGCTGGAAGCACCGTCGTCGGGAACGTAAATGTAGTAAGCCAACTCGGAAGCGTTGCAGTCAGAGCAGGTAGCGGAAACCACATCACTGTCGAAGGCAACAGCCTGACCGGACAGAGAGGTGGTGTCGGCGGTAGTCTGGTCGCCCACAACACCGGCGTTTGCGCCAAGCTTCAGGCGGGGGACGATGACATAAAGCCAACCCACGCGGGAACCTTCGTTGCTTGCGTTGCAGTTGTCGTTGGAGAACACGGGCATCTGCGCGGTAAAGTGAAGGACCTGCGGATTGAACAGACTGGAGATGGTCGCCATCTGAGCGGCAGGCTTATTCACCCAATAGAATACCTTGTAAGTCTTGTCCGCAACGGCGGTGAACCCGGTGATAGCACCGGACGCAGAGATTTCATAGGGGGTGCTGGTAGCAGCCAGAGTACCGGCAACGCCGGTCTCCTGCACATAGCAGAAGACATTGGAGAATCCAGCCTGCGCGGCGGGAACGCCGTCCTCAACGTCAATAGACAGGGCAGTACCGGTGGCCTGAACGACTTGGCACACAGGGACGGGAGCACCGTAAGACAGGGTAGCACCGACCTGCGCGGCCTTGGCGGCGAGAGAGAAGTCGGCGGCGGTGAACTCCACGTTCAGAGCGGAGTCGCTGGGCAGGATGGTGGCGATAGCGTTGCCCATACCTGCACGGATTTCGCCCATCGTGACCGACGTGGTGATGTTGCCGGTCTGGAACTTATTGGAACTGTAGATGACCTGACCAGTGCAAGGGTCAACCAGATTCGCCTGACAAGTGCCCTTGACATACAGTTTAGCATCGGTAAAAGAAATCATGGATTTGCTCACTCCTTTTTATCAGGATTGATTTGGAATCATGTTAGGTGGCAAACCACCTTCGGATACGCTGACCTGATTCCCTCCTGTGAATTTGCCCATCTCAATAAGAGCGTCGCTATCCTGCGAGATTCTATCGAAGAATGGGCTGGGCACAGGATTCCCGCCCTTGAACTTCGCGCCGGTCGCAGAAGCGAAACCGTAAACAAGATAGGACAGCACACGGGAATACGCTTCCCTGTGCCGTGTCATCCGAAGGATAGGCCAGTCGTAGATCTCCTTTTCCGTCGTTCCCGACAGGACGGAAAGCGTCGAAATAAGAGAGTGGAAGTCGTAGCTCAATTCCGGACTGTTCAGTTCGGCAAGATCCCGGTCCGCTTCGACAAGCTCCGGGTTTGCGTCGTCTGAAAGCAGTTCTATTCCGTTCTGCGCCGCCAGGACCGGTCGCATAATTTGGAATTGAACCGGTGTGATTCTGTGCTCCACTCCATCCTGTACGAAAGCAATGTCCTTAAGGACGGAATGGTCGCTTGCGGATGTGTGGACTCCCGCCGCCAGTTCTGACACGCGCTCGTCAATGCCCAGGTCCGGCCTATATCGCAAGGACAGAGCGAGGAAAAGAAGTGCCCGTGGGAACAGACCGTCGGAAGGTCGCCCTTCGCGGTAGTTTTCCACATCCATAGCATAGTACGCAGAAAGCAAAGGCATTGACAAATAACGCACAGGGAGGCTCTGCTGTAAAAAATCAATAGCAGGCCGCGCATTTGCAAACAGCTTGTACTCTCTGACCGTGATTGGAAACAGTTTGATTCCTTCAAAGTCTATGACTTCGTAGGTATCCACCGCTTCCTGATATTGCAAAGGGATTTTATTCATTAAATTCTTTCTCCCACTTTACAAACAAAGGATTAAATGTGCCTAGAAGCACTCGTCCCCGACTACGCAGTCGGTTCCATCTTCTGCCCAGTCTATGGACATATATAGGATCCGTCCGACGTGCGTTCCATTGTCGTGAAGGACGCTGGACCCGTTATCCAGGTGCGACGGTCTGTCGTTGTGTACCGTTCCGAAACCGGCAATGTCCACGCCATTCAAGGCGGCTACGATAGCGCACTCGATGTTCCACGCCCTGGAATAAGCGTCTGTTCTCGTTGTGTTTTCCAGGTTGGAGTTGACAAGTATCTCAAACACGATGCCGATTCTGGAAAGGATTTGAGACGGGGTAAGGACTCTGCCGATATAGCACTTCAGGACGACTTTTGCCTCCAACTCTACAGGACCCCAATACACTTGCGGGAAGATTCGGTATCCCTTCGGGTGCTTCGCCTTCTGTTCGTCCGTGTTGATGTCCGGTTCGTCGCCGTCAAACAGCATGGACAGTTTTTCCGAAGGAGTAGGCAACGGTTTTGACAACGGGTTCGCGCCTTCATGCCAAAGGTATTTTGCTATCCTGACCCTTGGCCTGGAGTTGTCGTCTACCGGGGCATACCCATTTGCGTCCGGCAGGTCGAGAAGATATGTGATGATTTTGTAAGGAATCTCCTCTGCTCCGTTCATCCGGTTTGCACCGGGGAATACCCGCTCATACGGATAAGTGTCGGATTCAAAGGACGGTCTGCCCATGCCGCATCACTCCTCGTTTTTGTGACAGGTGTTGCCTCGTTGTTTTCGGCTTTCATTTTTTCAAACTCCTGCACCAGGTCCGCGAGGTTCTTTTTCTGCGCTTCAAGGGCCTCGCTCGATGTGTCCATTTGGATCTTCTGAAAGATTCTGTTTGCCGGGTCGTTCATCACGTTCAGCGCACTGTAGATGGAGGTTGACAGTCGCTTCTCAAGGTCTCTGTAATCCCGAAGCAGATCAAAAACCTTGTCTCTCAGGTCTGCCTTTCCCTTCATGCGCTCCAACTGGTTGAGCACATGACTCATAGCCCATCTGTCGTACTCGTCTCTCTTCATCAACCAAGCGTCCCCGACCTCAGTCTCGATTTCCTTCATCGGGATACCAAGGTAAAGAACGGCAAGAGCCGTCATAAGGTATCTGGACTTCATGAAAGTGTCTTCCATGTACATATTCGGCATTGCCGTTTCGTCGTCAACGTCCAGATTCACCTGCACTCGCTGCAAGCATTTCATAGCGCAATGGTCCAAGAAATTCTCTTTGACCGAAATCGGTGCATACGACACCGCTTTTCTGAAACTGTCTTCGGTAAGAATGATTTTATCCATGTGGGTAATCCCTTCTCCTTCCCTTATGGTATAATCTTATTTTTCCGTTTCCCGTAACGGGCATTTCGCCCCTTGCGGGGAAACCTCCCATTTGCGGCTTCTGTTGCACAGATACTGATGAGCGCAGAAGTCGGACGGTTTTCCTTCCAGTTTTTTGCAGTGGACGCTCACATCTCCCGGTTTTCGGTAGGCAAACTGGCAGTTCTTCATACGATAATCACTTTCCCTCGGAACGCTTTGCCTTTCTCAACGGACAGGGTAACGTCGCCGCTACTGTTTACAGATATTAAAACGGCCTCTGACGGCGTTCCGATCCCTTTTGTGTAACTGGACCCGTCCCCTTCGTAAACGTCAACTACGGGAGAAGTACCACAACCATGTGCGGAAGCCAAGACAGTGAAAGTATCGAAGGATTCCCCCTCTATCCATTCCGAATCAGAGAACGCCGAAACGTATTTTGGCGTTCTGCCGCCTCCCATGGCCTTTGCGACAAGGAGTAATTTAGCATATCCCATATCAGATGCTCCTTCCCGTTATGCCGCCCATTCAGTCCAAACCATAGACTCTTCGTTAAAAACGTAGAGTTTGGACGTGTCCATTTCTACAAAAATGCTTCCGTTCGGAACATCTGTGGGCTTTGTGTCCGTACTAAGGCCGTAGAGTTCCTTCGGTTCGTCAAATGCGCTTACCTTTGTCACCATAAAGCGGTCCCTTCCTTTCTGCTAAAAAATTCAAATTCCTATCAGCGGAATGACCGCTGTCACAGACTGCCCTCCGGCGGAGACCGTCACCCGCAAAGGCTCGATACTCCCGCCCCAGCAGTTCACCAGTCTGCTGTTCCCGGTCCCGCTCACGCTGTACGCCTGCACGTCTGCCCCAGTAAAAGACCAGGATACCTCCGCGCCCTCCGGCGCAGTTACGGCAAACCGTGCGCTCTCATAGGCCCCAAGGCTATCTGGCGGGGTCGTCTCCCAGGCAAGGCCCGTTTCCTCTCCAGCCACCGTCAATGCCACCGTTTGGCTGTAGTTCGGGTTCTGCTCCAGTGTGGCTGTGATTTCACACACGCCTTCGGAGATTCCCGTCACCGTGCCGTTTTCATCAACGGTTGCAACGGCCTCATTAGAAGAGGACCACACATAGGTGATTGGGTGCTCCTCCGAAGTCTCCACCGCTTCCCCTTTTCTCAGAGAGGAGGCAGAAAGGGTTGTTGTCTCTCCAACAGCCATCGTGGATTTGCCAGAGACATTTATGTCCCAGGCAAAGGTCAAACCACCCGCCACCTTGTTGTATGTGTCGTCTATCGTCTTGTCTACTTCGTCTCTGCGAATCGTAAATTCCAACATCCTCACGCTGCAATCATTCCCGGTAAATTCCTGGAAAAAGTCCGTGAAGCCTGTTACGACGTAGCACCCGGACCCTAAGATCATTCTGGTGTTGTCGTTGATTTGAGCCGTGTCGCTGTTGTACTGGCATTTTACGTTGAAGTAGCCCTTGGCAATCGGCATATTATACTGCGGGTCCGGTGCGTTGGCACGAAGTATGTCTGTTTCTACGACAACAGGCTCCGCAAGCACGTTCCCGTACCAGTCCAGATGCCGCCAAACGGCGTTGCATCTCTGAATTACGCCGATTCCGTCGCTGCCGGAGATGTTTTCCGGATTGGTAGCCAGCCATACTGACCCCATGACGACAAACTTTGCGCCTCTCGGCACATAGGCGTACTTCATCTTGTCCAACATGACCATCTTGTGGTTGTCAAACTGCCTTTGCATAGCCGCAGATGTCTTGACCAGGTCAGCCATACGCATGGTCACGGTTTCCCATTTATACGGGTTGTTCGGGTCAAGGCCCTGTGCTTCCACTCCGACAAAATAGTCGGACGCGTACTTGGCGTACTCTTGATAGAACCTTGTAGATGCCACGTTCAGATAGGGGTATCCCCGGTCGGAATACTGCCCAGGCTCGTTCTCCGCTGGGGCTGTGATCCTACCGCTCACGACCGCTACGTTCCCTAAATATTTCTGGATGTCCGGCATAGGCCACTTGCACCCCCTATCTGATTAAACGTAGTTCAGGTTGTGCCTGGGAAGAACTGTGTTTGAGTAAGCCAAGTCCTGCTCGTACTTCCTCAATTCGTCGTTCAGCAGACCGCGATTCGTGACAAGACGGCTCTGGACCTCTCGCATATAGTTCGATTCGTTTACCGTGTCGAAGGACGAATCCTTAATTTTTTGCTGGATGTTGAGCCACGACCGCGAAAACCGCTCGTCCCACACGATTGCCATCGCCATGCCGACAAGACGCTTCTGCGCTTCCGTCAGTTCGTTTCCGAAGGAGCCGTCCGTGTAGAAGTCCATAATGTACTCCAGTCCAGACGAGTCCTGCACCGGGAATGTCACAACGCCGGAGTCCTTGTCGTACGTCACGTCCGGCGCGATGGTAAGGGTTACCACACCCGCGTCGTCTACTGTTCTTAGCGAACAGGAAAACAAGTCGTAGCCTACGCAGCCGGTATCCACGTTCGTGTTCCCTTCTGTGCTCTCTTCCGTCGAGACCCACGAACTGTCGTCGTAGTCGGGAGCGGTTAGGTCCTTCTTCAGAAACGCATCTAATTCAGGTGGACGAGAAAGGTTCGGGAGCGCGAGAGTGACGTAGATGCTCATGCGACGGAAAAACAGAGCCGGGTTCGTCCCCATCTCGTCCGTCAGCCGCACGTCGTCGATAATCGGCATTGCGTAGTTGCAAATGACTTCAGCCCATGTCGTCCCCATGTGCGTCCCCTCCCTCTTCCAAGATTCAGTCGGCAGCGTCTTCCGCGTTCAGACCTTCAATAATAGGCCAGAAAAGGCCCTTCCTTCTCATGTCGTTCTTGTCTGCATTCCTGTACGGCTCTTTGCTCATTTCGTTCAGAGCAACGACCAGTTCGCGGTCCTTTACTCTTGCGTCCCCGTCGTACCAAGCGGAAATAAATCTGCTGGCAACCATCGCCTGATGGTCCGGGCACAAGGCCGGGAAGATGGCGATAAGGTCTCGCCCAAGGTCTAGCATTTTATGAAATGCCATGTCGTCCAGAAGTTCTCCCGGTTTGTAATTGCAACCGTAAAGCTCACGCTCCTGATCGTCCATGCCGGACAGGACAATGAGCCAGCGGCGAGAAATCATGTTTCGCACAGACTCGTTATAGAATCGGCTCCATTCGGACTTTGGGACTGCTACGGTTCCCGCCTTTCCGGTCACCTGACCGTACATTCCGTCCGGGCCGAAAATCGTCACATTGTCGTCCGCAACTTCCGCTTGGAATCGCATGACGACCCTCTCCGTGTCTGCCATTACCTGCACGATCTGCGGTTTTCTCGCCGCAAGCTCGTCCTGTAGCTGTCTAACGAGGGCTTTCAATTCCTCGATTTCCCGGTTGTTCGACTCTACGACCGGGACTTCCTTCACGGTAGGTTCAGATTCAACGACCGCCGTGATTTCTTCGGTCTGTTCAGTCGCGGTCGCTGCCGCTTCTTTCGGTTTCGTCGTAGCAGCCCGTGGCTTTCTTCCGGTTTTCTTTTTGGTCGTTTCTGCCATCTTGTCTCCTCCCTTAAATTTTTCGATGGTTTCCCGTCTGTCGGACTTGAACCGACTGGTTAGCACGATGCGACGGGTTATACGGGAAGGGGAACGAATGTTCCCCATTCCCGTAAGGAGGTAATAAGAATGCGATGTGAATCAGACAGTAATCTGAGCCAGCTTGGAGCCGAAAACGCCCTTGGCATCGATGCTCATCGTGGTGATGATGTCGATGGTCATGTCGCCGGTCTCTCTGGGGTCGAGCTGGATCTCGATGGGAGTACCGTCCTCGATGCCGACGTAGACGGGCTTGAGGCCGTTGGCGGCAAGCATCCAGATGCGGTCGGCGGGAACCAGAGAGGTCATGCTGGTGTTCTGAGTGCCGGGGACGATGCTGTCTACCAGAGGCATCAGGCGAACGCCCATGTAATCGCCCAGATAGCCGTAACGCGCCCACTCCACGCCGAGCATGGTAGCCAGAGCAGCATCCAGGTTGATGCCGGACAGGTTCACCGCACCGGAGGGCAGGACCTTGTTCAGGGCAGAGGGATGACCGATAGCAATGGCGTTGGTGTAGCCAGTGCCGTTCAGAGCAGCCACACGGGCGGCGGCAGTCACCCAGTTTGCGCTGGTGTTCGTGAACTTGAGGTTGGCAGGCAGGAACACGCTGTTGGAGGCGGCGGCAACCATCTGCTGCATCACCAGAGCGGTGATCTTGCTGACCATACCGGCGGCGATGCTGTTGAAGAAGCGGCCCAGGTCCACGTCGTTACCAACCATCTGATACCACTTAATGGTGACCTTGCAGGTTCTGGTGGTGGGGTTCAGAGTGGTGGTCTTGGTGTAGAGGTAGTTGCTGGGCTTGGAGCGGGAAGCACCCCAGGAGTCATCCTCAAAGGCGAAGATGTCGTTGGAGGCGATATCCAGTTCGTAGGTCTCGCCCAGAGGCACGTTGACGGTCTCAGCCAGATAACCAAGAGCGTTGCTCATGGTGACGGGCAGGACGGGAGTCACGATGTCCCGGATGATACCGGCAAGGACCTTCAGGAAGGTCTGATCCTTCATAAACTTCTTCTGATTCTTCAGGAACTCACCGTAGGAATCAGGAGCAATCTCACCGGACACGGCGCAGGTACGGGCGGCGGCATACAGGAACAGCTTTTCCTTGGTGTTCCGATTGGTCGCAGCGTAGGTGTTGTCGTCCAGCAGAGCGGTGAAGTCAGCGGACTTCTTCTCCAGCAGACGCATGGCGTTGTAGTCACGGCCGTTGCGCTCCATCATCAGGAGACGACCGGCGGTGACGATGTCAGCGCGTTCCTTCTCGACACCGTTGAACTCAGCAGAGTTGGCGTTGAACTTAGCGCGGTCAATGCTGTTGAAAGTAATCATTACTAGGTTTCACTCCTTTCGTTTATCCGAATCAGGCTTCGGAAATGCAGGCGCGAACGTCCACATAGGCGAAAGCGGCGTAGGGACCCTCGGTGAAAGTACCGGAGCGGACCAGTTCAAAATAAGGCACACCGGCAGAGGCGGGAGCGGAAGCACCGGGGACCAGCAGACCGTCGTCGATGGTGAAGAAGGTGTTGGTGCTCAGAGCGGCACTCAGATTGCCAACGCCGAAACGGTACACGTTGTTGTTGTTGAACTCGATCTTGGTCCAGGTGGTCAGATAACCGGCAGGAACCTGAATGCTCAGAGTGTTTGCGCCGACCTTCCAGAAGTTACCCTCGCCGTCGGAAGCCATGTTCACGTCGAAGGGGTTGCAGGCGTAAATGCCATTCTGGGCGGTGGCAGCGTCGGTAGCATCGACCATGTTCCAGGTGTTGGTGTTGTACAGAGTGACGGTAGCACCGGTGGGGCCGACCTGGTCGTAGCCGTCGTTGACGATCAGAGAGTCGCGGGTCGCCAGGAAACCGGGGCAAATGACAGCGTCGGAACCGGAAGCCTGGTACTTGCCGGTGATATTGGCGATGGAATCAAACTCATGATTGGAGATTTTGATTTCAAACGCAGTGTTAGCGATGTAAGCCATAGTTTTCTATTCTCCCTTCTTTAGCCGTTGATTCTGGCAAGGAGACCGGCAATGCCGTCGTCAGCCTGACCCTCGGCGTTGTTGTCGTTTCTGCTCCAAGCGTACTGAGCGGCGTTCTTTTCCTTGGCGAGTTTCCGTGCGGCGGCGACCTTCTTGCCGTAAGCGGACATTAGGTAGTCGTAGGCAGCGGTGTCACCGCAGAACTTCCCATCTGCTTCCATAGCGGCGTAGTCTTCGGCGCAGGACTCCAGTTCAGCGGCCTCGTTGTCGCAATTCTCAGCGTTGTCGCAGTTGTCGCAAGACTCGGAGATGTCGGAAAGTGCCTTCTGGATGGAAGCCTTGATCATGTCGATGCGACGGTC
>JAEIGA010004170.1_pt1 | contig 22386 bp, 20 predicted proteins | sample 9270691 | NCBI WGS metagenome assembly JAEIGA01 (sample SAMN17057246, study PRJNA624740) | gut metagenome | biome: biome; isolation source: fecal sample | host: Bos grunniens | place: China: Xizang | collected 2019 | reverse complement strand
GGCACCCAATACACACGATTTTTATTTAATACTGGTGCGGACGGACGGTTTAAAACAACATATTTATAATGACGCGCAACACAATCAAAACGCGCGTTAAAATCATCAGACACTGTTTCGCAAGATAATACAGAAACAGGTTGACCCACCAAATAAAAATTTAATGCCCGCATTACGGTCTGGGCGGTATGCGCGGCATCAATATCAAAATGCGCAACCATTGCAATTGCATGTACACCGGAATCCGTACGCCCCGCTGCAACAACATCCGCGCGCGTGCCACAGAATTTCTCAATCGCATCTTTTAACAGTGATTGTACAGATGGGCCCTGGCGATTTTCCTGCCATCCGATTAAATCTGTTCCGTCATATTCCAAGGTTACTTTATATCGTGTCATTTTTGTTTATCTTATCTTTTGTGAAAAATCACGGCATGTACATTTTGGTTTTGTTGGTTTTGGACCAAAAAGGAAAATTTCCATATCGTTATCATTATAACATGCGTCACGAATCGAGTCTTTCCCAACAATAATCAGATCGTAATACATACAATTTTTACAAATTGTTTTTAATTTTTTTGCCATTTATTTATTCGCCGTACTTTATTTCTGTTGTATGCAACCCATTCAAGAAACTTTTCCATTCCATTGGCTTTTTCCCCGCGGGTTGCAGTTGCAAAATTTCCAGTTTATCGTTGTTTAATTTTGTTGTTAAAATCTTTACATCAATACCGTTTATTTTTGTACGCCCACATCCCAGTGCACGTATCTGATTATGAATGTCATTCGCACCGCGCGACCAATCAATCATTTCATCTGCACCTGTCCATTTACGTGTGTATGTCGCATCACCTGTTTGCGGAACGCCAGGAAAAGCAGATGGATTTTTTAAGTATTCAATCAACATATCTGCGCCGATTTGGGATACGCGTTCTTCAATCGTGTCATTTGTGTCATCAATTCCGATTTCGAATTCACGGCACATATGAACATCACCGGCATCCAGTTCAGGTGTTACATCCATCAGACATACCGCAGATTTTTTATCACCATTATAAATCGCCGTGCGAATTGGCGATGCGCCGCGATATTTTGGTAAATCGCTGGGGTGAATGTTTACAACCGGCGCAGAACTTAACACATTGTCACGCAGAATCACACCATATGAAATCACAACCACCATATCAGGACTGTAATTATATTCGTTAATGTTTGTATAAACTGTCAAACCGTTTTTTTCTGCCCAAATATGTACAGGTGATGGGGTTAATATTTGTTTGCGTCCCACCGGCTTTGGTGCGCGTGTAAAGACCGCCAAAATTTCATGGCCGGCAGTTTTTATTGCTTCAAAGATTGGAACAACAAACGCGTTTGTTCCCATTAAAACCAGTTTCATGTTTTATATCTTTAATTTTTTTACTTTGCGCATTAACATTTCGCGACGCAGTGGCGACAGATAGTCTACAAATAATTTACCATCCAGGTGATCTGTTTCATGCTGAACAATTCGTGCCGGCAGACCAGACATTTCTGCCATTTTATTTTCGCCATTTTCATCTGTCCATTCAACAATAACAGATGATGGACGCGTTACATTTGCATAAACCGGCAAACCATCATGCCCTAAAACAGACAGACAACCTTCTTCCATAATTGTTTTATCGGGACCATATGAGACAATGCGTGGGTTAATCATACGAAAAACCGTCTCAGAATCCGGATCCATCATTACCAAAAACCGCGACAAGATTCCAACCTGGGGCGCGGCCAGGCCAACGCCATTTTGTGCGCGCATCATTTCAACCATTTCATTCATGGTTGACAACAGTTCAGGTGTAATTTGGTCGACGGGGGCGCATACAGTATGCAAAACCACATCACCACAAAGTTTCATTTGCAACATATTTAAATCCTCTTATAATAAATAATAGCAAAGGAAAGCGAAATGACAACTTATATTTTTGTATTATTGTTTATAATTATTGTTTTATTAGTGGCAATATTGCTGCGTCGTCCGACGGTTGATATATCTGCATTGCGTGAAGATAATGCACGTCTGCGTGAAAGATTGGCAGAAAGATTGGGTGCGTTATCCCAGAATGCAATTGAACTGAAAAATATCAGTGGGGACATTGCAAACTTTAAAAATATCTTGATGGGGAACAAACAGGCACGCGGAACATTTGGCGAACGACAACTGGAAGATTTGGTACGCGACATTATGCCGCCAGAAACATATGCGTTTCAGTCTGTGCTGAATACAGGTGTGCGCCCGGATTGTGTTATTCGTCTGCCATATCCACCGGGGGACATGATTATCGACAGCAAATTTCCACTGGAAAGCTATAATCGCATGATGCTGGACGCCAATGACGGTATGGCGCGTAAACAATTTGAATTAGATGTGCGCAAACATATCGATGCGATTGGTGAAAAATATATTATTCCTGGTCAGACCGCAGAATCAGCCATGATGTTTATTGCGTCTGAATCAATATTTGAAACGTTGCATCGTGAATTTCCGGCGACGATTGAATATGCCGCGCGTCGTCGTGTCTTTATCGTGTCGCCATCAACGCTGTGGGCGACATTGAATACAATACGCGCTGTACTGTCTGACATAAAAATAAAACGCGTAGCGGCCCAAATAAAAAAAGAATTAGATATGTTGTTAACTGACCTGATGCGTTTAAATGATCGTGCGGTTAATGTATCGCGCCATTTCGCCCAGGCACAAACTGACATAGACCAATTGCAAACATCAATTTCCAAGATTGCACCACGTGCAGAAAAACTGCGTGATATGGATTTTGGTGAAGAATAAAAAACGCCCCAAACGGGGCGTGTTTTTTTATTGTTTGAAATTTAGAAACTTTTTGGTGTTTCCATTTTTGCTTTGGATACTTTCTTATCCAATGCTTTAACAACTTCATTTGTTATATCCAGGTTTTCTACATCCGTACCGATGCGTGCCATACGTCCGTCGATAACCAATGATAATTTCTTTTTTGCAATAATACCTTCGATAATTGGATCCAGATGTTTTGTCTGCATATCTGCCAATGCTTTCTGATATGACATTTCGATGCCTTGTGCGCGTTCTGTCAAATCACGTTGCAGTTTTGTAACTTTGTTTTGATAATCAACAACGCGACGTTGCAGTGCTTCACGTGACAAAACGTCCTGTGATTTTTCGATTTCTGCTTTTTCTTTTTCTAACGCTTTCTGTTCGCTGGTCAATTCATCACGCAATTTGCTTTCATATTTTTCTTTCTGTGCGCGCAAATCTTTCAGTGCAGCTGCGTTGTTCTGAATTGCATCCATGCGAATAACTGCAATGCGCAGATTTTCAGCATTTGCTGCGTTTGTTGAAACTTCTTCCATAACTTCTGCGACAGATGCGCTTTTGTCAGAATTCAATGCAGAAACGCCCCATACGCCCAACGCTGCCACTGCAATAACAACTGCTGCGACAATGCCTGTTTTCTTATAGCTTTTTACTGCCTGGTTTTCAGATGATTTTTTTACCATTTTTCCGTCCTTTTTTAATTGTTGTGAGTATACTATAACAATAATTTTTTGAAATGAAAAGGGAAAGTTATCTTGCTGGGCTCAGTCTAATTTCAACACGTCTGTTGGTTAATCTGCCAACGTTGTCCTGGGCTGCAATTGGTCGTGCTGCGCCACGCCCGACAATAAACATTCGTGTGGTGTTTATTCCGTTCTGTGAAAAAAAGACCCCAACTCGCTGTGCCATATCCATGGACAAGGCGCTTGCTGCATTTGTGTCGCGCATTGCGTCTGTATATCCAGCGATTTCCATAAATGTCGCATTGTATTTTTTTAGTGTTTTTGTAATTATCCCCAGTGTGTCTGCGCCTGTTTCTGATATATCGGCAACATTTAATTCCATCAATGCATCGCGAACCAATATGATAACAACATCTGTTCCTGCGCGCTGGACAGAAATACCAGGTTTCCGCAATGCGTCATACAATTCGTATTCTAATTTTGCCATATATTGTGTTGCGACGATATTGTCATTGGTGGTCTTGTCGCCGTATTCTAATTTTTCAGAAATTTCAGTGGCGTCATTGATTAATTTGCCGCCTGCACCCAAGTAAACTGGACGCTTTGCAACACGTGAAATTTCCGTCATGTCGGTAAAGCTGGCGCCATTTAAATATTGTGACCATGTGTGACGTTCCGGACTGCTATAAGGGGCGCATGCCGACATTAACAGAATTAAAAAGAACAGTTTTATTTTTTTCATTTACTCTACAATGAACGAAATTTGATTTGTGTCTGAATCAAAACAGTTGTCAGATATTCCAACCTCAAATCCATTAATCATGACCGATTTTGCCCATTTTGGTTTTGAAGTGGCAAAATATTCACATTCACCATTTGTTAAATCGACCAAATTAATTGCAAATGTTGCGCCATCCACGCTGGATGTAATCGACCAGTCGTTGCCACCAATTGGCGCGGCATTTGATTTTAATGCGCCTGCTTTAATCAGATAATCGACAGATATGCCTTCGTACGTTCCGCGCATTTCCATCAACAATTTCGTGTTTTCTGCGATTTGTGATAAATCTGCACTGGCGATTGTTCGAATTTGATTGCTGCGAATTACGTTATACACCCCCAACGCTGATATTGTCATAACGCCTGCAATTGCCATAACGCCAATAACTTCTATCAAAGAACGCCCTGATTCTTCTCTCATTATTTCACTCCTATTATCTCTGCGTTTTCAAACAGGCTCATTGCGCTGGCGACCAATGGGTCTGCGGCCAATTCTTCTTGTTTTTGTTCACTGATAGTATTTGCGTGTACCGATTCCATAACGCGTTCCAGTGCCCATTGCTTTCCTGTCTTGTCCATCAGCCATGATGACAATTTGTGAACAAAGTCACCATCTCCTTTGCGGTCAAAGTATTTTATTTTACCATCTTCAAATTCTGCGACTTCGATATTGCTGCTGAAATAAGAATAGAGCAAAATCTCTTTGGTTTCTTGTAATGCGATGCCTAAATCATTTGCAGACGTAATTATACGAAACTGTTTTTGTGTCTGCTGAGTGGCGCTGACGGTTGGTGATGAAGAAGATTGTGCCATGCGGTCGGCAAAAATATTTTTTACATCGCGTGTACGCTGTGCAGATTCTTGTTGTTTAATAATCTCTGGCACAGACGGCATATCTGCAATATGCATCATACGAACGATTAGCATGTCAAAACACTGTTTTTGGTTCCCAGCTGCTTGCATTTCTGGCACAGCAGCAACCATAACCTGCCAAATTCGTGACAGAGTATTTAATGATACGCGTGAATTCAGCATATGAATTTGGTCGCGTTGGTCAGCAGTATATGGTGAATTCTGTACATCGCCTGCATGCAGGGCCGGGTGCATACGTGTTGCCCAATGTGTCCATTCCATCATATCTGTCAGCAGCATAGACAAATCTGCACCGTTGTTATAAATTTCATCAACCTTGTCCAGTGCTGCCGCAGTATCGCCCGATAACAATGTTTTCATAAAGTCGACAACCACGCCCCGGTCTGCGCGTTTTAACATATCCAGCACTGCTGCTTCATCAACATGACCGCCGGTTTGTGCGATTGCCTGATCCAGCAAAGACAACCCATCGCGCACAGAACCGTCTGCTGCACGTGCCAATAATTCGTTTGCGCCATCACTCAGTTCAATATTTTCTTGTTCTGCAATCCATGCAAAGTGTTTTTTTAATGTGTCAACAGGAACGCGCACCAAATCAAAACGTTGGCATCGCGATAATATTGTGACCGGTACTTTGCGAATTTCTGTTGTTGCCAATATAAAGATTACGTGTGCAGGTGGCTCTTCCAGTGTTTTCAATAACGCATTAAATGCAGAAGTGGACAGCATGTGAACTTCGTCGATGATATAAACGCGATAGCGACCATTTGTTGGTCGGTATTGTGCGCCATCCAAAATTTCACGCATATTATCAACGCCAGTGTGTGACGCGGCATCAATTTCCATAACGTCAATATGTTGTCCAGCGGCAATTGCGCGACAATTTTCGCATGTGCCGCATGGATTTGCAGTTGCGCCATCTGATGACAGGCAATTCAGTGCCTTGGCCAAAATACGTGCAGTACTGGTTTTACCTGTTCCGCGAATTCCGGTAAAAATATATGCGTGTGCAATACGTGAAGTATTAATTGCAGTTGTTAATGTTTTTACCAGAACGTCTTGTCCAATCAGTGTTTTAAAATCCTGGCTACGATACTTGCGCGCTAAAACGGTATAATTACTATCCATGCTGTAAACTTCCTTTTGTTTCAGCATATCAAAACGATGTTAAATTTCAACAAATAAATGCGCCAAAATGGCGCATTTTGGGATTAGTTCAGATTGGTAATAAAGTCAGGGAATCCTGGTTCTTCATCATCAGTATTTTCAGAATTTTCTTTTGCTTGTTCTTCGGCAATTGCTTTTTCTGCGGCGGCCTTTTCCTTAGGGTCGCGTGTGGAATCGATTTTGCCCTGTTCTGCATTTACCATACGACCATAATGTTCAGCGGTCTGCAACAGGCGTTCGCGGTCGATTTCGTCTGCGGTCTGACGTGCCTGGTCGATAAGTTGTTTTCTTTTTTGACGCCATTTATGACAGCGTTGAATCATCTGTCCGACGTTGGATTGATTTTTTTTATTTTGCATATCTTTTCTTTTAAATTTATCAGGAAATAAACCTCTATAACAACACTTACAAATACGTGTTGTCGCACTTAACGATATAAATTTTAAAACATCTTAAAACTGATTGCAATAAATTTTTTCTGTTGCTATGCTGTGTTATGTAGGAGGGGGCACATCTTGCACCAACAACGCGGCAGTTTTTTGTTTCAATCCCTGTTGGCACTGGGGGTGATTTTTGCGTTTATTCCGTTTTTGTCGCGCAACTTGTCTGACCGTAACATTGACACGCGCATGTATTCGTCTGCGCGTCAAGTTGATATTGCGCAAACGGCGGCGCGAATATTTATACGTGAAAATGCAAAAAACATTGCGTATGACACAACGGTTGTGACTGGTAATGATTTTTCTGATTTGCTGGAACCGTATGGCTTACCATTAGGTTTTGTTCCGCGGACAGCGTTGGGGCAAGATATATCCCTGGTTATTCATAAAACTCCTATGTCGGTGTCTGCGTATCTAGAATTGTCTGGCGGCGATTTGTCAGGGGTTCAGATTGCGGAACTGGCGCGCAGAATTGGTTTTTATGCTGCGCCGGTTGAAGAAAAGATTCAGGTTGGTATTGAATTGTCGCAGATTTATTCGGATGTTGTTCGCAGGAACGAGCTTGATTTAGAAAACAGTGGTTTTTTATCTGATTTAGATATGGGGGATTTTTCTTTGAACAGTGTTGGCAATATCTTTGCTGTTCGTAGTGAATTTGAAATGGCTCAGTTTGATACCTTGACCATAACTGGTATTGAATCCGGACGCAAGGCGCGAAATAATATAGGCTTTTTATCGTCATCCCGTGCAGTATTTCAAAGCAAGACTGGTGAATCTGCATTAAGTTTGACGCGCGGCACATTATTTACAGATTCATTAAATGCCAAAACGATATCTATGTTTGGGGATACGGGAAGTTTGACAGTTTTTGATGCGTCTGTTTATGATTTTGCAATGACGGCTGGACGTACTGGTTTTGTCGGGCCGGCCAAATGGGATATTCGTGGTAATTTGGTTTCGAATAATATATCTTTTTCAACAGAACGTCTGGATATATCTTCATATCTAAACACGACGCGTGGCCAAGATGTTTATATTGATGCGGAAAGTTTGCAATACAGCACGAAATCGGGGGTTGAAACGAATGTTATTTTAACTTCTAATATCACGATGCGTGACCAGATATCTAATTCATTAAGTTCGGGTGGCTCGGGTGCAGTTATTTTAGATATTCGTCCTGCGGGCACCAGTATGTTGCCAGATGTCTTGGTTGAAGGCGTGTCTAACAAGGATATTGATATATTGGCGGTGCCGTCTGGGGATGATGGGCGTACAGTTGCGTGTGAAGAAATTATAAAGAAATTAGATGGTGTATATAATGAAAAGTCTTTATCACAACATTTAATATGTCAGTATGTTTATTGGCAGAACTTAGAAAAACGTATAGATATAAAACAATGTTTAATGGCGGGGCGCAGTGACTGTAATTAAATCCAAGATCTTTGCAGATAGTATGCGTGATTCTCGTGGTGCCAGTATAACCGAAGTTTTACTGGCGATGGCGATTGTTGCATTTGCAATGCCTTTTGTTTACAACAAAATCGCCCAGACAAATCAAATGGTGCGTGATATTGCGATGGCGCGCCGAATAATGTCGGTTCGTGATACTGCGTTAAATTATGTCCGTATGAACCAGGACAAGTGGCCTGATGTTGCGCAAATCAGACTGGATGAATCTGAATTGGCGACGATATCACCGGATGCGACGTCTGGGTTTGTTGATAAGTATTCTGTGCGCGGTGCGACGGTCACAGACGTTTATCTGGCGTTCATGGTGTCTGACCAAGATTTACGAACGACACAGATTGCACGTCATATTGGTGGTGATGCGGCGGTTGTTGGTGCGGACGGTATTGCGTATGGGAATACTTGGGCGGTATCTGCTCCTGATTTTACATCTGGTGATTTAATATATCGTATTTCACGTGATATTTCTGGCGAAGACACATCAAAATATTTGCATCGTGCGACATCGGGTGAAGATAAACTGAATGTAATGGAGCGTGACTTAAATATGGCGTATCACCATATTTACAATGTTGCGACAATGTCTGCGGAATCGGCGCGTGTAAAAAATGCGAATGCGACATTTGTTGAAACTCCGGAATTGTTAACGGACACAGTTTATTTCTCATCAGGCGCAAATATGGATGGTGGCGACGTTAATATTGCTAATATTCGTGTCACAGGTGATTTGACTGGTTTTCGCAATATTTATGCAGACAATTTAAACGGTCGTGGTTTTACAACTGCGGGGCGCATTATTGCAGACCGTGCGGCGGTTACCAATTCAGTCAATGTGTCAAATAATTTAGTTTTGAAATCTGATTCTTCACGTACAATTTCTGTGTTTGCTGGGATAACGGCCAGTACAGTTCTGACTCCATATGTAACGACCCATGAAATTTTATTTTATGATAATTTTGGTTTGACAATTTCGGGTGAATTATTGATGTCTACGACATCGCCATTAAAGATTGGTAATTGGGTATTCCCATCAACTACGCCGCCAGCATTTACAAAATTTAATTTATCGCGCGCAAAAACGCCATCTGCGCCTGTGCGTGGTGAATTTGATGCCATTATGCGTGATGGTTGGAAATCAATAACAAATTCGGTATCATTGGATTAAGATGAATTTATTTAACAGAATTTTTAACAAAAAAAATGACTGCAGCGGCAGCATGCTGGTAGAATTATTATTAAGTATAGCCTTGGCAACAATTATTATTCCGTTTGTATTTCGTTATCAGCAGAATGCGGTTATTCGTGCACAAAATATTGCGATTACAAATGAGATGACAGAAATTCAGGTTGCGCTGGAACGATATATTGTTGAAAATCGTACAGATTTATTAAAAACGGTTGGTCGCAATATAACACGTGTTGAATTAACGGATTTGTTGCCGTTTGGTGTGCCAGAATCTGTTGCAGAAAAATCTCAAAATCGTTATCAGTTGCGTGTGTTAAAATCGTCTGATTCTACGGGCAGCGCCACCTTACAGGGGGTTGTTGTACGTGATTCTGGCGACATTTCACCGTTGCGTACACGTGAAATTGTAAACTTGTCTGGTGGTTCAATGGGGTTTATTGATGGCGTGCATGCGTACGGCACATTTGGTGCATGGCACACGGATGCAGTTGATTTAGGTATTGATATTTCTGATGGAATTGTTGAAACGACCAGTATTAATCGTGATGCTGCGTTATATCTGTGGCGTGTGCCATCAAATAATGCAGACGATGCAACAATGATGTCTCCGTTAAATTTAGCAGGGCACGATATTTTGAACGCAAAATTTTTGAATGCGAATTATGCGGACTTTGCCGAAGGTTTTAAATCATTAAAAACAGTTACTGACAAATTGATATTTGAGAACAGAACAACTATTGATCAGGGGTTCAAGACTGTAAACGCAACCGTATCTGGTGTTATGTCATCTGACGGCAGAAATATGGAAATCAAGAATGACTTAAATGTATCTGATATTATGAAATTGTCATCTTTGACCACGGAAAATTTATGGGTTTCAAATTTAACATTATCAGGTCTGTCTGTTGAAACAGAAGATATTCCTATGTTAAAAGTTAATCAGGCTCTGGATATGACGTCTGGTCGAATTGATGCGATGTTTGTAACTGTTGGTTTTACAGGGTCTATGACGCCACGTTTAGTTGTATATGAAAAAATTGCAGATTCTATAAATTCTAACTATTATTGGGATGCAAAATCAAGTGTTGCAAATCTTATGGATGCGTCATTTGTTGAATTAAATCGCATGGCGACTTTGGCGGTGCGTAAATATGGTGACAAATCGACAGTTTCTACCCAGGTTTTTGGTGGTGTTTCTGCAAATCAAAATGCGACAGTGTCGGATTTTATGAATGCGATTCATGAAATTCAAACGCGCGTTCGTGGGAAATATCGTTTGTTGAATTTAGAATAATATATGGTATAAGTAAAAACATGAAAATAAAATGTGATTTTTGCAAAACAGAATATAACACAGATTCGTCTGTATCTGGCACGGTAAGATGTGCGGTATGTGGACATGCGTGGTCTGTTGTTGCGCCATCGCGTCGCAGTACGTGGTTGATGTTTTTTGCGTCTTTATGTGCGTTATTGTCGGCGATAATATTTACGGTTGCTGTTATTACTCAGTATCACGCGAAAAATGCAGTTCGTGGACCATTGGTTGCATCTGTGACGGCGTTGGAAACAACGACTGACGAAAATGGAATCTCGCGCGTTGTTGTGACTGGCAAAATAGAAAATGTATCGAATGATATCTACGGTGTTCCGGACCTGATAATAGTATCATTGGATGAACGTGGAAATGTTTTGGCGCGCCAGAAATTTATGCCGTCGGCAACATTACTGGATTCTGGTGGTGTGGTTAATTTTAGTCATATTTTGTCACCGCAACCTGCGGGCGTAAAAAAGATTGCGGCCCAATTGGTTGATTTGCAAACCCCAACCCAGGACAAGAAATGAAGAAAATAATTATTGCTTTGTTTGGTGTGTTTTTTGTTGCTGCTGCGCAATGTGCAGATGCATCACTGCCTGCCCCACGTGTCAGTATTTTTTCCACCAGTACCGATTGGCAGGCTGTAACAGGTCTGACCCTGAATGAATATAATGGAAAATTTATATCTGATAAAAAATTAGTTGGGCGCGGTCTGGTATTGTATTATTTAGATGGCTTTCCGTGCTATGGTCTGGGGTATGGTGTTCGCGTATGGGTTGGTCCGGATGGTAAAACGGACAATGATTTGCATATTGCGTGTGTTGCAACACCGCGTGAAATTAATTTTGCATATCGTAACGCTACTCGTGATGCAGACCAGGCAACAACCACTGGTATACTAACGTGTCCGGTACGTGGGCGTGGTTTTGAATTGACAATTGATTTATCAGATTGTACGGTTGGCCCGAATTGGGATGATTATGAATAAGGGTTATTATCATGTCACAAACGCGTGAGTTTATTGTATCTGAAACAGATGAAATTATTCGCCTGGATAAGTTTTTATCTGTACAAATGCCTGAATTTTCCCGCAGCGAGATTCAGCGTTTTCGTGTTGTACGTCCAGATGGTGCGACGCCAAAGTTTTCAGAAAAAATTCGTCTGGGGGATAAATTTATTGTTGAAATTCCTGAAATTGTAACAGATATTGCAACAGAAAACATTTCGTCAGATTTTGATTTAGAAATTTTATTCGAAGATGATGATATTATTGTTGTGAACAAGCCACGTGGCATTGTTATGTATCCATCTGCGGGGAACAAGACGGGCACATTGGTTCAAAATATTTTATCGCACACACATTTGTCTGCGTTGGGTGGTGATACACGCCCGGGCGTTGTTCACAGATTGGACAAAGATACCAGTGGTGTTATGGTTTTTGCAAAATCGGATGCGGCATTTCGTGGCTTGGTCAAGATTTTTTCTGAACATGATTTAACACGAAAATATACTGCGTTTGTATGGGGGATTCCAAATTGGGAAGAAGCGGAAATTACCGGAAACATTGCGCGTTCATCCCGCAATCGCCAGAAAATGACAATGGTAAAAACAGGGGGCAAACCATCGCATACCGATGTTATGGTTGTTGACGCGTGGCCACGTGCTGGCGTATCTCAGATGAAATGTACCTTGTTTACGGGGCGTACGCACCAGATACGTGTTCATCTGTCGTCTCATGGATTTCCTGTTTTGTGTGATCCGCTGTATGGTCGTGGGGCGGCGAAATTAGGTTCGGTAAAAAATCCAGAATTACTAGAATTTTTAAAAACGCACAATGGTCAAATGTTGCACGCATCTGTTTTGGAATTTGTGCATCCTGTGACGGGACAAAAAATGCATTTTAAATCGCGTTTGCCTGATGATATGGATGAATTGAAATATTTGCTGTCAGAAATCTAATATTTGCCTGATTTTTCCCTTTTCAAAACCATGCTTTTATGTTAAAATAAGATAATAAAATATGGAGTTAGGGGATGTCATTCATCAAAAATACAATCAGTTTAATGGCTTTGTTTAGCGTGATTCCTGCGGCGTACGCGGTGACTGCACGCCCCAGTGTTATGAATACAGCGACGGCGATTTCTGCAAATGGTTCTGCCCGTCGTATGCCAACGATGACGAATTATATCAATGGCGCAACAGGTTCTGGGACGGTGTCATCTGGCACAACCAGCGAAGCGTTATTGTCAAATCGTGATTGTATTGATTCCTACTCTGAATGTATCAAGGGGGCGGATGTCTGTGGTGCAAATTTCGAAGAATGTACGAACAGTGTATTGTTCCACGCAAAAATGCCACAGTGTTTGACAACATTGATGCAGTGTTCATCATCTGGTGTTAATTCATTGTTTGGTACGTCAAATGTTTCTGCATTAAATGATGTTGCGACAAAAAACACTTATGGCGAAATTACAAAGTATTCATACCCAACAGATGGCAGTGTCTTGGGTCAAATGATTTCTGCGGGTGCGATTGAAAACATGTATGACACACAATCATGTGTGCGTCGTTATACATCGTGCCTGAAAAAAGACAGTGTTTGCGGGGCAGATTTTGAATTATGTACAACAAATTCAGAATTCAAGAAACAGGCAGTATTCTGTGATTCAACCTTGGCCCGTTGCCAGGGGGACGGTAAAATGGAATTGTTTGGAAATTCGGGCGCAACATCATCAACTGTGCCAAATGCATCCAGTCGTGTCGGCGAAATGATTAACGAAGGTGCGTCTTTGGCTGCGGTTAATGCGGTTTCTACATGTTACAAGGTTGTTGACCAGTGTATTTTGAATGCATGTAATGCAAACCCATACAAATGCTATGAAAACGCAACGAACGAAACTGTGAAAATTGTTGATGCAATTAATAATGGTACAGAAATATCTGTTGAATCAGATTCTGTTTCATCTGCGCTTTCGAAAACCCAGATTGCATCATATATCAAGAATTCTTGTATGGATACCATTGGTTCGAACAAGTATTGTTATGCTACATTCTTGGGTGACGGTCAAATGCCATCATCATCCCAATTGCGTGACGAAGATAACCAGGCCGAAGTCTATGATTTGGCATATTCTGCGCGTATGAATTCTGGGATGAAGGCAAAAATTACAGATTTGGTTAATAAATTTGATACCAAGGCCAAAGAAAAGTGTGTCAACACAATTAAATCATGTGCAATGCGCGTTTGTGGGTCTGGTTCTGGTGCCGCCTGTTATTCCCAGGTTTTTGGTGCCGCCGACAAATCTATTAACAATGATTACACACGTGGTGAAATCAGAACAGGATGTATGTCAATCGTAAATACAGATGCGAATTGTAAATATGCGGCCCAGAATCCAAATTCGACCGGCACGTATAATTATTCGTTCATGGATTCAAATGCATTTGATGTGCTGTTCCCTGAATATGATTCTGGCGCAGAAATGGATCCAATTGGTGTTATTTCATCATTGAATGCATCATTGGCAACAAATTACAGTGATGCGGCCCTGGCCCAGATGAAGAAACGTTGCCAGTCTATCGCGACCAGCTGTGTAAAATCAATGTGTGGTAACGATTATGTAAATTGTTATCGCAATCGTACGGATATTCAATCTACTTTGACGAACACTGGCGAAGACACATTTGATAAATCGATGAACAAGGTTGGCGGCGTTCTGGATTACACAATTGTTTTGGGATTGTGTGTTGACACGGTCAAGAATGCAGATGTTTGCACAGAACACCTGGCGATTGAATCAAATAAGATAAAAATAAATAACAATAGAACATCCAGCTGGGGCAACACGGGTTCTGTTCGCAGCGAATGGATTGATGCAGGTTCTGCAAAACAAACCGTTGGTGAAGGTGAAATTTATGCGACTGATGAAAATGGTAATCGCCTGTGCACAAGTGCCAGCGGGGATCAGGGTGTGTGTGACACAGTTGACGCCACCGGCGCAGTATTCAGCACACCTGTTGTAATTGGGTATGATACATATGTTCAGTCCCAGGCGGCAAATACGTTATTCAAAGACCTGATTTATGATCTAGAAATCGAAGCCCAGGCAAAATATAACGCTAAATTGACCAAGCAGCAGAATATGTGCATGCAGATGAACAGTTCTGGTGGCGTCATGGGCAACAAAGATATGGGGTCTGCATTTATGTGGGCGAAACTGAAATCGAACAAGGTTCCAACCGAATACCCATCTGCGGGTCTGAAACCGAACCAGTTCGTGGCCAGTAATGAATTGTATGGTTCATTCTGTCGCGTGCGCGTAACATTGCAATCAGACGATAAATATATCCAGAATGCATTGACTGCGGGTAAAGATTGGGCGACCGCATACTTTGCCGCCGGTGACGCGTTCACATGTGGTTCATGGATACCTGCGTCTGAATTAGAAGCATTGGCCAACAAGGTTGGTGAAGACGCCGCTGCGGAAAAACAGGCATCACAGTACGGCAACCTGAAATGGTGGACTGCGGCTGCGGGCGCATTGGGTCTGGGAACCGGTGGTATATTCCTGGGGGACAAGATTCAGCATGGCGATACATTCGGTGGTCTGGGTGGCGTAAAAAATAACAAAGATAAAAAAACAGACTCTGACTATTCCAAACAGTGCACAAAATATGTGGAACTGGCCAAGGAGCAATTGACCGAAAAAAGCGCTGGGAACGCGTCAATATACCTGAATTCAGCGATTAGTGCAGCAAAAAAGTTGGATGTAAAGTCATCTGTAATCGATAGTGCAAGTAAAGCAATAAAAGAAGCAGGTACAAAAAAAACGTCAAGTGGCAAATATTATAATACCGATGGTTACTATGATCAATCTGTATACAGCAAATCAAACGCGGAAACAGCACTGGATGCATTAAGTATTTCGTGTGAAAGTGCGGTTGATACCGAAAAAGAAAAGAAAAAGCTGGGTGGTGCAATCGCCGGTGGTATAATCGGTGCAGCCGGTGGTGCCGCATTGGGTTACCATATTGTTGATGAAATCCAAAAGCAACAGGTTTCCCAGGCCGAACAGGCGGCAATCAAAGAATTTATGGACAACATTGGTTCCAAGATTCATTGCTATATCGGCGCCGAAGAAATCGGTAAATATGGTGACGTTGTTGCAACCAGCATGGAATAATCAACCATATAAAAAAATCCCCCCCCAATCGGGGGATTTTTTTTTACATATACACAATCGCTGTGGCGCGTTTGCGTCCCCTGGGGATTGGGTGGGCAGCGGACAGGGTAAAAATCCCCGCCTGTGCGCGGGGCAGTTCGTGTCAGGGCAGGGGTTAAGGAGCATACCCTTTGTCATCCCGCGACTTGACAGCGGGCCCCAGGTTATGTATTCAAATTCTTACAGAAATCTTTACACTAATTTCATGCATGAACAGGGATTGTTATGTACATCAGTATAAAAATACAAAAATCTGTAATTTTTATCACCACTGCGCAGGCAAGAGCAAGCCCACCCCAAAAAAACGTGCACAACACGCAGTAAATAAGTCCAGAAAGCATCATTGGCTATCAAACCTGTTGTCCCTCCCCAGGTTATAAAAAAAACGCCCCGCAGGGCGTCTTTTTTTATTCGTGGCGTAAACTATCAATCGGATTAAGTTTGGCTGCCTTCATCGCTGGCATTACGCCTGATGATAATCCGACAATCACCGCAACCGATACGGACAGTACGACCGGCCATATACTGAATGGAACGTTATATCCCAATATAAATCGCCCAATACCCTGGGACAGGCCAACCCCAACGACCAGACCAATCATTGAACCAATAAATGAAATCAAAACAGATTCTGACAGGAACTGAATGATAATCATACGTTCACGCGCGCCAATTGCTTTTCGTATACCGATTTCGCGGGTGCGTTCTGCAACCGATACCAGCATCATGTTCATAATACCAATTGCGCCAACCAACAGCGATACTGCTGCAATCGCAATCAATAACAGTTTCAGATATCCTGTTACTGTATTCATTGTTTCCATAATTTGCTTCATATCCATAATTTGGAAATCATCATCCGCATCATCTTTTAATCTGTGACGTTGACGCAACAGTGCGCTGATTTGTTCAATCGCCATGTTATTATCCGAATCTGCAAACAGTTTTAATGCAACCATATTAACAGAATTTGGAAAGCGTGATCCCTGTAAACGCTTTTTTAGTGTTGTGATTGGAATTAAAATCATATCGTCCTGGCTGCCCATTGCAGAATCGCCCTTGGCCTTGGTTACGCCGATAATTACAAACGGGGTGTTTTGAACACGTACGATTTCACCAACTGGATTTTTCGGCAGACCTAATTGTTCGGCTGTTTCTGGGCCAATAACCGCATACGTTGACGCATTGCGTACCGCGGACATGTCAAAGAATGTTCCATATTCCATTTCTATGTTTTGAACGGTTGTATAATCTGGATAAACACCAATCATTGACGTAGACCAGTTTTTATTCCCATAAATCGCCTGGGCCATGCCGTTCTGTACTGGTGAAACCGCCATAACATCGGGCAGTTTACCAATAAATTCTGCGTCCTGGATTGTTAATGTATTTCTGTTTCCTGTTCTGACGCCTGCGCTTTGTGCCGCACCGGCACGTATCATAATTGTGTTTGTTCCCAACGATGAAAATTGCCCGGTAATTTCATTTTGAACGGTTTCGCCAACCGCAACCATAATTACAACCGCCATAACACCGATAATAATTCCTAAGACTGTTAAAAATGAACGGATTTTATTACCACTGATTGACAGCCATGATTCCTTTAAAATATCACCAATTGTCATTATTCATTCTCCCTTGCACTGATTATAAATTTCTGTCATCGCGTGGAATTGGGCCGTCATAATTAATGCGCCCGTCGCGAATGTGGATTAAACGTTGTGCGTATCGCGCAATATCAAATTCGTGGGTAATCATTACGATTGTGATACCTAAATCACGATTCAGCTGCTTAAAGAACTGTAAAATTTCATTGCCCATTTTACTGTCCAGTGCACCTGTTGGTTCGTCTGCTAAAATCAATTTTGGATTTCCAGCCAATGCGCGTGCAATTGCAACGCGTTGTTTCATACCGCCCGACAACTGTGTTGGCAGATACGATTCAAATTTTTCCAACCCCACCCGTTTCAACATTTCGCGTGCACGTGATATACGTTCATCCATTGGCAGACCGCGATACATCAATGGCAACATAACATTGTCCAAGACGCTGCGTTTAGACAGCAGATTAAATTGCTGGAACACAAATCCGATATGTTCATTACGCACAACGGCCAGTTCGTCAGATGTCAAACCTGTTACGTCGCGCCCATACAGTTCGTACACACCAGAGGTTGGTATATCCAACGCGCCAATAATGTTCATGCATGTCGATTTCCCAGACCCAGATGGCCCCATAATCGCAACAAACTCACCTGCGCGAACATCAATATTTATATCAAATAAAACCTGTTGTTCACCCCCCAGTTCCAATGGGAAACTTTTATTTATTCCTTTCAGCGATATAATAAATTCTTCCGTTTGTTTTTTCTTCATGCTCTCTCTCGCTTTTGTGTGTTCTGAAATATTATATCATAAAAAAACGCCCCGTTGGGGCATTTTTTATAACAAACATGCAAGTGTTGCACTGGTATTCTTTAACATGAACCATCCAATTCGATAATCTGTCATATACACAGTCAGCAAAAATAACGCCAACACACCAATTACCAGGATAACGTTCCCACGTTTTCCACGCATACAATACAGCGAAATGTTATAAAACAGGAACAGTATATAAATATCAACCAACAAACTGATTACCCACATCGACACACAATTAAATGCCAATGCGTTCAGAACCAAAATTGCCGGATAGATAAAGAATATAGACGCCAGCCCTTTAATCGCAATTTCCCAATCGCGTTCCCCCCCGGTTATTTCAGACACCAACATCATCAATCCGCCCATAACGAACAACAATGCCACCGCCAAAACCGGAACGATAACAATTGCAGTAAATATTGAACCCAATGTAATTGTCGCGCCACCAATCAGTCTGATTAATAAAACCAAGCATCCGCCCAACAGACCATACAGAAAAGCCTTTAACATAGATTCTTCCATGTTGCCGTCTGCGACAATTTTGGTAAAGAAACGTTTTGGATTCACAATAACATTGCGAACATGGTTAAATGCGTTCTTGAATTTTTTTATCATATTTTCGCCCCTGATTTGATTATTTCTATTTTTGCTTTATAATTACAAAAAATCAATGGAAAAAAGTTATGATAAAGATAGCAATCGTTGGACGCCCAAATACGGGAAAGTCAACTTTATTTAATGCCCTGACGGGGACCCGTGATGCCCTGGTTCATGACCGACCAGGTGTAACACGCGACACAATTTCTGGTACTTTTCGCGACCGGCCATATTCGCTGTATGACACGGCTGGCCTGGAACGCGCGAATTCTGGGATTGCGCTGGATTCAACCAACATGGCAATTGATGCGGTGTCAAATGCAGATGCAATTTTATTTGTTGTTGATGGTCGTGTTGGATTAACAAACGAAGACATCGATTGGGCAAAATTGGTACGCCGCAAAACACGTGCGCCAATACTGTTGCTGATAAACAAAAGCGAATCGGAAAAACGCCTGGCGAATATTCATGATTTTTATAAACTGGGGTTTGGTGAACCTGTTTTGGTATCTGCTGAACACAAACGTGGGTTTGATTATATTTATGAATTCTTGGATAAAATCGCCGGCGAAGATGCAAACAAAGATGCGCCTGAACGCGAAACAGATACGCGTGTAAAAATTGCAATACTGGGTCAACCAAATGTTGGAAAATCGACATTTGTTAACCGTGTATTGGGGGAAAAACGCCAAATTGTTATGGATATGCCGGGCGTTACGCGTGATACGGTTAAAATCCCAACGAAATTCTATGGTCGTGATATTGTGCTGATGGATACCGCCGGTCTGCGTCGCAAGGCGGGTGTAACCGATGATGTTGAAACGTTGTCTGCATTAAAATCGTTGGATGCGATTGAAAAGGCGGATGTTGTTATATTGATGGTTGATGCAACGCGTAATATTGAAAATCAGGCCCTGGGGATTGCTGCACGTGTTTATAATGCGGGTAAAATTCTGTGTGTCGCATTAAACAAATGGGATTTGGTTGAACCAGAACTGCGTGATGAAAAGTTATTAAAATTAAAGCATCAGTTTTCAAATTCATTCCACCAGATTATCAAACCGATGATTTTGGCGGTATCTGCGGAAACAGGGACGGGCGTCCAGAATATGTTCCGCCGAATTTATGAACAATGGGATATATCATCTGCCCAGGCACCAACCAGCCTGATAAACAGAATCGTTGAAAAATTGGTATCTGACCGTCAGCCACCATTGTCGCGCCTGAAACGTCCTATGAAGATAAAATTTGCGCGTCAAACCGGTCGTCATCCAATGCGTATAACGATAAATGTTGGTGGCGCTTCTGATATTCCGGAATCGTACACACGGTATCTGCGACGCGGTATTGCAACGGCCCTGCATTGGGAACATCTGCCGGTTGTGATTGAATATGAAAAATCAGAAAATCCGTATGATTAAACAAACGCCCCTTTGGGCGTTTTTTCATACAACTTTACCTTGCAAAGGGGTAAATATGCTTTATAATTTATGGGGCGAAGATGAAATTGTTCCTTTGTGCATCTGGGAATATATCAGGATGCAGAAACGAATGATTTTTCTTCGCATGATGAAAGTAACAAAAAATGGAGTAAACAAATGTTATTTGGTTTATTTGGAAAAGATGAAAAAACATCAAAATTAAACAACCCAATCGCAGTTGAAATTCCATACGGTGATGAAACATTGCGTTTGGAAACAGGTCGTATGGCAAAGCAGGCAAATGGTTCTGTTTTGGCAACAATGGGTGGAACAATGGTTTTGGCAACAGTTTGTGCAGAAAAATCTGCGGTCGAAGGTCAAGATTTCTTTCCATTAACCGTTGATTACCAGGAAAAATTTGCATCTGCGGGTCGTATTCCAGGTTCACGCGACAGACGCGAAGGCAAGGCATCAACTGCCGAAACATTAACTGCGCGTTTGATTGACCGTCCAATTCGTCCTTTGTTCCCAGAAACATTCAAGAACAAGGTTCAGATTATTGCCCAGGTATTTTCATACGATAAAAAGAATCAGCCTGACATCGTCGCGATGATTGCGTCATCAGCGGCATTGGCATTATCTGGTGTTCCATTCCAGGGACCAATTGGTGCGGCGCGTGTCGGTTATGCAGACGGCAAATATATCTTGAACCCATCAAAAAAGGCAACAGAAGAATCAGAAATGGATTTGGTTGTTGCTGCGACCAAAGATGGTGTTTTGATGGTTGAATCTGAAATTGGCGAATTGGACGAAGCAACTGTTCTGGGCGCGGTAAAATTTGGTTTTGATGCGCAACAGGATGTTATCCGTGCAATTAACGAATTGGCGGGCGCTGCAGGCAAAGAACGCTGGGATGTGCCTGAAAAGACCCAGGAACAATTGACAATGGAATCAGAATTTGAATCATTTGCACCTGCAATCGAAGAAGCGCTGCAAATCAAAGAAAAATTAGTTCGCCTGGAAACATTGTCTGAAATCCATAAAATGGCTAAGGCACAAATTCCAGAATTGTTCCCAGAATCCGAACGTGCGGCATCTACACTGGAATCATGGGCAGACGAAGTTATTGAAAATCTGACTGCACGTATTATGCGTGGCAATATTTTGGCGGGTAAACCACGTATCGACGGTCGTGATAATAAAACAGTTCGTCCAATTGAAATTGAATTAGGTGTATTGCCACGCGCACATGGTTCTGCACTGTTTACGCGCGGTGAAACCCAGGCGTTGGTATCATTAACATTGGGTGGTGGCAAAGACGCATTGCCAATTGAATCATTGGATGGCGCCGAAGAACGCGACTTTATTTTGAACTATAATTTCCCAGGCTATTCTGTTGGTGAATGCAAAGGTTTGAAATCCCCAGGTCGTCGTGAAATTGGTCACGGTAATTTGGCATGGCGTGCGGTTCATCCAATGGTACCAACACGTAGCGAATTTGACTATGTAATTCGCATTGTGTCAGACATCTTGGAATCGAATGGTTCGTCTTCAATGGCGACAACATGTGGTGCGACATTGGCAATGATGGACGGTGGTGTACCAATGAAACGTCCAGTTGCAGGTATCGCGATGGGGCTGATTAAAGAAGGCGACGATTACGCAATCTTGACAGACATCTTGGGCGACGAAGACCACTTGGGTGACATGGACTTTAAGGTTACAGGTACAGACCAGGGTGTAACAGCATTGCAGATGGATATTAAAATTACATCTATCACATTTGAAATTATGGAACGCGCATTGGCCCAGGCAAAAGATGGCCGTATGCACATCTTGGGCAAGATTGAAAAAGCAATCAAAAAGCCACGCGCAAATGTTTCTGAATATGCACCACAGGCATATGCTATGAAAATCAATCCAGACAAAGTTCGCGAAGTTATTGGTAAAGGCGGCAGCGTTAT
>JAEIGA010004169.1_pt1 | contig 22389 bp, 15 predicted proteins | sample 9270691 | NCBI WGS metagenome assembly JAEIGA01 (sample SAMN17057246, study PRJNA624740) | gut metagenome | biome: biome; isolation source: fecal sample | host: Bos grunniens | place: China: Xizang | collected 2019 | reverse complement strand
TTTGCTACAGAATATGCAACATTAATATCAAGCTCTAAATTTCCGTACCTCTGCTCTCCATTCAACCGGAGAGTTGACTTTTCATATCCGGTTTCCGGAATGACACCCTCTTGGTCAAATCTCGATGCAGAGAAGTAAAAATTACCATTCTTGTGACCTCCGGCCAAACTGAAATTATTGTCCCAGGATGTACCTCCCCGATAAAATTCACCTACGTTGTCATAAACGGGCCCCTCATTTATATCGCCCCACGATGATGTAACATTATCGGTCAGTAGCAGACCAGCCTCGTTATACTCTCCCCTACCATATTTTGACTGTATATCCGGAACCGAGCAGACCTCTGAATATGAGAACTTGGATGAAAAATTCAACTTTATGCTTCCATCAGAAGAGCCTTTTTTGGTTGTAATCACAACAACACCATCCGCCGCACGAGAACCATAGAGGGCTGCTGCTGCTGCACCTTTAAGAATTGATATATTCTCCACATCTTCGGGATTCATATCCATAACGCGGTTGGAAAATGTAGTTACCGATGCAGTGATTCCATCTGTTCCCGAACCACCGCCATTGATGGTCGAGTTATCATATATCACACCATCCACAACAAAAAGAGGCTGGTTATTTCTACCCTCTGAGACTGAATTTCCTCCACGAATAATTATTGAAGAACCAGCACCGGCAGCACCACCAGTCAATGTAACATTTACACCCGCTACCCTTCCGACAAGTGAATTTACTATATTTACATTCTTATTCTTGAGAAACTCCTCAGATTTCATCTCAGTAACGGAGAATCCAAGGGCCTTCCTGTACTTTTTCACACCCAAGGCAGTTACTATCAAGTCATCCAAGACCTCAATATCCTCCACCATAGTTACATCAATGCAACTCTTGCCATTGACCGGAAAGATCATATTCTTCATTCCCATCAATGAAAAGGCAAGCATATCATCCCTTTTTGCATTTATTCTATATTTTCCGTCAATATCTGTAAAGGTTCCTCCTGCCACTGCCCCTTTAATCAAAACATACACACCGGCGAGAGGCTCACCCTCTGCATCCCTTACAGTACCATAAACAGATCCGACCTCTTGCCCAACAACCTCTTTCAATCTCAAGGAGACAATTCCGCCGGTTGAAACGGTGTATTCTGCCCGTCCATCAAAAAGGGCCTCTAGAAATGAATCAAAGGAGACTTTTTTGAGCTTCAAAGATTTCAAGCCGGCAACATTGAGGTTCCGCTCATTGTAAAAAAACCTTACGCCATAGTCCGACTCAACCTTATCAAGGATCTGCCTGACAGAAAAATCCTCAACATCAATCGTGATTTTCACTTTATCAAGCTCCTGCGCATGAACTTCAGTGAAGAAAACAGACAAGACCAAAGTTAAAGTTATTGTAACAATTGTCTTTAAGAGATTCATACCCATAATACAACCAATTGCGCCAAATTTCTATTTCTGCTTGATAATTATTCTCTTGCCGTTATCTTGTATTGAATATTTGATTGAAGATACGTATGTCATGTTGTCCAGAATCTGTTGTAGAGAACCGCCATACAATGTTCCGGTATAACTGCATTTCCCGACAAGTCTTTCATCAACAGAAATCTTCACATCGAAAATCTGCTCAAGCCTCTTGGCCAAAACAGATATATCCTCGCCGTTTGTACTGACATATTTGTCAGTCCATCTATAACTCTCGGTATAAGGCTCAATTTTAGAAACACCGGTGCGCTTTTTGTATATATGTCTTGAATTTGTATCAAGTTGGAAACTCTTCTTTGTATTCAAATTCTCAATTTCAATTGCTCCTTCATACAATGTTGTAACAATATCTTCATTATCCTCGTATGAAGAGACGTTGAAACATGTACCTCTGACCGTCAATTTGAAAACAGGAGATTCAATCGGATAGACAACATTAAATTGTTTTTCACCCTTCTTTACCTCAAAATACCCCTCTCCCGACAAATATACATCCCTGAACTGTTCATTGAAGATTTTGGAGAATTTCAATGTGGAGCCTCCATTCAAAACAACCTTTGACCCGTCGGGAAGAGCAAAATGCAATGGCTCCCCATTCGGGGCAGTAATCTCTGTAAACTGTGTCGCTGCAATTTTTTCCCATCTATGCTGCTGAAACCGTTGGCCAAAGAGGAACATTGCCACTGCAACGACCAGAACAGCCGCAATCCTCAATGAGTAAAAGGTAAAGGAGTGTCTTGTTTTGCATTTTCCCGTACTATTACCACTCTCCATAGCAATAATATCCACAGCAACACTCATATTCTTGAGCCGGGCAAACTCCTTACGGTTCTCATGGCTTGACTCAAGCCAATCCAAAACCTCCTTCTGTTCCTTTTCTGAGGTTTTTCTTTCAATGAATTTTATAATAGTCTCCTTTGTCAACATACTTTATAGACGATAAAGAAATGCAAAATCACTTAAAATATGAAAAAATCATTAAAAAAGAGTCCATAAAAGAGAAGTAAAATATAAAACTCCTTCATTTTTTCTTTAAGCATGGACACCGCTTTATATATCTGATATTGAATTTGTCTTGATGTGAGGCCTGTAGCTTCTGAAATCTCCTTGTGAGTCTTGCCCTTGAGTTTGTTCATAACAAATATATCCCTTGTACCGGATGGTAAAGAGTTTATAGCATCTTTAAGAATCTTGCGCTTTTCATTATCCACAATGAACTTTATTGACTCATCTTCCAAAGCATACTGGTTAGCCCTAAGATAATTCAAATCCGCAATATTCTGAACATGGTTGGTCACAACCACCTTATGTTTGATATAATCCAGGCACTTGTTTCTCAAAATGGTATACATAAAAGACTCCAAGCTCCTATACTCACTCAAATCGACATTCTGCTCAAGAATCTTGAGGAACACATCCTGTACCAAATCTTCAGCCACATCCATTGAGTGCACATATGAACATGCAAATAAGCGGAGCCTGTCACCCCATTCCGTCCTTAGTCTTCCTAAATTATCCATCAAGTATACCGGCCTATGGCACGTAAGGTGATTAATTTTCAAATATAGACATTTTTAACTGTAAATCCAAAACAACAAGAATATCAAAAGCCGGGGCCAAATCCACCTGCCCCAGCTTTTATCCCAATAGCCAATTCATATTTGTCGGAAACTATTTTCCGGCTGCCTTCTGACCTGCTCTAAAGGCCTTTAGGTTCGAATCTACCACATCCTGTCCCTTACGTGAAAAGATGCGCTCAATACCCTGCTCAAACTTCTCAGGTTCTATGCCCAACAAATGACTGCAAGCTCCAAGAAGGACTATATTTGCACCTCGCGGATTGCCAGCCTCTTTGGCAATTGCATCAACATCCACCTTTATAACATTTGCTATCCTGGCAAGCTCTCCGTTAACATCTTCCATAGCCGGATAGTTTGGAATATTTACAAAAGGCTCTGTATTTGTAACTATCCAGCCATCTTTTGAAAGATATGGCAGATAGCGCAACGCCTCCATAGGCTCAAGTGATATGATAAGGTCAGCACATCCCTTAGGAATAAGGTCAGATGCAATAGGATCAGATGATATTCTCAAATTTGACTGAACATCACCGCCTCTCTGGCTCATGCCATGAACCTCTGCCTGCTTGATATTAAGATTCTCCTTTAGGGCAGCCTCTCCAATAACCGTTGCAATTGAAAGGATTCCCTGGCCACCTACCCCGGCCAAAATTATATCTTTTTTCATGTCTCTCTCTGTTTATAGGTATTAATATTTGCCCGACAGCTTGTCGGGAGGTACATTATGCATTCTTTTTCTCTTTGGCGTGACGCTTGAATGTCTGGATACACTCCCTGCGTGGAATAATAACTGATAGGCCTTTGTACTCAATCTCCTCTTTAAGGATAGCCTTGATCTCTTCCATATTTTTTGCCAATGGAACTACCACCCTGATATGCTCAGGGGCAACTCCTACAGCCTGGCATATAGCCTCCAGCTTGGTTGTACCGGCAGAGTCCTGACCACCTGTCATTCCCGTTGTAAGATTATCAGAGATAACCACCACCATATTTGCATTCGCATTGGCAGCATCGAGAAGACCTGTAATTCCCGAGTGGGTAAATGTTGAATCTCCAATAACTGCCACTGATGGGAACTGGCCTGCATCTGCAGCACCTTTAGCCATTGTAATTGAAGCTCCCATATCTATAGTAGAGTGAATTGCCCTGAATGGAGGAAGTGCGCCCAATGTATAACATCCGATATCACTGAATACTTTATAGTCGGGATATTCTGCCAAAGTCTGGTTAAGTGCTGTATATACATCCCTGTGTCCGCAACCCTGGCACAATGCAGGCGGACGTGGAACTGTAACCTGGGATGCCGAATACTCCTCATGAGCAGGAAGGCCCAAAGCTGCCCTTACACTGTCGGGAGTAAGTTCTCCTGTACGTGGAAGGACTCCTGTTCCGGCCACTTTGCCGTTAAGGCGTCCGATAATGTTGCAATTGACCGGAAGAATACCTCTCACCATCTCCTCAACTACTGGCTGTCCCTCCTCCATTACAAGAATGGAATCACACTCCGCAGCCATTCTGTTGATCATATCAACAGGTATAGGATATTGCGATATTTTCAGTACCGGATGGTTGAAATCAGCCCCCACATTCTCATTCAAATAATTGTATGCTATACCACAAGCAATGACACCCATGGACTTGTCGGCCCCATCCTTGTATGTATTGTAGGGACTCTCCATAGATTTTGCCTGCAAATCATCATAATTCTCTATTACTTTCGGATACCTTCTTTTTGAGTTTGCAGGAAGAAGAACCCAACGCCAAGCCTCTTCAGGGTAAGAGATTGGAGCTATAGGTTTTGCCTCTGTATCAACCTCAACCACAGCCCTCGAATGGGCCATACGTGTTGTAACTCTCATAAGTACAGGAGTTCTGCGCTCCTCTGAAAGTCTGAAGCCATATTCCATCATATCATAAGCCTCCTGCTGCGACGACGGCTCAAGAACTGGTATAAGTGCAAACTTTCCATAAAAACGTGAATCCTGCTCATCCTGTGAAGAGTGCATTGACGGATCATCTGCCACCACAACTATAAGACCACCATTACAACCCGAGATTGCAGAATTGACAAACGGGTCAGCAGCCACATTCAGGCCGACATGCTTCATACAGACAATTGAACGCTTTCCGACGTATGAGACACCCAATGCTGCCTCCATTGCAGTCTTTTCGTTCACACACCATCTGCAGTGGATTCCACGCTCCTTTACAATTGGCTGCATCTGTATAAATTCTGTTATCTCTGTAGATGGAGTTCCAGGATATGCATACACACCTTGAATTCCATTATTTATTGCACCCAAGGCAATAGCCTCATCGCCCAATAACAATCTCTTCTGCTTCATATTTTTATAGATATTTTCAATTTTGCTTACAAATTTAAGCAATAATCATCAATTTCCTATAAAAACATTTAGAAAATTATTTTATTCATCTTTTTTATCATTTGCTTATATTTGTGTTTTCAACTGAAAATACGACGAAGACAATGGCAAAACGCAAACCCGCAAGAGGAGGAAACAGAGGCCACAAGCCCTCCAAAACAAAAATAATATTCTCCATTATACTTATTTTTGCAATATTTATATACTCACTCTTTGACAAGAGAAGTTTTCAGCAGGAGCAAATCGGAGAGGACTCCACACAAACAGAGTCAGAGGTCTCTGGCAAGCCGGGCGCCTCTACTGTTCAACTGGAATTTCCGGGATTGTCGGGAGAGGAAAAATTAATCAACTACAATGGATTTACAGTCTCCTACAATAGCCAGGCAAAGATTCCCCATTGGGTAGCTTATACCCTTGAAAACTATGAGACTTATGGAGAGAATACAAGAAACGGCAGAAGATTCCGTTCCGACAACTCTCTTCCTTACCCTCAGGCTGAGGATGATGACTACCGCAATTCCGGATGGACCCGCGGCCACATGGCCCCTGCTGCTGATTTCAAGTGGAGTGATGAGGCCTTGGGCGACACATTCTACCTTACCAACTGCTGCCCTCAGTCTGTTACACTTAACGAAGGGATGTGGAACACATTGGAGAACAAGGTCAGAGAGTATGCGGTCGAATATGACAGGATACACATAATTACCGGGCCCGTTATAGGCAAAAACACACACGGCACCATAGGATACGGTGAGGTTGTTGTACCTGACGCTTTCTTCAAGGCTCTTCTTGTGCATGACGGCACTCAATACCATTCAATTGCATTTATAATGAAGAACAGCAAAACAGAAGATGACAATATTGAGAATAACATGCAGGGATGCGCAATGAGCGTCAATACTCTTGAAGAAAAAATCGGCTTTGATCTGTTTGCTGCACTTGACGATGCCATTGAGGAAGATGTGGAGCGGAGATGCAAATTAAGCGTATGGGGCTTGTAACCTTTTGACATTTTATCAGTCAAATATGGTAGCGTAGTAAGTTTTTACAAATAAACCGTAATTATATACCGGTGACACTTACAATAAATTTATATAGAAAACACATATAATTTAAAAACAACTTTAATATGCTAAAGAAACTATTTATGATTGCTATGGTTGCTGGCATCGGTATTGGATGCTGCAACAGTGCATTGGCCCAACAGGCTGGCAAGGCTGCCCAATCCAAATCTGCAAGTGCAGCAAAGGATACCACAGCCAAAAAGCCGAACGGTCCAATGTCAATTGAAAAATTTGTAAAGGCAGATGCAAAGATCATGAAGGGCCTTACCACCGTTTACCATCAGGAGGGCAAATTTTTCATCAATGTGAATGATTCACTTCTTGGCAGGGACCTTGTTATGGTAAGCCGCCTTTATGAGGGTGCCGAGGGTGTAAGGTCTGATTTTGACGGTTATGCAGGTGATGCTCTTGGTGATGGTGTTTTCCGCTTTGAGAAGAGTCCTAACAACGACAAGATTTTCCTTACTGCCGTAACATACCGCGAGCGTTCAAAGAAGATCATGCCGGAGAGCGTTGAGCAGTCGAACCGTCCTGCAATTGTTGCTGTGTTTGACATCAAGGCACAGTCTGCCGACAAAAAGGACAACATCATTGACATGTCTAATCTTCTTATTTCTGATACAGAATATGTATTCTTCAAGAAGTACCATAAAATCACATTCAAATTGGGCAATTTGCAGAAAGACAAATCTTATGTATCAGATATAAAGACCTACCCTATCAATACTGAATTCAAGGTAGTGCAGACTTATGAGAGGAAGATGGGCAATCCTACAGCAACATTTGAAATGAACTGCTCATTGGTTCTTTTGCCTGAGAAACCTATGACTCCAAGATATGCCGACAGCCGTGTAGGTTACTTTACTGTAAACTACTCAGACTTTGACCGCAACCCACAAAAGGTTGAGCGCACATCCTTGATTACACGCTGGAGACTTGAGCCAAAACCTGAGGATGTTGAGAAATACAAGAGAGGAGAGTTGGTTGAGCCTGCAAAACCTATCGTTTTCTACATTGACCCTAAAACTCCAAAAGAGTGGGTTCCATATTTGATTCAAGGTGTAAATGACTGGCAAGTTGCTTTTGAGAAGGCCGGTTTCAAGAATGCCATCTATGCACTTGAGGCTCCTACACCAGAAGAGGATCCTACATGGTCTTTGGAGGATGCACGTCACTCAGCCATCATTTACAAACCATCTGCAACCCCTAATGCAAGTGGTCCTCACGTACATGACCCACGTTCAGGTGAGATTCTTGAGAGCCACATCAACTGGTACCACAATGTGATGTCTCTATTGAGCAAATGGTACTTCATCCAATGCTCTCCAGCAGATCCGGCTGCAAGAAAAATGACTCTTGACACAGAGTTGATGGGTGAACTTGTAAGATTTGTATCTTCTCACGAAGTCGGTCACACTTTAGGTTTGAGACATAACTTCATAGGTTCGGCAATATACAATCCTGAAGATTTGAGAAACATCGACTTCCTTAAGGAGAACGGACACGCGACATCAATTATGGACTATGCACGTTTCAACTACGTAGCACAGCCTGGCGACAACATTCCACGCAACCTTCTATTCCCTAAGATCAACCATTATGACAAATGGGCCATTGAGTGGGGATACAGAAGATTTCCTGAAATTGACGATCCGGAGAAGGAGCTTCCTATGATCAACAAATGGATCGTTGAGAAGACCAAGAACCCTTACCTTTTGTTCGGTACAGAGAGCAGCATGAATGACCCGAGACTACAATCTGAGGATTTGGGCAACAACCACATGGTAAGTAATGAGTATGGTGTGAAAAACTTGAAATACATCATGGAGAACATTGTGGAGTGGACAAGTGAGCCTGGCAAGGGTTACACTAACCTAAAGGACTACTACAAAGAGGTACTCAGCCAATACAAGAGATATATGAACCACGTAATCAAATGGGTTGGCGGTGTATACGAAGAGAACAAGACTATTGAGCAGCCTGGTGCAATCTATACACACGTAGAGAAAGCAAAACAGAAAGAGGCCATGGAGTTCCTAAAACGCCACCTTTTGACTCCACAGGGCTGGTTGTTCCCTACTGAGGTACTTGACAAGATCAACACTCGCGCAGATGCTACAATTGACAACATATTCTCTTCTACATTCAAGAAATTGTTGGGCAACGGCAAGATGGAGAATATGATCAATGATGAGTTCCTTAATGGTGCTTCTGCCTACACATTGGAGGATTTCTACAACGACATAAACAGTGTAATTTGGGTAAATATCCCTTCTGACAAATCCCAGGCAATCTACCAGAGAATGATACAGAAGAACTACATTCTTTATCTGATCAGCCTTTCTGAGGGTCAGAACAACAGTGCAAACGGCTTTATTGTAATCACCGACGGCAACCATACCGACAACACTGACGTTACCGCAATGGCACGTTACCAGTTGACTACATTGAAGAAAAAACTTCAGGGCATCAAGAGCAACAACCCTACAAATGCAGCCCACTACCAATATTTGATTGAGCTGATTGACAATGCATTCAACAAGAACGAATAATATATAAAGTTCGTAAAACAGAAGAGGAGGATTACCATTTGCGGGAATCCTCCTCTTTCATTTTTCAGATATACTGCAGAACCGGTAGGTACTACGTCACTGCTTCAATACAACTGACCAGATATATAGCGTTCCAACCTACTGGGCCTTTCTTGCCGGATATGCTATTCTTGCATGATAAATCTCACCAAGATGACGTTTGAATATACTCTTGACTATATTTATCTCCTTGATTGAAATATCTGCCCTGACAAGTTGGGAATCGGACATTCTCTGGCTCAAAATACCATCAACAAGTTTGGAGATGCTCTCTATCGAGTAATCCTTAAGCGAGCGGGATGCAGCCTCTACAGCATCTGCCATCATTACAACCACCTGCTCCTTTGATGTAGGAAGTGTCCCTTTGTATGTAAACTCACCTATATTGGCAGGATCTCCCCCCGAATTGCAATAGATGTTGTAAAAATATCCTGTTTGGGATTGTCCGTGGTGTGAGGTGATGAACTCAATTATAACCTTGGGCAAATGGTACTTTTTAGCCAGTTCCACACCACTGTCAACATGCCTGATAATCTCATGGGCGCTCTCCATTGGAGAGAGGCCTGCATGGTAATTTATACCCGGAGCTGCATTCTCAATAAAACACTGCGGATTGTTGAGTTTTCCTACATCGTGATACATGGCACCCACCTTAACAAGACGTGCATTTCCACCAATTGCAGCCACAGCTCTCTCAGCCAGATTGGCTACCTGCAAGGAGTGCTGGAATGTACCCGGAGCTTTTCTTGCCAACTCCTGTAACAGTGCATTGTTTGTATCCGACAGATCCTTGAGTGTTGAGACCGAGACAAGAACAAATATCTTCTCCAACAAGAAAACCAACGGGTAGGTTGCCACAACAAAAAGTGCATTGAAGAAAATATACATAATCTCCTTGTAACTCAAACTTGACAATGAACCTGCCTCAACAATTTCAAAGGCAACATGAACCAGCATCATACCAATGAATATCAGTAATGAGTTCATGAATTGGAGCCATCCTCTGTTCAAGTACGAGAATGAGACCAAAGCCACACCTCCGGCAAAAACATTCAGCATATACAATTCAGTTCCATGGTCTGCCAGAATAAGCAGAGGCAGCAACAATATCATATATATCGGGAAGATGAGTTTTGCATGGAAAAATGCCATCATATAGAGGGCAAAAACAGCATACGGCACAAAGTACAGATATTCAGAGGATATATTTCTGACCACAACAGTTATCACAAAGGCAAGAACCACCAGAAAGAGAATAAAGGCAAACTGGTTTGTCCGCTTGAACATATCTATATCAACAAAATATACTGTTACATATATCAGAGCCAATATCACGAGCACAAATATGGTGTGTCCCAAGAGGAGTTTCCATGAACCTTCTGTATAGCCCAAACTCAATTCATACTCAGCTTTGTAGGAGTCAAGCATCTGTTCAATCTCCGCTGTAACTGTCTCTCCCTCAGATACAATAAGCTGTCCGGTATAGATCATTCCTTTTGTGGGCGATATATAATTTACAGCCTCTTTATGAAGCAATTTTGTAGTTGCCGCATCATATGCAAGATTAGGGAGAACAAGATCCTTGAGACCAACTATCCAAATAATTGAATCAGCATCAACAAGAGGGTTTGCATCAATCAATTCAGACCTTATGAACTTGACTGCACTGCTCTTGGTAAACAATTCAGATTCAGGCACCTCAACAGCACGTCTGTTCTTTTGCACCATTATATAGCTTGCATTGTCTGCCACATGCTCCTCGGCCTGGTCTGCAGTAGCGGTTTTGTCGGGCATAACACCCTTGTCATAAACATAGTTGAAAGAGTTTACAAGCACCTCCCCTATCTGAGCATCAACAACTGCAAGCATCTGGTTATTCTTGAGCTTCTGCAACTGCACAGGCAACACATTATTGTCATGCACATAGTATGGTATAACCTTTGACGCTGCCATCTCCTTCTCTGCAAGCAGCTCAGTCTGAGACTTTAGAATTGGAAAGTCAATAGGGGCGACCAGCGTCTCGTATACCCAAGGACGGCCCTTCTGGTAATCATATTTGAACCGTCCTTCATTCGGAAAGAAAAACATCATTACCACAAAAGCAATGAACAGGCCCACATATATGATTTTATTCTTGAAAGTATTCCTGGTAATTTTTATAACATTGTTCTCCATAATACAGAAATTTACAGACAAATTTATGAATTATCTCTGGAAAATCTAATGGATGAGGGGTAATAATAAGTTATAATCTATAGTTTGGTGGCTCAATTTATTTGCAAAATGGCCATTTCAAAAAAGATTTGGTACGCCAAAAGTGATCCGGCAAAGTGTAAAAGCAGTGATGGACAAAAGATGCAAATTCCACCCAAAGGAGTGTACCAATACAAAATAAGACCTGCTACTCTTACGAACAGCAGGTCTTGAACTGAACGCCGTATACACCTCTCTTCATAAGAGACATTTCACCCTCCCGACAATCATTCACTCATAAAGATTTCAACATCTCATTACTCACCTTGCCAATGACAATGGTATCCTACGATACCAAACAGTAAATTCTTGCTTTATGCAATGCTCACACAAGCAAAAGTGCTATATATAGGGTCAGCGGTACAGTTCAAATATCACCCTGCAATAATGAAAAATACCCCTCCTTTTGCCCGTTCATAAAAAATATTGCTAATTTTGCCACTCCTTGAAAACAAAATAAATCACATATTATGTCAAAAAGAATATTTCAAATCTGTTTTGCACTGTTTGCAGGTGCATTGTTCGCAGGCTGCGGTGAGCCACAGGCTCAAGTCCTTCCTCAAACTAAGGAACTTATTGTAATTGAATCACAGAACCTTAAATGCAATGATTCAGTACTTGTATTCACACCCGTACAGTACGCGGCCAACAATAGACAGACATTGCCCACTCTTTTCCTTCTTCATGGTTGGAGCGGCTGCTACAAGGATTGGAGCAACAAGCATTACATCCAGGAGATAAGCAACCGTACAGGTTTCAGAATCATCTGCCCTGACGGCTTCTACAACGGCTGGTACCTTAACAACACCGACACCACAAAAATGCAGTGGCGTGCCTTCTTTGATCAGGAGCTCTTCCCTCAAATGAAAGAGAGATACAATATGGTTCCCGACAGCACATTCATCACCGGCTTGAGTATGGGCGGACACGGTGCAGTGAACCTCTTTCTTGACCATCCTGAAAACTTCAGGGCAGCAGGCAGCATGAGCGGTGTACTTGACCTTAATCTTACAAGTTTGCGCGACACCGAACTTGCAAAAGTTATCGGAGACAAAAAGGAGCGCATTGCACAAGAGAGTGCCGTTACAAGAGTAGCCGAAAAAGCAGAGCAGCTCAAGGCGATGAACAAGCCTATAATTACCACTTGCGGTTACAATGATGTATATGTACAATGTACCGATGTATTCTCTGCAAAATGCCGCGAACTTGACGTTCCGCACATCAAGATCCTCAGTCCGGGCAAACACTCATGGCCATACTGGGGTTTTGCATTGGAGCAGCACTTGTGGCATTTCCAGAAGATCCTCAACGGTGACAATATGGGTTACTAAGATTGGGTTATAATTAGAAAAAGAGGCTGTATTCCAACGTTTTTAAAGGGATACAGCCTTTTTTTTGCGGCAATGCCATCAAATCTTCATGGTCTACACTATCTCTTCAATGAAGCCCCGCTATTTGCTCTTCCCCTTGCCCCATTTAGGGGTTATTCCCACAAATATTTCAAAATTTATTCCCGGCATCGGGCGCGACAATACCGAAAGATACTCCTCATCAAAGAGGTTGTTTATTGTCCCTTTCAGAGAGAGATCTGCCCACTTCATAACAACGCCCTTTTCAAGTGTAACATTGCTCATAAAGTACTCAGGCAATTTTCCCGACAGCGACATATCGTTTGATGACATGGTATAACGTTCACTATAATAACACCATTTATAGAGGAGTGACCAGCTGCGCCACGACAATTTGCCTGTAACAGTTGATGAGAACTCAGGTACATACGGCAGCTGTTTTCCGACAGACTGGTCTGCAGGTGTCCTTGGCTCTCCTTCATTTATTGATGGTGTCCATGAAAAAGTTCCATTGAGGCCCAATTGCCACTCCTGGGCAAAAACAATATTGAAATCTCCTTTCAGTTCAACACCATAAGCATGCACATCTTTGATATTTTCGGGAGAAAAGAATCCTTTTGTTGTAGGAAGCCATATAATCCAATCTTTTATATGTGATTCAAACCAGTTTGCAGAACCGTTTAATGAATAGAGACCATCTTTGCCTGTTTCAAAGGAGATTCCCGCATCATAGGTCCAGCCACTCTCCTTTTTAAGGTCTGGATTTCCTCCGGGAAGGAAATAGAGGTCATTGAGCGTAGGAAAACGGTAATTGCGCGACACCGATGCTTTGGCCACTACATTTCCCCTCTTTGAAAGCACGCCGTCAATAAAAAATGCCGGGATTATTGGGGTCCAGTCGGTGCCGGACATCTCCTCTCTTATCACAACTGAAAGGCCCAATCTGTCTACAGGCCGCCATTTTGCAGATATGGAACCTGACAGTTCCGGTCTGCCCTTGCGGTAACCCACAATGGCCTTGTTGCCATCCTGACGCACAATATTTTTATCTTCACTCTCAACAAGATGCTGATGAAGGGAGAGGCTTGCCATAAAGAGCCACCTGTTGCCGAGGTAGTACTCTCCGTCGACCTGTCCATAAAAGGTGTTTATGCGGCTGCGCGAGCGGGTCATGTGTGCCATTATGCCATTACCGACATCACGTTTGTAGTCATACGCCATCCAGGTATGGATATAACCGGCCTTTGCACCCAATTTCCATTGGTCACGAAGATGATCCCAGGATAAAATACTTCTGAATGTATTTTCACGCTGACGGTTCTCAAAATCGGTTTCCTCTCCGTGATCTACAGTAAGCATTGCCAGCTCCCTGTCGGAACTGATATACCAGGCATTGAACCCCAAACGGTCTCCTTTACCTGTATTGTAATAGATCTCCTGCAGCAGGTGAAGATCCTTAAAAGCGCCACTGCGGTTACGTTCAATCGGATAGTATTGGTCCACAATGTTCATATCTTCATCATAGATATTCTCCTTCTTGTCGTGGTTGCGGTATTTGTAATCATTCGGTGAAGAGGAGTAAACTGCACGTGCAGAGACCTGCCAATGCTTGTTGCCGTATGTCAGACGCAAGAATTCATCAAATGTCCTGAATGAACCTACACCCTGGATATACTGCAATCCGAAGCCATCCCCCTGAGCCGGCTTGGTTGAAAGTTTTACGGAACCGCCCAAACCTCCACCCGTTTCATTAACAGATGATGTACCGTGCAATAACGAAGCATCATCAATAAAATATGATGGAATCATTGAAAAGTCTGTCATACCTAGCATTGGATTGTTGATTTTCATACCGTTCCATGAGACCTGGGTATGGGATGGTGATGTTCCTCTGAATGCAACTGTCGAGAGAGTTGCCCTACCATAATTCTTTACAAAAACAGGAGAACTGAATGTAAGCACATCTGCCATTGAGAGTGCTATATTCTCTTTCAATTCAACTGTATCAAACTTGGTCAACTGTGTTCCGATCTCCTTCATTGGCCTATCGGCATAGACCCTCACTTCTGGAAGTGAATGTACACGCTTATGCCAGCCGGCAGGAACCACATTTGAAGTCTGGGCCATTGCCATCTCCGTAGCTAGAGCCACAAAAATAAAACATAGGTATCTCAAGAATTTCATATCGCGAACACTTTATTTCCAACAAAAGGCTCCAGGAATTATCCCCACATAGAAACTGTCAAGGAGTTCCCTATCCTTTGAATATCTGTAGACCATGCCCTGCTGCACATAATCTATGGCATCGGCAATATACACATCACCTGTATGGGGGTCGACAGTCAGACCATAATATAGGGTATTGTCATAAGGCAGAAACGGACGTACAGGAACACGCTCTGCAGTTACATCCATCTCCCAGACATCATCATTGAGCCAGTAAATTTTATCTTTTGTGCCGTTCAACTGCACCTCAGAAGGCCAGTCACCAAACTCAAACTTAAACTGCCTTTCAATTGTAAAGCTTTCTGCATCAATTCTGTAAAGCGATGGAGCCTCGTGACCATACGGAGAGCCATCATAACCGCCATCTGTGACAGTCCATAATTTATTGTTATAGTCCATTACAAGTGATGTCGGCTGAATACCCACAACAAGTTCATCAACCACCTGATCAGTTTCTGTATCAATTTTAAGTATGCGGTTCTGATATGACCAGCAATTGACAAAGAGATACTTGCCGTACTGCACCATCTGCTCAGTTGAACCGCTCTCCATTGTCATGTCAGGCACTTGTATATACCCTATTATCTCATAACGTTTGGGGTTTACGATGAAGATCCTGTTGTCCCAAATCTGTGTAATGTAAGCCTTCTCATCCGATATAAAATGTATGTATCGTGGAGATGTAAGGTTTGTTATACGCCCCACCTCCTTGAATGTATTTATATCTATGGCAAAAACAACGTGAGAGTTGTTGACCACAACCCAACCTATGCCATCACGTATGACCATAGATTGCGCAACATCTCCCAATTTCATAGCATTTGCCCTGTAGAATATCTCATTCTGAACCTGTTTTGTAGCAGGATCATAATATGACAATGTAGCATTTCCATATTGGAAATTACCCTCATTGCAAATGAACAGGCCCTCACCCGAAGCGGATGTATCAAACTCCTCTTCGATTCCGTACTCCCATTTCATACAAGCTGTTGCCCCCATCAAAAGGAGCAACAGCACCATCCATTCATAAATAACCTTTATTATACGCATCAATCTGCCGATTTTTTCATATTATAATCATAAAATCCAAACACCTCGGTTGAGAGTTCCCCAAGCCAGCCGCTCTTGGCATTGACACCGACCTGAACCTTTACAAAATCTATGTACTCCAAATCTATAGGCTTGCACTCAAAATCAATTGCATTTGATATTTTGAAATGGTTTGCATTGGCCGAAGCTCCGGCATTTGAATCCTCCGTCAACCGGTCAACTGGGCTGTAATTGTCGGCATAGCCCCAATCATACTCTTTATTTACCCAGTAAGTGCCTTTACCGGAGGCATCGTAATTACGTGCCTCCAGACATGTTCCATAAAGCGTGTAACTATCCTCCTTGATCCATAGCGGATAGTAATACTCCTGGCGGTGGAACTGTTTGAGGTAGTCAATCTCTCCACTTCTGCCAAGGTTATCGGTCCATTGCACAGGCATTTGGGGGCCTGTCGGGCGGTAATATGTTACGGCATACTCCTGAACGGTTTCTGCCTTACCAGTCTCTGAACCTGCAAGTTCATACCAGGTATCATCTGGCAGGCCATTTCCGTTCTCATCCTGCATGACCCACACAATTCCCGGCTCCGATGAGCCGCCGAACGAGTTGCCAAGGATACCGATATCATAACCACCTGAATTCTCAACACTATGGTCGAATCCCACTATAATGTAACCACCAAAACCTCCCAATGAGACCCAATTCGGGTAAGGGTTACCATATCTGTCCACCTCACCCATACGGGCCTCCGCATAGGCAATTGCCGCTTCTGGAGTGGTCTGGGTACCATCAAAGCCACCTGTTTTCAATTCATTGATAAACTGTCCAGGAGCAGGTGTATATTCATACACTTTGTTCCAATCGGCCTTTGATGCACTTCCTTTTGCCCGATAGAAAGCCCCCTCTTCATATACAGTTACCTCAAACTCGTGAGCAATCGTGATCTCTTTTCCCTCCTTTTCAAGTGTTGCAGCAGCCTTTACGGTATGCTCTCCCTTTTGGTCAGAAACAAATACAAACGAAGAGCCGCCTTCCACACTCTCTTTTCCATCAATCTGCCAAGTATACCTGATTCCCTCCATATCACTCACACCGGATGGTCTGATAAGCAGTTTGCGTCCTTCAACAGTGTGATATGCAGTACGGCCAAACTCCCATACAAAAGGCATATCCGCGGCATTGAGTACCTCCACATTTACTGTATCAGAATGCGTACCATCCTCATTGGAAGCCTTTATCTCAACAGTATAGTTACCGGTCTCTTCCGGTCTGAATGTATAAGAAAGTCCCTCTCCTCTCTTTTCACCATTAATGCGCCATTCTGTGGCTGTCGGCAGTGACGTCTCACGCACAGAAGCATTAAATATAATTTCAGTTCCGGTGGCGACAGTCATATTCCTGTTGCCTGTTATTGATACTGTCGGTATCTCCAGTTCCACAACATCAACCCTTATCTCCTCTTTATCGGTTCCACCATCTGTAGTAATGGCAATGGTAATGAAGTACTCTCCCGGCTCTTCACGTTTAAAGGTAAGTGCAGGCGATGTTCCAAGCACCTGGCCATCCATTGTCCAGCAGAATATTGCACCCTCGGCCGACTCATAGTTGGGTGCAATTACTATCTCCCGACCCTGCTTTATGGTATAGACACCAGTTTCACTATCAAGAAGAATCTCAGGAGGCAGTGCGGTTGTAATCTCCTCATCCACATTACAGGATGAAGAGATTGCAACTGTCGCACACAAGCATAATAATATTAGGATTTTTTTCATTGTTTTTCAAAACACTTTGTAAGGACTACTTTTCAAACCGTACGGCTACATCGTCGTATGCAAAGTATGCAGGAATGACCAAACCATAACTTCCATACCCCTCGTAGCAAGCCACCAAATTAAACTCTACCCGTACAACTTTACCCAAAACTGACAAATCCCATTTTGTCCAGTCAGTTACCATACGTTTACCTGTATTCAACAGGTAAAATTCAGTCATTGTAGGTTCGGGGTCATCCATAGAATCATATCCGTAGGCTACAATCTTGAATGTACTCTCGTCTGTATATTCGTATGAACCGCCAAAATCACACTCTCCTCTTGTAATTATAGCATAAGCGTATGTTGTGTTTGTTACATACATATGGTCTATAACGCGAGGTTCCTCATCATAGAACTGCAACCCCGGCAAAACACCCTGAGGCGAATATTGGGTTGCATACTCATCAGGGTCAAGGTATCCATATTGAGAACAGAAGTTTTTGGAACCATTTGCTCCTCCAGCGACATTGTATGCCTGCAAATCAATCATAAACAACATATTATCGTCAGCAAAATCTGCAATATCCTCATCAGTTCCCACATAATCAGATATGCCGGCATGTCCTGAAATTCCCCACCATGAATCTATTGTAGGCTTTACAAATGCCAGCTCGGTATTGCCTTCATCGTACCACTCATAAGCACCGTGACCATTACCATACTGTCCATCACGGGGAATATAGTCTGACCACTTCTCAATAGTCTTATACTCTTCTGTGTAGCTCATTGCATAGAAGAACTGACACTCGTAGGGTTCAAATTTCTCTGTACCATCCTCAAAGGTCAAGACGCGCAACTCGTAAGCCGACTCCTGTTCCGGCTTCTTCAAATCAGATTCAGCAATGGCCGTACTGATACGCTGAGTATCTCCTGATACAAGATCTTTTGAAGGCTTCTTAATCTCAGTATACGTAGATCCGTCTGCAAAAGTATACAGCACTGTAAGTTCTGTTCCTCCAATAGCTGCCGGAAGAGTTACCATTGCGGCAAAAACACCCTCATTTGCCGACTGCAATTCTACACCTTCGCCAAAGTCAAGTACAATCTTGTTTGTACCGTTTGTAACTGTTGTTCCCCATTGGTTATTCCTGTAATCAAACTCACATTCACCGGCAAGAGCCAGCGTTTCAGCCACTGTAACTGAAATGGAAACAAGTTTGGAAGACAACTGGCCCTCTGCTTTGGTATCAAACCAGATATAGGAGGTCTTATGGTCAAGACAGAACACTCCGTAATTGTCGGCAACTGCATAGCCAAAATCACCGTCATTGCCCAAATTTCCGTCAGCAGACTGTGATGCAAGAACTTTTGCTGTGCTGCTGGTACCTGTCATGTTGTAGAAGATATGGAAATCTCCAATTGTTGACGGTGTAGGATTGAAGACAAATTTTGCCTGGGAACAATCAGATGCAATGGCATCACTCTTGACACTGCCCAACCAAATATAATCCCCTTTACTCCACAAATATGGAATCCGGCTATCATCAGGTGTACCAAAGCCGGTACGCGTTTCTATGGAACTGTAGCCGGTAAATACAAGCTGCTCTGTCTTCAAAAAATCATCACTCTTGCTGCATGATACTACAAGTAAAACTGCCGCAAAAAATAGAAATAGCTTTTTCATATATATAAATTTTAATAATGCCGTTAAACTAACCTTTTTTAATTGTTTGAATTCTACATATCCTCCCAATCTGAAGGTATCTGCTGCGAAGTGGCAAAGCCCTGTTCAACATAGACTTCAATAATTTCTACTGCCGGAGATTCGTAAATAGTTTTTTTCATGATCTTTAATATTTTATGATTTATAAATTTGAACTGATTTCATGTTTTATGAGCAGACTGTTGCATTGAGCCACAATTCCCTTGAGTTCCGCAACATAGCGGGACTTGAATTTATAATGCCTGACAGTTTGGGAAGTTATTTCAAAAGGCTCCCCACGGCCAGCAGCCTCGGCACAATAGTATGCAACAATACTGCGGAAGCGATCAACAAAAGCCTCCACAGACAACTCACGCCTATATTGCACAACAAATTCCTGCCTGCAACAGGCTTCCACATCATATGTATTTACAGATATGCCATAATATTTGCCTCCCGACGGCATCTTGTCCAATGAATTGACAAACTGGGAGATGGAAATGCGTCTTTGAATTGCAGGATCCTCCTTGTCAAGAATTGTAATCCAGGCATAATGTATGGGGCTCGCCACAAGCAGACAATAAATCTGGTTTGCCTGTGCGCGCAGAGCCTTAAAAAATTTCCACAAGTTATTTTTACGGATGCATTCATCCTGCTTGTGGCCACTTGTACATACAGTGTCCATACTCCTTACTGGCTATATTACAACAGATTAACTCCTTCAAATTGCATACACCAATAGCCAGCAAGGAACACGGACCAATGCACACGACAGAAAACTCTGCATATACAGCAGTGCCAATCCCAATAAGAACAGGGCACAAGAAAAGCATGTTCCCTGACTCGTTTGACTAATAAGGCTGCAATTAAAAACTTTGTTGATTTCGACCCATATCCCAGTAGGTGGAGATCCATTAAAACATAAGGCAGGTCTTCTGACTTATTCCCTTTACCGCGCCTTCCCAATCATTGATCAGTGGCAAAGAGTGCGATAAAAAACTCCTTAAAGAGTGGAATTTACAGCAACTGGTATTGTCCCGGTCTTGCACCGGATTCCCTTTTCACCCTCCGTAACACCCGGTTCGTAAGGGCTCCTCATGTACCGCAAAGGTACATTTTTTTTATAAATACGCAATAAACCTATAAAAATTTAAAAAAAGAGTGGCCCTACAGCACACCTGAGGACTATTTGAGACGTCTCTTCTCAAAGTGATTTTTTATGAACAGATGCAGATATGCCATTGCGCAGAGTGCCAGCAGAAAACTGAGGGCATAAGAGGCCGAATAGTTGAGATGCTGAGCTATGAGACCTCCAACAAAAACTCCGGAGCCTACACCTATATCAAAAAATGTAAGATAGGTTGCATTGGCCACGCCCCTCTCCGTATCCTCTGCCATATTTACTATCATGGTCTGTGCCGTAGGGGTTATAAGGCCGTAGCCTACGCCCATAAAGGCCGCGGAGATGAAGAATGCAACTGGATTATGTATAAAGGCTACAATAAAGAAACTCACTATAACTGAAGCAATTCCCAAAGAAAATATCTTAACGTAACGTCCATTGCGCAAAAGGTATGCAGACATAAGTCTTGAAGCAACCAACCCTGCGGCCAGAATGGAAAAATAGTAGCCTGTGCCGCTTGTAATTCCTACCTCCTCCTTGGCATAGACCGAGAGATAGACAGTAACTATGCCATACCCGAATGAAAGCAGGGCCATTATTGCAGCCTCGGGAACAGCAACAGAGAGAAGAAGATTTTTTGGAGAGAAGCGTTCACTTGAAAAGCGTTCCCTCAATGGAGCCTTTATGAGTGATGCGCATAAAAAACCGGCCAAGCCTGTAAGTGAAGCTGTTATAAAGATTGCACCAAACTCCATTCCCGCTTCGTAAAACATCAATGCAACCGAGGGGCCTATAGCCATTGCCGCACTTGTAGAGGCAGTAAAAATTCCGAGACCTTCACCCCGTCGGGATTCAGGTATTATATCAACAGCCATTGTATTGACTCCGACTGTGGCACTTCCGAATGCCACTCCGTGCAGAACTCTTATTATAAAGAAGAGCATTACAGATGTTGCCGCCACATAACTGCCGCAAATAGATATATATGCCAGATAGAAGAGGAGCATAAGCGGCTTGCGCGGACGCCTGTCAAGCCAGAAACCGGCCATAGGTCTCGTTACCATAGCAGCCACCGTGTATAATGACAATATTGTACCGACAACTGATGCAGGTGCCATAAGTTCTTCACGCAAATAGAGCGGAAGAGTCGGCAACAGCATATAAAATGCCATATACATCAGGAAGTTGGCAGCACTTATAAGCAGAAAATTTTTACTCCACAACATTGGGGCAGGCAAATGATTTTTAACTTAACAAAAAGGTTGGTAATAAAACTATTCAACCATATTTGTTGGATTATTTAATGCCAAAGGTAATATCTATTCTTCATTGGAGCACTGACATCTCAAAAATATTTTGTATTTGATACAATTCTACAAAATTATTCTATCCACGCACATGGGTGCGACATTCTTTGTCCCCTACCGTATCCTATGGGCTGGTTGGTTTCAATCCACGCACCCGCATGGGGTGCGACTTGATTGCGCGAGCAAAAATAACAATTTAGCAAGTTTCAATCCACGCACCCGCATGGGGTGCGACCTGAAGGTAAGGTTTACAGTTTTGCCAATGTAGGTTTCAATCCACGCACCCGCATGGGGTGCGACCCGCAGCAACTGTGGAGTTCTGAGTGGGAGGAGCAGTTTCAATCCACGCACCCGCATGGGGTGCGACTCCTTAAACTTGTTGTTTACCTTATACTTAATAGAGTTTCAATCCACGCACCCGCATGGGGTGCGACCATACGCGCTCAGCGCGAGGTCTGGATTGTTAGGGTTTCAATCCACGCACCCGCATGGGGTGCGACATCAAAGGGATTG
>JAEIGA010004168.1_pt1 | contig 22392 bp, 20 predicted proteins | sample 9270691 | NCBI WGS metagenome assembly JAEIGA01 (sample SAMN17057246, study PRJNA624740) | gut metagenome | biome: biome; isolation source: fecal sample | host: Bos grunniens | place: China: Xizang | collected 2019 | reverse complement strand
CCCATCTCACGAAGTTGCTTTGCACCGAGTGCCGAGAGTTGACCATTGTTACCCTGCTGCTTGGCGTATGCCTCGCGCACATAACCGAGAGCCTGCTTACCAACCTCGGTCAAGAGGTTAAGCGAGTCGGCCTTTTCAAGCACAACAAGGAGTCTTCTCTGCTGATTTGGGCTTGTCTCATAGCGCGAGCCGTGTCGCCCGAAGTGCGAGAGGTAGAATGGCTCATATCCACGAGGTGCATCTGCCACCTCTTCAAGCGGAATCGGCGGATATGTTGAGTAGGTAGGGATTGTAAGGTTGTGGTAACGCTCTATCATTGAGCGCAATTCCGGTGGTGTTACAGCAAACACACTGAACACCAAAGCGAGTAACGGAAGTAGAATTAAGGCTCTTTTTTTCATATAGTTTTGAATAATTTTTGTAAATATATCTATTTTTTATACAATTCCCCTTGATAAGCCCCTCTTTCTTTAAGTTTTCTTTCAAACATTGACCAGAGAGTCTCGTTGCGTATCAAGCCCCAATTGCGACCGTGGTGGTAACGCGGAGGTGCCTCCGAAGCAAATCGCTCAACAACAATATCGGGACGGAGTCGGCGCAAAATCTCAACCATCAAATCAAGATATTCGTCCAACTCCCAAAAGCGGAAATGTTCGGGATATTCGTCGTATTCACGCTCCATTGCCGTACCGCGAAAGACCTGCAACTGATGAAATTTTATGGTCGTAAGTGGCAGAGCGTTAATGCGTTCCACCTGTTCCAAAATCATCTCGTCGCTCTCGCCGGGCAAACCCAGCACGAAGTGTGCGCCCACCGCCAAACCTCGCTCGGCACTCATCTTGACGGCACGCTCGGCACAGGCAAAGTCGTGTCCGCGATTTATGCGAAGAAGAGTGTCGTCATAGCACGACTCAATGCCATACTCCACCGTGATATAATGCTCCTTTGCCAACTCGGCGAGGTAGTCCAAAATCTCCTCCGAAACACAGTCGGGACGAGTACCTATAACAAGTCCCACAACCCCCTCGTGAGAGAGTGCTTCGGAGTATCGTTCACGCAACACTTCAAGCGGTGCGTATGTATTTGAAAACGACTGAAAATAGGCAAGATAGCGCGAGGCGTTTCGGTAACGACGCTGGTGAAACTCGATGCCCTCGTCTATCTGTTGCGTGATGCTCTTCACAGCCTTGCAGTAGGAGGGCGTAAATGCCTCATTATTACAGAAAGTACAGCCACCCACACCTACCCTTCCATCACGATTTGGGCAGGTAAAGCCTGCATTTATCGCCACCTTCTGCACCCTCTCGCCAAAGCGGGCGCGGAAGTAGGCCGAGTAGCTGTTGTAGGGTCTGTCGTCGCCCCAAGGATACATAGCGTTTTTAAGGTTTTTATCCATTGCAAAGTTAAAAACTATTTTCACTCATCGCTCATATTCCTGCTAAAAATAGCACTATATTTGCAACATAGTAATATAATTACTATATTTGCAAGAGGTATACACAAATCTGAAATTACTATGGAGAAGTGTTTAGAGTTAAAGTACATTCACGCCGAGAGCATAGAGGCTCTGTCGGCTGCTGACCGTGAACTTATTGCCGAGGCTCAAAAGGCTACCGAAAAGGCCTATGCCGCCTACTCCAACTTCCGTGTTGGTGCTGCGGTGCGTCTGCGTAGTGGTAAGATTATGCACGGTGCAAACTCCGAAAGCGAGGTCTTCCCATCGGGATTGTGTGCCGAGCGTTCGGTGCTCTACTATGTGGAGGCAAACCACGCCGACGACCCCGTTGAGGCGTTGGCCATAGCCTCAAACCCATCGGAGCGCGAGTGCTATCCGTGTGGCGGTTGCCGACAGGTGATTCTTGATGTGGAACGCCGACAAGGCTCGCCGATAAGAGTAATAATGAGTGGCAATGGCACAGCCTCAATCGTTGAGAGTGCCGAGCTGCTACTACCATTCACCTTTAAGTTGTAAACCCAACAAGATGTTCAACCCAGACGATATCCTCTACGAAGATAACCACATTCTTGTCGTAAACAAGCACGCAGGCGACCTCGTACAACCCGACCGCGACACCGACGATGCGCTTGAAAACTACATCAAGGCCTTTATCAAGGTGCGCGACCATAAGCCTTACGATGTCTTCCTCGGCGTTGTGCATCGCATTGACCGCCCCGTATCGGGCGCAGTTCTCTTCGCGAAGACCTCCAAGGCGTTGGTGCGCCTCAACGAGATGATTAAGCGCGGAGAGATCACCAAGCACTATTGGGCTATCGTAGAGTCCCGCCCACAGATGGAGCAGGGGTCGTTGCGCCACTATATCCTGCGCGACGGAAAGACAAATCGCTCACACGCCTACGATACACCGCGCAAGGAGGCAAAGGAGGCTCGCCTCAACTTTGAGCTTATCGCCGCAAGCGAGCGATATACGCTCCTTGATGTGGAGCTTCTCACGGGCAGACACCACCAAATCCGCGCACAGCTCTCCAAGATTGGTTGCTCAATTAAGGGCGACCTGAAATATGGTGCGAAACGCTCCAACCCGAATGGCGGTATCTCGCTCCACTCGCGCACGCTTGACTTTATACACCCTGTGCGCAAGGAGCCTATCCATATCACAGCCCCCGTGCCAAAGGATGATAACCTCTGGCAATTCTTTGAGAAGAATATCTAACCCACGACCGATATGCGTATAGTCATACAGAGAGTTTCGCACTGCGAAGTCGCTATTGAGGGCAACATTGTCGGCAAAATCGGCAAGGGTATGATGATTCTGCTCGGCGTGGAGGCGGAGGACAACGATACGGATATTGAGTGGCTATGCGGAAAGATTGCACACCTACGAATCTTTGACGATGAGCAGGGTGTTATGAACCTTGATGTTCAGCAAGTTGGTGGCGAGGTGTTGGTCGTTTCGCAGTTCACGCTCTACGCCTCAACCAAGAAGGGCAACCGCCCGTCGTATATCCGCTCTGCACCCGAACCTATCTCGCGCCCTATGTACGAGAAGTTCTTAAAGCACCTCTCCACGACACTCGGCAAGGAGGTGACGCACGGAGAGTTTGGTGCCGATATGCAGGTGTCACTCACAAACGATGGACCTGTAACCATTTGCATTGACTCAAAACACAAAGAATAAAGAACAACCAACAACCTAAACAATGAAACGACACCTCTTAACAATTCTCTTAACAGCACTATCACTCTGCTATATAGGCGAAGTGTTCGCCTGGGGAGGTGATGCCCACACCGCAACCACCCTGATTGCCGAGCGTCATTTAACTCCAAAGGCGAAGGAGATGGTTGAGCACTACCTCGGACATACGCTTCCGTTCTATGCTACTTGGATGGACCAAGTTGGCTACTCCGACCCCTACTACAAGGAGGCTCCGGGACATACAAATATGGCTGTTGACCATACGGGAAAGTTGCCCGACAACGAGAAGAGGTCTGCATCGTTGGCGATTGAGCGTATTCGCAAGGATATGAAGCACTTGGATAGACTCAACGACTCAACCATTCGCGTAAATATCCTCTATCTGATTCACACCGTAGCCGATATGCACTGCCCTGGACACAACTACATTCCCGCAGCACCAGGCACTCCAAAGGTTAGCTACCGTATGGTTAAGGGTAAGAAGAATACAAGAGTATCGTTCCACTCCTTCTGGGATAACGATGCCTACACCTACAAGCGCGACCGACACAGCGCAGAGCGAACAGTTGACAAGCTTGACAAACTCACACCGAAGGAGGCCAAGAAGATCGTGAAAGGCACAGCCGTAAAGTGGTACTATACCGAGATGATTGAGGCAAAGGCGCGCGCACTTGAACTAACGCCAACCACAGGTCATATTGACGATATTCCGAGAGAGACCCGCTTGGAGATGCAACGCCTCTGCGACGAGAAGGTTGTGGCGGGAGGATACCGCCTTGCGCATATTCTGAACGAAATTTTCAAATAGATAACTAACATTCAAACAAAAAAAACAAAACTAATTATGAAAAAGAGCATCTTTATTGTGCTGATGATTGCTATGTCATTCGGCACACTGCACAAGGCCTTTGCGTGGGGAGGTAATGCCCACACCACCGTAACGGTTGTTGCAGAGCGACACCTCACCCCAGAGGCGAAGGCGAAGGTTGAGCACTATCTCAACCACACACTCCCATTCTATGCAATTTGGATGGACCAGATTCGCTACACCGACCCTTATCGTCCAACAGGTAAGTGGCACAGCAACTGGTGGGACGCAAATGGCAAGTTGGATGTCAACAACAAGTATTGCGCTGCCTCTCACGTGGAGCGTCTGCGCCGAGAGATGAAGAACTACAAGAATCTGCCGGACTCTGTCGTTCGTCTCAACCTTATGTACTTGATTCACCTTGTAGCCGATATGCACTGTCCTTCGCACAACTATTGGGATAAGAAGGCATTCCCGCAGTATCGCTACAACCTTACCAACAAGAAGGGTAAGAAGCAGTCGTACCACAGCTATTGGGACAATGCGCTCAACTATGGTCGTCGCAAGTGGACTGCAGAGCAGTATGCCGACGCTGTTGACAAGGCAACTCCAAAGGAGTACAAGGCTATCGTCAAGGGTACCGCCTACCGTTGGGCAGACACCAGCCTTCCAAACTTCTTGCGCACATTTGAGCTTACGCCAAAGGACTCAAATGTAGACGCCTACTCTAAAAAGACTCGCTTGGAGATTCGCGACATCTGCGATGAGGAGGCGATGAAGGGCGGCTACCGCTTGGCACACGTACTGAACACCATTTTCAAAAAATAAACCATAGAGATAGATTATGAAAAAGATATTTTTAGCACTCGCCCTCGTTTGTGGCGTATATACAGCACAGGCTTGGAACTGGGTTTACGACCAAGCAGCCCTCTTGTTGGCATACGAGAATATGACCCCTGCGGCACAGACCGAGTTGAAGAAGTACCTCGGCGAGGATTATTCAAAGCAGGTTCAGACCTTTGAGAAGGCTCGCAAGGCTGGTAAGATGCTTGAATCGGCCGACTGGAACACCATCTCGCTTGATATGGATTTGAAGCCTGTCTTAGCAGACGACAAGAACGCTATCGCACAACTTGAAATGGCCGTTGAGGTTGTCAAGAACCGCGCTTCAAAGAGCGACGAGGAGGTTGCTTTGGCTATGCACAAGCTCATTGAGTTGACAATCGCGATGCACAACATCGGCAACATCTACTTTGAGGAGTTCCCTTTCTCAAAGGAGGATTTTGAGTTCCAGCAGTCGGCAGGTGGCTACGGCAAGAAGGAGAAGTTCCGCACTCGCAAGTGGAAGCACTTCTGGTCGTATGGCTTCTCGGTATTCCACTCGGTTTGGTCGTCAGAGATGCATATGCGCGAGTTGAAGGTGTGCCGTGGTCGCAACAAGGAGCAATATATGGCTGGCTCTATCCGCGATTGGGCTACCGATATGGCAACCGTCGTAAAGCCGCTCTACGAGTGGGCAGGCCCAGATTGCCAGCTCTCACGCTTGGCACACTCTCAATATGAGGAGTTGTATCTTGATGGTGTAGCTCGTGCTGCATATCGCATCGCCGCCCTCTTCAACGAGGCCACAAAATAGTAGGCAATGAAAAAGATAATCTTTACTGCTCTTGTAGTGCTGATTACTGTGTGCAATACCCGCACCTCTTTGGCGTGGGGCAATACAGGACACACCGTAATCGCCTACTACGCCGAGCAGCTTCTTGACGAGGATGTCAAGAGGAAGTGCCACCACTATCTCCACTCTACGCTCGCTTTCCAAGCGTCGTGGATGGACCAATATCGCTCAATTGAGCCATTTACCGAGTGCGATAAGTGGCACAGCACCAACATAGACGCAAACTTCAAGGTTGTGGTTGGAAAACCCAACACCGCCGCCTACCAGATTGAGCGCATACGCAAGGAGATGGCAAATTACAAGAGTATGCCCGACTCGCTCGTAAGGCTCAATCTGCGATACCTGATACATATGATAGGCGATACTCACTGTCCTGTACACGTGCGTTGGAGCAGAAAGGAGCACCCGGAGTTCCACTATTCGCTACTCAACAAGGGCAAGAAGTATAGCTATCACGGTTTCTGGGACTCATCGTTGCAGCGTTGGCGCACAAAGTGGACAGCCGAGCGATATGTAGACAAAATCGGCTTCCTCTCAAAGGGTAAGGCAAAGAAGATTACGAAGGGTACAGCCTACGATTGGACACAGGAGACCGCCGATGTAGCGCGAACCAAGTGCTTCCCGTTGATACCTGCCGGCACCGAAGTTAACACGCTGCCGCAGGATAAACGCTACAAGATACACTATATCGCCGAGCAGCAGGTACAGCGTGCAGCCTACCGTTTAGCAGCAGTTTTAACCGAGATATTCAAGGAGTAGAGCTATGAAGAGAGTTATCATATTTTTCGCAATTCTCCTCGTCGGAACAGGGGCTGCGAAGGCTTGGTCACGAGTCTACGATAGAGCCGTATTGGAGGTTGCCTACCAGTCAATGGACGAAAAGAGTCAACAACTTGTAGTCAAATATATTGGCGAGAGCTACACCAGAGCGGCAGGCCATCTGGCTTGGCAGCGCAAAAACCGCAATATGTTGGAGTCGGCCAATTGGCACACACTTCACTTGGACGCAAACTTGCAACACGCAGCCAAGGACGATAACGACGCTTTGGTGCAGACCGAGAAGGCTTTGGAAATTATACGCAATCGCAAGTCGTACGACAACGAAGAGGTCGCTATGGCAATCCGTATCGTTATGAACCTCGTTACCGATATGCACAACCTCTCAAATGTTGTTATTGAGGGTATTCCGCTTTCGGGACAAGACTTTAAGGTCGGCACATCAAAGGGAACATCGGGCGGTAAAGTCGCACCCGTTACCCAATACTCTTGGAAGGCACTTTGGACAAGTCGTTTCAACACCTATCACGGAGCCTACTCCTCGGAGATGTATGCCGAGGATATAAAGATTATGTTTGGCGACAAGCGCGAGGAGTTCTCACGAGGCTCGCTTAACGATTGGGCGCACGATATTGGCGTATACACCAAGCAGGCGTACGATGTCTTGGAGCAGAACAACAGACAATTTCTACACAAGACCATTCAGGAGCACGAGGAGTTCCATATGAGCTGTTTGGCGCGTGCGGGATACCGAATTGCTACACTTCTTAACGAGGCTCTCAAATAACAAGGAAATACTATTATGAAGAAAATCTTGATTATTACGATTGCTTTTGTGGGTGCATTAGGTGTGTATAACGCAAAGGCGTGGGGTCATCAAGCCCACGGAACTACTGCCTACATTGCAGAGCAACACCTTACACCCGAGGCAAAGGAGAAGGCGCATTACTATCTCAAACACACACTTCCGTACTATGCTTCGTGGATGGATGCTTGGAAATTTTCCGCAAAATTCAGACAGGTAAATAGCTGGCATACAGGAGTGGCTATGGAAGATGGCGTTAATTACAATATGAAGAGCAGTAAATTTCCGGGGCGCGTTATGAGGCACCTTGTGAAAGCCCTTGCGGAGTTAGGCGATGGTAAGTATAAGAATTTACCCGATTCTGTTGTGCGCCAGCGACTTATCAATATGATACACTATGTAGGAGATCTGCATTGCCCGTGTCATATAAACTTCCCGAAAGAGACATTCCCTCATTATAGGTACAGCCTTAACAATAATGGCAAGAGGTTGTCTTTCCATCGCTATTGGGACGGCTCTCTGGCTTGGCAAGATCGCGGAGAATGGACTTATGAGGAGTTTGCCACATTGGTAGATAAAGTATCGCCGGAGCAGGTGGCAGTATGGCAAAGTGGCACTCTCGAAGATTGGGGACGCGATATTGTGAAGTTGGGACATCGCGCACACGAAATTACTACCGAAGGTATGGATGTATCCAAGATGACCAAGGAGCAGAAGGCGGCTTCGATTGCCCTAACAGACGAGGCTATACTGATGGGAGGATACCGACTTGCTTATGTATTGAACACAATCTTCTCGGATGGTAACATTAAAACATATAACGAGGAGTGATTATGAAAAAGATATTTTTGTTTTTGGCGTTTGCATTCACCGCATTGGTGGCGAATGCGTGGAATAAGGTGTGTGATGAGGCGGCTGTAATTTTGGCAAGCCAGCACTTGACACCCGAAGCAAAGAGCGTTGTAGATAAATATCTCGGAACCAACTATAACGATGATATTCAGTACCTATATGCTCTCGAAAAGAAAAAGAGTGCAACCCATTCCAAGGAGATTCATTACTTGCATCTCGACAAAAAACTAAGACCTAAAAAGTTCAAGGATGGTGATGCTTATGCCGCTATTAACGAAGCCTTGAAAGTGGTTAAGGCGCACAAGTCGCAGTCGCCAGAGAATGTTACGGCTGCGTTGCGTACAATCATAAATCTAATGTGTGATATGCACTGCCTCTCCAATATCCGTATTGACAAGATTCCACACTCCAAGTATGATTTTGAGTATCTGCGTGTTGTTGCAGAGTATGGCAAAAAGAAGGACGCTACGGTGAAGGTGAAATGGTCAAAGAGTTGGGAAGGCTTCAACTATCCGAGTGGCTTTTCGGCTACATATCGAGCATATGATATGAAACTTTGTCTGGATAATAGATATGCAGAGTTTACAAAGGGTACGCTTGCCGATTGGGCAACCGATAATGGAAAAATTGCAGCACGCTATCTTAAAATCTGTAAGCCTGATATGACTGTGTCATATATGGATTATATGATGAGGGAGGATGTAAGTTACGATATGCTTATCAAAGCGAGTTGCCGTTTGGCGGCACTTCTGAACGAGAATTTGAAGTAATAAATTCCCGCTTTAAGAAAAATAGCGTAGTGAAATATAATTTCACTGCGCTTTTCTTTTGTGATATGCGGAATAATCCCTATTTTTGTGGTTAATTAGTGTAAAAGTCGCTTGGGCGACACAAAAGTATGAAGAGAGTTATCCTTTCCGGCGGTGGTACCGGCGGTCATATCTACCCAGCAGTATCGGTTGCAGAGTCGCTCAAAAGGCGATTTGGCGACGATGTGGAGATTCTATTTGTTGGCGCAGAGGGCAAGATGGAGATGACACTTATCCCATCTCTCGGCTACAACATCAAGGGTTTAACCATAGCGGGCTTGCAACGCCGTCTTACTTGGAGCAACCTGTTGCTTCCGTTTAGAATCGTGAAGAGCATCTCGCAGGCTCGCAAACTCATCAAGGAGTTCCGCCCCGATGTTGTGGCGGGCTTCGGAGGTTACGCCTCGGCACCTATACTCTTTGCGGCACAGAAGATGGGGATACCGACCGTGATTCAGGAGCAGAACTCCTATGCCGGCCTGGTAAACAAGTTTGTCGGTGGCAAGGCGAAGAGCATCTGCGTAGCATACGACGGAATGGAGCGTTTCTTCCCGAGCGATAAAATCGTATTTACAGGAAATCCGTTGCGCAGCGCCTTCCGTAGCGAGAAGAGCATTCGCAAGGAGGCCTTTGCCCACTACGGGTTGAGCGAGGCGTTGCCAACGATTTTGATTCTCGGAGGCTCACTCGGCACCCGCACGCTGAACAATATGATGAAGTCGTGGATTATGACGCTTGATGGCGAAGCCCCTGTACAGGTGGTGTGGCAAACGGGACGCTACTATGAGGCGGAGATGCGCCAATTTTTGGAGCAACGACCAACCAAGAATATCGTGATGGTGCCCTTCATTGAGCGTATGGACTACGCCTACGAGGTTGCCGACCTCGTTATTTCGCGCAGTGGTGCCTGCACCGTGTCGGAGTTGTGCTTGGCGGCGAAGCCTACACTCTTCGTTCCTTCGCCAAATGTGTCGGAGGACCACCAGACAAAGAATGCTATGGCGTTGGTAAATAAGGGTTCTGCGCAGATGGTCAAAGATTCGGAGGCGGTTGATTGCGGAATATCAACAGCCCTGCGTATGGTTGCAGATAAGAGTCTGCTCGCAACGCTCGCGCACAACATCGCCGCATTGGCAACACCCGATGCAGCGGAGCGCGTAGCAGATGAGATTGTAAAACAGTTCAAAGATGAAGAATAGAGTCTATTTTCTTGGCATTGGCGGTATCGGAATGAGCGCGCTGGCTCGCTACTTCTTGCACGAGGGGTGGCGCGTGGCGGGCTACGACCGCACCGCAACCGATCTCACGCGCCGATTGGAGAGCGAGGGGGCAGAGATTCACTACGAGGATAGCGTAGAGCTTATCCCTGCGGAGTTCCTCTCAAAGGAGCAGACCGTCGTAATATATACGCCTGCCATTCCTGCCGACCACTCGGAGCAGAGGTACTTCCGCGAGCAGGGCTTTGAGATTAGGAAGCGTTCGCAGGTGTTGGGCTTGCTCGCGCAGGGCAAGTTCGTGATGGCGGTGTCGGGTACACACGGCAAGACCTCAACCTCAACGCTTACCGCCTGGCTCAACCACGCTGTATCGGGCGAGGGCTCGGCCTTCTTGGGTGGCATATCCAAGAACTTCGCCTCAAACCTTGTGCTTGGTAAGGGCGAGAGAATGGTTGTTGAGGCCGATGAGTTTGACCGCTCGTTCCTGCAACTCTACCCTAACTCGGCGGTGGTAACATCGGCAGATGCCGACCACCTTGACATCTATGGCACTCACGAGAAGGTCAAGGAGGCGTTCTCGCAATTCATAGCACAGATTAAGGAGGGTGGCTCGCTCATCATCAAGAAGGGTGTTGATGTGGCTATCACAAACGACAAGATATCGGTCTACCGCTACTCCTACAACGAGGAGTGCGACTTCTATGCCCGCAATGTTGAGCTATTGGAGGGCGGCTACTACCGCTACGATATCGTAACCCCTACGGGCGTTGTTGAGGGTTGTACGCTCGGCATACCGGGCTGGGTAAACATTGAAAACTCGGTGGCTGCTGTGGCACTTCTCTGGTCTGTGGAGGGCGACTTGAAAGACCACGATGCTCTGCGCCGAGCCTTGGCAGAGTTCTCGGGCGTAAAGCGACGCTTTGAGTTCTATGTCAACACTCCGAAGGGTGTCTATATGGACGACTACGCCCACCACCCACGCGAGTTGGCAGCAACCATAACCTCGGTAAAGCAGATGTTCCCGTCACGCAAGGTCACTGCGATATTCCAACCGCACCTCTACACCCGCACGCGCGACCTCTACGAGGAGTTCGCCGAGGCGTTGAACGAGGCCGACGAGGTGGTACTCCTGCCTATATATCCGGCACGAGAGCTACCTATTGAGGGTATCACAACCGAGATTATCGCCGAGCGCGTAACGAAGCCTTGCCGCATTGTTGAGCGCGAGGCGTTGGCAGAGAGCATTGCGGAGATGGCTACCGATGTGGTGGTGTCGTTTGGTGCAGGAAACATTGACGCTTGCTGCACGGCATTGGCAGAGGTGATTGCAAAAAAGGCTGAATAGATATATGTGGCGTAAGGTGTTGAACATAATCTTTATGGTGTTGGCGTGGGGCGCAATCCTTGCCTACATCATCTATGCCTCAATTCTTACGCATCGCCACAAAGAGAACCTCTGCGTTAAGCGCGTAGAGATAAACATACCCGATAGCACGGCTACCACCTACCTTGTGAACCGTAACTTTATTGAGCGTCAACTCAAAAAGGAGGGTTTTACGCTCGTCGGGAAGCGTGTAAACGAGGTTGACTTCCTCGCTATCGCGGAGAGTATTGAAAAGAATGGCTTTGTGGAGCGTGCCAACATCTACGCGACGCTCTCGGGCGATCTCTTTATTGACATCTCGCAACGCAAGCCCGTGCTACGACTACACACCGAGGGGTACAACTCCTATGTAACGAGCGAGGGGTATATCTTCCGCGCACCGAAGGAGTCGGCCTACTATACGGCGGTTGTCACAGGCACATTCCGCCCGATTGCTGCGCCAGCATTCAATGGCTCTACCGAGGAGTTGTACGAGAAGAGATTGGAGGCTCTTTACGATAGAGTTGAGGAGATAAAAGAGAAGAGTGGCGACACATACACCCGTAGCCGAGAGTACCAGAGGTTGGTTAAGCAGGAGGCACGCCTCCGCAGGCGACACCGCGACCTTTGCAACCTTACGAAGTTTGTGCAACGCATCACGGAGGACAGCTTTTGGGGCGCCGAGGTGGTACAGTACATCGCCGACACAACATCTATGGGGGCGTTGTCGCTCCGCCTTGTACCGCGCAGCGGAAACCACATTATCCTCTTTGGCGAGTTGACCGACACGGAGGATAAGATGCAGCGATTGAAGAAGTTCTACAAAGATGGACTTACCCAACTCGGCTGGGAGAGATTTAAGACAATAGATATAAGATACGATAAACAAGTAATTTGCAGGGAGTAAAAATGGTTAACGAGACTATTAACGAGACGAAGGAGTACATTGTCGGTATTGACATCGGTTCATCAACTGTCAAGGTGTCTGTCGGCGAGAAGCAGAAGGACGGCTCACTCAGCGTCAAGGGCGTTGAGATTCAGAGCGTCAACGATAGTGTCAAGGATGGCTCTATCGAACAGATTATGGAGTTGGGCAAAGCTATTGATGCAGCAAAGAGCGCATTGGAGAAGGAGCTAAACCTAACGCTGAAAGATGCCTATGTCGGCATCTCCGGCGCGGCGGTTTCGGGCGCACTCTACGAGGACTTTGTCTATATCAACTCGGCAAACAACCTGATAACCGAGGCAGATGTACGCGACTTGACCGAGCGCATCAACAAGGTCACTACCCACAACAACGATGTAATCATTGAGCGTATACTACAACGCTACATCATCAGCGACAAGCAGGAGGTTCGCAACCCTGTCGGAGCCTTCGGCACAAAACTCTCTGCCGAGTATCTGCTTGTATTTTGCAACAAGGTGCAGATTGAGCGCATCAAGCAGGCGCTCTTCCACGCAAAGTTGCAATATAAGGGCGTCTGCGTAAACCATATCGCACAGCCACTCGCGATACTTTCAAAGGAGGAGCAAGACGAGGGTGTTGCCATTGTGGATATAGGTTGCGACTTGACCGATATCTCGGTTGTCAGAAAGGGTAGAGTCTGCTTCTTTGCCTCACTCCCGATTGGTGCTTCAAGCATCAACTTTGACTTGGCTCAATTTGTCTCGGCCTCAAAGAGCAATATCGAAAAGTTGAAGAAGTTTTACGGCGAAGCCATTGCCGAGAACATCTCTCTTGATGAAACCTGCTCGGTTGAGGTACTCGGACACTCTCGCAAGCAGATTTTGAAACGCAATGTTGTTGAGATTATTGAGGAGCGACTCAAAGATATCGCCCGCTTCACTTTGAAGCGTCTGCGCGAGGCAAAGCTATCAAACAAGATTCCGTGTGGTGTGATACTTACGGGAGGCTCGGCCTATCTTACAAATATCGACCAACTCTTCTCTCGCGAGATGAATATGAGCGTTCGTTGTGCCGATACCCTCTACGGCGTAGATGACATTTCAAAGGATAATGTCTTGACCACAACGCAGTCAATAGTGGTGGGCGTAATGCTTCACGGTATGCAACACACCATCGGCTCGGAGGTTAGCCATACTCGCCCAGAGGTAACAACGATAACTCCGCCACCAACACAGCCGACGCCACCGACTCCACCGACTCCACCAATACATCAGGCACCACCGACTCCAACGCCTACGCCAACACCGCCGACTCCTCCTGTTAAGGAGACGGATAGCGAACCAGGAGTGGATAGCGAACCTGATGACAATGGTAAGCCAGAGAAGGGCAACACAACGGATACTCCTCCTATAAAGGAGCCTGCTCCAACTGGCGGAAAACCGGGGAAAGGACGAACAGGTATAAACATAGGAGGTAAGGTTATGGGTTGGATAGATGGTATCTCTTCAACATTTGACAACCTCTTGGGCAACGGAGGCAACAAAAAGGACTATTTATAACAGCGCAGATATGGAAGGAAGTATTTTCAACGACATATCCTCTGAAAAGGGAAATCCAGCACTCATTATGGTAATGGGTGTGGGTGGTGCTGGTGGCAACGCCATAGATCATATGTGGAGAATGGGCATTGAGGGTGTCAATCTCGCAGCGTGCAACACCGACCAGAGCGACCTCAACAAATTGCATATTGCCGAGAACAACAAGGTGCTTATCGGCAAGGGACTTGGTGCGGGCAACGATGCCGAAGTTGGCGAGAATTACGCACGAGAGGGGCTTGATAAGTTGCGCAACCTCTTTCAGGCTCGCGGAACACAGATGCTCTTCATCGCCGCAGGTATGGGTGGAGGCACAGGTACAGGCGCAGCTCCCGTTGTGGCGGAGTTGGCACACGAGATGGGCATCTTGACCGTAGCAATCGTAACCACACCCCCTCGTGCCGAGGGGCATCGTCGTGCAGCGCAGGCCGCACGAGGTGTTGAGTTGTTGCGCAAGTCGGTTGACTCACTTATAGTGTTGAGCAACGACGCTATCAATGAGTTGTACGGCTCACTCCCTCTTGCCAACGCTTTTGACAACGCAAACAATGTTGTCGCCTTCGCTGCAAAGGGTATCGCCGAGATTATCACACACGAGACAAACTTGGTAAATGTCGATTTCTCCGATGTCTGTACAGTGATGCGTGACAGTGGTCGCGCCATTATGGGCGTCGCGAGCGAGACGGGAGAAGGTCGCGCCGAGGCGGTAGTTGACAAGATTTTGCAATCGCCACTCTTTGGCAACACCTCAATCAAGGGAACGAAGAATGTCTTGGTAAACCTCTCGGTTGCACGCACCGAACTGCTCACGCAGAACGAGGCGTATATGGTGCTTGACCGAGTACAACAACACGCCCAGACCAAGAACGATAAGGGCGAGGTGGTCTTGACCGATATTATTTGGGGTATGAGTATCAAGCCCGCACTTAAAGACGACGAGTTGGAGGCTATAATCGTAGCAACGGGCTTCAACGATGAAGAGATTGTCTCTCTCCCACCTATTGACTCCATTGAAAAGAAGGAGAAGTCGCATATCACCTCTCTCTTGGAGCAAAAAGTGGAGTCCCGCGTTGAGCGTGGTGTACCTACACCTATCGGTCGCACCAACGATGACTACACGGAGATTCTTCTTGCGAAGCGCACTCCGGCATACATTACACACAAGACTACCCTAACACAGGCTCCACTCGCCAAAAATGCAACCACACCAAAGAGTGCGCCTGCCGATGAAGGGCTCTCACTCTTTGCGGTAACAAACAACGCAGGCGAGGAGGCAAATAACGAGTAGGGATATGGAGTTTCAGTTTCAAGGCGATATAACAACCACCATCTTCTTGATGGTCATCACACTTATTCTGCTGATGATGTCGGCTATGATGTCGTCGTCGGAAGTCGCCTTCTTTTCGCTGTCGCCAGCCGATATACGAGGCTTGAAACAACGAAATTCGCTCGCTGCGGAGAGTGTCTTGAAGTTGCTCGCAAAGAGCGACTCGTTGCTCGCCACGATACTTGTGGTGAACAACTTGGTGAATATCGCTATCGTGGTATTTTCATCAAAAATCGTAGATACGCTCTTTAACTTTGATAACACCGCATTGGAGTTTCTGTTTACGGGTGTCTTGGTAACATTCTTGTTGTTGCTCTTTGGCGAGATTCTGCCGAAGATTGTGGCACAGAGTATGAATGTACGCATTGCGCTCGCCTTTGCGCAGCCACTCGCACTGTTGAGGGTTATATTCTACCCCCTCTCCTTTGTGCTGATACGCACTTGTGGTCGCATTGAGAAGATTGCCTCGCCTAACACCGACAATATCTCAATTGAGGAGTTGGCCGATGCGGTGGATATGACCACCGAGGAGAATAGCGAGGAGCAGAAGATTCTCTCGGGTATTGTGGGTATCGCCTCTCGCGAGGTGGAGGATATTATGCGCCCACGAATGGATATCAAGGCCGTAGAGCAGACAATCACATTCACCGAGTTGAAGCGTGTGATTACCGAAACGGGACACTCCCGACTACCCGTCTACGACGAAGATTTAGACCACATCAAGGGTGTAATCTTTGTGAAGGACCTGCTGGAACACATCTCAAAGGGCGACGACTTCGGTTGGCAACGACTTATCCGCGAGCCGTCGTTCGTGCCGATGCACAAGAAGGTAAACTCCCTGCTTGAAGACTTCCAGAGCAACAAGGTGCATATGGCGATTGTGGTTGACGAGTATGGTGCTACGCAAGGCCTTATCTCCTTGGAGGATATCTTGGAGGAGGTCGTAGGCGAGATTTCGGACGAGAGCGATATTGACGAGTCGTTCTACCGCCGACTAAATGAGAATACCTACATCTTTGAGGGCAAGACCCACATTATAGATATGGTGCGAGTACTCGGACTTGACGACGACACCTTTGAGGATGTGGAGGGGCGTGCCGAGACGATTGCGGGCTTGATGCTTGAAATAAACCGCAACTTCCTCAAAAAGGGAGAGGAGGTTGAGGCGCACAATATCCGCTTCATTGTTGATGCGATGGAGGGACACCGCATTGACAAGGTAAAGATTATTATCCGCAACAATGAGTAGCCTCTACATTGTACCTATCGCCTCCGAGGAGGAGCTACGCAGAGAGGCTGCGGCAGAGGATTTGGAGGTGGTCGCACACTTCGCCTCTGAACACCGCCGCCGTGAAGCGTTGGCGTGGAGAGGTGTTGTCCGCCGCGAGTTGGGTGGCGACTGCAAGATAGGCTACGATGAGTGGGGCGCACCAACAGTAGATACCGCCGAGTGCGAAATCAGCGTGTCGCACTGCGATAAGTTTGTGGCGGTACTGATTTCGGACAGGCACTGTGGAGTGGATATTGAGTCGCTTGACCGCAACTTCGCCCGCATTGCATCGCGCTATATGAGCGACGAGGAGAAGGCTCTCTCCGCCGACAAAGATTGGGCTGCAATGGCGTGGTCTGCCAAAGAGGCTCTCTACAAGCTACACCGCAAGGGTGGTATAGATTTTTTGAAGGATATAAAGATTGAGAGTTATGACGCCACATCACAACTCATCAAGGCAACCATACCCTACCGCTGCGTAGAGGTTCAAATCACGCAACACGAGGGGTATATTGTGGCAAGTATTGGTTAGAGATGAGTAAATCGGCAACACTATCACTCGGCACCGACAACATCGGTAAATTGCTATTCAACTACTCCGTTCCGGCGATTATAGCAATGACCTCGTCGTCGTTGTACCACATCATTGACAGCGCGTTCGTGGGACACGGTGTCGGTGGTGCCGCCATTTCGGGTATGGCTATCACGATGCCGATAATGAATATCGGAGCGGCCTTCGGAGCGATGGTCGGAGTCGGTGCGGGAGCGCGTATATCACTCCGTCTCGGCGAGGGAAACAAGCGCGCCGCCGAGCGAACTTTGACAAATGCCGTCTTGCTCAATATCGTTATAGGTGCCGCCATAATGGTTATTATGCTCACCTTCCTTGACGATATTCTAATGTTGTTTAGCGGAGGAGAGGCCTCGGCCGAGGTCAAGGAGTATGCTCGCCAATTTATGCAGGTTATTCTCTGCGGAAATATCGTCACGCACCTCTATCTCGGAATGAACGAGATGATTCGCGCCTCGGGATATCCTCGCAAGGCGATGGCCATAACGCTCACAACCTTCGCCATAACAATCGCGCTCAACCCGCTCTTTATCTTCGGGTTTGGCTGGGGCATTCGCGGCTCGGCAGTAGCGACCATTATAGCCCAATTTGTAGCCCTATGCATTGTTGTTGCACACTTCGCATCACCAAAGTCGTTTATACACTTCAAGCGCGAAGCCTTCCAAGTTGATTGGCGCATTATCAGAGATATCCTCTCAATCGGACTCGCACCATTTCTGATGAATATCTGCGCCTCAACAGTTGCTGCGTTTGTCAATAGCGCATTGTTGGAGTTTGGAGGTACAGGAGAGTTTGACCTCATACCACGCGAGAGTATAAAGGACGACCCCTATGTCGGAGCCTATGGCATTGTAAATAGGGTTGTGTTGCTCTTTATAATGGTTATCCAGGGACTCAACCAGGGTATGCAACCCATCGTGGGCTACAACTACGGCGCACGCAACTATGCGCGTGTCTGCAAGGCACTCTTTATAACCATCGGATTGGGTATGGGAATCTCCACTTTGGGCTTCCTGCTCGCACATATCTTCCCTGAAAGCATCGCCCACATCTTTGTTGACAAGGGCAAGGGCGACAGCGAGGAGCAGATGATTGAGATTGCTGTACAGGGTATGCGTATTATCACGACAATGTTCCCTTTGGTTGGCTTCCAGATTGTTGTGGGCGGTTTCTTCCAATATATAGGCAAGGCTCCGTTGGCGATTATCACCTCGCTGACGCGCCAACTTATCTTCCTTGTTCCGCTGTTGTGGATCTTGCCTCGCACACTCGGTGCTTATGGCGTTTGGGTGTCAATGCCTATCGCCGATTCGGCATCTATTCTCTTGGCATTCTCCTTCTTCGTATGGCAGATGCGCAAGATGCGCCGCGAGGAGCGCGCAATGATGAAGTAGCCCTACTCCACAAATATCACCTTACAGTCGGTCGGTACAACCTCGCAAGAGTATCCTTGTGGCAGGGTCGCTTTAACCCTAAATTCGCCGTCGGCACATTGCCACTCAATATCCATCTGCTCATCGCCTACGGGAATTGAGCCACGACACCACTCCAAACCGCAGTCAACCATACGCAGGCGCACCTTCCGTTCGCGGGGCAGAATTTGATATACGCCCAGCGCATCGCGGTATAGGATATGGGCGATATGCGAGCCAAAGCCGTGACAGCAACTCGCTCTCGGCTTGAAGAACTCCCAGAGTGTACCCGTAAGGGCAACCATCGGCATATAGAGGTCGGTAACCTCCTCCAAGAGTTGAGAGCAGTACCCCTCTTGCGAGAGCATCTCAAAACGGAGGTAGTTGCCGATAAAGACATTTGCGGGCGGGATATGTGCATAGGCTCCCGCCTTTCGCTCCTGCGGGCTGAAACCCTCGCGCAGACGCAACCAGAAGTCAGGGTGGCTCTGCGGAGTCACTACATCGCAGAATAGGGCGTAGTATTGGCACGCCTCGGTTATATTCTCGGTCAAGACGAGGCTCCCCTCCTCATTGCGCACCGCGTTGTCAACAAAGAACTCTCCGTTGAACGACTGCTGCAATATCCTCTTTTGTATCTGCTCGGCCTGCTCGGCAAGCGACTCGTCGGAGTAGAGCCTTGCCACGGTATGCAACATCTTTGCATATAGCATATTTGATGGGTAGCTTACCCCCTGCGTACACTTGTTTGAGTGGGAGTAGTCCACAAACACCCACCCCTCCAAGTTCTCCAACAGACCATCGTCGTTGAGGAATTGTTTGTAGTAGTCCAACAGGGCATAGACTCGCTTGCGAGCGCGCTCTACGGTCGCCGTGTCGCCCGTGCGGTGCAGATACTCCTCCAACTCCAACACAAACCACATTGCAAAGTTCGGAATAAAGTTTCCGTTGCGGTGGTCTGCCGGGTAGCACATCGGCAACATCCCCTCGGCAATATCGCAAAACTTGTCGGGCAGGAGAAAGTTCTCAATAAAGTTGTGCTCCACCTTTGATTTGCCCGAGAAGTTGAACTCCGCACGCGAAGTGAAGTAGCTATCGCCCAACCAACCGGTACGCTCTCGGCCTGGGCAATCCATATATACATCAAGCACATTTTGGCGGTAGTTGCGACGCGACGCCTCAAAGAGCTCGTTCAACTCCTTGCGCGACGAGGCAAAGGTTGCGCGGTGGCAGTCGGAGTTGCAGTAGTCGCGCATATAGAGACTCTCCACCTCGCACGCCTCTGCGTCGGCAAAGATCTCAACATACTGCATCGTATATGGCTCAAAACTCTCCAACTCATACTCGCCCTCTTGCAGGTTATATATAATGTATGACTTCCAGCTCAAACGACGCTTCATCACGCGACCATCTTCGCCCAAAATCTCGTCAAAGCGGAGCATCAGTTGCGTAGGCTTCTTCACGCGCACCTTCGCACCGAGGAAGCCCGTGCTGTTTGTTGAGAACTTATAGAGGTTTTCCGCTATCAGCGTAGCGTCGTGAAGGGTGTAGTCAGGATAGGCCACACCTCGCACCAGCAGACTCTTGGCGGGTTGCTCCGCAAGCGGCTCGGCCTCCCCCTGCCAATCGGGGTTGGTTGCCCACTCGGAGAAGTTCTCCTCCAAGTTGTACTGCTCCATATGAGGTCGCTGAAACGAGAATTTAGGCACATCGGCAATGCGTTGTCCGAGGTCGTAGGCGCGGAACTCACTGCCCGTAGCCGCCACTACCCTACCGTTAATCTCAACTTCGGCTTGTAGGAACGAGGGCTGGTCAAGCAGGTAGTAACTCGGCGAGTTGTAGCCCGCCACCTCAATAGCAACCACATTCTTGCCCTCGCGAAGATATTGTGTAACATCGTAACAGTCCACCCTATAAAAGTCGTGCGCCGCAACCGATGGCCCGTGCGCCACAAAGTCGCCATTTATACGCATACGGTAGTCGCACGAGGCGGTAAGGCGCACATAGGCACGCTCCGCACCGCAAACCTCCACGACCTCGCGGAACGCAAGCGTCAAGTTCTGCTCTCGCTCGCGACCTTCGCTCCATACGGCAACCGCCCTCTCAAATTTGGCACACTGCTCCGTATCTACATTGTGCGAGCAGGCAACGAGCAGCAACGAGATAAGGTGTATTAGTTGTTTTTTCATATCTTTTAGCGTTGGCTTCTCTTGAAGAAGTATTGCTTCTGCTTGCGCTTGTCGTCCTGCGAGCGAGCGACATAGACCCTCTCGCCCGTGTATGGGTTTTCGCCTGTGTAGAACATCACCGACGAGAGCGTCATCGGCGTAGGGGTCAAGTCCTGCACCTGCTCCAAGGTGAAGTTTAGCTTGCCAAGCACCCTCTGCGACAAAGCCCTCATATCGGCCTCACGACAACCCGGGTGCGAGGAGATAAAGTAAGGAATAAGCTGGTAGCGCAACCCATTTTCGCGACAAATCTTCTGAAAATTGCGATTCAACTCCTCAAACAACGAGACCGACGGCTTTCGCATAAGTTTCAGAACGCCATCTTCGGTGTGCTCTGGCGCAACCTTCAAACGACCCGATGTGTGATGTACCACCACCTCGCGCAGATAGTCCGAGTTATCAAACAGGTCGTAGCGAATACCGCTACCGATATAGGCGTGCTTCACCCCCTTGAAGGTGCGAATCTTGCGGTACAAATCAAGCAGTGGGCGATGGTCGTTGTTCAAGTTAGGGCAGACCTTCGGGTGCAGGCACGACGGGCGCACACACTTGGCACACGCCTCCTTCTTCTTACCGCCCAAGCCATACATATTTGCCGATGGGCCACCGATATCGGTTATCGTACCGTGGAAGTCGGGCATCTCGGTAACAGCCTTCACCTCGCGCATAATCGAGGCTTCACTGCGCGACGAGATAAACTTCCCCTGGTGTGCAGAGATTGTGCAGAAGGAGCAACCCCCGAAGCAACCGCGGTGGATATTGACCGAGTGCTTAATCATCTCCCACGCAGGGATATCGCCACGCCCCTTGTAGCGCGGATGTGGCGCACGCATATATGGGAGGTCAAAGGCCGAGTCAAGCTCCTCACTCGTGAGTGCCGCGTGCATCGGGTTAATCACAACATAGTCGTCACCCACGCGCTCCACGAGTATATTTTCGCTTGCGAGGCGGTTGCTCTCAACCTCCTCCTTCGTGAAATTCTCGCCAAAGGCTCGCTTATCCTTTCGGCACTGCTCAAAGGAGTGGAGCATTATCGTCTTGTCGCTCGGCAGAGCCTCAACAAACCTTTTATCGGCCACAAAACCGACCTGACGGAGGGTATGCAAAAGTTTTGCATTGTACCCATTTCGCATCGCGCGAGCCACTTCGCGGATAACCTTCTCGCCCATTCCGTAGAGCAGGAAGTCGGCACCGCTCTCAATCAAGATAGATGGCTTCAAGGTGTCCTGCCAATAGTCGTAGTGGGTAAGTCGGCGCAACGAAGCCTCAATACCACCAATCAAAACGGGTGTGTTCGGAAAGAGTTTTTTGAGAATCTTCGTATAGGTCGTAACCGCATAGTCGGGGCGGAAGCCCGCAGCACCGCCAGCGGTATAGGCATCGTTTGAGCGCAAGCGTTTGTTGGCGGTGTAGTGGTTTACCATTGAGTCCATAACACCCGCAGTAACGCAGAAGCAGAGGCGCGGAGTGCCAAACTTTTTGAAGTCGCGCAGGTCATCTCGCCAATTGGGCTGTGGCACAACCGCCACGCGCAACTCCTCATCTTCAAAGAGGCGCGACACCACCGCCGTACCGAACGACGGGTGGTATATGTAGGCATCGCCAGAGAAGAGGACTATAT
>JAEIGA010004167.1_pt1 | contig 22394 bp, 26 predicted proteins | sample 9270691 | NCBI WGS metagenome assembly JAEIGA01 (sample SAMN17057246, study PRJNA624740) | gut metagenome | biome: biome; isolation source: fecal sample | host: Bos grunniens | place: China: Xizang | collected 2019 | reverse complement strand
ATTTGCACGTGATAGAAATTTAACAGAAGAAGAAATTTGTGCGCATTTAGATAATGGCGAAATCCCGTCTATACGCTTGTATTCCAATGGAAATCCAGAACAACGTATCTTTTGTAAAGATGCGGTTCGCGGTTCAATTGGGTTCCCAGAAAATAATGAAGATATTGTTTTAATTAAATCAAACGATGGTTTGCCAACATATCATTTTGCGCATTTGTGTGATGATCACTTTATGCGTACAACACATGTTATTCGTGGGGAAGAATGGTTGCCGTCATTGCCGTTGCATGTGCAATTGTTCCGTATGATGGGTTGGAATGCGCCATTGTATATTCATACATCAACAATTGATAAAATTGATGAAGAAACTGGTAAACAACGTAAATTGTCAAAACGTAAAGATCCGGAAGCAAATGTTGCTTTTTTCTTGGAAGCAGGTTGGCCAGTAGAGGCGGTTATTGAATATTTGGGTAATATTGCGGCATCTGGTTATGAAGAAGCCAAAATGAAGGGGCAGGTTAAAGCATTCTGGGATTATGAAATGCGTGCAAAAAAGATTCCTATGTCGGGCGCACTATTTGATATGAAAAAACTGGAATGGTGGGCGAAAGAGTTTATTGGTTCGCTGCCTGTGCCTGAATTGGTAAATCGTGTTGTCACATGGGCAAATGAATATGGTTCGGATGTTAACAAAATGCAGGTTGCAGATGTTGTCTACTTGACCGGTGTATTGGGTATTGAACGCGATAATCCAAAACGTGTCCGTAAAGACTTTATTACATGGTCACAGACATTGGAAAATGTCGCTTTCTTCTGGGATGAATTATTTGTTCCAAATTCTGAATATGAATTTAACACTGATGTGTTAAAGGCGTTCTTGGAAACATATAATGCGAATGATGATAAAGACACATGGTGGGCAAAAATTGTTGCGGTGGCTGAATCGTTGGGTATCAAAAACGGTGATGTTGCAATGAATTTGCGTGTTGCTTTGTCTGGGCGTACAAATACACCAGATTTGTACTCTATTATGTCAGTAATGGGTGGTGAACGTGTTATTAAACGAATCGAAGGGGCAATAAAATGACGGCAGGGAAAAGGGCTCGTGTGCGTGCAGTAAAGAAAGATGAACACGCATCAAAATTATTGAAGGTGTTGCGTGCGACGGGTTTATTTCGTTGGGAAAAGCCATCAACACATACGGAAGAAGTTGTGAATATCTTGACCCATGGAATTGGGATTGGACTGGCGGTTGCAGCATTAACATTATTGGTGGTGTTCGCAAGTTTTCAGGGGAATCCATGGGCGATTGTATCTTGTGCGATTTTTGGTGTGACAATGATAACCCTGTATTTCGGGTCAACAATGTGCCATGCAACAATTGGTAAAAAGCATGAATGTTTCTTTGAAGTATGGGACAGTGTTGCAATTTATGCATTGATTGCAGGAACATATACACCATTCCTGTTGGTGAATTTACGTGGGCTGATTGGTTGGATTGTGTTTGGAATTCTGTGGGGAATTGTTTTGTTTGGTTCATGTATGAAAATAAAAAATCCAAGGCAACAGCCGAAATGGATGGTGGCATTGTATGTTGCGATGGGATGGACATTGTTGTTTATCTTGCCAGCAATGATTCGTAATATTCCGATTCGTGGTTTGTGGTTTATCTTGGCAGGTGGTTTGTCGTATACGATTGGTGTGATATTCTATCTGTGGCGTCGTATGAAGTTTTCGCATGCGGTGTGGCACCTGTTTGTAATCGGTGGCAGTGTTTGTTTCTTTTTTGCGGTGCTGTTCGGGTGTATTTTAGATTTATAAGGCTAAATGGAAAAGGAAAGGTATGAAGACAACAGATGATGTATTTTTTTATGTGTCTGAATTTTTTCGTGTGACAGATACAAAATTAGACGCATTGAAAAAACAGATTGATAAGTTGCGTGATACTGTGACCCAGGTGCAAAATCATGTGTCGGGTATATATGCATTGGAACATAAATCTGAGGATTTAAAGCCTGCAACGGGGCATATGCGGTTAAAGCAGTTGGGGTGTTTGAAACTGCTGCGTATGATTGACAAGGTTTTGAAAGAACATGGCATTGAATATTTCTTGGGCTATGGAACATTGCTGGGGGCGGCACGTCATGGTGACTTTATTCCATGGGATGATGATGCAGATATTTGTTTGATGCGTGAACATTTTGAACGTGCGCTGGAAATATTGCCCCAGTATTTTAATACGCCACCATTTCATACGGAATATGCACAAAGTGGACGATTTATGAAGGTCTATTTTGGTAATCATGTTTGGGTGGATTTGTTCCCCCAGGATTATTATTTCAAGCGTATGGATGAAGAAGAAGTGCCGAATTTTATCGCACGTTATGTCGATGCAATGAAGAAGGCACGGGCCAAGGAAACTAAGAAAAAAGTGCCATATCTTGGTGGTGAAGAATATGAGGAATTGCGCAAGGATGTTATCTTGCAGGGGAATGAACCAGATATGGAATCGGGTGATATTTTCGAAGGTATTGATTGGCAGATTTATGTCGAACGGGCGGCCAAGTTCTTTCATTCAAAGCCGTTTCATCGAGAATATGTTTTGCCGTTGGGTGAAATCGAATTTTGTGGGGAAAAGTTCCCGGCACCTCATGATGTTGATGCATGGTTAACCACCAGATTTGGTGATTGGCATGAATTCAAGCCTGACTTTGCACGGCACAAAGGTTCGATGCGTTACCCCGATGTTCTGCAATTACAGGAGTTTTTGAACGATGACTAAGAAAACAAAGAATGTAATTACATACGGAACATTTGATACATTTCATTATGGGCATATGAATTTGTTGCAGCGCGCACGGGAATTGGGTGATAAGTTGTATGTTGGTTTGTCAACAGATGAATTTAATGCAATAAAAGGGAAAAAGTCGCTTTTGACATATGAGGAACGTGCCCAGATTTTGGATGGGGTAAAGTATGTTGATGAAATTATTCCAGAAACATGCTGGGAACAAAAACGTGCGGACATAATAAAATATAATATTGATGTATTTGTTATGGGAGATGATTGGGCGGGAAAATTTGATTCCTTGTCTGATATATGCCAGGTTGTCTATTTGCCACGGACGAAAGTTGTAAGCAGTTCTTTGATTAAGGATATATTGGACAAGCAAAGATAGTTTGTGTGTGGATGAAATTAACATCTTGATTTTTGGATAAAATAAGAATATTATTGCAAACATGAATTTGTTTAAATGTTTCTTTACAACAACTACTACAACCCCGTTGGGGGTGTAATTTCTATGTTGCGGATATCCGCGTAAATTCTTATAATCAAACAAGTTAATCAAATTTAAAATATAAAAGGTTTTTTATTATGTCTTATGATATTGAAATTGTTCGTCATTCGTTGGCACATGTTATGGCAGCAGCAGTTAAAAAATTGCATCCTGATGTTAAATTCGCGGGGGGGCCGGCAATTGAAAATGGATTCTATTATGACTTTGATACAGAATATCGTTTTTCTGAAGAAGATTTTGCAAAGATAGAAAAGGAAATGCGTGATTTGATCAAGTCAAATGGTCGTTTTGAACAGAAAAATGTATCATTGGATGAGGCCAAGGAAATATTCGCATCACAGCCATATAAGATGGAATGGTTGAATGAATATGATGCGGCAGGCGAAGCCTTGTCAGTTTATACATTCCGTGACTTTGTCGATTTGTGTCGTGGACCACATGTTGAATCATCAAAAGATTTACCGCGTGATTCTTTCAAAATCCGCAGCGTTGCTGGTGCATACTGGAAGGGTGATGCAAAGAATAAAATGTTGCAGCGTATTTATGTTGATGCGTTTGCCAGCAAGGAAGAATTGGAAGCATTCTTGAAAATGCAAGAAGAAGCAGCGGCGCGTGATAATCGTAAGTTGGGGAAAGATATGGACTTGTTCCATTTTGAACCTGAATATGCCCCGGGGTCTGTGTTCTGGCATGACAAAGGGTACAAGATTTATCGCAAATTAATAGAATATTTGCGTGCACGTCAGGAAGCGGCAGGTTATATGGAAATCTGTACGCCTGCAGTTATGGACAGATGTTTGTGGGAACGCAGTGGTCACTGGGCAAAATATGGCGAACATAATTATTCTGGTAAAACCCAAGATGGAAAGACTTTTTGTATTAAACCAATGTCTTGTCCAGGTGGTATGCTGGTTTTCGGACATGGCATAAAGTCTTACAAAGATTTGCCAATGTATGTTGCGGAATTTGGTAAGGTTTATAGATATGAAGCAGCGGGTGGTTTGTCTGGATTGATGCGTGTGCGTGAATTTACCCAAGACGATGCACATATATTCTGTACTGAAGAACAGTTAGAGACGGAAGTTGTAAAAATTTTGAAGTTTATCAAAGATATTTATTCTAAATTTGGTTTTGATAATATTTCAATGAAGTTGGCAACACGTAAAGATTCTGAATTCCGTATCGGTTCTGATGAAATTTGGGACAAAGCAGAAGGTGCGTTAAAACATGCGTTAGATGCGAATGGTATTGATTATGAAATTGCCGAGGGTGATGCTGCATTCTATGGACCAAAGATTGATAATTATCTGAAAGATTCAATGGGGCGTGTATGGCAATGTGGTACGGTGCAGTTAGATATGAATTTGCCAGAAAGATTTGATTTGTCTTATGTTGGCGAAGATGGTGAAAAGCATCGTCCGGTTATGTTGCATCGTGCATTGTTGGGGTCTATTGAACGCTTTATGGGCGTGTTATTGGAATCCACAGGTGGTCATTTGCCATTGTGGTTAAGCCCAGAACCAGTGGTAGTCGCACCAATTTCAGAAAAACATGCAGAATATGCAAACGAAGTTGTGTCTGCTTTGCGCAAGGTGGGTGTGAATACGCGTGCGGATTTGCGTGATGAAAAAGTGAACTATAAAATCCGTGAATTGTCGTTGGCTAAAACACCAATCATTGCAGTTGTTGGTGAAAAAGAAATGGCAGATAAAATGGTGACTTTGCGTCGTCTGGGCCAAGAAAAACAGGAATCTATGCCATTGGACGAATTTGTCGCAATGATGCAAGATGCGGTTAAAATGCCATTGTAAAATATCTGGGGTGTGGTGACACGCCCCAAATAATAGAAAGGGGAAAATATGAAAAAGATTTTATTGTTGGTTGTGGTGGTCGCAATGCCAATTGTGTTGTCAGCATGTTCACATAAGTGCGAAGTTGAACCAATTGTCGCAGAAAATCATAAACTGATTGTGCCGCCAAATTTTGGAAATATGCCAAAGTAATTTTTTGCGCCAAAGCATTTTGTCTTTGGCTTTTTTTGTGATATAATATACATAACTGATTTAGGGGGAATATCATGAATGATGATAACAACTTGGACTTGCTGGATTTAGATGATGATGGTGCGGTTGATACTTTGCCAGATGTGAACGCATTTGCGGCACCACGACCAAAAAAACCATGGCTGTTGTTGACGGTGGGGTTGGTTGTTATTGTGTTGGCAACTTATGTCATCATTCGTGCAGTTGGGGATGAATCTTCATCTTCGATTGATGTTAATTTAGATGCGCCTGTGGTGACGGTTGATGGGGCAGCGATGCCGATTGATATGAATGTTATGCCTCCGGTAAAGCCAGCGGTTGTTGCGCCGGAACCTGTACAGGAAGTAAAACAACCAAAAGTAGTTGAACAGCCAAAGCCAGTTGTTCAGCCAAAGGTTGAAGAAATAACGCCAGCAGCAACAGCAGGTGTGCCTGTTCGTGTTATCGAAGAACGCAAAGAAGTTAAATTTGAACCAACCAAGGCGGTGCAGCCGGCGGCAAAGCCAGCTGTCAAGCCACAACCAAAGCCTGTGGCAAAATCTGCTTCGAAACCTGCGACATACAGTTGGTATGTGCAATTCGGCTCATACAGCACACGTGCATTGGCAGAAAATGCCCAGCGTCAGATTAGCAATGCGCATCGTAGCCTGTTCGACGGTAAACAGTTTGTTATCTTGGCTGCCCAGTTGAAAAATGGTACAACAACATACAGATTGCGTGTCGGATTTAACACAGCAAATGATGCAAATGGATTCTGTCGGAATGCAAAGTCTGATGGACTTGACTGTTATGTTGCGAAATAATATAATGGTTATGTAATAAAAGGATTAAAGATGTTTGGAAGACTTGGTTGGGCAGAAATTCTGGTTATTGTGGTCTTGGTTGTGATTCTGTTTGGTCATAACAAGGTGCCAAGTATGATGAAAAATCTGGCCGATGGGTTAAACATCTTCAAGAAAGAATTAAAGGGTGGTGTACAGAAGGCCGAAGAAAAAGTTGTGACGGATGCAAAGAAACCGGTAAAGAAGAAACCAACAGGTAAAAAAGCACCACAGAAGAAAGTAGTAAAGAAGAAATAAAATAATCCCCCGAATTTGGGGGATTTTTTATAACCAAAAAACAAAAAAGGAGTTTGTATGAAATCGTTCTTGTCAAAAATGTCGTTGTCAGGTTTGGCGTTGTTAATTGTTGGGGGGTGTAATCATAAAGATTTGGCGAGAATGGAACAAATAGGGGTGCGTGATACGGTTGTGGTGCTGAATTATGTGCATCCGTCGATGCAGTCTGGGCGCAAGATTTGGATGGCAGATAAAAATGGAAATGAGTTTTATTCTTATAATGTGTCGCTGGGGCCGAAACCGGCGGTTGCCCCAAAACCAGGGGAAGAGGTTGTGGTAAAACATGGATTTAATAAGTATGGGTCTTATTATGTAATGGTGCTGGAAAATTTAAGCGCACAAAGATTAAAGGCACAATATGTAAACGATGGTATTTGTCGGTGATGGTATATAATATAAAGATGGCGATTTCAAATCGCCATTTCTTATTAACGCACATGTGTTATTTGATGTGCTTTGATTTTTTCTAAAACGTTTTCTGGAATTGAACGTTCATTAAAGATATCCAAAACACGTTGTGCATCAGATGGATGACTTTGCAAATGCCCCAAAATGACTTCTGATGCCATTTTTTTGTATGTTTCTGGGTTTTTGATTGCCATATCACCATTTATCAACATATCAAAGTAGAATGGATTGTCTGCGGAAATCTTTTGGATGATGTCATTAGATGCGGCAACCAAACGTTTCACCTGACGAGAATTCAGATTGTATTTTTTACCCAACTGTTCTAAATCCAACATCATATCAACAGTGGCACGATTGCGTTTGATTTTTTTTACCTGTTCGAAGTCTTTATATTCTTCTGTGCCCGTAAAGATTATCAATCCCAATGCTAGGATTACAGCTATATCCACTATTGCCAATTCGATGAGATTTTTAGTTAGTACAGTCTTGCCATTTTTATCGACTGTATATAAATGTGGGCTGTTTGATCTGTCTGGTAAATCCCCACGACCATAGTCAACGTCTCCACTCATCATAAGACAAGTTAGGCTTAGCGCAATTGTACAAAGTGCACTCATGCCGAATGATTTTGCTAATGGTTTTGCATAATATCTAGGATCAAAACCATAAATGTCACCTGGGGCGTATTTTTTATAAGCATCTGTTCTGTGTTCTTGTTCTTTCTTTTGTGCAGCCGCACGTTTTTGTTCTGTCTGTTGCTGTTTCTGAATATCTTTTTCAGAAACGCCAGGGAATAATAATTTGTTCGACATGTGTAAATTCCTTTGGTTGTTCGGTTTTTTTTTACACCATTTCTGATTTAATATAATACACAAAAACAATTTGTCAAGTGTTTTTAGTGTGTTTTGTTCTGAATTTATCGTGTTTTTTCATTTTTTCTAAAATAGGCGCAATTGGCTGTAAACAAATTTGCAACATTTTTTGCATCACGCACAGATACGATCGCAGCATGTTGCCATTTTCCCGATTTGTTTAGATAGTTGTAAACAATACGCCCGTTCTGGGTCAGACGAATGACTTTGGTTGTGGTTGCGCTGTCGTCTTGGCCAACAGATAAGGTTTTGTTTTTTATGCCGATTCTGCACATCTGGTGACAGCCCTGACATACAAATAATTCCCATATTTCAGACACTGATGTTCCTTTTTTTATGTGTTTTAGATATTTATTTTGACTTTATGTAGTACACAACAAGCGTTTGTCAGGTGGTGTGTAGGGGGGAGAAAAATCCCGCACAAAGCGGGATTCGCATTATATGCTTTTTGTGTTTTTTAATTTTTTCGACGTTCATATTCTTCTTGTTCTTCGATGGTCATTGTCGCCAAAGGGCGTGCTAACATGCGTTGCAGACCAATTTCGTCGCCAGATACAACGCTGTATCCAAAATCACCAGTTTCAAGTCTGTCCAATGCTGCATTGATTTTTATCAGCAATTTATTGTTACGATCGGACATACGTAAATCCATGGTGATGTCCTGGTTATATGTGGCGTTGTCTGATTCATCGCCAACACCGACTGCTTCGGTTTTTTCGGCCAGACGAACCGCATTCAAAACAGTATCACGTTCACTTAACAATTCTTCTTTTTGGTTTATTAAAATCTGATAAAAGTATGCCAACTGCATCGGGCACATATATGGTTCCGATTTTTTCGGCTTGTAATTCTTTGGAAGTTCAAGTGTTTTGTAATTTTCAGAAGACATATGTTTAACCTTTTAGTTCTTCGATCCATGCCAATAGGGTGTCTGAATCCATCAAGCCAGTTCGTGCTTCGACTAATTCACCGTTTTTAAATGCCAATACTGCAGGTATGCTGCGAATGCCGTATTTCGCAGGGGTGCGACGGTTAGCTTCGTCAATTTCAAATTTTACAAATTTTGCATCGCTAGTTTGATTCGATACTTCTTCGAAAATTGGACCAAACATGCGACATGGACCACACCATGATGCCCAGAAATCAACCAATGTTATACCATCGCCGATGTGTGTATCAATTGTCGTGTCGTTTGCATGTGATACTGCCATATTTTTTTCTCCTTTCTGTTATTGATATTTGGCGGAATTGTATTATAATCGTGCCAAAATGCAAGAGAAATCATAAATGAATAAAATCATATACTTAGATGCTGCTGCAAGTTATCAGAAATCACAGTCTGTTATCGATGCCCAGGTGGATTTTTTATCCCATCATTATGCAAATTCAGGACGTGGAATTTGTGCACGGGCGGCATATGTTGATAATATGGTTGCTAATGCACGAAGTCGGGTAGCGTCGTTTATGAATGCAGAACAAAATCAAGTGGTGTTTACTTCTGGTACAACAATGGGTATGAATACGGTTGCCCAGATGTTAAAGTTAAATAATAAATGTCGGGTTGCGGTATCTGATTTGGACCATCATAGTGCAAGGTTGCCGTTTGTAAAGGGTGGGGCAGATGTTCTTGTTTGTCCGCTGGATAAAGATAATAATATTGATATAAACAATATTCCATGTGCAGATGTGTTTGTTATAACTGCAATGTCTAATGTGTTGGGGAATGAACAAGATGTATCGGGCATTATTCGTGCCGCGCGTCAGAAAAATCCAGATGTAATAACAGTTGTTGATGCGGCGCAATATGTTGTGCATGAAAAAATTGATGTGAAAAAATGGGATGCAGATTTTGTGTGCTGGTCTGGGCATAAGATTGGTGCAGATACGGGATTGGGTATTTTATATATTAAAAATCCGAATCGGTTTGGACCGGTGTTCTGGGGTGGGGGAATGGTAAATAAAATTATCGGTGATGATATTTTGTTAAATAATGGCCCCGATGTGTTCGAAGCAGGAACATTGCCATTAACACAGATTTCAGGACTGGTAAAAGCGATTGATGCGTTGGAACAACAAAGGCCTGATTTGGGATTGATAAAATATTTGCATGGAGAATTATCGCAAATTCCACAAATCAGATTGTTGACATCGGATGATGCGGCGATATGTTCTTTTGTTGTAGATGGAATGCATGCGTTGGATTTTGGTGCGATGATTGGGGCGCGTGGTGTGTGCGTGCGTGTTGGAAATATGTGCGCATCATGGATTCATAAGCATTTGGGAATCGAAGCATCAATAAGAATATCGGTGGGTGCATACAATAATCAAAATGATATAGAAACCACAGTAAAATATATAAAAGATATAATCAGATGACATTTACAAAAGACAATATTATTGCAGCGTTAAAAACAGTCTATGACCCGGAAATTCCAGTAAATGTATGGGATATGGGATTGATTTATGATATCGCAATCGAATCGGATAAGGTGTCTTTGCAGATGACTTTTACCAGTCCGACATGTCCCATGATGGAAGAGATTTTGGAACAGGTACGGGCGGCGGTTCAAAATGTTGCGGGGGATACGCCGGTTCAGGTTGATTTGGTATGGGACCCGCCATGGGATTTATCGCGCATGTCTGATGCCGCACGGGTGGAATTGGATTTGACTAATCAGGGGTGGTAAGGCTAATGCAATATCAAGATATGAAAAATTTATTAAGTATTATTGATGATCCTGTTCAGAAATTAGAATTGGTTATGGACTTGGGTGCGCAGTTGGAAAGTATTCCAGATGGGGCGGTGTGCTCGGAAATTGTTGGATGTGCGTCCTTTGTAGAAATATGTCGTGATGGAAACAGATTCTTTGGTCGTGCAGATTCGGCCTTGGTGCGTGGAATTGTTGCGATTATTGTTGCGATGGTTGATGGAAAAAGTCCAGATGAAATAAAAAAAATTGACATCGCAGGTGAATTTGCAACACTAAATTTGAATCTGGGAACGGGGCGTCTAGGTGGGGTAAATTCTATGATTCGTTTTTTGCAGAATTTATGATAAAATTCTGCTGTGTCTGAAAGGGGGGTGTGGCTGATGCAAGACGATGAAAAAATGTTTCAAATTGGTGTTTGGTCGCTGGGGGTGGTGTTGATGATAACCGTGACACTGCAGGTGGCGTTTCGTACGCAAAATCGCCAGATAAATCGTGTGCATCGCGAAATTGTTCAAACACAACAAAAAATCGCCGTGGCAGAGGCAAACTTTGCGTCGTATGTAAGACCCGAAATATTGCGGAATTTGGTGGTAAGCATTGTGCCAAAATCCGAAGCAATTAGTTTTAATAAATCTGTTTCAATTAGTGACTTAAAACCAAGAGAGGAATAGCGTATGTTCGAAGTCGGCAAGGATATTTTTCGTCATGGATTTGTGTGGGGACGTGGGGATGCGACGGCTCGCAAAAGACTTGGGGTGATGAATACTGTTTTCTTGATTGCGTTTTTGTTGTTCATTGGACGTACATTGCAATTGGGAATCCAAGGTACAGATAGGTCTCGTCTGGCTGGCGCAGATGGACAGTGGGCCGTGCAAAGGGCGGATATCGTTGATAGAAATGGTGATATTTTGGCGAAAAATGTGGCGTCTGGGCATATTGTGCTACGCAACCGTGCGGTGCGTGAAAAAGATAGAGAAGCTGTGGCACAGACAATCCATCAGGCGTTGCCGTATGAATATTCTTTGGCAGATGCAATAAAGTTGGTTAATTCGGAAAAGCGTTTTATTCGATTGAAAAAATATGCGTCTGATGCACAACGTGAAATTATTCAAAATGCACGGTTAGAAGGGCTGGAAATTGAAAAAATTCAAACAAGAAAATATCCAAAACGCAGACTGTTTTCACATGTTGTCGGTTTCGTTGGCGAAGAAGGTGCAGGGCTAGAGGGAATCGAACGGGTGTATGATAAGTACTTGCGTGAAAATAAAGACCCCTTGCGGTTGTCGGTGGATTCTAGAATCCAGGCGGTTTTTTATGAACAGTTGTCGTATGCAATGCAAAAGTATCAGACCAAGGCTGCGATGGGAATGCTGATGAATTCTAGAACTGGTGAAATTGTGGCGATGGTGTCTTTGCCAGATTATGACCCAGAAAATCTGCGTGCAGATTCAGTAGCGAACCGATTGTTTAAGCCGATGCGTAGTGTGTTTGAATTGGGATCTATATTTAAGATATTTAATACGGCATTGGCATTGGAAAATGGGATTTCGGTCGATAAAGAATATTATGTGGCAAAACCGTTCCCAATTTATGATAAGCATGGCAGGTTGGCAAAAAATATTACTGATATTCGCAGTTTTAAACCACCACGCCCCAGTATAAATGTCGAAGAAATTATGGTGCATTCTTGTAATGTGGGAAGTGCGCAGATTGCGCTGGAATTACCAGATGGCGCGCAAAAGGAATTCTTTGAACGGTTGCATATGGACAAGGCTTTAAGTCTGGAATTTGGAAAAACGGAAAATAGTATCCCCCAGCGAAAGTGGGGGCCGGTTGAAAGGGCGACTGTGGCATACGGCCAAGGGTATGCTGTCACGCCAATGCATTTGATGTTGGCAGTGAATGCCGTGACAAATGGTGGAATTTATATTTATCCAACATTGCAAAAACGTGGCGTTGGTGTTGTGCGTGGTGAACGTGTTCTGGCGGACGAGATTTCTTCGAAACTGCGTTCGATTATGTTGCGTGTTGCTGAAGAAACAAGTGGAAAGCAGGCACGAGTCGCAGGTATTCAAATAGGTGGTAAAACAGCAACTGCAGAAAAATACACCAACAGCAAGATTGACACAAAGCGTAATGTGACGGCCTTTGTTGGAATCTTTCCTGTGCATGCGCCACAATATACAATCTTGATTGTTTTAGACGAACCCCAGGGAACAAAAGAATCGTGGGGATGGCGTACGGCAGCATGGAATGCAGTGCCAACGACGGGAAAAATTCTTGATAGTATACTGCCGTTGCTATTTGAATAATTTTTGATTATAATACGTCTGATAATAAAAAAAAGAGTATAGTGTGAGAAAGATAGTAGAGAAGTCCATGCTGGGGAAAGCATGGGTGTCGGCGTATGATGAATTTGGAACAGATGACTTGCTGAAAAAAATTTTGGCAGGACGAAATATTACAGATGTTGATAAATTCTTGTGCCCAAGTATCAAAGAATATATGCCAAATCCGTCTGTGTTGATGGATATGGATGTTGCCGCAACTGTTATCTCAGATGCAGTTCAAAATAATCAAAAAATTGCAATATATGGTGACTATGATGTTGATGGTATTACATCAACGGCGATATTTGTAAAGTACCTGCGTGCGGTTGGTGCAGATGTTATCTGGCACTTGCCAACACGTGAAGGCGAAGGGTATGGGCTGAATAATGATGCAATTGATGATGTGGTGGCCGGAGGTGCAAAATTACTGATTACTGTTGATTGTGGTATCAGTGGTGTTAATGAGGTTGCATATGCACGACAAAATGGTATGCAAGTTGTTGTGACAGATCATCATTCCCCAGATGCGATATTGCCAGATGCAAATGCGGTTGTTAACCCAAAACGTGCAAATGATAAATCTGAATTAACATATTTGGCGGGTGTTGGGGTTGCGTTTTTGACGCTGGTTGCATTAAATCGTGAATTAAAGTCACGGGGATTGGGATTGGAAAATTCCGAATTGATGAATTTTATGGACTTGGTCGCATTGGGAACGATTTGTGATACGATGCCGTTGGTGGGGCTAAATCGTGCATTTGTTGCAACGGGGCTTAAGGTTATGGGGCTACGCCAAAATCTGGGGTTGCGCGTGTTGATGGATGTTGCTGGTATAAAAAAGCCATCTGTATATGCGGCGGGGTTTGCGTTGGGGCCACGATTAAATGCGGCAGGGCGTTTGGATTCTGCGGCGCCTGCGTTGGATTTGTTGTTAACAGATAATCCGCTGATTGCGAATGATTTGGCAACCAAGTTGCATCAGATGAATCAAGAACGAATCGATATTCAAAATGCAATTATGTTGCGGGCAACAGAAATGGCCGAAGAAAGTTGTGCGTCTGGGAAATGCAGTTTGTTCGTCTGTGGTGATAATTGGCATGGTGGTGTAATGGGAATTATTGCCGGTCGATTAAAAGACAAATATAATTTACCATCATGTGTTGCAACACGTATAGATGGTATGATAAATGGGTCTGGGCGTTCGATTGCCGGGATTGATTTGGGTAAAATTATTCATGACGCGTTGGCCGCAGGAATTGTTTCAGAAGGTGGTGGACATGCAGCAGCGGCTGGATTTTCATTGCCGGTGGAAAATGAAAGTGCGTTTTGCGAGTTTCTAGAAAATGCAGTAAAGACACAATTGAATGGACAGATGATTGCCCCAGAAATACTGGTAGATGCCGAATTAGATGCCGGTGGTGCAACAATGAAATTGGTGAAGAAGTTGGCGGCAATGGAACCGTTCGGTCAGGGAAATCCGGAACCAACATTGGTGTTGCGTGGGGCTGTGTTGCGTCATGCTTCTGTGATGGGCAGCGGGGCGCACCTGCGTGGTAATGTCACAACCAGTGCAGGTACACAATTATCGATTGTTGGCTTTAATTTGGTGGGAACGCCTGTGGGTGACTTTTTACTGGACGATGCAAATACAAATACTAAAATAATGATGTTGGGTAAATTAAAAGAGAACGAATATAACGGACGGGTTAGTGCACAATTTGTACTGGAAGATATTGCAATATAGAAATGAAGTAATATGGAACAAAATATAAAGGAATTTTTTGAACGGGTCAGAAATGCAAAATCTATTGCCATTATGGGACATAAAAATCCAGATGGTGATTCGTTGTGTAGTGTTTTGGCTTTGGCCCATCTTATTGAAGAAAATTTTGGGATAAGTCCTGTGTGCGTATATGATGGAAATATTCCAGACTGTTTAGATAATGTACCACTGCGGTCACGAATTAAGTATTTTGAACGGGTTGATATAAGTGAGCCTGTTGATTTGGCAATTGTATTGGATTATGGAAATCCAATGCATATTGGTGGGGCACAACCAATTGTAGACAAGGCACGATTTGTTATAGAAATTGACCATCATAAAAATGAAAATCATGTGGCATCTTTGTGCATAAATGATGAAAATGCGGCGGCCACGGCGATTATTGTGTATAAAATGTTGCGTGTTGGTAATCTGGTTATGGATTCCAAGACAGCCGATTTATTGGCGATTGCAATACTGACAGATACAGGAAATTTCAAGTTTATACGAAATGGTGATCCGTTGCGTATAATGGCGGATTTAATTGATGCGGGTGTTAATGTCAGAAATCTGATTGAAATTATGAATAACAAACCACGCAAGGCGGTTCAATTAGAAGCACGCACAGCGGCCAATGCGGAATTCTTTTATCATGGTAAATTGGCGTTGGCGACCATCTGTAAAAAAGATTACAAGTATTTGGATGGACGTGGTGAAACAGTACTGAATTTACTTGGGCAAATCCAGGGGGTTGATTATATTGTTTTGTTAAAAGAACAAAAATTGAATCAGATTGGTTTATCGATACGCAGTCGCAAAAAACCGATAAATCATATTGCGATGGCGTTGGGGGGCGGTGGACATGAACGGGCCGCCGGGGCTGTTGTGCGTGATAGTTTGGAAAATGTTCGTGCACATGTTCTGGATTTGTTCAAGGAGGAATAAAAGAGATGAAAAAGTTTTTTTGCATGTGTTTGATGGCGATGATATGTGTGAAAGCGTTTGCATCTGTGGATGCAAATTTAGTTCAGTCGGCAGAGAAATATTTGAATTCTATTTCTGGATTGACGGGGCAATTTGTTCAAAATGCAAATGGTAATCAGCAACAGGGTGACTTTTCAATGTTGCGTCCGGGGCGGGTCAGATTAGACTATGATAATATGCCTGTACAATTAATTTCAGATGGCGCAGATTTATATTTCTTTGACAAGTCTTTGGATCAAATTACTACTGTTCCAATTACCAGTACGCCCGCAGGTATCTTGGTGCGCAAAAATATCGATTTGATGGATGCAGATATCAATGTGGTGGAAACAATTGATTATAAAAATTCTTTTGGTTTGAAATTGAGTCTGCGTGGGCAAGAAGGCCTGGGGCATATGACAGTTGTATTTGATAAAAAGCCGGTAAAGTTAAATTCTTGGACGGTTGTGGATGCCACAGGTGCGGAAACAAATGTGGTGTTCTATAATCTGACAGAAAAAACTAAATTTGCCAAAGATTTCTTTCAAATCGCACGGCATAAAACAATCAGCACCAGTGGTGGTGATGATTACTATGATTAAAAATGTTTGGAATCAGTTGGTCTGAATTTTTTGTAATTGTTGTTGTGGCGGTCTTGGTTATACCTGCACGCATGTGGCCTGATGTGGCACGGTTCTTGGCACGGATGGTTAATGCGGTGCGGAGATTGATGTGGCGTATAACAGATGTGTCAGAAAATATAAAACAACAAATAGATGTGGAAAAGCCAATCGATGATTTAATCCAAAATACAGCAACAGATATATTAGATGAATTTTCATCCCTTCTGCCAAAAAAAACAAAAAAGAAGACAAGCAAAAAAGGGGCAGAAAAATGAAAAATATGACCTTGGTTCAACATTTTTCCGAATTGCGTCGCAGAATTTTATGGTGTGCAATGGTTTTTTTTGCGGCATTTGTTGGTGGTTGGTATTTGGCACCATGTTTGCAGAAATTTTTGATTATGCCATTGATGAATGTGTGGAATGAGGGTGTACTGCTGTATACAGGGTTATCTGACGGGTTGATGATAAATTTGTCATTGGCTGCATTGTTTGCATTGATTGTTGTGGTGCCAGTACTATTGTGGCATGTTTGGGCGTTTGTTGCGCCGGGATTAAAAAAACAAGAATCAAACTTTGTTTGGCCGATATTGATTTTGTCGCCAATATTGTTTGTTGTGGGGAGCTTGTTTGCGTTCTATGTAATGTTGCCAATTGTGTTTCAATTTTTTATCGAATTAAACAAAGGGGCGTCGGTGCCAAGCCTGATGTTGCCGGTTGCACGTGATTATTTAAGTTTCGCATTAAAGATGATGCGTGTGTTTGGAATTGCATTTCAATTGCCACTGGTTATGGTGTTGCTAAATCGAATCGGTGTGTTGGGGCGTGAACGGGTTGTTCGGTTCAGACGATATGCCATTGTCGCAATTGTGGTTGTTGCGGCGGTGTTGACCCCGCCAGATGTTGTATCTCAGGTTTTGTTGGCAATACCAATGTGGTTATTGTTTGAATTTAGCATTTTATTTATGCGTCGTGATTAAATTTATGATATAATGTGTGTGTGAAAAAATTCATCTGGATTTTTGCCGGGGTGTTGTTGACGCAAACTGCGTGCGATTTGCAGCCCAAAATATTATCTTTGCCTGATTCCGTGGGCGACTTTATTTCTGCGCGATATCCGGCATTGTTAGCAGATCCAAATGTTAACCCAGAAATTTATAATTCTGCGGCCACAGACTATGGCATGTATGCATCACCAAATTTATATGGCGTGGAATCTTCTGATGATGAATATGTGACTTATGCGTCTGTGGATGATTATATTGTACCACCCCAGGTGTCAGAATATTCAATGCCAGAATCTGATTCTGGACAAGAAATTGTCGATTCGTCTGTTGCGACAGATGATTATCTAAGTGTGCCAATGTATGCCAAGGTGCAAGATAAAGCGGATGTTAAGGCAACGGTTGAAGAAGATATCTTGGTTGCCAATAAACCAAATGTTGGGACGCAAACTGTGACCCGTGTTGCTGTGCAAGAAATTGTTGTTAAACCTGGTGATACATTGTATTCAATATCGCGTCAATATTCGGTACCTGTGAATGATTTGGCGGTAATGAATAAATTGACCGCACCGTTTATGTTGTCTGTGGGGCAAAAGATTCGTGTGCCAAATCTGTCAGATGCACCGGTGGTAAAAATCCAAGAAAAAACCGATGCAACAAAGGAGCCGATTCGCAAAACAGAAGAAAAAGTACAAGAACAAAAACAAAAGGTCGCAGAAGCTAAGCCTGTGAAAAAGATATCTTCGGACCCATCAAAAAAATTGCCTACAATTGGTGCACGTTCTTCTTCAAAATTTTCATGGCCGATTCGTGGCAAGATTTTGTCTGAATATGGTGCGAAGTCAAATGGGTTGTTTAATGATGGTATAAATATTGGGGCAAAACGCGGGACACCAATTGGTGCTGCAGAAAATGGTGTTGTTGCATATGCTGGCAACGAAGTAAAGGGTATGGGAAATTTAGTTATTATTCAGCATGCAGATGGTTGGATGACCGTATATGCTCATATGGACACTATGAATGTACGCCGTGGTGCACGGGTTAAGGTCGGGCATCAAATTGGTACTGTTGGTGAAACGGGTAAAGTAGATAGACCCCAATTGCACTTTGAAATTCGCAAAGGGACCAAGGCGTATAATCCATCAGCATACATGAAAAAATAAATTATAATAATTCATCTAAAAGCAAATCGGGAATCTTATGTAGCGTCATGTACACTACGATTCCCGATTTGCTTTTATCTAAATCATTCTAATTTATTTTTATCAGAGTCCAATAGTTTGGGTGTCGGGAATCTCATGTAGCGTCATGTACACTACGATTCCCGATTTGCTTTTATCTAAATCATTCTAATTTATTTTTACCAGTCCAAAGGGTTGGGTGTGTGAATACTGTCAAATCAGTTTTTTCTGTTCCTTGTGTTAGAGTTTTTATGACAAGGGGGATTTTGTTATGAAAAAAGTAATTTTTATTTTATGTGTTTGTTTAGTCGTACTGATGGTTGTGTGGTTGGTTATGTATATGCATCGAACAAATTCAGGCTATCAGGCGTCAGAGTTAGAAGAAGATATTGTGATATTTGATATTGATGATTTAGAAGAAAGGGTGGCACAAATTATTCCAAAAGGTGGCTTTGATTACATTCGTGGTGGGGCGGAAACCGAAAATACATTATATAGAAATGTTTCTGCGTTTGACGAAGTTGATATTTATCCACGTGTCTTGACGGGGGGTGATATGCCAAATATAACCACAACAATTTTGGGAACAGAAATATCTTTGCCCGTAATTGTTGCGCCGGCAGCGGCACATGGGTTGGCACATGTATCTGCCGAAGCAGGGACTGCCCGTGGTGCGGCGGTGGCCGGGACGATAATGAGTGTTAGTAATTATGCCAGTTCTACATTGGCGGATATTGCCAAGGCAGGCAAGGGGGCGCCACAATGGTTTCAATTGTATCTTAGCAAGGATGATGATTTTAATCGTAAAATTGTAAAACAGGCAGAAGATTTAGGTTATCGTGCAATTATTTTGACGGTGGATGCGCCAATTGGTGGAAACAGGGTTGCAGATGCACGAAATGATTTTAAGTTTCCATTGTCTTTGCCAAATGTAGCCCAGAAAAGTGGTAAAACTCAGGGGCAGGGTATCGGAAAAATATTTGCAGCAGCACAAAATAAGTTGGTCCCATATGATATTATGCGTGTTAAAGCAATGACCAAATTGCCTGTGATTGTCAAAGGTATTCAACATCCAGATGATGCAGAAATTGCAATCTTGGCGGGTGCAGATGCAATATGGGTTTCTAATCATGGTGGACGACAGCTGGATGGGGCACCTGCATCTTTTGAGGTTTTGTCTGAAATTGCCCAGAAAGTAAATAAGCGTGTGCCAATTATCTTTGATAGTGGTATCAGACGTGGTCAACATATATTCAAAGCAATTGCCAGCGGTGCGGATGTTGTTGCAATTGGACGACCAGTAATTTATGGGTTGGCGTTGGGTGGATGGCGTGGTGTTGTGTCTGTTTTTGAATACTTGAAACAAGATCTGCGTCGTGTGATGATATTGGCGGGAACGCAGACGATACAAGATATAAAAAATACAAAATTGCGACCACGTTGTATCTTAACAGAAGATATTGAATTATAAAAACTTGCATTTTTATATATTTATGTCTATAATTAGCCCCGCTGATAGGAAAAATAGTTCTGGATGCGTAGCTCAGTTGGTAGAGCAACTGACTCTTAATCAGTGGGTCCAGGGTTCGAGTCCCTGCGCGTCCACCACAAATAATGAATGGCCGCTGTGCGGTCATTTTTTATTATATGTGTTTTTTAGCGAATCGTTTTTTTGTTTTTTATCAGGGATTCATACCTATGTAAATCTGCGATTAACATTGATACAATCATATTGTCGACATGAAACTTTGAAATACACAAAAAAAACAAAAAAAAGGAGAGAAAATGAAAAAGTTAGCAATTTCAACATTGGCGGTGCTGATTGCGTGCCCAGCGTTTGCGGGGATTAATCACCCAGACCAAGGCAGTTCTTGGACGATGTGGGGTATGGACCCATATATCGGTTTAAGAGGTGGTATGAGCTATACAAACTTGAACTATAAATATGAAGGCAATAAAGAATCGATCACGGATTATATCTTTCAGGGTCGTGCCGCATTAGGTTTAGAAGTTTGTGATACAGTTCGTTCTGAAATTGAATGGACTTACTTTGGCAAGACAGCTGATCAAGAAAAATTTGGTGCAGCAGGTGGTATCGATGTCGAAGCAAAAATGCAAACCTTGTTGTGGAACAACTATTGGGAATTTGGTGGATATCAAATCGTCCGTCCATTCGTAGGTTTGGGTGCAGGTATGGCGTTTACAGATGTGAAACGTCACGGCGACCTGGTGCCACATCACAGCGAAAGCAAAACACGCTTTTCTGGGATGGGAACATTGGGCGTAACATTTGATATGGAACGTTTTGCGGTTGATGTAGCAGCACGTTATACATATGTTGATATTCAATCAGGCTTGCATAACTTTGGCGGCGATGTGGGTATTAGATTTATGTTCTAAGATGCTGGAACGCCCCAGATGGGGCGTTTTTTACTTGGTGGTAAAAAATAACACCCACAAATGTGGGTGTTATTTTGTTCCTTTAGACCAGTTTTGCTAATGCGAGTTTGTTTAAAAATCCTTCTTCAATTCCGCTTAGCAACGAATTTAGCCCTTCGTTTGTTTCGCCATCATTTTGTAATTCTTCCAAGTGAGATATGATTGTTTCACAGAACTTTACTAAATCACGGTTTATAAATTTTGGGTTAAGGATGTTTTCTTTGAATACTGATTTCTTATCTTCTGCCATAAAATAAGTTTCGGCGATGGCATCAACCCATGTGTCGATATCTTCTGTTAAACGGTCAAATAATAAGTGTTTTGAATAATTGTCGGTTGACCAATGGTTTATTTTACATGCATATTTGAATGCGATTAAGTGCTGGATTAACTCATACATTTTTCTCTCTCCTTTTTTTATATGGGTTATGGGTACAATTTATCATGAATCTAGTGTGTGTTTGTATAGGATATTTGTCGTGCGCTATACGCATGAAATCCGGTGATTTCTAGGGATTCATACCTGCGGAAAAGGGATGTAAAATGTATTACAGTATTCATTGTAACCACAAGAAAACAAAAGGAGACCTTGTATGAAAAATCTAACAAAAAAAATGTCTGTGTTCGCATCTGTCTTGGGTGCAGCAGTAATCTTGTCTGGATGTATGATGGAATGTCCAAATAAACATGGCAAACATTATGCAAAGCCAGCCACATACCATGCCCAGCCAGTAGAAGTAGTAGAATCAGATACAATTGTTTTTTATCAAACATATGAAGATGCAGATGTAAATCATGTTTATGCAAAAATGTATACACACAGCAGTCATGGTGGAGAATCAAAAATGGGACATATTAAATTCAAAGAAACAGATAGTGGCTTGAAAATGGAAGTAGATTTGAAAGATATGCGTCCAGGTGTACCATATACTGTAAAGGTATATCAATGCAATATGTGTCATAATGATTCAAAATGCTGTAATAATTCACGTGCGTTGAATATCAAGTTGCCGATGTTGCAGACTGGGACTTCTGGTCGTTTGAATCAGACATATATGATTCAAGGTTTGAATGCAGCCCAGTTGAATGGTGCAAATATCTATCTGGAACGTGATGGCGGATATAAAGCTGGATGGGGTAATTTAGAAAAATAATTGTTATAGGCTGTATTCGTATGTATTATTCCCCCGAAAATTCGGGGGATTTTTTATCTTTTTTTTGCTTTAAGAATATATTCCCGTGTGCTAGGATTCGGTCAGCGGGAAGAAAAAGGTTATGAAAGTTTTATTTGCGTCGTTATTGGTGTCAGTTTTTACAATTAGCGCATTAAATGCACGGTTGATTAGTACGGATGTTGTTATTGATGCCGATTCTCGGATTGATTCAGAAGTTCTTGAAATTGTAGATACTGTTAAATTTCATAATTATGGTGTTATTAGTTCTGACATTGTTGTATGTGAAATGTGCGATGTTGTATTGCGTAATAGCGGTTCTATTACATCAAATGTTTTGTTAAAAGAAGATGCTAGATTGGTTCAGGTTATTTCTGATGCAGGCGATATTAACAAGGTAAATGTTAATGGAAATTATTCTGTGTTTGTAGATAGCAAGTCGCCAGTTTCGTTGGATAGTATAATTCGTAT
>JAEIGA010004166.1_pt1 | contig 22394 bp, 13 predicted proteins | sample 9270691 | NCBI WGS metagenome assembly JAEIGA01 (sample SAMN17057246, study PRJNA624740) | gut metagenome | biome: biome; isolation source: fecal sample | host: Bos grunniens | place: China: Xizang | collected 2019 | reverse complement strand
TATGGAACTTACAGTTAAGTTTTTTGAGAAAAGAAGAAATGAGCTTGAAGCTCCGTTTAATGAAATTAAATCGGATCTGCAAGAATTGGCGGATAACTTCTATCCTAGAAGTGTTCGTTTTTTAACTTCTGATACAAATCGTACCAACAAAAGAAAAAATACTAAAATAATTGACTCAACACCAATTATTGCAGTAAGAAACTTTTCTTCTGGTATGATGTCAGGTGCTACAAATCCTTCTGAAAATTGGTTCAGAATTAAAATCAAAAACTATAATATGACAGCTGATTATGATACTAAGAATTGGTGCTCAACAGTAGAAAAACTTTTGCGTGACTCTTTTAACGCTTCAAAATTATATTCTAAACTTCCAACCATTTATAAACAATTAGCTGTTTTTGGTTTTGCTTGCTTGTCTTTAGAACCAGATTTTGATGATATGTTTATACCAAAGGTTCTTCCTATTGGTTCTTATCGCTATGGAAAAAATCACAAAGGTGAAGTTGATACTTTCGTTCGTGAGTATTCTGAAACAGCAAAGAATATTGTAGCCAAGTTTGGTGAAGAAAATGTATCTGATGCAGTTAAACAAGCTGAAAAAGAAAATCCACAAACTTATTTTGATATTATCCACATTGTTATGCCAAATCCTAATTTTGACCAAACAAAAAAATGGGCCAAAAACAAAAAATATATTTCTGTTTACTATGAAAAATCTGCTAATGATAATAAATTCTTATCAGAAAGTGGATTTAATAAGTTTCCGTATGTTGTTTTTGAATCTGATGTGAATGGCGAAGATGTTTATCCTTCTGATTGCCCTGCGATAAACGCGCTTCCAGATGTTAGACAGCTTTTTACAATGATAAAAGAAAAAGCTAAAGCAATCAAAAAGATTGTATCTCCTACCCTTCGTGGTCCAGCAATATACAAGGAAAAAGGAATTAACGCTAGCCCTGATACTTTCTTGCCAGATGATGAAGCTGGTAGAGGTGTTCAACCTGTTCATGAAGTTAATCCGCGTATTTTAGAGCTTGAAAATGAAATCAATTCAATGAAACAAATGGTTAAAGAACATTTCTACAATGATTTGTTTGCAATGATTCTGAATACAGCGGAAAGAAGCAGAACTGCAACGGAAGTAAATGAACTAAAAGAAGAAAAAATGGTTCTTTTAGCGCCATTACTACTTCAAATTCATTACGGTTTGAATCTTATTTTTGATTGGCTGTTTGAAAGATTTGTTGAACTTGATATATTACCGCCAGCACCTGAACAAATACAAGGCGGTGAAATTGAAATAGAGTTTGTTTCAACGCTTGCACAGGCTCAAAAAGTTCAAAAAATTGCTGGTATTGAAAGATTTACAACATTCACTATGAACTTAGCTAATGCGTTAGACCCAATGCTTAGAAACAAAATTAACGGTTCTAAAATCATTGATGATTATGCTGATTTTGCAAATATCGACCCAGCACAGCTTATGCCAACAGAATATGTTGACCAAATGCGTCAAGCGCAAGCACAAAAAGAACAACAAATGCAACAGATGGCAATGCTTCAACAAGGTAGCGAAATGATTAAGAATATGGGCGGTGTTGATGCCATTGGCGCTAACCTTGCGCAGAGAGTTGGTAACTAATGAGTGATGATTATAAGTTATTGGTTCAAAATGTTCTGAAAAATGATGATGCAAAAAAGTATTTAAAGCTTCTAGTTAAACGCTCTGGAGCTCTCGATAGAACAGTTAATTTGAACAACCCTAATGAAGAATACTATAAGCGCGGTAAAAAAGAACTAGGTCTTATCATCCTTGAAGATGTGCTTAATTATTCTGCAAACGATTACAAAGATTTTATTAGAAAGGATTAGAAGATGGAACAAGAAGAAATCACTAACTCAGAAGAACAAAACGAAGGAGGTGAAACAGAAGGACTATCTATTTCATCTGAAGAATCCAAAGAAGAAAATACAAATACCGAAGAAGAAAAAGTTGAAGAAAAAGCAGATGAAGAAGTTGCACCTGAAACATACGACTTTACTAATGTGACTAAAGACACAGACATTGAACTTGACAAAGAACTTACTGACGAATTTTCAGCAGCTGCAAAAGAATTGAATTTATCTCAAGCTAAGGCGGATAAGTTTATGACTATGGCTGTTAAACTAACAGAAAAATTTAAAAATGCAGTTATTGAAGCAAAAGATAACCAACTTAAAACTTACGCAACTATGCTAAACAACGATAAAGAAATCGGTGGCGCTAATTTAAAGCAATCGCTTCTAGATGCCAATGTGGCATATAAAGAATTTGTTTCTGAAGAAGCTGCTGCTTTATTAGCTGAATCTGGTTTGAATAAACACCCTGCAATCGTAAAAGTGTTTATGAAAATCGGTAAACAATTAAAAGACGATACTGTTCATACTTCAGCTTCAACCACAAAGGAAAGAACCGCTGATGATTGGTATCGCGACACAACAGGTAAAAAATAGAAAGGGAAATAAGAAATGGCAATTTTAGCTAGCAATTACATGACATTAGCAGATGTTATGAAACAAACTCACAACGGTGACATTGAGTCAGATATCGTAGAAATTATGTCAGAATCTGATGATATTATTAAAGATGCTCACTTTAAAGAATGTAATGACGGAACAAACAATAACACTGTTATTAGAAGCGGACTTCCTGATGCTACTTTCAGAGCATTATATGGATTTGTTCCAACTTCAAAATCTGAAACACAACAAGTAAAAGACAACACAGGTATGTTAGAAGCATATTCTGTTGTTGATGTTGACTTGGTTGATAAAGCGAAAAATCCTTCGCAAGTTCGCTTGAATGAAGCAAAAGCTTTTATCGAAGCTATGGGACAAAAAGCACAAAAAACTGTTATCTATGGTTCTAAAACAGGTGATGAAAAAGCATTTGATGGCTTAGCTGTTAGATATGACCATATATCTACTGATAAAAAGAATATTGGTTTCAATGTTGTTGATGCTGGTGGTAAAGGTACAAAAAATACTTCAATCTGGTTTATCTGCTGGGGTGAAAGCGCTGTTTCATTATTATATCCAGAAGGTTCTAAAGGTGGTATTCAAAGAAAAGACCACGGTCAATTAACTGAAACTAACGATAAAGGCGCAAAAAGACAAGTATATCAAGAACACTTTAAAATGGATGTTGGCTTATCTGTTAAAGATTGGCGCTCTACTTGCCGTATCGCTAATATTGATGTTGATGAACTTGAAGCTGGTAATGTTGATTTATTAGCTTTATTAAGAAAAGCTTATCACAAAGTTTACAGACACGCTAAAAAACAAGGTCAAAAATTATTTATCTACGCAAGCCCTTCAATTGTTGAAGCAATCGACAAAGCTGCTGCTGATAAAACAAATGTTATGTTGTCTTATAAAACATACGGCGGTGAAGATATTGCGCACTACAAAAATGTGCCAATTAGAACAATTGACCAAATTTTAGAAACTGAAGAACAAGTTAAAGTTAAAGCGTAAATATAGTATAGATATTTGGGGTGGAGTGATTTGTCATACGCGGTGGTTGTTATGATTGCCGCGTTGCTCCGTTCCTTGTAATGATAAATAACGAAAGGACAATAAAATGATTGATTCACAATTAGAATTTTCTTCATATCAAGCAATTACAGGTACTAGCGTATCTACTAATATTCTTGACTTAGGTAAAAGAGAAATATCATTTGGTACTCCTGTACCTTTATTGATTATGGTTATGGAAGATTTTAACAATCTCACTAGCTTAAAAGTTGCTGTTGAAACATCTGAAAAAGAAGATATGTCTGGTGCAGTTGAACTTGCTTCTGCTACTGTTACTTTAGAAAATTTAAAAGAAGGTAAAATTCTTCCTCTTAACTTTATGCCAGCTGGCAACAAAGGCTTTGTTCAGCTTAGATATACAGTTACAGGAACAGCGCCTTCAACAGGTAAAATTTCAGCACATATTACTGATGGTATTCCACAAAGCTATCATAATGTGTAATTCTCACATAAACTAACCTAGTTTTTTCAGGGGGAAGCATCCCTCCGCATTCCCCCTTTTTTATTTAAGAAAGGATATTATGAAAGTAATAGTTAAAGAAACAGCTTTTTACAACAAAAAACTTGTTGAAGAAGGCGAAATTATCGAAATAAAAGAAAAAGAAGTTCCATCTTGGGCAAAAAAAATTAAAGAAGAAAAAGCACCTACTAAACCAACTGAACCAACAGTTGAACCAACACAGCCAACAGTTGAACCAACAGCTGATGAAGATACGCTAAAAGCTGAACTTGAAGCTTTAAAAGATATTGCTATTGATAACGATTTAATGATTGTTGTTGATGAAAATATTACTTTAAAAGAAGCTATCGCAGTATTTAAAAGCAAATTAAAAGAAAACGGAATTGAAGTTTAAAAATGGGCTACACAAAAGAAGAAATATTCAACATAACACTTAATCATCTTGGCATTAACGCTATTGTTCAGAATACAAATGAAGTTAATCCTAAAATTACAGCATTGAATAACTACTATGATATGGCGCTTGAACAAGTGATGAAAGATTATGATTGGAATTTTTTAAATAGTTTTAAAGTGCTTACTCCTACTTTAGAAGAATCGCCAAATCCTAAATATTTATATGCGTACGATTATCCTAATGATTGTATTGCTGTACGCTCTATCTATGGTGAAAAAGGTACAGAATATAAACAAATGGATATTACAACAAGTTCTAAAGGTAGCAGAATTATTGTATGTAATGCCCCTAAAGCAAGGCTTGAATATACAAGAAAACTTAACATAAGTACTCCTGAAGCTTATTTTACTTCTGAATTTGTTAGTGCTTTATCGTTTTATCTTGCATTTCTTACAGCAAATGCACTAACAGGTAATACAGGATTTCAATCTAATATGTATCAAGCATATCAAACTACGCTCGGTAGAGCTAAAGCAATGGATGCTAACGAATCTGAAATTCGTGATGAAGATAATAGAACCTATCTAGATTACAGGAATTAGAAATGAGAACTACTCAAAAATCTTTTACAGGCGGTGAATTAAGTCCAGCATTATACGCTAGAAATGATTTGAATAAGTATCAAACAGGCGCAAAGCTTATTAAAAATGGTATTATTCATCAAGAAGGTGCAGTATCTAATCGTGCTGGTTTGGAATTTATTGGTGAAATAAAAGATTCATCAAAAAAGGCTCGTTTAATTCCTTTTGCTTTTAATACTGAACAAACATACATGATTGAAGCTGGTGAAAACTACTTTCGTTTCATGATGGATGGCGGTTATATCTATTATCCAGATGATTATGCAGAATCTGAAAAAGCTGGCCAAATTGTTGAGATTGAAACACCATACAGCGCCGATGAAGTATCTATGCTTAAATATGCTCAAAGCGCTGATGTGCTTACGCTTTGTCACCATAATCATCCACAAATGGAGTTGTCAAGAAATTCTCATTATAATTGGATTTTAGATAAAATAGATTTTAAACCTAACATTGAACCTCCAACAGGTTTAACAGCTGTATGGACAGGTGGAAAAGAAAAACCGCGTGATTATTCATATTTGGTTACTGCTGTTACGGCTGATGGTGAAGAATCTAAGCGCTCTGAAACTATTACTGTTAAAGGTGAATATGAATCATCTTGGGGTGTTGATGAATATATGACTATTAGCTGGGATGCGGTAGAAGGTGCAGCTGAATATAATATATATAAAAGTCTTAATGGTGTGTTTGCATACATTGGAACTTCGCAAACTCCTGACTTTACTGATGATAAAATTGAGCCAGATTTAAACTCAACAGCACCAATTGAAAAAGCTCCGTTTGAAGATGAAAATTATCCTTCAGTAGTTAATTACTATCAACAAAGAAAAGTATATGCAAATACTAAAAAGAATCCGCAAACAATCTACACATCACAAACAGGTACTAGCGAAAACTTTAATGTATCTAAACCACTAGTTGCTTCTGATGCAATTACAATGACTTTGGCAGAAAAAGAAGTTAACGAAATTAGGCACATAGTTGCTATGAATGACCTTGTAGTTCTTACTTCATCTGCTGAATGGAAAGTTAACGGCTCTGATGGAACATTCAGCGCATCACCGCTTCCAATTGCTAAACCGCAAAGCTTCTACGGATGTTCGCATGTAATGCCGATTGTTTCTGGCCGTATGATACTTTTTGTTCAAGCTTCTGGCTCTGTATTAAGAAACTTAGGATATGAATATGTTTCTGATAGCTATGACGGTACAGAATTAACGCTATTAGCTTCTCACTTGTTTAAAGGAAAACAAATCATTGATATGGCATACGCTAAAGAACCAAATAGAATTGTTTGGTGCGTTATGTCTGATGGTACTTTGAATGGTTTAACATATAATCCAAAACAAGATATCTATGGCTGGCATCGTCATGAAACAAAAGGCGAGTTTGAAAGCGTTGCTTCTATTCGTGAAGGGTTTGAAGATGCTGTTTACTTCATAGTTAAAAGAACAATCAGCGGACAAACAAAAAGATATGTTGAGCGTATGGCTTCTAGAATTGTTTTTAAAACTACTGATTCTATCTTTTTAGATTCTGCGCTTAAATATGAAGGTAAACCTGTTGATGAACTTTCTGGACTTGAACATCTTGAAGGTGAAAAAGTTAAAGTTAATGCCGATGGCGGTGTTTATGAACATACAGTTGAAAATGGAAAAATAAAACTTCGTCATGAAGCTTCTATTATTTCGGTTGGTTTCCCTTATTCGTTTGAGTTTGAAACACTTAATATTGAAGGTGAAAATACAATTGGTATTAAAAAGACCATTAACAGAGTTTTTGTAAGCGTTGATAATTCTAGAGAAGATTTTAAAATAATTAGTGCTGCTGGTCCTGAATTTGTTAACACAAGACATATTGATAGCATTAACGATTCAACATTGCTTCGCTCTACAATTATTGATGCTAGTGTATTTTCTGATTCTGTTGAAGAAGCAACAGTTAAATTAAAGCAAGATGAACCATTACCGCTTACTGTTTTAGCGCTTACTGCGGTTATAAATTTGGATATGCAAGAAAATGTATAGATGTAATAATTTTAGTCATACAGAACTCCTAAGTATTCTTAACAACCTGAGAGAAGAAGATAGAATTGAATGTGAAACTATCCGAGGTGAAAATTGGAAAGAATCACTATATAACGATTTGATTTCTTCTTCCTCAGAATTTATTTTGGCTAAGACAAAAAAAGATGATATTCCTGTTCTGATTGCTGGTGCTTGGGCTGTTGATAAAGATAATCCGCAAATTGGATGCGTTTGGCTGTTATCTACACCAGAAATTACAAAACATAAAATTTGCTTTTTAAGAGAAATGCGAAAAGAAATTGAAAAATATGATGAGAAATTTTCGCTTCTTTATAACCAGATTTATATTAAAAATGAACTTGCTAAAAGCTGGCTAAAATCTGTTGGGTTTAGGTTTCCACGCTCTGAGAAAAAACCTAATGTTATGGATAAAGCTTTTAGAAAAATAGAAGTTCCAGAGAATTTTGAAATATTTTATAGGGAAAGACCATTGAAAGGTTTAGGTGAATAATTATGTGTGACTTTGGTATATCGGCTGGTGTGTCTGCTGGTATTATGGCTGCAATAAAAATTATTGGAGTTATAGGTGCAATAGCAAGTACAACAATTAGTACTGTATCAGCAGTAAAAACATCAAATGCAAATGAAAAAATGAGTGAATATCAAGCCAGAGTAGCGCAAGATAATGCAAAAATTGCTGAAGAAAATGCAAGAAATGAAAGGCAATCTGGGCTTGAAGAAGCACGAAGGCAAAGAATAAAAACAATACAAACTATTGGCGCACAACAGACAGCAATGGCTGCTAATGGTATTGATATTGCTTCTGGTAGCGCGTTAGATACTGTATCTGATACAGCACAAACAGGTGAACTTGATGCGCTTATGCTTCAATACAACGCTGAAAGACAAGCATATAACTATGAAGTTGGAGCAAATAATTACACCAACCAAGCAAACTTGCATATGTTTGAAGCTAAAAATGCTAAAACAGCAGGAACACTTAATGCAATTGGTGGTGTTGCAAAATCAATTGGTGATGTTGGTATGAAGATTGATACAAAAGCAATATCTGACAAATGGAATAATTGGAAAGCTTCAAATAAAGGACAAATGACAGGATTTATTCCTAGCACACAACGCGGTTATGCTGGTTCACTTCCAGCTCTTAAATAAGGAAAACAATAATGGCTAATGTACCAATATATAATGAACCAAAAGTTGCTGATAGACATATAGCACAAGATTATAAAAGAGTTAATTTAAACGCTGATATGTTTGGCGCTAATGTGCTGCAAGCTGTTAGCGATTTAGGCAAAACGGCTGCTAATCTTGGCGCGAATATCAACAAAAAAGCTGATGAATGGAATAAAACAAAAATTGTAGATATTACAAATCAGCTGGATAGCTATACTAATACAGCGCTTTACGATAAAGACAATGGCTATTTTTATAAAACAGGCAGCAATGCAATGGGCCAATCTGAGCAAGTTATGGCTGATTATGATGCCTACGCGCAAGAATTGATTGATAACTCTAATCTTAAAGGTGAATATCTTACAATGGCACAAAATGCCATAATCGCTAAAAGAAATAAAATATTTCCTTCTATCCAAAAACATGATGCAGATGAAACAAAAAGCTGGCAATCTAGTGTGTATTCACAAAAAGAAGCTAACTTCTTGAATCAAGCAATATTAGATAGAAATGATGATAAACTTTTAGCTGAAAATTTAGCGCAAGGTTACAATGTTATTGATTTACAAGCACAGCTTCAAGATTGGGATGAAGCAACAGTTGACCTGAAGAAAAAAGATTTTGCTTCAAAATATCATATTGCTGTTATCAATGGTTTATTGGGTGATGGCTCACTTCGCGCAAAACAATATTATGAAGCACATAAAAATGATATTGATCCAAATAAACATAACCAAATATTGAATGCTGTTAATAGTAATGAGATGAAGTATAAAGCTGCACAAAATGCAGAGCAAATGTCATTGATGCCATTAAATGATGCTTATAAATTTTTAGATAATATAGAAAATATTTATGAAAGAAATGAAACTGAACGCGAGTATAACAGGCTTTTAAATCGCAAAGAAAATATGATAAAACAGCAAGATGCTGCAATTACAAATGATTTGATGAATCAGTTTTATGAGGTGCTTCAAAGTGGTGACAAAGGCGATATGTCACAGTTTTTACAAGATGTATATGCTTCAGGTTTATCACCTGAAATGCTTGATAAAATGGTTGATAAAGTAAAAACATATCAAGAAGTAGGGCAATACATCACAAATTGGGGACATAAACAATTTCTTGAAGATATGGCTGCATATAATGCGGATGTGTTTAAAACAGTTAATCTTGCAGAATATGATTTATCTAAATCTGATTATGAACATTTTGCAAATATGCAACGCAATATTGGAACTGAACAATATAACAATCAAACAAATTTGAAAAAAGCTATTGATAAAATTGATACAAATTTATTTGGATTAGGCACTAAAGATGTTCCAAATTCTAATTTCTACAAGTCTGAATTGTTTAATATTTTTAATAAAATTGAAAGAATGCAAGGTAAAGCTATAAATATTAAAGACTTAGACTCTGGTCAAATAAGAACTTTAATAGATGCATTCAATTACAAAGCTGATGTTCAAGATAAAGATATTGATGAGTTTAAAGAACTGTATATAAAAGGCAGACAGTATTCAGAGTTTTACAATACAGTTGCTGAAAATTATCAGCAATTTAAAAGATTGAATAAAAGAGAACCTTCACCAGAAGAAATGTATGATATGACTCGCTCTAGTTATGTTGACCTAGAAAAACAATATAGAAAAAGAGCTAATACAAATCTTGTAAATGGAATGAATTTGTTTGTTGATGTTAACAATACATTACCTAAAGTTGGTGAAACAAAAGTATTAACTTACTTTGCAGAAACTGAACTTCCTAGAATGGCTAATAAATTAGGTCTAAAACTTAACTATGTTGATGGTGCTAGATACCGAGAAGGTGACCTTGGTGGACATGGTAAAGGCAAAAAGTTTGATTTATCAATGAGTGAACACTCTCAGACAAATAGAGTTGCAATTCTTGAAGAAGTTTTAGCTAATCCACTTGTTTTATCTGTTGGAACTTCTGATAGACTTTTACTTGAACGCTTTAAAGGAAATCTTAAATTAGTTGATTTTAGAAATTGGGATAAAGAAAAAGGTGCAGCTCGTAAGGTTAATCATATTAACCATCTAGATATCACACTTAATACTAGGTTTGGTGGTGAAACACAAGGAACAGAAAATTCTTCTTTAACTGTTGCAATGCAACGACCTGATGGAAAAATTGTTAATGTTCCAACAAATCGAATAGAACAAATGAAAAAAGAATATAAATATAAAAGGTTATAATTAAATGTTAAATAATACAATCAATTATGATGAACTAGATGCTGAGTTTGGAATAACTCCTACAATAGAAAATAAATCTGTAAATAATATTGCTCTTTCTAATGTTCAAACTTTAGAACCTGAATATGAGCAAGATTATAATGATGCATATTCTACTCCTTCTTGGTTTGATAATTTGAATGTATATTCAGAAGATGAAATTAAACAATGGCAAGCAATGGGTCCAATGGGGATTGCTGAAGCGTGGGAACGAAATAACAAATGGCAAGCCTTTGTTCCATATATAAACACTACAAAAGATGCAGCAGAAGCAGTTAACGCTTCTGTTCTTTTAAAAAGATTAAAAGATGGTAAAGAACTAAACGAAAAACAAATGGACCTTTTAGTTGACTATCTTAGAGATGTTAAAGAACAGCAAGTAAGAGGATATTCTTTTGCTGGTGGTGTTGTTAACGGCACATTGGAATCAATCCCATACTTAGAAGAATTTGCAATTGGTCTTGCTACTTCTGAAGCTGGTGTTGGTCTTGCTTCTTTAGCAAAAACAATTACAACAATTGGTGCTAAAAAAGCAGCTAAAAAAGCTGTTCAAAAAGCTATGCAAGAAGCTGCTGTTCAAAGCACAATGACAGGTGTAAAAAAGAATCTTACTAAACAACAAATAAAATCTATTTATGATGATGCTATCTTAAAAACTACAACTTCAAAAGCTATTGCTGAAGTTGGTGCTAAAACATTTGCAAAAGAAACACTTAAAGCAACTCCACAAGCATTATTATCAAGTGCTAAAATTGGTCTGACAAAAATGCCACAAAATTTTGTTGGTAATATTGCTGATAGACAATTAGCTGGCGGAATTTATGTTACAGATGCTGGACAAGGTGTTTTTACTAATAGTGAAAATATAGCACTATCTTTCATGAAAGCATTAGGTGATACAACCTTTGAAGCACTTAGTGAAACCGCTGGTTTTATGTTTGCGCCTATAAATAAATTTTTTGCTAAACCAATTAGAAATGTTTTACCTAAAAAATTCTATACGGAATTTGACAAGCTTGTATCTTCTCGCTATGGAATGAAAACAACTGAAGCACTTAAAAAATATGGTTATGATGGCATTTTAGAAGAAATGGGCGAAGAACAACTAAACAGATTTTTGACAAATGTGTTTGGTTCTAATGGTGTGCAAGGATATACACTTGATGGTTTTTTAAATAATGTTTTTTATTTTGATAGAGAAGGAAAAGAAGGTTTAGAAGGTTTTAAAACAGGAGCATTGAATGCAGCTGAAAGTTATGCTTCTGAAGCACTTTCTTTTGCTGCAATTTCTGGCGGAGCTAGAGGTGCTATTGGTGGAACATCTAAACTTGCCGAAAAATGGAATGAAAAAAGATTACAAAATGAATATAAAAAGCTTGCTAATTATTCTTTAAATGAATTTTATTTAGATCAAGGCTTGATAAAAATAAAAGGTTCTCAATCTTCAACAGAAGCAGCTTTAAGGCACAGAGCTAATGCAATGGGTATTGATAGTGCAACTATTGATGAATATTGCAAATTAAGCAGCGAAAATGAAATGAGAGCAAAGCTTCAAGAATTGATTTTAGATGATAATGCTAAGATTGATGTTGAAGCATTAAGAAAAGAGCAAGAAGCGGTTGAAAAGCTTAGAGAAAATTATTTTAATCAGCTGAAAGCAGCTGGTGCAGATGATGTTGTGGCTAATGAAACTGCTACTTTTTATGCGTTAGGATTTGCAAAGTTAGCTAAAGAAAATGGAAAAAGTATCAATGAAATTCCTGAAACTAATATTATATTTCAAAATCTCACAGAAGATGAAGCGGTTAAACAATATAATCAAGGTTTTAATCAAGTACCACAAGATGTAGAACCTAAGTTTCAAGCTGCTGCAAGTGCTGGAGCTAATGAAAATGAAGTTGCTGAAGCTGAAAAAGAATATGCTGAAAAAGGAACTGAAAGTAAATATTTTAAGAAGTGGTTTGGTGATAGCAAGGTTGTTGATATATTTGGAAATCCTATTTCTGTATTTCATGGTACAGAAAATAATTTTAAAATTTTTAAAAATTTGGGTAAGTCAAGACAGATTGGTGCAAATGTAGGCTTCTTTTTTACTGATAGCAAAAATATGGCAAAACAATATGCTGATGACAAAAGAGTAATGGAAGTTTATTTAAGTTTGCAAAATCCTTTGATTGTTGAGCCTAATAGTGTTGTTGAAATTTTTAATGAAAAAATTGAAATTACAGATACTTTTGATTTTTTTACTCAATTAGATACTAAAAAAAGTGAACAAGAAATCAAAGAAGAATTACTAAAACAAGGTTATGATGGAATAATTTTAAGAAATACAAATGTGGATACTCGTTCCATTGAAGATGTACATGATGTTTATATTGCATTTGAGCCTGAACAAATTAAATCTGTTAATAACAGAGGAACTTTTGATGCAAACAATCCTAATATTTTTTATCAGCAAGATATGTATTCAGCTGGTAATGATATTATTGAAAAAAGTAGAAATGCGCTTTCAAAACTTTTAGAAAAGTTTTCTAATAAACCAGAAGCTAATATTACTGTTGGTGATGTGTTTGAACAAATTCCAATGTTTGAACCAATAAAAGACTTTTTTAATGGTATTGAAGATGTAAAAATTGTTCTTGAAAAAAATAGAGAAACTGTAAACGGTCGTTACAATTACAAAACTGATACTTTGTATTTGAATGAAAAATCTTTTTATGCAAAAAATATTCCTGCAAGTAGAATTCGTACATTATTGCACGAACTTACTCATGCACATCAAAAAAGATTATATGATAAGTTTAAATATGAAATAGCTAATGTTTCTTTAACAGAATCAGAAAAAAAAGAAAAACAAAAATACATTGATGGCTATGAAGAAAGTATTGATGCAAATAAAGCATATCAAAAATATAGAAAACAACATAAAAAAGATATTCAAAAGTATTATAAATTAAAAAGAAAAGGTTTATTAGATAAAAAAGAAAATCAAAAATATGTAGAAATTTACAACGAAAAACAGGAATTGTATAATAACTATGAAACTTCTTTTGCTGAAGTTAAAGCTGAAGAACTTGCTGATAGATTATTAGATGTTTTAGGGTTAAGGGTTAAATATGAAAATGAAAAATATGAAGCAGAAAGACATTTACGAGGGAATGGACACGATGTTCAACATAGACGAATCTATCCTGAAAGATATGATGAAGGCGGGTTATACTCTAGAAGAAGCGGAAATGGAACTTCTTTTGATGAAAGAAGAAGCACGCAAAAGTCGCAAATAAATAATATTCTTTTTCAATCAGCTTGGCATGGTGGGGCTGTTAATTTTGATAAGTTTGATTTGGGCTATGCGCTTAGCGGTGAAGGTGCTATGGTTCATGGATATGGTGTGTACTTAGCGCAAAATCGTGATGTTTCTGAGAAGTATAGAAAAATGTTATCATCAATAGAAGTTTATTATGATAATAAAAGAATTGGTTATTCAGATGATGTCAAATTGTTTTTCTATATTAGAGATAATGGTAAAAAACAAACATTAAAAGACTTTAATAAATACAAAGAACTTGAAGAAAAAAGATATAATTTATCATTAGAATATAACGAATTAGGAAATGAAGGAGATAAAATAGATTATACTGATAGTAAATTTGAAGAATTTTATGACAGATATTCTAAAAAAGAAATTGAATTACAAAAATCTCAAAAGGCATTAAGTGAGTTTTTGGAAGAAAAATCACTTCCATTGCCAGAAGTTCGTTATGATTTAGAAACACTTATTAAAAAAATAAAAAGCATTGATGTTAAAAAGATTAAATTTGCAGAAGGTCAGCTTTATGAAGTTGATATTCCTGAAAATGATGTGCTGCTTGATGAAGATAAACCATTTAATGAACAGCCACCAAAAGTGCGCAATGCGTTAATTGATATTGCTAAGGAAACAAGCAACCCTTCATTAAATAGTTATATAGTAATGAATGGCAATGGAAAAGGATTATATAAAGCAATTGGCTATACTTCAAATGAAGAAAATGCGGACAAATATGCTTCTTTAAAATTAAATGAATACGGCATTAAAGGCATCACTTATGACGGTAGGCAAGACGGCCGCTGCTATGTTATTTTTGATGATAAAGCTGTTGATATTATCAAAAAGTATTATCAAGGTTTAGATGAAGATAGCAACGAAGCAAATACAGAAGAAAGTATTAGAAACGCTAAAGGTTTCTTCTATGAGAAAAAAGCGTTTGATGGTACACCAAAAGAAAATATCGTTGTTTTAATTAAAAATAAAGCTGATGCTTCAACGCTTATTCACGAGTTTGCACATATCTACTTGCAAACTTTGAATAACTTGGCTAGAACATCTGACAAGGCTAAACAACAATTATTAACAGTTAACAAATGGCTACGCTATGACGGCAAAGAATACACAACAGCGCAACATGAAAAGTTCGCTGATGGTTTTGTTGCTTATGTAAAATCAGGTAAAGCACCATCATACGGATTAAAGCGTGTGTTTGAAAACTTCCGCCGTTGGTTGAGTGATATTTCAAATAAAATATTTACAACTGAAGATATTGAGATTGATCCAGATGTTAAAAAAGTATTTGATGAGTTATTAGGTGATCTATCAGTTAATCAACAAGAAAAATTATCTGAAGAAATAATTACAAAAGCGCGTGATAATGCAGAGCTTAGAATGCGTGATGAACTCGTTGAAAAAGGTAATGTAAAATTCAATGAGCTTACAGATAAACAAAGAAGATATCGTGATACTGCTTACGATATTATTTTCTATGCGCTAAAACATTCTAAAAATGAAGAAACTAGAAACTATGTTCAAAATATTTCTGACCTTAGAATGAAGCTTGGTAGTGGCAACACAAAAAGCTTACAAAGACAATTTGAAAGAATTGAACTACTATTAGCTGAAACAGATGATGCATTCAGCGCTCATGATGGTTTCTTGCCTGAATGGGGCGAATTCTTCAACGATACAGGTGTTAGTTATGATAACTTACAGCAAGGCGCTGATGCTGAACTAGCACTTAATGCGTTTGAAGTTATTAGAGATAAGAAATATCTTTATGATGAATCTTTTGAAGAATTATCTGAAAACGACATAAAAAAAGCGCAATATGAATTAGAATATATAATCAATGAATATAAGTATGCTGAAGATAAATCTGTGCCAATGTCAGCATTCTTTACCTGGATTGATTCGCAACATTCATATATTCAAGATGAACTTTTAAAACAATGGGAAAATGAAACAAACGAAATAGACCGTTATCAGGCACTATCTAAGTTTGAGCAAGCTAAAGAAGATTTAATGATTAAAGCTGCTCAAATGCAAGGACTTGGTGATTACTCTATGCAGTTTGCTGAATATGCACGCGCAATCATCAAGCGTTTAGATTTCATGACAGAAAAAGATAAGGCTAGAATCTTTGATAAGCTTAAAGACTTTAACTCATTCAAAGAAGTTCAAGCTAATCTTGATGATGTTATGGATTTTGCACAAACTCTATACAATGTGACAGAACGCAGAAAAATAGCTGATGATATTCTTCGTGAAGTTAAAGGCACTATCCACGAATGGAAAGATGGCATTAAACGCACAAAATATACATACCCAGCTAATAAACTTTTTGCGCGACTTCGTGAACTTAATAATCTTCCACTAGAAGATATTAAGGATCTTTATGATGCGCAAGTTAACGAAGAAATTAAACCAACATACGAAGCTGATGCAGTAAACACAGATGATTACTATGAAACAATTGAAAAAATGTTCATAGAATTTAAAGCTAATGGTGTATATTATAATTCAACCGCATTCTTACAGGACCTTTTAACACGCGTACAAAATGCTAAATTTACTGCAAAGGTAGCGCGTGATGAAATGGATTTTGAACGCAGAATGCAAGCTATCAATCTGGTTGATGAAGCAGCTAAAGCCGTAAGCAAACACAAAGGTAAAGCATCTAAACTTGAACAAGTTTATAGATATGGTTTTAACTTAAATAATGCACTAGAAATGATGTTTGATAAAAACATCAAATCTAAGTTCTCACTTGATTATTTATATGCACAAAAAGATGCTAAAGTTGGTGCTGATAGAGATGTTGTATTAAATAAGTTGAAAGAAAACTTTGGGTTTAAAGGTGTTATGGCCGATACTTTTCTTTTCAATAAATTTATCGATATGACAAAAAAAGAGTTTAAAATAACTCAAAGATATTCACCAGACATTGCACAAGGTGTTATTCGTGAAACTCATAGAGATAAAGAAACAGGTAAACAGTTTACTGACAAGAAAATTAACTACGCAAAAGATGCTGAACGCTCTGAATGGCAACCAGAAGAAATAGAACTTTCTAGAATGGAAGTTTTATACTATTACATTCAATCGTTAAATGAAGATTCATACAAAATTCTGACCGATATGGGAAGCAAAACGCAAGCACCAAAAGGTCAGTTTGATAAGTATGAGTTTGATGAGATGATAAATCAGCTGACAGAACAAGAGAAAATGATGGGCTTGATTCTTCAGCAAGCAGCAGAAAAATATTATGATGAATTAAATCGTTATCACATCAAAAAATATCATACAGAACTAGGAAAAGTTAAAAACTACTTCCCTAGAAAAACTGAACTTACAGAAGTTAAACCACTTGAACTATTTAGTGATTATGCTAATTATTCAGGTGTACTTTCAGCACAGAAACAAAGAACTGCAAATGCTGGAGCTAGAATTGCACCAGCTAACGCACTAGCCGTTTTATTCCAACACATGGAAAAAGCAAATACTTTAATCGTTATGGGTGAACAACTTGACCTAATGAATAGAGTATTTAAGGACCAATCACTTAAAAAGAAAGTTGAAATTGTTTGGGGTATAGATACAGCTAAAGAATTTTATAATCAAATAGCTGGAAACCTATATTCTGGTCAAGCAAGTATGCTTTCAGATGCTGAAAATCTTATTGGAAGAATTGAAAATAATGTTATTAAAGCGCAAATTTTTGCAAAAGCACAAGTTGGCCTGAAACAGATAATTTCATTCTTGAACTACGGAACAGGTGATGAATATGTATCAACAGCAGAATGGAATGCAGCTTTTTGGAAGCAAAGCTTTACACCTAAAGAATGGAAAAACAACATTGACTATATGATGAATATTCCATATCTGAAAGATAGGTTTGGTCGTGGTGGAAGTACAGATGCACTTAAAAGACAGCTTGAACAAAGAATGTTTGCAAAGATGTCATTATTAGATGATTTCTTCTCGCTTCCTATTAAAGTTGGTGATATGGGCGCAATCATACTTGGCGGAAAACCATACATTGATGCTCTTATAAACAAAGGCTATACAGAAGAACAGGCGCTAAAAATATTCATTGAAAAAACTGTTAATGAAATGCAATCTAGCATTCCTTCAACAATGTCTAACTTACAGCGTAATGCAGCAAAGCAGCCACTAGCTAAGATGTTTTTCGCTTACCAAAATACTCCATGGCAATATTTTAGAGTCGCTGCTATGTCAATGATTCAGTTTAAACAAAATCCAAATATTCAAACAGGCTTGAATATGGCCAAATTAACAGGGCTTTACATGTTTGTATTCCCATTGATATTTAATCTGGCATCATCATTATCTTTAGTTACAGGTGATGAAGATGAACTACAAAATGATATTTGGAAAAGCGTTATTGGTGGTGTTACTTTTGTTCCACTAGCTGGAATGTTCATCAATGCAATGTTATCTGGTTTCCTTGGTGAGCGTGTATCAACAGGTAATTGGTTTGATACAGCAGCTGCTAAAACAGGTAATATAGCTAGAAAAATGGCTAAAGGTGATGATATTACAGCTGTTGACTTATTAAAAGCATTGGCTCTGTTTGGTGAAGCTGGAACAGGACTACCATTAACATCTATCGGTACTGAGGTTGCTGGTGTGTATGATGTTGCAACAGGTGCGCCAGCTAAAGGCATATTGAAAGTTGCTGGATATTCTGATTACAGAGCTAAGAAAATATCAGGCGAAGAAGATTAGTTTGTCAGAGATTGCAGTGAATAATTTGTTATAGACTGCCACAGGCTAAAGCCTTCGCAGTGACGATAATTTTATAGAAAGGGGAAAATATGATACCTGAAATTGTACCTGTCAATGTCTGGACAGGGAATAATTCTACTGTTGAATTTGATTTTGATTTCTTGATAAATTCAGAATCAGAATTGACAGTTATTCACAAAAATAAATATGGTGAGCAGAAAACACTTCAGCTAAATATTGATTATAAAATCAATCAGATTGGTAATGAAAATGGTGGTTCGATAACATTCCCTATTCAAGGTAGCGAATTTGGACTTCTTCAAAAAGATGAAGTGATTACGCTGGTTCTAAATATACCAATTGCACAAACTTCGCCATACGGAACATCTGCTTTTCTTAATCTTAAAAGTTTGGAATATTCACTTGATTATATTACTAGACTTATTCAGATGTTAAACCGCTCAATTGAGCGTTGTTTGAAAGTTGATGAAGGTTCTAACCTTAACCCTAATCAAGTTATTGATGATTTAAAAGATGTTGAAAGACGTGCAATAGTATATGTTGAACATGCACAGCAAGAAGTTGAAAAAGCAAAAGAACAAGTTGTTGAAGCTACTGAAATGGCTGAACTTGCAAGAACATACGCTCAACAAGTTGAATATGGTGTGCGTTGGCAAACATTTACTGAAACTAATTGGGTTGCAGCTGATGACAAGTACACAATGACACTTGATGAAGCAAGCTTAATTATATTAGGCATATACCGCGTAATAGACGGCAAAAAAGAAAAAGTAGTTAACATTGATATTTCAATCGAAAATAACAAAGTAACTTTGACATCACCTGAAGCGTTTAATGGTGGATTCTTGGCAGCTTCAAAAACGCTTGGCAATTATGTACATGAACAAACGCTTGCAGCAAATGAATGGCTGATTACTCACAATTTAGGAAAATATCCTGTTGTGACTTTGGTGGATTATGAAGGGTTTGTTCAGATTGGTACTATTCAATATCTATCATTGAATCAAATTAGGGTTACTTTTGAAACTGAAGTATCTGGCTTTGCATATTTAAGTTAGGAGCATAAAATGAGTAGCACAAAAATTAAAACAAATATTGATTTTGAAGGGAATGAAGCGCTGAACTTGGCACTTCATAATTTACCTTCAGCGCCTTCCGCGCCAGAAGAAGGGCAAGTATATTACAATACTTCCACAAAAAAGTTTTATTGTTGGAATGGTTCAAGCTGGATTGAAGGAACAGAAATTGCAACTGATGCAGAAGTTGAAGCTGGAGTTGAAACAACAAAAGCAATCAACCCTAAACAGTTAAAAACGGCAATTCAAGGCAAGCAAGATTCGCTTGGATATGTGGCAGAAGATAGCGCAAATAAAGTTAGTTCGCTTTCTTCATCAAATACAAATACACAATATCCTTCTGCTAAAGCTGTATATGACAATTTAGCACTTAAAGCAAATGCTAACAATCCTACTTTTACAGGAAGTGTAAATGTTCCGACTCCAATGGCTGGTGATAACAGCACACTTGCCGCTTCAACTGCGTTTGTTGCTTCTGCAATTGCTGCAGCACTTCAAGGTGGAATGCAGTATATTGGGGCTTGGCATACAACAAATGCAACTGATTATTCGGCTTTAAACAGTTATAAACCAATAACAAAAGGGAGTGTGTTTCGCGTTACTGGCTCAGGTTGCACAATTGACGGTGTAAACTATAATGAAGGTGATACAATTATATTCAATAGGGATGTTCCTGTAAATACAACAATCATTACTGCAATGATTGACCATTATGACCATACGCTTAGTGAAGATGTTGTTTTAAAAGCTTCTGAACAAGTGCTTACTAATAAAACAATCAATGCAGACAATAACACGATTAGCAACTTAGAACTTGATAACTTTAAAAGCGGAATTGTTAAAACCGCAATGAGCGCAAGCCCTTCTGATTCATATTTGCTTACAGAAAAAGCAATTGATACTGAATTGGATAAAAAAGCGCCTTTGGCTAGTCCTACTTTTACAGGAACGGTTACAGTTCCAACAGCTGCTGAAGGTGATAACAGCACAAAAGCAGCAAGTACAGCGTTTGTTCAAAAGGCTGTATCTAGTGCAACGGCTGGCGCGCTTAAAAAAGAAACTTACAAGAATACATTACTTGCACCTGTTGACGGTGTATGTACTTGGGTGATAAATCACACGCTAGGAACAACAGATATTATTTGTGTGGTTACTGAAGTTTCATCTGGTAATGAAGTTATTATGAGTAAGCAAGCAGTATCATCAACGGAATATAGAATCACATTTAATGAAGCAGCAAGTGTGAGCGCAAATACTTATAAAGCAGTTTTGATAGGAGTATAAAAAATGATTGAAAAAATTGAAAAACCGATTACTCCGCTGGAGTTGAATAATAAGGTGAATGAGATTATTGATAATCTTGGAATTCGTGAAGTTGGCGAATTTGTTACTGGTTTTTGGTCTGTAAACCACGTTCCAAAAAATTTATTGTATTGTGACGGCACAGAGTTCTCTGGTGCAGAAGGGCAGATGTTCAGAAATCTGTGGAATAAATATTTATATCCAAAAAGAACTGTAATTGATACTATCGAAACAATGCATGCAGATATTACTTATACTATTACAGATGCTTATCCAAATTTGATAGTTGGCTTTAGAACTGGCAATGATGTTATAACAGAACAAAATATACAAAGTACAGCAATAATCATAAGAGACGGTTATGTATATTGCAAAAATAGAAGTGGTGATTATGTAGAAGCGTTAAAAGTAGAACCAAATAGTTCTTTTTATTTTAAACAAAGTGGGAATAATAAATATTTTGGGAAATCTTTAACAAGTTTTGGTGATGCTATTACTTTAGCACCACTAAATCCAAGTGGGGGAACTTATGTGGCTGCAACAACAGCAAATACCGAAGTTTCAATACTTTTAGACTCATCTTTGAACGACGAACTTTTATACAGTAATGGAGTGTTTAACTCTTCTGTTACAGCTACGAATGTTACTGTTAAAGAAGTTGATATAATAGAAGAAAAAACTTTACTAGACACTTGCAGTTATTCTGAATACGAAACAGAAGTAACAATGACAGGCAGTTGCTGGAAGTGGGCGGTTGATATTGCAAATGAAAAATTCCGTATTCCGTTTATTCCAGATAAAGTGTTGGTTGATGTTGCTGATACTGTTGGGGTTCGTGGTAATGGAATTGCACTTGGTTTAACCAACGATACTCTTTCTGGTATGTTAATACGCCTTCAAGACTCAACAAATTATAACGCTCATCAACAATTAGCTGTTGATACATCTGGCGAATTAGGTAAACCAATCGGAGAAACTGCAACTAGTGGAAGACTCTCTGGAACTACTTTGTGGGGTATCGTAAAAGACACGAGTGTTTCTGGTATCGAAGGTGTTACAACAGACGCAAAAACTTATAAAACAATCCGCCATTATGTAGTTGTTGCTACTGGCTCTATCAATCAAACCGAAGCAGATTGGAGCGAATTTGCTTCTAGCTTGGCAAGTAAAGCTAATAATGATTTGAGCAATGTTACACAATCTAGCGGTCTAAGACGTTTAATAGAAGTGTCTGATTCTAGCTTGATGCCTAGTTGGTACAAGGTTTTTGAAGAAACAAACCCACAAACAGGTGAAGTTATGAAATGGTGTGAACAAGGTGGTAAAAAAGCTGAAAAAACGGCTGTTATTTCCTTTTTAAAACCGTTTAAAAAT